>Ga0208119_100005_pt1 | contig 377436 bp, 350 predicted proteins | sample LakWasMet51_LOW8_2_FD_183887 | JGI IMG/M metagenome (GOLD analysis project Ga0208119, IMG submission 183887) | Freshwater sediment methanotrophic microbial communities from Lake Washington under simulated oxygen tension - Sediment Metagenome... | ecosystem: Environmental > Aquatic > Freshwater... | reverse complement strand
TTGGTGGCCCCCCTGTGAGTCGAACACAGCACCAACGGATTATGAGTCCGCTGCTCTAACCAAGCATGAGCTAGGGGGCCTAAACTTTTGAAGTCGTTATTTTAAACTAATCTTGTCCAGTTTCTAAGAAGCTTCTTAATCTTTCTGAACGAGTTGGATGACGCAACTTACGCAGCGCCTTCGCTTCAATTTGTCTAATACGCTCACGCGTTACATCAAATTGCTTGCCTACCTCTTCTAGCGTATGGTCTGTGTTCATTTCAATACCAAAGCGCATACGTAGTACTTTTGCCTCACGCGGTGTTAGTGACTCCAGCACTTCACTTGTCGCATCGCGTAAACTTGCATAAACAGCGGCATCTACTGGCGCCAATGTCGTACTGTCTTCAATAAAGTCACCTAAGTGAGAATCCTCATCATCACCAATTGGCGTTTCCATTGAAATTGGTTCTTTACTGATTTTCAAGATCTTACGAATCTTGTCTTCAGGCATTTCCATTTTCTCAGCGAGTAATGCAGGATCCGGCTCAATACCAGTCTCTTGCAAGATTTGGCGGCTGATACGATTCATTTTATTAATCGTTTCAATCATATGCACAGGAATACGGATAGTGCGGGCTTGGTCAGCGATAGAGCGTGTAATTGCCTGACGGATCCACCATGTTGCATAGGTTGAAAATTTAAAACCACGACGGTACTCAAACTTATCTACGGCTTTCATCAAGCCAATATTACCTTCTTGAATCAAGTCTAAGAACTGTAAGCCACGGTTTGTATATTTCTTAGCGATAGAAATCACCAAACGTAAGTTTGCCTCAATCATTTCACGCTTAGCACGACGAGCACGCGCCTCGCCTGTGGTCATTTGTTTATTGATTTCCTTCAGCTCTTTCGCTGAAATACCCACTTTGGTTTCTAAATCAATAATACGTTGCTGTTGATCTAAAATTGAATGGTTAAAGCGCGCTAACTTTTCATTGTATGGCTTATCAGCTTTAAGCTCTTCTTCTAACCAACTTAGGTTACTTTCGTTGCCTGGGAATGATTTGATAAAGTATGGGCGTGGCATACCAGCTTTTTCCACACAGAAGTCCAGCACTTTACGCTCGTGACCACGTACCGTTTCAACTAAACCACGCACTTGATCACATAAGCTTTCTACTTGTTTTGGTGAAAAACGGAATGCCGTTAACTCAACAAGAATTTCAGACAACAATGCTAAATACTCAGGATCTTGAGAGCCTTTAACCGGTAAAATCACTGTCATTTTTTGGTGTGCTGCACGCACTACTTCAAAACGTTTAAGTAGCTCTTCTTTAAGTTTAGCTAATGCTTCTGCAGAGATAGCAGCAGCTTTCGCACCATCTTCATCGCCGTCATCTTCATCGTCATCACTCTCAGGCTCTTCTTCCTCTGGAGTTTCTTCTGTCATCGCATCATCTAAACCAATATCGGCATCAATCAAACCGTCAACTAAATCGTCGACGCTTAATTCATCACGCTCAACTTTATCCACCATTTCCAACAAAGCGGCAATCGTGGTAGGGCAAGCAGCAATCGCTTGCACCATATGTTTGAGGCCATCTTCAATACGACGTGCAATCTCAATTTCGCTTTCGCGTGTAAGTAAATCAACTGTACCCATTTCGCGCATATACATACGCACAGGGTCAGTAGTACGACCAAACTCTGAGTCTACTGTGGCAAGTGCTTGCTCAGCTTCTTCAACCGCGTCATCGTCAGTCACTGCTGGAGGTGCGTCAGACATTAACAACGCCTCGGCATCAGGTGTCTCTTCATACACCTGAATACCCATGTCATTAATCATGCCGATAATGCCGTCAATCTGCTCTGAGCCTTGAACGTCATCAGGCAAGTGATCGTTAATCTCGGCATAAGTCAGGTAGCCGCGCTCCTTACCTAATACGATTAAGCTTTTAAGGCGAATGCGACGCTCTTCAGCGCTGACCTCTTGTAGCTCTGGGCGAACATAGTCTTCAGCATTTTTTTCAGCTTGTTGATCACTTTTCTTTGGTCTTGCCATGTCTTACCTCTAAAATTTTAGCTCTGCCATGATGCATGCATCACACATGGCGAATAAGATTACCGTAACCGTGCATTATAACAGAATATAGCCTTATTTTGGCTGGGGTTTACTACCAACAGATTTCAATAGCGCAATTTCATCGGCAGTTAAAGCACTCAAAGGTTTTTCACTAATTCGCGCCAATAATGACGCGCCTTGGCGCTGCGTGCGCACTGCCTGCAACTGCTGGCGGGCACCCACAATCTCTTGTGCTTGATCAAGCGTATCGTCCAATAACGTTAATTCACGCTGCAACTCTTGCAAAATGCTAGCGTCAACTTTTCTTTCCAACTCACGTAACAACACCGCAGGTTTAGAATGGGGATACATCAGGCAAGTTTCAATCACTTGCCGTAACAAAACATCCGCATCATCTCGCTCATCCAATAACCTCAAATCCTCTTGCAGCGCAAGATTGGGATGCATCAACAACATTAGCCCAAAGCGCTTTTGTAGCGATACTGTAGTGCGTGTCAACTTTGGCTTAGCCTGCACTGGTGCCTTATTTAAATTTGGCAGTTTTAACAAAGCCTGCATTTCCTCAGGCGACAACAGTGCCAACTCAGCAACCTTTTTACGCAAATACATTGCACTACGTGGCGCATTAATCTGCTGCATAATAGGCTCTGCCTCATTCAGGAAACGCACGCGATCTTCCTGGCTTTGCAGTGCATTATTCTCACTTAAATGCTGCAGAATATACTGAGACAACGGCATTGCGGATTTAATTTCAGCTTCAAACTTTTCTTTACCAAATTCGCGTACGTAAGAATCAGGATCATGCTCTTTAGGTAGAAATAAAAATGATAGCTTCAAACCATCAGTGAGTGCAGGTAGCGCGTTCATTGCTGCGCGCCATGCCGCAGTACGACCAGCATTATCACCATCGAAGCAAAATACAATCTCATCCGCTTGGCGCATCAACTTTGTAATATGGTAAGGGGTTGTGGCAGTACCAAGTGCGGCCACTGCATATTCGATTCCATATTGCGCCAACGCTACCACATCCATATAACCCTCTACCACTAGGGCACGACCCGCATCTCTAATCGCTCTGCGCGCCAAAAATAAGCCATATAACTCATGCCCTTTTTGAAACAATGGCGTTTCTGGTGAGTTGTAATATTTAGGGGTATCTTCTGGATTAATAACGCGGCCACCAAAGCCGATGACCTGTCCTTTTTGGTCATGAATCGGAAACATGATGCGGTCACGGAAGCGGTCATAACGACGGCCTTGCTCGTTCTCTACCACCAAACCTGCCACCGTTAATGCCTCATTGTCATAATGCGGAAAGACACTTTGTAGATTCTGCCAACCAGCGGGCGCATACCCCACCTGGAACTTAGCCGCGACCTGACCACTCAGTCCACGCGCCTTTAAATACTCAATAGCACGGGGTGATTTTTTTAATTCAGCTTTATAAAAATTGGCCGCTTCTTGTAATGCGTCTTGCAAGCCAACGACCACTTTAGGCGCAGGCTTGTCGTTATCGCGCACCTCTTGCGGCACGGTCATACCCACCATTTTAGCTAAATCATGAATCGCATCAACAAAGCTAAGCCCTTGATACTCCATCACAAACCCAATAGAAGTACCATGTGCACCACAGCCAAAACAATGATAAAACTGCTTGGTAGGACTTACCGTAAAACTAGGGGATTTTTCGTTATGAAACGGGCAGCAGGCAGAATAATTGGCACCTGCTTTTTTTAGCGGCACACTTTTATCAATCACGTCGACAATATCAACGCGATTGAGCAACTCTTGAATAAAACTTTCCGGGATCAAAGTGTCTGCTTTAGCTAAAATAACTACATTAATAGAATTTGCTAGCCATTCTAGCGTAATCTTTTAAAAACAAAAAAGGAGCTTATCGCTCCTTGTAATGTCTACTTGCATCTATCGCTACGGGTCATCCTAGACGAGTTTTAATCAAACCAGAAATTTTACCCATATCAGCACGACCAGCGACTAACGGCTTAATTTCCGCCATTACCTTGCCCATGTCTTTAATACCAGCAGCGCCTGAATCAACCACAACCTTCTCTAAGATGGCTTTAATCTCATCTTCAGTCAGTTGCTGTGGTAAATATGTTTGCAGCACGGTGACTTCAAACTTTTCCACATCAGCTAAATCATGACGATTAGCTGACTCATACGCTGCAATAGAATCCCGACGCTGTTTGAGCATTTTTTCAATCACAGCAATTACATTGCTGTCATCTAACTCAATACGCTCATCCACCTCACGCTGCTTGATAGCCGCTTGTAATAAACGTATTGCGCCCAAACGCACGCTATCTTTAGCGCGCATCGCGGTTTTCATGTCCTCAGATATCTGAGCCTTTAACGACATGAAAGCTTCTTAGTACAATTTTGCTGGTAAAGTTTGCTTCATCAAGCGGCGATATTGACGCTTAACAGCAGCAGCAGCTTTACGTTTACGTTCCCAAGTTGGCTTCTCGTAAAATTCGCGAGCGCGAAGATCATTCAATAAACCAGTTTTTTCAATTAGGCGCTTAAAGCGACGTAGAGCAACGTCAAACGGCTCATTTTCTTTTACGCGTACACTAGACATTCGTTCTCTCTTATCTGCAACAATTTAATTAGGTGATGCTCAAGTCCGCCAAACAAAGGCTTATAAACTTGAGAAAAGTCCACCATTTTAATCGTATAATTACTTTTATTCAATTACTTTTATAGCTTTGTGTTATAAAAATGCACTTTAAGATCAAAATGGACCAAAATAAATGTTAGTTTTAGGCATTGAATCATCGTGTGACGAAACAGGTATCGCCTTATACGACACGGACAATGGCTTATTATCGCACGCACTACACTCACAAGTAGAGATGCATGCTGAATATGGCGGCGTAGTTCCTGAACTTGCATCACGAGATCATATTCGTCGCGTCTTGCCATTAAGTGAACTTGCGCTTAAAGAGGCCAATAAAACATTACAAGATATTGACGCTATCGCCTACACACAAGGCCCTGGGCTATCTGGCGCACTATTAGTAGGCACAAGCTTTGCTGAGTCACTTGCGTTTAGTCTGCAAATTCCCACCATTAACGTACACCATCTAGAGGGCCATTTATTAGCACCTTTATTAGAAGACAACCCGCCTGCGTTTCCATTTATTGCCTTATTGGTTTCTGGTGGGCATAGTCAACTGATGCGTGTTGATGGGATCGGCCAATATGAGCTGCTTGGCGACACATTGGATGATGCCGCAGGTGAGGCCTTTGATAAAACAGCAAAGCTATTAGGGCTTGGCTATCCGGGCGGCCCAGCGCTATCGAATCTAGCAAAAACGGGAAAACCTCGCTTTAAGTTACCTCGCCCACTGCTCAACAGTGGCGATTTAAACTTTAGCTTTAGTGGCTTAAAAACCTCAGTATTAACACTAGTGAACCAACATCAACCCTTAGATGCAGAAACTAAAGCAGATATCGCTTACGAGTTTCAAGAGGCGGTGACAGAAGTGCTAACAATTAAATGCATGAGTGCATTACGAGAAACTGGCTTGGATAATTTAATTGTTTCTGGTGGCGTTGGTGCAAACGCAAAACTAAGAGAAAAACTAAACGCAGCGACTAAGCGAAAATTATGTAAAGTAAGCTACCCACGCTTAGAGTTTTGCACCGACAACGGCGCGATGATTGCATTTGCTGGCGCAATGCGACTAAAAGCAATGCAAGACACACAAAACAATGCAGATAAAAATTATAGCTTTAGTGTAAAGCCACGTTGGAATTTGAGTGAATTACAAGCACCTTAGTCATCACGGCACTAACCAAGAATGATGACTAAAAGTGTAATGACTAGTGATAATGACTTTTCTGCGTGATTATTTTATTTCTTTTTACCAAACCCTGACTCAGTACCATCCAACAACTTTTTGATATTACTTCTATGGCGCCATATCAAGAAAATAGACATCACCAACACCATGAGCACATAATCGGAAATACCAATCGCGTTATCTGCGTTTGCTAATATAAACCACGCATACACAGGTGCCAGTGCAGCAGCAACCAATGCAGCAAGTGATGAGTAGCGCGAGATTGCAAACACAAGCACCCATGTCAACAATGCCGCCAAAGCAAGCATGGGCGAGATAGCCAGCATGACCCCTAATGCCGTCGCAACACCCTTACCCCCTTTAAAACCATGGTAAATTGGATATAGGTGGCCAAAAAACACGGCTAAACCTACCGCACCCACCACCCACATGGTCATCCCAGACTGCAAAGCCAGCCACACAGGAAACCAACCTTTAAAGACATCACCCAATAAAGTTAATATGGCTGCTGACTTCTTACCGCTACGCGCTACATTTGTCGCACCAATATTACCGCTACCTACTGTACGCGGATCTGGCAAACCAAATAACTTACTGACTAAAATCCCGAAAGCGATTGAGCCAAGCAAATAAGCCGCAACAATCCAAACAACTGGCACTAGCGTGACAGGAATAAAACCTAATTCATTCATTTAAACTCTCTTTACTATCATCCACGCTAGGCGCGAATCTATGTGTGATACCCACAACTACTAATAAATTGTGGTTTAATATTCAAGATATTACTGGATTCCCGCCTTCGCGGGAATGACGACAAGAAAATAAGGCTTTATGGACACCATTTTTTTAAGCGAAGTTAAAGTACAAACCAAATTAGGCGTACCAGCGTGGGAGCGCATGACCCCGCAAACCATTATCCTAGACATAGAAATCGGCTACGACCTCAGCAAAGCCTGCCAAAGCGACGATGTAAACGACACCATCGACTATGGCGCTGTAGTTAACCGTATACGTGAAACCCTGCAAGAAAATAGTTTCCAATTAGTAGAAAAACTTGCAGAACACCTATGCCAATTGATTTTGAAAGAATTTAACGCGCTAAGCGTGAAGATTAAAGTGGCTAAGCCTACGGTATTGCCTGGTTTGAAGGCGCTGGGAGTAATTATCGAAAGAACAATAAAACTTTAATATTGGATATTCACATAAAAAAGTAACTAGCTGTCGGGCTACCCCCGACATAGCTCAAACTCCACCTCTTTACCCTCTCCCAAACCCTCTCCCTTAAATGGAGAGGCAGGAAACGTCAACCCCTTGGATGATGCACACTATGCAACCGCTTCAACCGCTCTCGCGCCACATGCGTATAAATCTGCGTCGTCGAAATGTCCGAATGACCCAACAGCATCTGCACCACCCTTAAGTCAGCCCCATGATTGAGCAAGTGTGTTGCAAACGCATGTCGCAATACGTGTGGCGACATGTGCTTGGTGATCCCCGCCAGCAAGGCATAACGTTTAATCATGTACCAGAAAGCCTGCCGCGTCATTGCATCACCACGGTTGGTGACAAACAATGCGTCACATAAGCGCTTTTGTATAATCTCCCGCCTAGCATCCTTTAAATACCGCGAAATCCACTCTACTGCATTTTCACCCATCGGCACTAAGCGTGTTTTACTACCCTTCCCCGTCACACGTACGACACTATCACTAAGACTTACTTCCGTTGTTTTAATGGAAACTAGCTCAGACACGCGCAAGCCACAGGCATAAAGTAGCTCAAGCATTGCTTTATCTCGCACCCCTGCAGGCTCATTCAAATTTGGCGCGTTGAGCAGCGCCTCCACCTCTTCTTCATTCAGGCTTTTGGGCAAGCTACGCGGTAATTTAGGTGACTCAATTTGCACCGTAGGATCATCACTGATTGCATTTTCACGCAAACAATGACGATAGAAACGTCTTAAACTGGCGATTAGGCGACTAATACTGCGCGGCTTGCTCTGTGGGAACTTTACCGCCAAGTATTGCTGAACATCAGCTTTATCTACCGTTAATAGCTGCTTATCTTGCGTCAACACCCAACCTGCAAATGATGTTAGATCTAGCCGATAACTTTCTAACGTGTTTTTTGATAAACCATCCTCCAACCAGAGATGATCAATAAAAACATCAATCTGCGTCGCATCATCAGGTGCAAGCATGCGCTCACTCATTTAGCACTCCAACAGACATCAGACCCTCGTGCTGCAAAAGCCACTGCTTTATCAACAAGCCATCACGCTCACCTTGCATAAAGCCACCTAAGCCACTTTTAGCAAGCACTCGATGACATGGAACAACCAGAGGCAGCTGATTGGCGCCGCAGGCATTTGCAACGGCGCGTGGGCCAGAGCCAACTTGCTGGGCTATCTCGGTGTAAGTTCTAGTCTGCCCACAGGGAATATCGTAGATCGCCTGCCAAACGCGCTTTTGAAATACAGTACCCTGCTGGTTAGTAGGTAAGCTGAAGGTTATATTTGCCTGTTGTAAATATTGCATGATCTGCTGGCAAGCCATACTCACAAGCGAGTGTGTTGATGTTTTTTCTAGTGTTACCTTGTCATGGTCTGGCAACTGCTGTGCGTTAGATAATTGTGGAAGCAACTTAATCATTAACTGTTGATGGCGTACAGTAATAGATACCTGACCAAACGGCGCATTAATGAGTGCACTATGATTAACGTCAGGAGAGTTGGTTTTCATCACGTTATGTTAAACCAAAGCTAGCGATATGCAAACCTCACATGAATATGATTTACAGTAGGGGATCAACGTATAACGATATTATCCGCAAAAAAAACCCCAATGATTTTCATCAATTGGGGTTTTTAATGTGTTTCACACAGACTAAGTATTACGCTTTTTCTACTGGCGCTAAAACTTCTCTGTCACGTGCTACTAACTTCTCTTTAATACGTGCTGACTTACCTGAACGCTCACGTAGGTAGTACAGTTTCGCACGACGAACATCACCGCGACGTTTCAATTCAATTGAAGCGATTAATGGTGAGTAAGTTTGGAATGTACGCTCAACGCCTTCACCTGAAGAGATTTTACGTACGATGAATGATGAGTTCAAACCACGGTTACGTTTAGCGATAACAACGCCTTCGTATGACTGTACACGTTTACGTGTACCTTCAACTACGTTTACGCCAACCACTACAGTGTCACCTGGAGCAAATTCAGGAATCGTTTTGCCTAAACGGGCAATTTCTTCCTCTTCCAACATTTTAATAATATCTGCCATCTTTATTTATCTCTTTCGGTTGCCCGTCGGAGTTCCTTTTAATTGTGAAGAAACTTGTTCCTACTTATCAAAACTCTACTCAAGTTCTTTTAGTAGCCGTGCTTCTTCTTTCGTCAACGGCCTTGCGGCCAATAAATCGGGACGTTGATCCCGAGTTCTTTGCAATGACATTTTCAAACGCCACTGCTTAATCTTGGCATGATTACCTGACATTAACACATCAGGTACTCGTCTGCCGTTATATTCTTCTGGCCTAGTGTAGTGTGGGCAGTCTAACAATCCATCTACGAATGAATCTTCAATTGCAGAATCACTATCACCTAGCGCACCTGGCAACTGGCGGATGATTGCATCCATCAATGCCATGGCAGGCAACTCACCACCACTTAATACATAATCCCCAATCGATATTTCTTCATCTACTTCAGCATCAATTAAACGCTGATCGACACCTTCATATCGACTGGCAAGCAATACCAAGCCTTGCTTCCTGCTTAACTCCATCACTTTTTGATGGGTCAGCGGCTTTCCTGCTGGCGACAGATGCACCACCCAATATTCATCAACCTGATTAGTCGTCTGTGCTGCTTTTGCTGCGCCAATTGCTTTTTCAAGCGGCTGCACCAACATCACCATACCAGGACCACCACCGTAGGGTCTATCATCTACGGTTTTATGATTATCGCTAGTAAAATCACGTGGATTCCAAAAGCCAACCTCATAAATACCTTGTTGTAATGCCCTGCTTGTAATGCCATGTTTAGTGATAGCATCAAACATTTCGGGAAACAAGGTCACAATATCAAATTTAAACGCCATGATTTAAACGGTTTAATTTTAACGAAACGACTAAAAGTCTTCGTCCCAATCAACCAACATCGTCTTAGCTTTTAAATCCACCTCCAGCACGACCGTTGCTACAAACGGCAATAGTCGCTCTTGCGGTTTCTGTTTATCAGCATCTGCGTTTGCTACATTAGGTTCCACTACATCTGGTTTTACGACAAGTACATCATTTGCACCTGTTTCAAACACTTCAGTAATTAAACCAAAATCAACACCTTGACTGTTTTTAACACGTAACCCGATTAAGTCTGACCAGTAATACTCATTTTCGTCAGGCTCCGGCAACTGCTCTCTTGGCACGGCAATCTGCTTACCTTTGCATGCAAAAGCAGCATCTCGGTCATCAATGCCCTGTAGCTTCACAACGATGACATCATTGTGAAGCTTAGCAGTTTCAACCACCATTTCGCGCCAGTCGTCGCCTTTACCTAGCCACCACGTGTCATAATCAAACAGACCATCGATTGCTTCTGTATCTGGCAACACTTTGAGCCAACCATAAACGCCGTAGGGCGCAACAATGCGCCCCATTACTACCATGTTATTCACAGCCATTTTAATTGCTTAGGTAAATTACCTAAGCTTTTTAAATTAAGCGTCAGCAGCTGGTGTTTCAGCAGCGGCAGCCTCGGCAGCTTTAGCTGCAGCAGCAGCCTCTGCGGCTTGAGCGTCAGCTTCTGCCTTAGCAGCGTCAGCGGCTGCTTTTAATTTTGCAGCTTCTTCAGCAGCAGCTTTTGCTTTAGCAGCTTCAGCCTTAGCAGCGTCTTTTGCTTTAGCAGCAATAGCAGCTTCTGGACCTTTAGCGTGGAATTTAACTAAGCGTGCAACCGTCTCTGACAATTGCGCGCCGTTATTTTGCCAATGCGTAACACGAGCTAAATCAATACGTAAACCTTCAGCGTTTGCGCTAGCTGATGGGTTGTAAAAACCAACACGCTCAATAAAGCGGCCATCACGACGATTGCGTGAATCAGCTACAACCACGTTGTAGAAAGGAGTTTTTTTCGCGCCACCACGAGCTAAACGAATAATAACCATAATCTTTGTTCTCTTTTGAAAAATTTAAAGCAGAAAGGCGCGGATTTTACGTTACTTATACACCTTTTGGCAAGCTATTTATCTACATTTATTAATCAACTGATGATTTATATATAAATAGTTTGCCTGCGCGGTTTATAAATGCAATTGATAACGTGTAGGGTCCGCTAACCCTGCGGCCAAGAAGCCATCGCGACGTAAACGGCACGAGTCACACAAACCACAGGCTTCACCCTCACTATCAGCCTGATAGCATGAAACCGTCATGGCGTAATCTACACCTAATGTTGTGCCCAGTTTAACGATCTGGGCTTTAGTCATATCAATCAAAGGTGCATGGATGGTAATGGTTTTACCCTCCACGGCACTTTTAGTCGCCAGATTAGCCATATCCTGAAATGCTTTAACGTATTCTCCGCGACAATCTGGATAACCTGAATAATCTAACGCATTCACGCCAATAAAAATATCTTGTGCTTGCAACACTTCTGCCCAAGCCAACGCAAGCGACAGCATAATGGTATTACGTGCTGGCACATAAGTAATTGGAATACCTTCTGTTGCGCTCTCTGGCACTGCAATAGCATCGTCAGTCAGCGCCGAGCCTCCAAATAGAGATAAATCTAGCTGCGCAGTCTTGTGTGCGGCTGCGCCCATGACTTTGGCAACATTTTTAGCTGCGAACAACTCTGCAATATGTCGCTGATGGTAGTCCAAACTTAAACAGTAGCACTCGAAGCCTTGATTTCGAGCATAAGCTAGCACGGTGGCTGAATCTAAGCCACCGGACAATAGTACAACAGCTTTTTTTGTCATTTTCCTGGCACCTCGCCCCACAATATCTTATGTAACTGCAATTGCATACGGACAGGAAGCTTATCGGCCAACACCCAATCCGCTAAGTCTGACGGCATTAATTGACTATAGACTGGTGAAAATAGTACTGGGCATTTATCGGTCAATCGCTCTTTCACCAACAGGTCCTTTGCCCAATCATAATCTGCGCGACTACATAGCACGAACTTCACCTCATCGGTCTTTTTAAGATGTGTGAGATTAGCCCATAAGTTATTTTTAAGCTCACCTGAATCTGGTGTTTTAATATCCAAGATCACTGATACACGAGCGTCAACGGGGCCAATATCAATAGCACCGCCAGTTTCTAAAGAGACACTATAACCTTGGTCACATAGCGCCTTGAGCAATACGTGGCAATCTTTTTGCGCCAACGGTTCACCGCCAGTCACGGTGACATATGGCGTACCAAACTCAGCGACCTTACTAAGAATGTCATCAATTTCCATATTATTGCCGCCACTAAAAGCATAGGCAGTGTCACAATACACGCAACGCATTGGGCAGCCAGTAAGGCGCACAAATACGGTAGGCAAGCCCACACGCGAGGACTCACCTTGTAGGGAGTAAAAAATTTCGTGGATTTTAAGTTTCATCAAATACTTTGCACACTAACAATTAATAACGCAAAAAAATAGCGCCAATACAGAGATTGGCGCTATTTTAACTTAAAAGCTTTATTTGCCTAAATATAGAGAAATAAACAACTTTTAGATTATTTACTTATTTTAAATACTTATCGAATCGCCTCAAGTGCTTTTAGGCGTTTCTGCGCAGTTGGCGTCAACTCACTGTTTGGAAATTTAGCCACTAAATCACGCAATGTTTTTTTAGCGCCTGGCACTAAACCCAGTTGGATCTGACTATTTGCCAAATTGAACATTGCATCAGGTACTTTTGGACTATCTGGGTAGGTGTCAATCAGCTTTTGCTGTGTTGCAATAGATGATTTGTAATTTTTTAGTGCAAATTGCGAGTAGCCCAAACCATACATTGCTTCAGGTGCAAGACTGCTATTAGGGTAGTCTTTTAAAAACTTGTCATACTCTTTAAAAGCATCTTTATGCTTGGATTCTTTTGACAGGCCATTGGCCAACTCTAGCAACTGGTATTCCTGTGTGTTCTTTTCAACAACCGCTGGAGGCGCAGCGACCTCAGCCACTGGGGCAGACTCTAACTTGCGTAAGCGCTCGTCAATGTCTGTATATAAGTCTTTTTGGCGTTGAAGTGCGGTTTCAACTTTATGATTAGCGACCTCTAGTTCGCCTTTCAGTCTTGCATTCTCTTGCTTTAATGCATCTAGCTGCGACTGCATATCAGCTAAACCATTTCTGGTGACGGCATCTTGCTGCTCATTTGATTGTTTTAAATCACGGAGCGCAGATTGCGTAGCCTGATTCTGGCTTTGCAAGTTCTTCTCAACTTCCAGTATTTTCTTTCGCGCTTCTTCATCATCAAACAATGCAGAGTGACCACTCATTGAAAATAATTGCGTTGCTAAAAATACGCTAGACAGAATCAGGTTTTTCATCATTTTTAAACTTAGTAATTTTAAAATTAGTAACTAAGAATTAGTCGTTTTCGTAAACAACATCAACACGGCGGTTCAATTGATGACAAGCTTCATCAGCGCAATTTGCTGATGCTTTTTCTTCACCAAAACTCACTGTTTCGATTTGCTTGTCTTGAACGCCTAACAAGTTAAATGATTTTTTAACTGATACTGCGCGACGTTGACCCAATGAAACGTTGTACTCACGTGTACCGCGCTCATCAGCGTTACCTTGCAATACTAATTTAGCATTGCTGTTAGCAAGCAAGTATTTAGCATGTGCTTCGATTAGAGGACGAAACTCTGCACGCACTGTATCGCTGTCAAAGTCAAAGTAGATGTTTCTTTTTGACAAAATATTGTTTGGATCTTTAAGCGGATTGTTGTCATTGTTAGCATTGCTATCAATGACAACCTCTTTAACACCAGAAGTATCTGCTGAACCGTTAGCAGACTGTGATGAACCAGCTGGGCTTTTATCTTCAACGCCTGCTGGTTTGTCTGTCATTGGTGTACTTTTACAAGCAGATAACATTGCTGCTAGCACTAAAGCACCTAACACTTTTTTATTAAACATTCCCTTATTCATTACCTTCTCCTTTAGTAAAAACAAACTTTCTGTATTGCATCATATCAATTCAATAGCGGTCCCCATGCTGGCTCGCGAATATCGCCGCCGGACTCGCTCAAACGCTGTCTCACGCGACCATCTGCAGACACTGCAGCAAGTGAACCACGACCACCCGTTCTAGTGGCATATAGTACCACACGCCCATTAGGCGCAAAACTTGGAGACTCATCTTGAGAGCCTTCACTGACGATTTGCACTTGTCCTGTCGCTAGATTTTGCAACGCGACGCGGAATTTTCCACCATCATTTCGAATCATCGCTAGCGACTTGCCATCTGGAGAGAAGCGTGGGCTTAAATTGTAAGGGCCGTCAAAGGTGACCCGCTGCGCATCGCCACCAATGGACGACACTTTGTAAATTTGTGGGCTACCGCCACGATCAGAGCTGAAATATATCCATTTAGCATCTGGTGACCAGACTGGCTCGGTATCGATCGCGCTACTCTTAGTCAACTGCCTCAAGCCACTGCCATCAGCGTTAATCAGATAAAGTTGGGAGTTGGCTGCATGCGTTAACACAATGGCAAGTTTACTGCCGTCTGGTGACCATGCAGGCGCACTATTATTACCTTTGTAGCTTGCTAATGTTATACGTTGACCTGTCATGAGCGATTGCACGAAGATGATTGGTTTTTTCTTCTCAAACGAGACGTATGCAATCTTGCTACCATCTGGCGACCATGCAGGCGAAATAATCGGCTCGTTTGAGGAAACAACCGTTTGTGGGTTAACACCGTCAGCATCAGCCACCTGTAAAGCATATCGGCCTTTGGACTTATTAATGTAAGCAATGCGACTAGCAAAGATGGCTGACTCACCTGTCAACTTTTGATAAATGACGTCTGCTATTTTATGTGCAGTCATACGTAATTGATTTGGCGCAATGTTGTAATCCATACCTGCTAACTGAGTCTGTTTTAGCACATCACCTAACTGAAAACTCACCTTAAGACGATTGCCAGGTAAGGATTCTATTTTACCAACTGCAATCGCTTGTGCCTGCAAAGCAGCCCAATCACTGTATTTAACTTGAGAAATAGCACTAGGCTTACTCGCAACACCTGCGGTTTCTAACACCCTAAACATGCCACTTCGGCGCAAATCTGCGCTGATGATATTAGCAATGTTTTCTTGATTTTTAACATTGTCCTGATTAAACGGCACAATTGCGATAGGGAGTTGTTGCGCATTGCCGCCGCTGATTTCAATTTCTAATGCGGCGTGACTAGTCGATGGCATCATTGCAGATGTCATGATTACGGCTACAGACAACAACGTTGCCTGAAATAAATTAAGCAATTTTTTCATATAGCGTATGGTCAGTGAGGTATTAAATAGTTCATCAAATTTTACTGTAATCTACAATAGATGCCAGAGCATTTACACTTGCTTACATTTTACCCATTAATGCCTAATGGTCATTGGGGCGGAAAGTCAACTTTAATGCACGGAACTGAGAGAATAACGCTTTATCTTCAGGCAATGGCAACGGTTCTGACACACGAATAGCGCGTTCAACCGCTTCATCACATGCGGGATTACCACTAGATTTAGTCAACTTAGGTGACGAACCTAACTCACCGGTAGGTAGCAGAGCAATATCAAACTTTAACTCGAGATTAGCATCACCACATAGGGATTTATTCACGTTATTACGAATTTTTGCCTGAATTTTCGCTTTAAATTCATCCACAACACCAGCTTTTGCCGCGCTAGCTTTTTGTTCACCCAAAGGCTTTCCATCAGACAGACTTTCTTGTTGTAGCTTTTTTAAAGCATCATCTACTGGTGGTTTGTTCGGTTTTTCTAACGCATCTAACATCGATAGTTTTTGCAACTTAGCTAATTGATCGTCTTGCTGTGTTTTTTTAGGAGGCTCTTTAGGTGGGTCTTTTTTAACAGGCTTTTTGGGCACTTCTTGTTTGATCGCAATTTCAGGCTCGGGTTTTGGTTCCGGCTTTATTTGCGGTTTAGCTTCAACCACCTGCTCTCGCTTGGGCTCAGGCTTAGGTACGTCTTTCACAACAGGCTCTGGCTCCACCGTTGGCAACGGTGGTTTGGGCATGTTTACAGCTGGGAGACTATCCCACAACTCAACCTCAGCAATGCTAACGGGATGTGTTGTTTTCCAATTAAATGACACAAGCAAAGCGCCCAATAAGATGGTGTGCACAGTAATGGATAAAACACCGGCTTTAAATGAATCTGGGTTTTCGCGCTGACGTAACATAGAGTAAATTATCTAAACACTTTAAACTGGCTTAAGAAGCAAGCCAACTTTGTCTACTTTATTGGTTTTAAGCAGATCCATGACACCAATGACATCTTCATATTTCACGTTTTTATCAGCTGCGATCACAACAGTGCGCTCAGGTGATTGTGCTAATGTGGTTTGTACCGCGACCAACATCTCATCACGTTGCATGGTTTTGCTATCCAACTCGATGCTGCCATCTTTCTTAACGGTGACAACGACTGGCGGAAGCTTTGGTTGACTAAGTGCCTGCCCCGCGCCGGGTAACTCAACCACTCCTGGGTTAGTCATGGGTGCTGTCACCATAAAGATTACCAACAAAACTAAAGTCACATCGATGTACGGGACAACATTGATTTGATTCATCATGCGGCGTTTACGAGTTCTGCTCATCGAGAAACCTCTATTGAAATCAATTCCAAAGTAATCACCAATTGAATCATCATGTTAAGACTTACGTTGTAGAATGTTGGTAAACTCTTCCATAAAGCTTTCATAACGCACTGAAAGCCTATCCACTGAACTTGCAAATCGGTTATAAGCAATCACTGCTGGAATCGCAGCAAATAAGCCAATTGCTGTTGCAACTAAGGCCTCAGCAATTCCAGGCGCCACTTGTGTAAGGGTTGCTTGGGCGACATTAGACAAGCCTCTAAATGCGTTCATAATGCCCCACACTGTGCCGAACAAACCAATATATGGACTGACTGAACCAACAGATGCGAGAAATGGCAAATGTGCATCAAGCTCATCCATCTCACGGTTAAACGCTGCGCGCATCGCACGGCGAGAGCCTTCCATTACATCGGATACATCCATACGTGTTTGCTGCTTATGACGTGCGTATTCTTTAAAACCAGCTTCAAAGATACTCGCCATGCCTTGTGGTTTACGACGATTAGCAGTAATCACATCGTACAACTTATTTAGGTCACCCCCACTCCAGAAGGTGTCTTCAAAATCTTCTGCATCACGCTCAGCACGCTTAATCGTGGCAACTTTAATAAAGATATACCACCATGAGAATAATGAGGTGATGATTAAAATCAGCATCACGAGCTGCACGGGTAAACTTGCGCCTGCAATCAGGCTAAAGAAGGACATATCACTACTTGCGTTCATAACTTCTCCACTTTTTATCTACTGCTTTTTTATGTCGTACTGCAATGATTCACTGCATTACTCATGATTTGAATATCCAAAATAGTGCAATATTGAATATGGCTAATCTTTTCAAACTAAGCCTTTTCAAGCATGGCTTGTTTTATATGCGCTGGAATACCTAGAGGCTTAAATGTTGCTGCATTGACAAAAGCTGCCTTCACATGCGCGTTAATTAACAACACCCCATCACGCATGATTGTTTGCGCCAACTCGATGCTACCGTGGCCGATTTTAATGATATCGCAGTGAATTTCAAGCATGTCATTAAAATACGCTGGCTTTTTGAAAGCGATAGACAGGCTGTGTACAACAATAATAATACCGTGACCATCTTTTAGCTCAGTTTGTTCAAACCCCAAGGCACGCAACCACTCGGTTCTGGCACGTTCCATGAAGTTTAAATAATTGGAATGATAGACAACACCACCGGCATCCGTATCTTCATAATACACACGCACAGTCCAACTAAACTTACCTAAAGACATCACTACTGCTCCTGCCACGACTCACCGCTAGCGATAGCGCCAGGGACTGGCAAGCCAAAATGTTGATACGACTGACTGGTTGCTACGCGCCCACGTGGGGTACGCATCAGGAAGCCTTGCTGAATCAAATAAGGCTCCAGCACGTCTTCAATCGTATCGCGTTCTTCACCAATGGCGGCGGCTAAATTATCTAGCCCAACAGGCCCGCCACCAAATTTCTCCAATACGGCTAACAGTAACTTTCTGTCCATAACATCAAAGCCAAGTTTATCGACATCCAACATTTTAAGAGCGGCATCTGCAATAGTGGCACTCACCTTACCATCGGCTTTCACTTGGGCGTAGTCACGCACACGACGCAATAGTCGGTTAGCAATACGTGGGGTGCCACGTGAGCGTCTCGCAATTTCAAGGGCGCCTGTGTCAACCATCTCCACATCAAGCAAGCCTGCGGAGCGCTGAACAATACGGCCTAACTCTTCAGAGGTATAAAACTCTAGTCTCGACACGATACCAAAACGATCCCGCAACGGATTAGTGAGCATACCGGCACGGGTGGTTGCCCCCACTAAGGTAAATGGTGGCAAATCCAAACGGACACTACGTGCAGCAGGGCCCTCACCAATCATGATATCTAGACGGTAGTCCTCCATTGCTGGATATAGAATCTCTTCAACGACTGGTGAGAGCCTGTGAATTTCATCAATAAACAGCACATCATTTGGCTCTAGGTTGGTCAGTAGCGCGGCTAAATCACCCGCACGTTCAAGTACAGGGCCAGAAGTTTGGCGCATATTGACGCCCATTTCTTTGGCAATAATATGTGCCAGCGTTGTTTTGCCTAGCCCTGGTGGGCCGAACAGCAATACATGGTCTAGTGCTTCACTACGTCCACGTGCGGCATTGATGAATATCTCCAGTTGCGCACGCGCTTTTTCTTGTCCGATATATTCATCCAGCACTTTGGGGCGCAGTGCGCGCTCCAGCGCTTCTTCCTGCGGATTGACAACATCCGGGGCGATTAAACGATCAGTTTCTATCATACCACTTCATCTGCTCTCTTATTTTGCAACACTACCCAATGTGAAACGAGCGTCAAACCAACCGCTAACAAGGTTGGCCCTAAAAAAATACCAATAAACCCAAACATTAACACCCCGCCCAGCACGCCGAGCACAACAAGCAGCAGTGGCAACCGTGATGTATGACTAATTAAAATTGGCTTGATAATATTATCCACCGTACTAATCACAAGCAGGCCATAAATCAGTAAAAAGATCGCCCAACCATGATCGCCATGATTAAATAGCCATAGTGAAGCACCACCCCACACCAACGGCGGACCAACTGGAATCACCGATAAGAAAAAGGTAGCTAGCGCCAATAACAAGGGCATTGGCGCACCCGCCAGCCAAAATCCAAACAATGCAACGCTGGCTTGTGCTAATGCTGTACCAAAAACGCCTAGCATGACGCCTTTCACTGTACTGGATGATAACGTTAGCATTTCTTGCCCTAGTTCACCACCCAACCTACGCACAATTGCTGTAATAACATCGGATAAACGCGCACCATCTCTATAAAAGAAAAATGCGACAAATACGACCAATACCAACTGCAAAAAACCACCCATCACCAATTGCACAGCCTGCAACAAAAACTCTCGGATTGGTTCTGAATATTGGTCTAGCAAACGCATTAGCTCTTCATGGCTGACAAGGGCACGTTGCCAGGACTCAGCTAACTGCTCTCCGATGATTGGCAGGGCCTTTAGCCACGATGGCGCTGCAGGTTGTAAACTTTGCAAGGCAGATTGTGCTTCATCAAGTAACACTGTGGCTGAATCAGCCAAATTCACAGCCAAATAAGCCATTGGTAAGATTAGCGCGACCAGCAACAACAATGTCATTGTTAGGGATGCAAGAGTATCTCGCTTACCTAATAGACGCCATATGTGTTGGTATAAAGGCCAAGTAAACACACAAATCACGGCAGCAAACAGCATAGCGGGCATAAACGGATAAAGCACTAAAACACATCCTACTATCAGTAGAGATATTAAGGTCATGCGTGCAATTTGGTTGGTGTTAATCATATTAAATACTCAAAAATATCGGGCATATTGACAACATGCCCACTAGTAAAGCACGCTCTAGCCTCATCACGCATACTACTTGGAAAGTAATTTCAATGCTTGTTTAATCCCGTCCGTCACACTCACTTCTTTATCCAGCAACTTCACTGCAGCAACTGCCTCGCGCTCGTTATAACCAAGCGCTAGCAATGCATTAAGCACATCGCTAGTTGCAGATTTCGGTTGATGCTCACTCATGGCAGCAACACCATCAATCGTGAATTTATCTTTTAATTCTAGCAGCAATCTTTCTGCTGTTTTTTTGCCAACACCCGGCACACGGGTCAGCATGCTTGGCTCTTGTAGCGCCACGGCTTGCACTAAATCATCTATCGATAGCCCACTTAAAATAGACAATGCCGACTTGGCGCCAATACCATTCACTTTAAGTAATTGTCTAAACGTCGCACGTTCTTGACTTGTACCAAAGCCATACAACAACTGGGCATCTTCGCGCACCACAAAGTGGGTAAGCATCACCACCTTTTCACCTAAGGCAGGCAAATTGTAAAAAGTACTCATTGGCACTTCGCACTCATAACCCACGCCGTTGCAATCAATTAAAACCAACGGAGGTGCTTTTTCTAATAGGGTACCGCTTAATCGACCAATCATGATGCATTCCATAACAAAATAATGGTTAACAGTAACGCATGACTGAGCATAGAAGCAAGTGTAGATTTAATTGCTGGCAACAACTGCGCTGGTTTTTCTGGGAACTGGTGCAGCACATAAAATGCGTGCAATGAGAAGAACAAAGGCATCGCTGATAGCATCACTGAAGTTGGAAATATACTCATATAGACAGAGCCGAATAACCATACCAATGCCATCAACATTACGACTAAATAAACCCATACAGCGTGTTCGGATTTTAATCGAACGACCAAAGTGCGCTTACCAGAAACCATATCAGCATGACGGTCTGGAAACTGATTAATATATAACAAACTGGTGACCAGCAAAGCATATGGAACACCTGCCGATATTGGCACTAGAGAAAAGATTTGGCGCTGAACGTAATCAGCACCAACAACAAGCCCTAAAAAACCTAAAAAAACGCAGAACTCACCTAAACCACGACTATTTAAGCGAAATGGGGTGGCGGAATATACCCAACCAATCAACACGCCCACCATGCCCAGCACTAACAATCCCAAGTTCACATAATAAGTTAATATCAAACCACCTAATACTGAAGTAAACAGCAATGCGTAGGCTAAATAGGCTGTTCGTTTTAGCGTCATCACACCATTTTGGATGAAGCGGCTACCGCCAGTGAATGGATATAACCTCTCGTGATTAATAGCATCTGTACCGTTTAATGCATCAAAATAATCGTTGATTACATTTACCGCAGCATGCATCGTAAGCGCTAGCACTAAAGTTGCGACTGCAAGCACTGGCTGAAACACAACTCCTGAATTAATAGCCGCAGCTAGGCCTATCAAACAAGCCATCAGCGTAGCTATCAGAAACATAGGTCGCGTGGCACAGAAATAACAAAAAAGGGAATTGGTGAAGCTAGTGGGACTAGGCTCTGAAATTGAGTTTCTCATCCAACCAATCGCCCACCGCGAACACGGAAACCTGCAGTAGCCATTAAGCCGAGTCCCTGACCACCATGCGCATGGCAAATAGCACAAGCAAGCGCATCAGCCGAATCTGGTTTTGGTGTAGCAGGCAACTTGAGTAGGCGCTTTACCATTTCTTGCACTTGCTCTTTTTGCGCATGCCCATTACCTACCACCGCCTGTTTCACTTGTAGGGCAGTGTATTCGGCAACGCTTAAATTACGAATCACCGCAGCACTAATCGCAGCACCACGGGCCTGCCCAAGCAACAGAGTGGATTGAGGGTTAACGTTCACAAATACTTTTTCAATGGCCACCTGATTAGGCTGGTAAGTATCAATCACCTCGAACAAGCCATCGAGTATTATTTTGAGGCGGGCGGGCAACTCTTCACGCTCTGGGTCGCCTTCCACCTTGCTCTTTTTACCACTAGCGGTTTTGATAGTGCCACTAGCAATGTAGGTGATTTTTTCACCTACTTTTTCAATCACACCAAAACCCGTTAACCTTAAGCCTGGGTCAATACCGAGAATTCTAGTAACACTCAAGGCATGCACCCAGTTGTTATCAACATTCAGAGTTACTCTTCAATCACAGCAGAGGTGTAAACATCCTGCACATCATCTAAATCTTCCAGTGCATCCAGTATTTTCTGCATTTTCACCGCATCTTCGCCAGTAAAGATCACTTCGGCATCAGGTTTCATTGTCACTTCACCCATTACTGCCTTGAGACCCGCTGCCTCGAGCGCCTCTTTAATCGCCACAAAGTCAGCTGGTGGCGTAATCACCTCAATACTGCCATCATCGTTGGTTACCACATCTTCAGCGCCGGCTTCCAATGCGACCTCCATTACTTTATCTTCTGAGGTGCCAGGCTCAAACACTAAGCTACCACAGTGCTTAAACATAAAAGCCACCGAGCCATCGGTGCCCAGATTGCCGCCGTGCTTACTTAATGCATGACGCACATCCATCACTGCACGTTGCTTATTGTCAGTTAAGCAATCAATAATAATGGCTGCACCATTGATGCCGTAGCCTTCGTATCGGATTTCCTCGTAGCTAACGCCCTCTAACTCACCCGTACCTTTTTTAATCGCTCGTGTAATATTATCTGATGGCATGTTTTCTTCTTTTGCCAACGCAACTGCCGCACGTAAACGTGGGTTCATATTAGGATCACCACCACCTAGACGTGCTGAGACCGTGATTTCTTTAATGATTTTAGTAAAAATCTTACCGCGCTTTGCGTCTTGGCGACCTTTGCGGTGTTGAATATTTGCCCACTTACTATGACCTGCCATGTTTAGATCCTAATTTCCAACTAAATAAGGCTGATTTTATCACATGCGTTTACCCAAATTACAGGCTTTTCAGAGAGAGGATTGAGGTTAATGGCCTAGTAAGCACCAAATACTCAGATTCTATTTACAGGTGTTTACTCTTGCCCAATTGCTGGATCAACAGGCGCATGCTTTTTAATACTAATAAATGAAATAATCACTAACGATAGTGCGATTAACACCATGCCAATCAACTCCATCTGATTAGGTACTTCATTTAACTGTACCCATGCAGCCAACACACCGATGACAGGCGCTAGCATTGATGCCATGCTGGCCATGCCAGCAGGTAAAATTTGTAAGGCATACAACCACAGCAACCAAGCCAACGCACCACTCAGAAACACATTAAACAATACAGCACCGATAAAGTAACCTGTCCATTGAATAGGGACGGCTGGCACGATAAACGCAATTGCGATCATAGGAATCGAGCCCAACAACATAGGCCAAGCTGTCAGGTTTAATAAATCGAGATGCGGGCTACGTCGATGTAGTTTTTTAGAAATAATGGCTGAAAGTGCCCAAGAAACACCTGAGACAATTGCCAAGAACATACTGAAGCCATCTGCTTTGATATGTAAAGGATCGAATATCAGCACCATACCGAATACGGCAGAGATGACTGCCAACCACTGCCAGCCTTGTACTTTTTCACCCAGCATTGGCCAAGCAAACAGCATCACCCAAAATGGCATCGTGTAAGTGAGTACAGCTGTTTTACCTGCACCGCCTTCAACCAAGGCCCAAATCAATAAACCAGTAAAACCCACAGTCTGTAGCAAACCCAACACCAGCATCGTTGGGAACTCTTTTAGACCCAAGGGTCGCTTAGTAGCATAGATCACAACAAATAGTACAATCGCACCAAAGAAAACACGCAGGGCAGCAAATTGAAATGGGCCTGCATATTGCAGTGCACTTTTCATCACAACCCAGTTGTAGCCCCAAATAATGGTGAGTACGATTAGTGCAACAAATGCACTAATGATATTTTTTGTACTATTTCCCATATATTTTCATACCCTAATGATTGGCGTCCGTTAACTGCTTAGTTCCAAATATGTGTTACTGCTTTCCAGCTGCCATCCGCTTGCTTACGGTATACCAAATGCACATTACCGCCAAACGTTTGTTTTTCGCCTTGCGCATTTAACATCGCACCAGCCCATTTACCGCGTTGGAAAGCAAGATTGCCATCTTCAACGGCGTCCAGCAACGTTAACTGGTGCTCAATCACGCCCGCATCAATGAGCCCTTGGAAAAATGATTGGATTGCAGAGGCGCCTATCACAGGCTCACCTGCTGGAGCAGGCATTACCACTGCATTTGTATCGTATAAGGCACCAATCGACACTGAATCTTTGGTATTAAATGCATGGTCGAATTTTTGATTGATTTCGCTGATTTGTTGTTTGATATTACTCATCATGACTCCTGATTGTGAAATAAATTATTTTTGCTTGGTTAACTCTGGGATGCCTGCATTAATTAAATCTAACATCTGTTCTAATTGGATACGCTGTGCTTCATTAAGACCCTTCATACATAGCCTTAATCTTTGGTAGTAATCTGGCATGACTGCATCTAGCTTAGCTTGCCCTGCATCAGTCAGGTGAATCAACACGCTACGCCTGTCACTTTTCGTAAACACACGCTCAACTAGGCCACCTTGCTCTAAGCCATCAATTAGCCCTGTCATCGTTGCTCTCGTAACGCCCGCTTTGCTTGCAAGTACAGAAGGTGTTGCGGTGTGTGTGTCCTCACGCATTAGCAAAATAAGGACCCACCAGCGCCCTTGTAGCAACCCATGCTTACTCAAACATGTATCCAATGCGATGGATAAATCGGTTGCAACCCTTAGCAAATGCAAAAAGCTCGACACTGCCGTGATATCCGCATCAGGATATCGCTCAGCAAATTTATGGAGCACTCCAGTAGTAGGTAAGTCTTTTAGTTCTAGCATAATTAGGATCATTATAGTTAGCTGGCTAACTATGTCAAGTATTCAATTAATTTGTTGTTATTTTATTTATAGACAAAATATGTCAGTATCAGATATATTGGACTTATATAAGACTTGCCAAATAATAACAAAGGTTAATTTCGATGATGTTTATTCAGAATCAAAATCAGAATCCTGGTATTAATTAAGAGTTATATGCATCATTTGCGTACTTAAATTCAGCAATGATCTTTAATAAAGCTCTTATCTTATGTATTTTGTTACTGCTTAACGGTAGCGTTGCAGCTAGCGACGAAGAAATCGTATTGGCTGTTAATCAAAATATTGTTGAAAGTCATATTTCACGTAGTTTTTCTCGGCAAATATTTAGCATGAAGGCAAGGCAATGGGCGAATGGCAGCCCTGTTGTTGTGTTTGTATTGCCTGATCGAAATGCACACCACCTCATTTTCGCAAAAGAAATTTTAGAAACATTCCCTTATAAACTTCGCTCTGCGTGGGATCGTCAGGTTTACTCAGGCACGGGGCAAGCGCCTCGAGAAGTGGCAAATATAGATCAAATGATGACCAATATTGCCAACACCCCCGGTGCAATTGGCTATCTTCCAAGATCAAAAATTGATGGAATTAAAATTCGTATGGTTGAGGTGCACTAATATGTTACGAATCTATGCTACTTGGATAGTGTTTTTGTTTAGCTCGACATGCTCAACAGCCCTATTAGCAGTGGAGTTTAACGATGGGAAGGTGCAAATTCATGGCTTTGCAAGCCAGGGCATCGTATCAAGTACAGATAATAAGTTTTATGGTGACAGTGACAATAATATTAGTTTTAACTTTCGTGAAATTGGCATTAATGCTTCATACCGCCCCAGACCAGATTTGCAATTTTCTGCGCAGGTCATCCAACTTGATGCTGGAAACGTGAACGAAAATGGCTTACTACTAGATTACGCGTTGGTTGACTATACGGTTTACTCAAATGAAGCTACCCAATTTGGGGTTAGGCTTGGTCGCGTCAAAAATCCATTTGGGCTTTATACAACAACGCGTGACGTTGCATTTACCCGTCCCAGCATTATATTGCCGCAATCTATTTACTTTGACAAAGCGCGCAGTATTGCGCTTTCATCCGATGGTGCTGGAATTTACTTTAATCGAGAAGGAAGTTTGGGGGCAATCAATGTTGACATGGTAGTGGGAAAAGCAAACGTTGACCGAGGTAGTGAAGCAACATTTATCAGAAAAGACGAACCTGGGGAGATGGAGTCTGACAAAGCCTCACGTTTAATGCGCATCATCTACACAACACCGGATGACCGCTTACGCCTAGCTTTTACTGCGGCCAATATAGACCTTAACTATCAGGAAGCCTCACATGAAGTTGACCCACATTTATTTGTGCATTTAGACCCCAAGATTATTTCAGCACAGTACAGTCACGAAAAATGGGAGCTTACAGCAGAGTATTCCCAAATGAAGTCATCTATTACAAGAAACTTTGCACCGAACTTTAGCAATGTCATCGAGGGCTATTATGTTCAGGGTAGCTATCAACTCACCCCCTCTTTGCAAGCAGTCGCACGCTATGATGCCAGCTTTAATAACAAAAGTGACCGCGATGGGAAAAAGCTCTCAGCAGCAACAGGTTTGCCTGCTCACATGTTTTTCGCAAAAGACTGGATGCTAGGGTTACGTTACGATGTAACGCCAACATTTATGCTAAGAGGGGAGTGGCATCATCTCGATGGAACGGGTTGGCTATCATCACTAGACAATACAAACCCACGAGAAATGGAGCGTAAGTGGGACATGTTGATGTTAATGGGCTCTTGGCGGTTTTAATCTCCCGTGCAGAATCAAGTGACACAACCTACGCATTTTCTTAGCTTACGCTGGAAGCTACTGTTAATTCTGTTTAGCGTTTCTGCAATTCTTAGCATTGCTAGCTCATATTATTTTCAACACCAGCTCCTACTACAATTTGAACAAACCAGAAAAGAAGCACAGATAAAACATGCGAAGCAAATTAATGGCTTGATTAGTATGGATGTGGAGCGAATTAGGCAATTAGCTGCCACGTTGCCTACTTTTATTAATATGAATAACGGGCTTATGAAATATGACAGCCCAGCCTTTTACCATCATTTTGAGAGCTTTTGGTCAAGCTTTCAGATTGACATGGGGGTTGAAAATGCCAAGCTATATGCACCAGATGGGCATGTGATTGCAACATGGGGTAACGAGCCAAAAACCAATCGATCAGTCCAGTCAAAATCATGGGAAAAAAACTGGGAAACCGTTCTTAACAAAGAGGTTTCAAACGGGCTAATTGCATGTGCTGACACATGTAACATTTATGCATTCGCCCCCATCCTACAGAAAGGTGAAATGGCAGGTGCATTTTCAATTGGGGCATCGCTAGCTGATACAGTTTTATCCTTCAAAAAAACGTCAAACGCCGATTTAGCGATTATTTTTTCGTCAGACTCAAGCAGCATTAAGCAACCGCTGTGGGGAATGCACTTTGCAGCAGCGTCCAGTCCTAAACTATTGATTCCGTTAATCGCTAAGGTAGCTAGTGTTTACTCTTTTGCAGAACTATCAAAGAAGCCTGTGCGTTATGTTGATGCAGAAGATGTTTATGAGATAAGTTTGGTTAAGCTTGAAACATCTCACTCGGCTGATGAAATGCAGTTGATTGTGATTGAAAATATTGCTGATGATTTGGCAACAGTAGAAAAAAATAGCAAGCAGGTGATGGTATTTGCCATGGTTGCTACTGTACTAATACTTGCACTACTTTACATACTACTTAGTATCCCGCTAAAACGACTACGCAGAATTGCGTCTTCTATTCCACTTCTTGGACAAGGAGCTTTTCAAGCGTTACGCGCCAATATAAAACTGCACCCGCATCTTTTAAAAGATGAAGTTGATATTCTTGACCAGTCAGCTATCGACTTATCTTATAAGCTTGAGTCGCTAGAGCATGAAGTAGTTGAAAAAAACCTTTCTCTGAAAAATCTTTTTAACGAAGTATCAAAAGAAAAAGAGTTTGCCACTAAATTACTCAATCACGCTGAGGCTATTATTGCCACGACTAACGTAGATGGCCGTATTTTATCGATCAACCAGTTTGGGGTTACACTGTCAGGTAAGAATAAAGACGACCAAATGTACAGTGATTTACCTGAAAGCGAGTTGATTGCGTTAAAAGCTAAGCTATCAGAGGTAGCCAATAGCAAGCTATATAGTTATGCACATAAATCAGTGTTCATTGCCGCTAATAAAACCCATCGTAACATTTCTTGGAGGCATACCTGCCTGCACGACGATAACAAAGGTGAAGCTATTCTACTGTCGGTAGGGATGGATATCACCGAACAGACAAAATCCCAGGAAGTGATTCATCAGCTTGCAAACTATGATGTGCTGACTAACCTACCCAACAGACGCTTACTGATAGACCGACTGAAACATGCATTAAGTGCCAGCAACCGAAGTGGTCAGCATGGCGCGCTTCTTTTTATCGATCTTGATAACTTTAAATCAATCAACGACACATTGGGGCACAAAGTAGGTGATGTATTGCTACAAGAGGTGTCTAAAAGGTTAATATCTTGCACGCGCGAAGGTGACACCGTCTCTCGGATTGGGAGCGATGAGTTTATTGTGTTATTAGAGAACCTAAGTGCTAAGGCGGTTGAATCAGCTGGACAAGTCGAACGTATCGTCTCAAAGATTCAACAAAATCTTAATCAGCCATTTCAATTGCAAACACATTTATACCAAAACACAATCAGTGTGGGCATTTGCTTGTTCCATGACATGAATCATGATGCAGAGGAGTTGCTCAAACAAGTTGATATTGCGGTCAACCAAGCTAAGCGCAATGGTAATAATAGCATTTGCTTTTACGACCCTAAAATGCAGGAAAGCCTGAACGCCTATGTCACGCTTGAACGTGAACTTAATGAGGCCATTAGCGCTAAAGAGTTCGTGCTGTATTACCAGATTCAGGTTGATACTGATGGCAAACCTTTGGGTGCAGAAGTACTCATCCGCTGGCAACATCCAAAACGTGGCATGGTGTCACCCTATGAATTTATACCTATCGCAGAAGAAACTGGGCTGATTGTCCCAATAGGGAAATGGGTATTAGACAGTGCTTGCGCGCAACTTAAAGCCTGGAAAAAATCAGCACAAACTAACTATTTAACTTTATCTGTGAATGTTACTGCTCAACAATTCTTGCAAGATAACTTTGTGGCACAGGTCGCATCTGCTATTAAGAAAAATGGGATTGACCCTGAGCTACTGAAGCTAGAGCTAACAGAAAGCATGTTAGTGAATGAGTTGGACAAAACAATTGCGACCATGCATGCCTTACAAAAGATTGGTATTAAGTTTTCTTTAGATGACTTTGGCACTGGTTACTCTTCTTTACAATACTTAAAACGCCTACCGATTGATCAATTAAAAATTGACCAATCTTTTGTGCACGAAATTACTAACAACGTTAGTGACCAAGCGATTGTGCGGACCATTATCGCCATGACACACACATTAAACCTGAACGTCATTGCTGAAGGTGTGGAAACAGAAGAACAGAGACAGATACTACTCGATAACGGCTGCTATTGTTATCAAGGCTATTTGTTTGGCAAACCTATACCGATTGACGCGTTTGAAGCAGGGCTTAAGGAATGACTAGCGCTATCGCAATGACTGTATATCGCTGTTACTCCATACACTGAAGGACATTGAATAAATAATCTTGAGTAGATCATTAATGAATGATCGTGAATTTGCAATGTTATTTGTTAAAACAAATAACATGATTGATTACCTTGCTGAACTAACTGAGCATTACGCTTTCTCAATATAGTAACGCTTAATTTAGGATATTGAATGCACCGCAGTTTATATGCACTAACGCTTGTTTTCACGTCATTTACCGCTTCTGTCAACGCAGCAGATGTTTCTATTAAGCCTGGACTATGGGAAGTGACTACTACTTCTGACCTATTAAATTTTGCATCGCAAATCCCAGCAGCGCAAATGGACAACTTAAATGCGTTGGCTAAGGAATATGGGTTTGATGTGCCAGAAATTAAAAATGGTGCAGCAAAGTCCACAACCTGCATGACTGAAGAAATGGCAAAGCAAAAGATCTTGCCCGGTGCTGTTCAAAACCAAGCGGGATGCACGGTTAATAAAGTAACGCAAAATGGTCATTACTACCACATGGCATTCACATGCGTGAACGCAGAACTAAATGGTCACGGTACTGCTGAAGGAAATTTTACAAATGCAGAAACCTTTACTGGGGTGACTAAATTTGCTGGTTCTATCCAAAACAACCCAATCAACGAGCAAGCAAATGTTGATGGAAAATGGCTAGCAAACAGCTGTGGCAACACTAAACCAGCAAAGTAGGCGCTAAGCAAAGATACCTGTGATATAAAACCCAATCAACACGGCCACTAGACCCCAGTTTAAGCACTCAATTAGCATATTCCACAATATTCTACTCATTTCAAACCTCACTTTATTTAATACGTTTAACTGTGAGTGAGTTTAATGTCGAATTATTAAACTGATATGTTAGAAATATGAAAGAAATGTGTCACAGGTTAGTTGGCGCTTACTCTGCACACCAACTGCAAAAAATTGTTGTAGGCATGCGATGCTGTGGAAGTTCTTGAACAGTCTGCCCCATAACATCCATCATGAGCTTGTATTCCAGCATGTTGTAATGTCCAAAACTACCTGCTGGAACACAAGCGATTAGGTTAAGCCAAAAGTTTAAATAGCATCCCCAAAATACCACATGCCAATATCACGGAAATAACATTCGCTTTGAAGCGAAAAACGGCAAGCATGGCTAACCCTGTTAGCGCAATAGAAAACCAATCAATCGCACCAGCCAGCCCAATAGGCCAAAATACATGATAAGCAAAGAACAATGCTAAATTTAGAATCACGCCTACCACTGCTGCCGTAATCGCGCTCAATGGTGCAGTGAACTTTAAATTGCCATGCGTAGTTTCAATAAATGGTGCGCCCATGAAGATAAAGATAAAACTTGGCAAGAATGTAAAAAACGTTACGATTGATGCCGCTACAAAAGCAGATGCAAAAACTGCATCAGCGCCAAATACCTGAGAAACCCAACCACCAACAAAACCCACGAAAGTCACCACCATAATAAGTGGGCCAGGCGTTGTTTCACCCAGTGCAAGACCATCAATCATTTGCACTGGTGTAAGCCAATGATAGTGCTCTACCGCGCCTTGATACACGTATGGCAACACTGCATAAGCGCCACCAAAGGTCAGCAGTGCGGCTTTAGTAAAAAACCAAGCCATTTGGGTAAATGCAGCATCCCACCCATAAAGCGCTATCAACACCGTCATTGCACCTAGCCAAATGCCGATGCCAACCGCAGCAATACGTACCATTTTTGCTAAACTGAACCTTGCATGCGCTGGCGTTGGTGTATCGTCATCGATAAGTGCAGCGCCATCATCTTTTTTAGATGCGCCATGACCACCGCCGACTTTGAAATACTGCGGAATTAAACGACCTCCAAAATGGCCAATGAAAGCAGCAACAGCCACAATGAGAGGGAATGGTAGGTTTAATACAAAAATTGCAATGAAAGCTAACGCCGCAATCGCCCACAGCACTTGGTTCTTTAATGCGCGTGACCCTATACGATAAGCGGCAAGTAGGACTATGGCAACCACGGCAGGTTTAATGCCATATAGTGCCCCAGCGACGGCGGGGACTGATCCGTAAGCCATGTATACCCATGCGAGACCAGTCAGAATAAAGAATGATGGTAGTACAAACAATACCCCAGCAACAATGCCACCCCAAGTTCGATGCATTAGCCAACCGATATAGGTTGCTAACTGCTGCGCTTCTGGGCCCGGTAACACCATGCAATAATTGAGTGCATGCAAAAAGCGTGTCTCAGATATCCAACGCCTCTTCTCAACCAAGTCGTGATGCATGATAGAAATTTGGCCGGCTGGACCACCAAAGCTAACAAACCCTAACTTTAGCCAGTAAATAAATGCTTGTCCGAAAGAGACTGGTGTAGAGGTAGCGGAAATCGATGCTGTAATTTTATTGGTAACGTCCATAAGCCCCCCTTGTTATTGGTGCCCTTATTTAATTTAACGCTATTTTATCTTAAATTGTGGCTAATCAATTTACGGGAACCATGTACTAATCAAACCTTAGTCTATCTCAAAGGTAGCGCTAAACAATCTGATAAAGTCGAGCCAATACATTAAGTTAGGACACATCACATGTCTCAATAGTTGATTGCCCTTATTGGTAAAAATAATTATTGGTGTATATTTAGCTTTTTACTATAGTTTTTGCACGACACTTTTTTGCGCATCACAAAAGGAGATTAGCATGAAGACGCTACAACAATTACTAGATGGTAAAAAATATAAAGAAGTCATTTCAATTGCACCTCACCGCCCTGTATTTGATGCATTAGTGATATTAGCTGAATACAAAATTGGCGCTTTAATCGTGCTTGATGGAGAAAACCTGGTAGGCATTTTTTCTGAACGAGACTATGCACGGGAAGTGATTCTGAAAGGTAAATCATCTAAAACTACGGCGATTAGCGAGGTGATGACCAGCAAGGTGTTGTCTGCCAAACCTACTGATACAGTAGAACATGCGATGTCCTTGATGACAGAACATCGCATTCGACATTTACCTGTGGTTGAGAATGATAAAGTACTTGGCGTACTTTCTATTGGCGACCTGGTAAAAGAAACCATTACTTACCAACAAGAATTGATTAAACAGCTACAGAATTACATCAACCTGTAATTACTTAAGGACTAGCCAGCGCCACTTAATGGAAACTACCGTGTCATGTCACTTACATCATGGACATGGTAATCCATACCGTCAGTAATGTGGAACCTCCAACCAATCCAAGCATCGCTAGGCGTGAGCCACGCATTTTGGTCCACAATAAAACGCCGGTAATAGATAGAATTAACATAGCGCCAGCGATTGAGTCTGCAAGCAAGACCCAAGCAGTATTGGCACCCACCCCTTTATGCATACGTGAGATAAAGGCCCAGATGTTGGCATCTTCACGTTTTACCGTGGCAAAGCGATTGCCAACAACATACTCTGCCTGAATTGAAGCATTAGGCAGTTGAAAGCCAACTTTAAACGTTTCAGGCTGTTTAATTGATTTATCCATAAATCTCGCCTCACGCTCTGAGTGACCAGCACGATCTGCTTTCGTCTCGGGATCTTGATCACTTTCACGCTCAGGCCTACCCTCACGTCTCGCATTACCTTCTCTCATTTGCATGCTACCACGCTCCTGTTTACCTGCCCCCTCCGCGTTACCGCCTCGGTTAGGTCTCGGTTTCATCGGGTCTTGTTTAATCTCCAATGCAGTTTGAATGGCCTTTACAAACGCTTTCTGGTTATCTGGTAATGGCATTGCCATCGCTAACTGAATTTCAGTTTCTTCCATTTTTGCAGCAGGAATTTTCATGACAGAGCGATGATTAAGCAGAAATCCGCTAATACCAAACAGCAGGCCAAGTAAAGCGCCCCATAGGCCTAACCAGCCATGAATCTTTCTTAAAAGTCTAAGTGTTTTACCGCGTTGACTATTTTTTTGTGCTAATGTTTTTTCCATATTTAAATCGTTCTCTAATACAAAATATTGTTAAAAATCTTACTAAATCACTCAATTACAACACTACGAAATACTTATTAAAGTCCCTAAATCCTCTGGTTGTTGCGATACAGCATGTGCCACTAAAGCATCACCTCAATATAAAACATCTACATTGATGTCATCTAAGGTTTTGCAGCCAGTGAGTGCCATAGAGATTTCCAATTCCTCCCGCAACAGCCGAATAAGATGAGCCACTCCCAGTGCGCCCGCAGTTGCCAATGCGTGAATATATGGGCGTCCTATCATGACGGCAGACGCACCCAGTGCCAGTGCCTTAACGATGTCAGTACCACGCCGAATGCCACCATCAATCAACACTGGCACTGCGCCATCTACGACTGACACAACGCCAGCCAATACATCAAATGTTGCTAATGCACTGTCTAACACACGACCGCCATGATTGGAGACAACCACACCTGCAGCGCCAACTGCGACTGCTAATTTGGCATCCTTGGGATGAAGCACGCCTTTGAGAATAATCGGAAGATGAGTTTGCTGAATCAGCCACTCAATATCATCCCATGTTGGCGCTAACGACATGAATCCATCAAATACTGCACTCATGCCTTGCGCTAATGTTGGCAATGTGAGTGTTTTAACATTGACCTGTGCAGCACTACTTGGCACGCTAAACGCAGCTCGTTGCTCACGATTTCGCACCCCAGAAACTGGAGCATCTACAGTGAACACCAGCGCTCTGTAACCCGTAGTCTCTGCTCTCTTTATCAGCTCCAGTGTCTCTGCCCGTCCACCTTGCCAATATAATTGAAACCACAACGGGCCATGTGCTTGCGTCGCCACATCCTCTAAAGTGAAAGACGCTTGCGTAGAAACAACAGCTACTCCTCCCATCACGCCTGCAGCAAGCACACTAGCCACTTCACCTTCAGGATGAAACAGCCGCTGTGTTGCCACTGGCGCAAGAATAATTGGATGTGCCAACGCATCACCAAACAAAGTACAGCGCGTATGACCATGCGCAACATCTGATAGCACACGCGGCCAAAGCTTTAAACTTGACCACGACTCACAGTTAGCCGCCAACGTGAGTTCGTCAGCAGCACCGCCTTGTAAGTAGGCCCATGCAGCGGCTTCAATGTAATGTTGCGCATATCGCTCGTAATCTGCGGCACTCACAATATCTGGAGGAATAGCAGTTAATGGTAACTGTGCCATCATTTGCTCCATTGTCTTAATAGATTATGGTAGTGCCCAGTTAACGTGACGATTTCTGAGCTATTTCCAACCTGAGCTCGCAATTTAAGCAAAGCCATATCTAAATCAAATAACATATTGCGTTGCCAAGCATCTGCTACCAAGCTCTGCACCCATAAAAATGAAGCAACGCGCGCACCGGATGTCACAGGCTCGACACGATGCAAACTTGTTGATGGATACACAATCGCATCGCCTGCCGGTAACTTAACCTCATGGCTGCCATAGGTATCTTCTACAATGAGCTCACCACCTTCGTAATCTTCTGGCTCTGATAAAAACACCGTGACCGACACATCTGTACGTAAGCGGTCACCAGTGAGTCGATCACGCTGGATGGCATTATCAATATGGTTACCATACGTACCACCACCAGCATAACGATTGAACATGGGAGGCAATATCCGATCAGGCAGTGCGGCGGATACAAATAAAGGCTGCCGCTCAAGTGCAGTAGCGATGGCTTGAGATAAACCAAGATATTGCGCAGACTCTGACGAGAACTGCGAGTTACATTTCACCGCTGCCGCTAAAACGCCTGCCGTAGCTGAGCCGTCTACCCATGCACCTGCATCAAGTACGTTGCGCATGGCAAGTACATCTGCTTTAGATAATACTTCGGGAATATGTAACATCATGATTGAAACCTACCAAAATAAAAATGCCCACCAGCATTTAACTGGCGGGCTTGAAGACTTACATGACTAGAACATGAACTCAGCTGTTAACAAGGCTGATCGTGGCTGACCTAGACGCACGCGACCGCCGCCGTTGTTCAACGTTTCAATGTATTCTTTATCAAAAATGTTGTACACATTGAGACGTAAATTAAGTTGCTTGTTCACCTTATAAGATGCCATTGCATCAGCTGCCCAATAAGATGGAATTTCCGGCATATTTTGTGTGGAAGCATCGACTTTCGTCACTAGGCGTTTTTGCTCGCCCATATAACGTGCACCACCACCAAGTGTAAAATCACCAAAACTATATTGGCTCCATACCGTTGCACTTGTCTCTGGTGTCCAGCGCACGCCATCAGTTACAACACCTGTATCATTTTGCTGGTCTAGTGCTTTTGCACGCATTTCAGTAATGCCCGCAGACAACTGCCAAGCCTTAGTTAATTGACCGACTGCCATTAACTCAATACCGTTCACACGGGTACGACCGTTTTGTACAGCCTGCCCCTGATCGTCAAATGAAGCTTGTTTGCTATTTTCTGTGCTAAATACTGCCGCAGTTAAGTTAAGTTGATTATTGAGTATGTCCCACTTAGTGCCCAACTCCACGTTATCAGTTTTTTGTGGGTCCATTGCACCATTGTTTTGATTGTTGGCTGTTGCAGAGAGTGCAAAGTTTGCACTTCCTGGTGGCGTGTATGAAGTTGCATATGACGCATAAATACTGCCATTAGGTGCTGGCTTATACAGCCCCCCCACTTTCCAACTTAACAAGTTATCAGAGTTACTGCCTTTTGTTGGCGCAATTGATCCAACCGCATACCCCGGAAACTGAGCTTGGTTAGTGGCAGTGACAATCGTGCCTCCATCAGTTTTAGTATTGTAGTGCTCGTAACGTAAACCTGCGTTCACTTGCCATTTGTCTGTGATATCTACTGTATCGAAAGCATACATTGCAGCGGTGATCGTTCTGCCATCAGTGTCGGTTCCAGGAATCGCATATGGAATACCTAACAAATCATTTGAGTTAGGGTTATACAAATTAGCTGCTGGGTTGCTAATTGCGGCATAAGTGACACCATTCACCGTCTGTGAAGTAGTACCAAAGCCTTTGCTTTTTTGGCTTTCATACATAAACTCAAGACCACCCGTGAATGTGTTTTTGAACCCAGCAAGATCAAACATAGTATTCAGGCTAGTTTGATTCACTAAAATTTCATCATCACGATCAATACGCTGACGTGAGCGATTCACTGTCCAAGTTGCTGGATCTGCAGTGACTGCAACCAAGCCCGTTGCGCCGGTGTTAATACCTGTAGCAACACGGTCCATATTGGTTTTGCCATAGCGTGAAATATTACGTACTGTCGTTTTGTCATTAAGATCATGTTCAAATTTAGCAGTAAACATATCTGCATCTACTTTTTCATAATCATTATCGCTACCGTAGAAGTTCTCACGGTCTACTTTTCTACCACCGTTTAAAGAGGTAGATGCGTTATAAAAGCCACTCATACCAATGGTTGGAATACCACCGTCAGGGACATTATCCTGACGCACGTGTTGTGAGTACAAATACAGACGAGTTGGTGTTCCTAAACCAAAAGCAATAGAAGGTGCGATTGAGAAGTTCTGGTTCTCTACTTCATCACGCTTATCAACATTGCCATCAAAACCTACTGCATTCAAACGAACGGCTACTGTGTCTCCTAGCTTTTCGCCTAAATCAATCGTTGCACGTTTTTTATCCGCGGTACCATAGCTAATGGTCGCCATGTTCACACTATCCAAACTTGGCAATTTGCTGATTAAGTTAACGTATCCAGACGCCGCACCGCGACCGATATCTGCACCTGCTGGGCCTTTCACCACCTCAATCTGCTCTAAGTTATACACGTCACGCGTTACTGCACCTAGGTCACGAATGCCATCTACAAACAATGAGTTTTGTGTTGCAAAACCGCGCATCGAGAAAGTATCACCTGCTGAAGTGTTGCCATTCTCACCCAATTGCATGGTGATACCTGGCGTATTACGTAAAGCATCTGTCAATGAAATGACACCTTGCTCACGTAGCACTTCTTTTTTAATCACTTGCACAGTTTGTGTGGTATCGATTAACGGCTTTGTAAATTTAGAGCTAGCTGACGTATTAGCCTTAAAAGGCACCTCTGGCGTTGCCGTCACATTCACTTCTGGAAGTTGATCTGCGGCCTCATTAGTTTCGCTTGCAGCATTTGCGCCAAAAGACAATGTTGCAGCAACTAGCGCAGCGATACGGGCGGGGTTGTGTTTACGACTACGAATATAACTCATGGTACTTTCCTCTTGATTCAAAATATCTGGCTGGCTAGAGGAAAATACCGTTGGCTGGCTTGACGTGCTTGTTAAATTATTTTTTTACATGTTTCACTTACTTATTTTGTAATACTTAAAACTACAGATTTGCCGAAAGGCATCCTATTGCTGCCTTTCGAATTGCCGTCAACTTAAGCCTCAATACTCAAGATAAATCTCCTATAAAATAACTCAGTGGTTGGCTAGAGAACTGAACGTTGACTGGCTAGAAATATGGAATACACGAACTGAATGTAAAACTGTGTAAAAGTCCTTGCATTCAACCCCAATTCATTTGCTAATGATAACTGTTCTCATTTACAATTGCAACCATTACGCAATACGAACTTTTCAATGACTTGAAGCCCCTAAATAGTGCTAGTCTCTTAGGTGTAATTTTCAGGTCAGTCACTTAAAAGTCTCGATTGTGAATCTTAACGTTCTAGAAATCAGCCTATATAAAAAATTGTGCCTAAACATCAAATGAAAAAACGCTTTTTTGTGCTTAGCTTAATGCTACTCACTCACCATGCATTCGCCGAAGGTGGCGTTTGGTATACCGATAAAAACTCTACACGCAATGACCCTTTGCAAACCAATCTATTCTCGCTGCAACAACTAGCTGACGAGTACCAAGGGTCGCCTTGTGATGGGTTGATGAGTGGGGAAAGCCTTGAAAAACCACTGACATTGGCAGAGGTTGCAGATGCAAGCCTATGCAACAATCCGCAAACACGGGAGGTGTGGGCAAGTGCTCGTGTACAAGCAGCACAGTTAGGCATTGCAAAGTCTGCCTATCTGCCATCGCTCACCGATAATATTTCGGTCAACAACAGTGTGCTCAACCCAGCATCAACTACACGTAGTAATCCCAACCTAAACTTGAGTAATAGTTTGGTGGCGAGTTACCTGTTGTATGATTTTGGTAACCGTAATGCCAACCTAGAGAATGCACGCCAATTACTTTTATCTGCTAGTGCCAGCCAAAGTAGCACAGTGCAAAGTGTCTTACTCTCTGCCACAGTAGCGTTTTATCAAGTACAAGCAAGCTTGGCCGCAGTGGATGCAGCATTAGAAGCTGAGCGTGCGAGCAGCGAGAGCTTTAAAGCAGCAGAGGCTCGCTATCAATCAGGCGTATCTACCCCCGCTGATAAACTACAAGCGCAAACTGCCTATGCTCAACTGACCTTGACGCGCATTACTAGTGAAGGCAACTTACAAACTGCCTATGGTAATTTAGCCAACGTGATGGGCTTACCAGCTAATCAAAAAATATCATTAGTCAGCAATACTGCAAAGCCATCGGCCAACATACTCAATGACGTTAACTCACTCATTGAACAAGCAAGCACACGTCGCCCAGATCTGATTGCTAGCGAGGCACAACTGAAAGCTGCACAAGCCAGCATTGACGCCAGCAAGGCTGCGGCAAAACCAACCATTTCAATCTCTATGTCTAACAGCCTGCAAGATGGCTCTCAGTTAGCCACCAGCAACAACTCCACCTTAGGTTTTACCGTCGCAATTCCACTCTTTAATGGTTATGCGCCTACCTACAGAATACGTGCCGCTGAAGCTACTGCAGACTTACGCGCAGCACAGCGCGACCGTTTACGTTTGCAAATTTCACTGGATGTGTGGAGCGCCTATCAGAATTTGCGCACCGCACTTGAGTCTGTCTCAGCAACTGAAATATTAGTTGCCAGCGCGGAGGAGTCTTACCGCGTGGCATTAGGGCGCTACAAAGCAGGGGTAGGCAATATTATCGACACCCTAAATGCGCAAAGTGCACTTGCTAGCGCTAGGCAACAACAAATTCAGGCTGTGCTAAATGCCAACATTACGCGTGCAACACTAGCACAAGCCATGGGCTCTTTAGACCATGCCATGATTCAATCATTACCTAGTGCAACACTCGACTCAATGCCTACTACCACCAACACCAACTAACGATATTCACCATGAAATCACTCAATAAAATAATCCTCATCATTGTGTTAATCGCACTCGCTACGGGCGCCTATTATTACTATCAAAGCACACGCAACATCAATCCTGCTGATTTATACAGATTAGCTGAAATCACACAGGGTGATATCGAACAAACGGTATCAGCTAACGGTACATTGAACCCAGTAACGCTCGTTAGTGTAGGTACACAAATTTCAGGTATCGTTAAAAAGCTATATGTAGACTTTAATGATGAGGTGAAAAAAGATCAGGTATTGCTAGAGCTGGATAACGCTTTATTCATGGCGCAAATCAGCCAATCTCAAGCAAGCGTGCGCAACAATCAAGCATCCGTTGAGCTAGCGCAAGCGAATGAAAAACGTATGCGTGAGCTATATGCACAAGAGTTTGTATCTAAACAAGAGCTCGATACTGCCGTACAAGTATTGAAGTCTGCAAAGGCGCAATTAGATAGCGCACGCGGCTTATTAGCACGCGACCAAACCAATTTAAACTTCACGATTATCCGCTCACCAGTCTCTGGTGTGGTGGTAGACCGCGTGGTAGATGTTGGGCAAACGGTTGCAGCAAGCTTTCAAACGCCAACCCTGATTAAGATCGCACAAGATTTATCTAAAATGCAAATTAACTCCAGCTTTGCTGAGGCTGATATCGGTAACATTAAAGTTGGGCAAATGACCAAGTTTAATGTGGATGCTTTTCCGAATAGAAATTTTGAAGGTGTGGTTAAACAAGTGCGTTTAAACCCAGTTAACACCTCAAATGTGGTTACTTACGACGTAGTGATTTCAGTAGACAATCAAGACCAACTGCTACTTCCGGGCATGACAGCGTATGTCAACATTGGTGTCGCCAAACGTGAGCAAGCCTTGCTAGTGCCAAACGCAGCGCTACGTTATAAACCCAAGTTAGACGAAAACAGCGCAGATAGCCCCAAAGGTGAGATGGCTAAAAACGGAGGAGCTCGTAAGAAAAGAAATAAAGGTGATGATCTGAACACGGGCACCATTTATATCCTGAAAGATAACAAGCCATCCCCTATCAAGGTTCGTTTAGGCATCACAGATGGCCGCTTTACAGAGATTACAGGCAGAGACTTACTAGCCAAAGGTGTCAATGTCGGCACCCAACTGATTGTCTCTGAATTACAAAGCAATGGTTCAGCACAAGCAAGCGGTAACGCGCGCGGCCCAAGAATGTTCTAGGTGGAAGCTGAAACCATGCAAAAAAGCGTTATTGAAGTCAGTGGCTTATATAAAGACTACCAAACAGCCGCTGGACCATTTCCCGTACTAAAAGATGTGAATCTACGCATCGAAAATGGTGACTATGTCGCCATCATGGGTCCATCTGGCTCTGGCAAATCTACCTTTATGAATATTCTTGGTTGCTTGGATAAACCAAGCAAAGGTCAGTACGTGTTAGATGGCCACCCAGTTGCTAATATGGAACAAAACGCCATAGCACAAGTGCGTAACAGAACCATAGGCTTTGTGTTTCAAGGCTTTAATTTATTAGCACGCTCAAGCTTGCTAGATAACGTTGCTTTGCCTCTAGTATATGCTGGCGTAGATAAAACTGAGCGCCATGCTCGAGCCAAACTCCTGTTAGAAAAAGTAGGCTTAGCAAAGTACCTGAATTCACGCCCCAATCAAATTTCTGGCGGTCAACAACAGCGCGTTGCGATTGCGCGCGCCTTGGTGAACAAACCAAGCCTAATCTTAGCAGATGAGCCAACTGGTAACTTGGATAGCGTCACTAGCGAAGAAATCATGACGCTATTTTCTGAGCTCAACCAAGAAGGTATCACGATTGTATTAGTCACCCACGAAACTGACATTGCCGAACACGCCAGCCGCCAAGTGCGTTTTTTAGATGGGAGAATTGTGCAGGACACGCGGACTAGAGAAATTGGAACGACTGAGACATTCGGCACACCTACAAACAATATAATAAGTGAGGCTATTTAATGTTTACTGCAATGCTAGGCGAAGCATGGCATGCCATGGGTGCCAACCGTTTACGCACATTTCTCACCATGCTGGGCATGGTGATCGGCGTGAGTGCTGTTGTATTAATGATGGCGATTGGACAAGGGGCTGAAGCTGCCGTCAAACGCTCAATCAGCGCGATGGGTAGCAATTTATTTGTTGTGTTATCTGGCCCTCCCTCTGCTGGCGGGGCCAGATCCGCGACTGGCAATGCCCCCTCACTCAATGTCAAAGATGCCAACGCAATATCAGATTTAGATGGTGTAGTGGGTGTTGCACCGGTCACGATGGGTAAAGCACAAATCGTATTTGGCAGTAACAACTGGAACACTGACATCATTGGCACTACACCAAGCTATCTGGACATTCGCGGATGGAATCTCAGTGACGGCTATGCGTTCTCTGAATCAGACATTCGCTCAGCCACCCGCGTTGCCTTGGTTGGGAAAACCATCGTCCAAAATATCTTTGGTGACAATATCGACCCTATTGGTAAAACCATCCGCATCAAACAAAGCCCTTTTGTCATTTTGGGTGTACTCGACAGCAAAGGCCAAACGCTTGACGGCCGCGATCAGGACGATACGATTATCGTGCCACTCACCACCGCGCAACGTAAACTCTTTGGTAACCAGTTGCCAGGTAGTGTTCGTCAAATTATGGTGCAAGCTGAGTCTGATAATACGATGCCAATGGTTGAACAAGGCTTAAACAGCCTACTTAACCAACGCCACAACATTAGAGAAGGCTCAGATAGCGATTTTTCTGTCCGTAACCTCACTGCGATTGCAAACTCCGCGGCTGAAACCACGCGTACAATGTCTCTGCTGCTGGGTGCAATTGCCTCTGTCTCTTTGCTAGTAGGCGGCATCGGCATCATGAACATCATGCTAGTTTCAGTGACCGAGCGCACACGTGAAATTGGCATTCGGATGGCGATTGGTGCACGTCAGCGCGATATTTTATTGCAGTTTTTATTGGAAGCGATCGTCATCTCGATTGTGGGCTGCCTGATTGGCATTGCCATTGGCGTTGGTGGCGCCATCATGGTGAACATCATCACAAAAGCAGAAATCATTATTTCGGTAAACTCTGTCGCCATTGCTTTTGGCGTAGCTGCAAGCATTGGTGTGTTCTTTGGCTTTTACCCTGCCCGCAAAGCCGCAATGCTCAACCCTATTGAAGCGCTACGCTATCAATAATCACGCTCATGAGGTCGCTAATCAACTGGCGGTCTCAAGCTTACATCTATTGATGTGCCGAATGCCTAGCATCACTCAAGCATTCGGCTAAACATTGCAAAACAATCCTTGTCTATTCTCTAACGAATACCAGCCGTTATCTAATCATTTCAGAATATGCTGACAGCTAGTTGGATGCCAATATAAAATATCTTCATCAGCATCACCCCATCATACCGCTTGAAAGATCATTGCTAGGAACGAAACCTATGGCTAAAGATTGTTGTAATCACGAATGCAGCAACCCCAAGCTGCTAACCCCTAAATATCAGAAGATACTTTGGATCGCGTTAGTCATCAATGCCACCATGTTTATGGTAGAGATTCTCAGTGGTATCAATGCCCAATCAGTGTCATTGATGGCAGATGCCATCGACTTCTTTGGCGATGCCATGAACTATGGGATATCTTTAGCAGTGCTATCTATGAGCCTTGCATGGCGTGCACGTGCCGCGCTGTTTAAAGGGCTAACGATGGGCATTTTTGGATTACTGGTACTGGCTTCCACCCTATGGTCTATCATGCACGGTGGCATACCAGAAGCATACACAATGGGACTAATCGGCTTGATCGCCCTGCTTGCAAATTTAAGCGTTGCCATGATGCTCTATGCCTATCGTGATGGAGACGCCAATATGCAATCGGTTTGGCTATGCAGCAGAAATGATGCCATCGGCAATATTGCCGTCATGATAGCCGCATTAGGCGTATGGGGAAGCAACAGTGCATGGCCTGATCTGGTGGTAGCGGTAATCATGGCAAGCCTAGGCGTTTCAGCGGCGATGCAAGTAATAAAAAAAGCAAGATCAGAGTTGCACCACCTCTAGTTTGGCATACATATAGACGCCGCAACTCGTGCTATCTGATATATGCGTTAGCACATCTTGCGAGGCTATAAGTGCTAAGCTGTGTGGTCAGTGACGTTTAGGTTGAGTCAAGAAAAATGCCTTTAATGAAGGCGTAGTACACTTAATGAAGGTGCCGTGCATTACTCACGTCACCTTCATCCAATCCCCTAACATCTAAGATCTAGGTATTTGAGTTTTTGTTATTCAATTATTTCTTCATCACAGATAATGTACTCACATGGCGGATATTTTCATATTTATCCCCCTGAAACTCGCCTGGCTTAGCTTCCAAATAAATAGCCTCTAACACATATAGCCCTGCCCACGGCATATTGTAGGTAGCTTCACCATTCTCATCAGCATCTAATTCTTGTAACCATTGATTAGGTGCCATCACTTTTAGCTTCGCTTTTGCGAGGGGCTTACCGTTGAGGTGAACACGCACTTTATTATTACCTATCGGTTGAATATCTAAAGCATGGCTAGAGGCCGCTTCTGCATTGCCATTTCCATGTCGCGCGTAGTACATAGGCTTAACGATGCCATAATAATATTTAGTTAAATCTTTTACTTTCATACCCAACTCATGTGCAAGCACAGCTTGATTATTTGCACCCTCGATAGCAATATAATTTTCTGCACGTTTAGCGGCTACTTGCAGTACTTTATTATCTAATGTCGTGGCCGCAGGGGTAGCAATCGTATCTAGCTTACCTCCTGTTTTTTCACGTAAGCCACCTTCGTATTCGCCAAAATATAACTTTGTTTGACCATCTGCTTGCTCTAGCCAAATAAAATGCGCTTGAGCCATAGTCGCCTGGAATAGGGCAAAGAGCCCCAAAACTAAAATAGATGATAATTTTTTTGTTTTCATGATGAATTTCCTAAAAATAATGAATGCCCATTAATTCGAATTTGTAAAGGTAAAAAGTACGCTTTAAAACTCAACACCAGCCTGTAGTAGTACTTGACGCGGCTCACCTAAAAAGATGCTGCCACCACCTGTGCTGTTGATTACACCGCCATTGGCTCCTGGATAGTAGGTTTTATCAAAAAGGTTTTTGACATTCAGGCGCACAGTTGCAAGATGACTGCCCGCCAGCCATTGATAAGCGGCGTATGCATCAGCAACTGTATAAGCATCAAGAAAGTATCTATTGACGCTATCGACAGGGCGCTCACCAACATAGCGTGCGCCGCCCCCTAACGTCCACCGTCCGCCAGCAGATGGGGTTCCCGTGCGATAGTTTAGATAAAGGCTTGCCATATTCTTGGGCGAGTTAACAAGGCGTTTACCCACCGTATTCGCCGTTGCAGCATCCTTTAAAGTTTCGGTGTCGGTGTAAGCGTAGGTGCTAATTACATCCCAATGATCTGATAGTTTTCCTGCGACATCGATTTCCAGCCCGCGTGAGCGCACTTCACCAGCCGTGCGACTAACGCCACCTTCTGTCACCAGAACATTTTCTTTAATAATGTTGAATACTGCTGCAGTAGCACTCACCCCATTCGCTAAATCAAGCTTAGCCCCAGCCTCATAAATAACCCCCTCTTCTGGGTCAAACGGGCCTTGTGCCGCGCCGTCTACGGAGATATTAGGCTTGAATGACTCACTGTAATTAGTAAAGAGCGATAGCCATGTCTGTGGCCGATACACTAGGCCAACTCGTGGAAGAAAAACGTCACTCTTAGAGTCATTAGTAATGACCTTAACTGGATTAGCTAAGCGCAAATCACGTTGTGAAGCAAATTGCTCACTCTCTTGATAACGGCCACCCAAGAGCGCTATCCACTGCTCACCAAAATGAATCGTATCTTGTAGAAATACCGATTTATTCTCAACATCAGTATCTGACCTCTGCCAAGCAAAAGTATTAGCAGCTGTGATGGTGGTCGGCTCTTGTATTACACCATACTGAGGGTTGTATACATTAAAGCCACCCACTGTATTTAATCTAAAGAAACTTGGGTCTTTAGCATCTAACTTTTCAAAGTCAAAACCAGCCAGCACCTCATGCTTTGTTGAGGCAATATCAAATTTGCTCAACACATCAAATGATGCATACAAATTATCACGCTCACGATCATCAACACCTTGTACTGTTCGGGTTGCATCACCATTCGCTGCCAGCGAGGCAATCATTACTCGCCTATCGCTATTGATTTCATTGCTCCAAGCCACTGATCCACGCAACGTCACCTTCGGAGTTAAATCGTACTCCACTTTCCCTTGAGCATATTGTGAAATGCCTTCCATGACTTCAAATCGTTCACCAAAACGCCGTGAGTCAGGCACATCCAGTGGCTTGCCGTTAAGAAACACGGTACCGCGATCAAATGGCACTTCAAAATCCAGATACTCATAGTTCACATTTACCCGCAGCTTATCACCAGCCCAAGCAAATGATGGTGCTACTAGTGTGCGCTTAGTCTGCCCAAAGTTACGCCAATAATCAGACCCTTCATGCTCTGCCAGAATTCGAAAGCCAGCCTCATCGTTCAGTGGTGTTGAAAAATCAACCCAACCTGAACCACCGCCGAAACTATTGGCTAACAAATTGATTTCTGTCCTTTGTTCGGATAATGGTTTTTTGCTAATCACATTCACCACGCCACCAGGATCTTGAATACCATATAGCAATGAAGAAGGTCCTTTTAAAACCTCTACACGCTCAGTGGTAATACTGAAATTACGTGAAGTTTGTGATCTTAAACCATCGCGCAAAATGCCAGAACTTGCGCCAAAAAAACTACCGCCGAAACCACGAACAAACAAACTGTCTGCTGTATGTCCAAAGTTATTACCCATGTTAATACCGCTCACATTTTTGATTGCATCATCAAGTGATCGTGCCTGCTGATCAATCAGTACCTGCTGTGGCACCACATTGACTACTTGCGGAATATCCATGATATCAGCATCAGTCTTGGTTGCTGTTGAGGCACGCTTGGGTTTGTATCGGATTTCGTTTGGCGCGTCCGCCTGAACATTAACCTCAGGCAGTTCATCTGCCAATTTTGAATGTGCTGTTTGCTCTTCTGCCACCGCAGTCATAGATGCTAATGCAACCATGACTGCCAGCATAAGCACGTTTTGATGATTCCTCATCAGCTTCCCCTTAGATTGTGATTGTCTATTTGGCTGGCTATCTAAGGGGTTGCAAGCAACACTTACTGGCTGGCTATTTTTTAATGACTATTTATGTTTATTTTTTATACGTACGTAACGACTTTTTGTTCAACAAATAACTACTTACTTTCGCTTACAAAACCCATTTTACTGACACCTGAATTTTGTGCATCAGCCATCACTTCAGCCAATACCTGATAACGGGTTTCCTTATCAGCGCGTATATTTAATTCTGGCTGTGGTTTTTTCTGGGCAATTTCTTTTAACTTCAATTTCAGCTCACCTTGCACCAGCGGCATATCATTCCAGTACATTTTGCCTGATGCATCAATAGACACAGAAATCACTTCTGGCTTTTCAGGAACAGGCTGGCTACTTGTTTGCGGCAAATCAATTTTTACAGCATGCGTCAGTAATGGTGCGGTAATAATAAAAATCACCAATAACACCAACATCACATCCACTAGCGGGGTAGTGTTAATCTCAGACATAGGTGCTGAATGTGGTGCACCGCCTACATTGCTTCCTGACCCTATCATGCGACGGCACCTGCAACATGCATCGTTTGGTCAGCTGCACCCTGCTTATGTGCTCGTTTAGCACCAATGACCGCGCCAGTTGTAATCAAGGTATGCAAGTCATAGCCAAATTTTTCAAGTGCTACAGATAACGCACGGTTACTACGTACAATTGCGTTATAAGCTAACACTGCAGGAATCGCCACAGCCAAACCTAATGCCGTCATAATCAAAGCTTCACCTACTGGCCCAGCTACTTTATCTAGAGTCGCCTGACCACTTAAGCTGATGCTGGCAAGTGCATGATAAATCCCCCACACCGTGCCAAACAAACCTACAAATGGCGATACGCTACCCACAGAAGCCAATACAGTTAAGCCGCCTTCCATATTTGCGTTTTCTTCTGCAATGCTACGGTTCATGGCACGTGCTACAAACTCATCTTGTGCAACAATCTCAGATCCTTTTATTGCACACATCTTGTGGTGCTCAGCCGCCAGTATCGCTTTTTCTGCCAATCTAGCCAGCCCTGTATTAGCATAAGTCTGGCTTTGCTTAATTGCCACGGCCACACTTGGCGCTTGCCAAAATGCCTGTAAAAATATCTGATAAGCACGACGCATACGCCATGCACTAACGCTTCTTGTCACGATTAAATACCAACTCGCCACCGACATTGCTAACAAGATCAAGGCAACCAACATAGAAACTGGTCCACCCGCCGTGATAAATTCCCAACTATTAAACTCATACCCGTTTTGCATCATTACCCTCGCTTGATTCTTAATCTGTTCACTCTTAATCTATCGACTAGTCCATGCATTAACTGCATATTCATTAGTTTTACTATTTATCCATTCAATGTGAAATTTACAGGTACCAATACATAAGCACTAATTGGCTGGTTACTACGCTTTGCCGGTACAAAGCTCCATTTTTTAACAGCTTCAATCGCTGCCTGATCCAATTTATGATGGCCGCTACTTGTATCCACTTTAACTGTTTCAGCCTTGCCGTCTTGAGACACTAACACTTTAAGCAGCACTTTACCTTGCTCACCCATGCGTCTTGCTTGCATGGGATAAGCAGGTGCAGGGTTATTTAAATAGGCTGCTCCAAATCTAGGCGGCTCAATTACGGGCTCTGCCACTACTTGCTCAGTGGCCACTTTCTCCGTCACTTCTGTTGCTTTTGCTAATGGTTGCTGCTCCGCCGGGGAAGCTTCAGCAACCACAGCTGTTTCGTTTTTCTCTACGACTGCTGGCTCTACTTGCTCTATTTTTCTGACAGCCTCTTCATTCACTACCAGTTTTTTCTCTACGACTTTTGGTTTTTGAGCAACAGGTTTCTTAATAGGCTGGACTTGCTCTACTGGCGGTTTAGCTATTTCTTTTGGGACATCTGCCACTTGGCTCACCAAGCTCACCATCATTGGCGTTTCTAACTTATTAATCGCCGCTGCTTCTGGTTTAGCATTCAACGCGCCCGCCACAGCCACCATGTGCATCAAGGTCACTGCTGCCAGCATTTTGTACGAGATTGTTTTTTTATCTACCCGTGTTGCACCAATATGCGTGTTTATTGGCAGATGTTTAATGTTAGATTTAATCGCAGCTTCCACCCTGCTCGAAAAAGGCTCCGAAGAGAAGTGAGTATTCACTGCAAGCTCTGAATTTGTCATTATACTTCCTCCTAACCTTTTCGTATCAACTGCAACACCGCTGAAGCAGTACTACTTTGTAAGAATTAACTTACCCTGATTGGTAAGCCTTAAACGATAATCTTCACCAACGTGCTTAATCACCAACTCACGCGCGCCAGAAAACAACAGCTCACTTGTTGTCACCCTAGCAGCAGAAGGTTCTGCAACTTTGGTTTCATGTTTCTTTTCATCAAGCATCATTTATCAGGCTCATTATTTTGTTGTCGATTTCTACTCTATCAATCACTCAAAGCAGAAAGGCTAATGATAATTGTTATCATTTAGATTTGTCAATGACTTTATTCGCCATTTTCTACCTATGTATTTGATTTTATTTAATTGCCTTACTAATGAACGCTACAGTGAATACCAGACTGTTCCGCATAAATAGCTTTTTCTTGTTGATACAATGCCAGCCTAGTATCCGCATCCGCTAATAAAGTTTTTAATGTATGCAAAGTGCTAGCATCGATACGCAAGCTAATTGCACCCAGCTCCAACTCAGCGACATTGCAATTCTCACAAAATATAATTTGGCCACTTTCATTCTTAGACAATAAAACACGCAAGCACGAGGCTTGATTATTTGTCACGCTTTCCAATGTTTTGTTAATTTTCATGTCACACCTATTTAGTGAGTATCAATTTATTTTGTTTAGTAATCCGTAAAAAATAAGTTTCATCCTCGTGATCGATCATTACTTCCTTCACATTCGTAAACAGCTTGTCGCTGTTCAATCTTTTTATTCTAGAAATCTTTATGTCATCTTGCGTGCGTGTACTGTCTGTCACAATTGCTATATCAAAACTCATATGTTCTTTAGAGGTTAAATTAGTAATAATTTTCATGATGGCAGCCCAATTGAGTCACTAACATTAAAAAGATGGCCGACTTACATAAGCAATTAAACTTAATGCAACCATAAATGATCGGTTAAGATCAAGGAGACGCATGTTGCCATGCAGTACTACATTTGAGCCGCTGTTAGGGGCAACTCAAATTCTGTTGCCAGCCGCTACACGCGGTTAGCATAATATTCAACCACCAATTGCACATCCACAGGGAAGGGCACATCGCTCACCGCCGGCAAATGTGCTACCTTGACCACTTGTGTGCTCGCATCCCAAGTCAGCCACTCTGGTCGCTCTAAAGATGGCTGCTTAACAGTTTCTACCACCATTGGGATATGCTTACTTTTGGCCTTAACAGTGATTTCATCACCAACATTCAATCTAATCGACGGGATGTTCGCTGGCTTACCGTTTAACATGAGGTGACCATGGCTCACTAACTGCCTTGCAGCAATTACCGTAGGTGCAAATCCAGCACGGAAAACTACGTTATCCATTCTGCGCTCCAGCAATTGCAACAAACGCTCGCCTGTTGGCTCTTTACCTTTACGCGCATCCAGTATCAATCTACGCATCTGCGTCTCGGTCAACCCGTAATTGAAGCGAATTTTTTGTTTTTCCTGTAATTTCACACCAAAATCAGAGCGGCGCTTGCGCGATGCTTTATTACCGTGCTGGCCTGGTGGTGTTGGGCGTGCTTCAATGGTTTTACGTGACAATCCAGGTAAATCCACCCCTAAAGCACGCATCACTTTTAATCGTGGGCCAATAAATCGAGACATCTTGTTTCCTTATCTAATTAATATATAACTTATTGCAATGTGTTATGTGTTGCCATCAACCAATTGTCTTCAGCACCATACTCACTAACGATTACCTGCCATTGCTTCACCAAACGCTCAGCAATATCTTCAATCAGCTTGGTATCTGCATACTCAGGTGCTGTTAACTTATGAGCCAACTCACTCGCCAATAACGCCAACTCATGTGACGGCTTAAGCGCATACTGCGTAGCTACACAACATATGGCCGCCATTAGCTCTCTAGACGTTGGCAACTCAGGGTCAAATAGCTCGCTGGGTGCTTTCAATGCTGATACTTGTTTTTGCATAATTACCTCATTTGTTTTATTCGCTAAATTACTGCACTTGATGCAACTCAGTTTGCATCACCAACCTTGCCACTGCCTTGCGCATCATTTCATTCATCATGAAAAAATTACGCACCTCTAGCCGCAATGAAGTGTCTCCAATTTCAAGCTCAACAATGTCTTTTGCTTTGTTATAAAGCACTTTGCAATCTTCATTACCTGTCAGTTTGGCCTGGCTAATAATTAACTGCTTACTCATGACGTACTCCAATCCAGGAATTTAAATAAATGATAATCATTCTCATTTAATATGTCAACACATAATTGGTGACTAAATTAGTAAACTATTATTTACCCTTATTACTCCAACGCTGATCACACTCTTAGATACACAAAGATCGACTAGTCAGGCTTAAAAACTTAACAAGTTGATATAAGCCAAAAGTCACTGGTGCCATCTCATGATTTTTCTTAAGTGACATTCATGAATACTAATAACCCATCAATATGCAGATAAGTGCACAATGTTTTTAACGAACTAGCAATACTGTAAGCCCAAAAATACTAGTTCTATCATTAACTTAATGTGGAGAATAATCATGTGGACATCACCATCAGCAACTGAAATGCGTTTTGGCTTTGAAGTAACGATGTATGTAATGAACAAGTAATCCGTTTTTCTGCAATAAAAAAGGGGAGCAATCGCTCCCCTTTTTATTAAACACATAGTTTTACTACACTATATACGTATAGCCATGACAGCCAAATTTTACAGACCAACCTTATAAATACTTCACTACCATCGCATTATTCAAATCAGCTGCAGCAATTGGTAGTTTCACGTAGTAACCGCTACCGGAAGCCTCTTGTATCGGATCGCCTTTTTTATTGAACATGGTTTCAACCACAATATCTTGATTACCAGTCGGGTGTATCACCTGTAAACGGTCGCCCACGGCAAACTTGTTGCGCGCTTCAATATCTGCCAAGCCTTTCTCAGCATCATAAGCCACTACATCACCCACATATAAACTGCGGTTAGAGCTTGAATAACCTTGCTTGTAGTTTTGGTGCTCTGCGGTGTGATGACGCTGGTAAAACCCATCGGTATAGCCACGGTTAGCCAAGTTTTCTAAATCACCTAGCAAGTTCCAGTCAAATGGTCGCCCTGCTAGCGCATCATCAATCGCCTGACGATAGTTTTGGCAAGTACGTGCGACGTAGTAACGTGATTTAGTCCGCCCCTCAATCTTAAGCGAATCCACCCCCATTTTAATCAAGCGCTCCACGTGCTCAATCGCTCGCAAATCTTTACTGTTCATGATGTAAGTACCATGCTCATCTTCTTCAATAGGGAGCAACTCACCTGGACGCCCTTTTTCCTCAATCAGATAAACTTTGTCAGCTAACGGGTGGCGCGGCAAACTGCCACAGCCAGACAAGCTTGATTTTTCCATCTCTGCTTTAAAGTCAAACTCATCAAGACGTATCACACCGGTAGCGTCTTCTGCCGCATCATGCACTTTATAATCCCAACGGCAGCTATTGGTACAAGTACCTTGATTCGGATCGCGCTGGTTAAAGTAACCTGAAAGCAAACAACGACCAGAATAAGCAATACATAAAGCACCATGCACAAACACTTCTAATTCCATTTCAGGGCATTGCTGACGGATATCTTCAATTTCATCTAAAGACAACTCACGTGACAGAATCACACGCGACAACCCTAAACTTTGCCAAAACTTCACCGTCGCAAAGTTCACCGTGTTCGCCTGTACAGAAAGATGCACTGGCATTTCAGGCCACTTCTCACGCACCATCATAATCAAGCCAGGATCAGACATAATCAAAGCATCTGGACGCATTGCAATCACAGGCGCCATATCTGCCATGTAAGTTTTAACTTTAGCGTTATGTGGCGCAATGTTACTGGCCACAAAAAACTTTTTACCACGCGCATGTGCCTCGTTAATACCGATCTCAAGGTTGGCCATCGTAAAATCATTATTGCGTGCACGTAAACTATAACGCGGCTGTCCTGCATAAATCGCATCCGCTCCATAATCAAATGCAGTACGCATACGATCTAAATCGCCCGCTGGGGCTAAAAGTTCAGGTATTTTCATCACTATTACTTCACTTAATCTCTATAAAATCAAAAGAACAAAGCCAGGCAATGCGCAAGTTAGAAAAGAGCGCCGCGGCATATCAATCATATGTAAGGTGCTCTTTTTTAATTTGCAACACCGTATGGGGATGTTGTTTTGGTTTTATTCACCAATAATTTTCACAAGCACACGCTTCTTACGTCTACCATCAAACTCACCGTAAAATATCTGTTCCCAAGGGCCAAAATCAAGGTCACCATTAGTGACGGCCACCACAACCTCACGTCCCATGACTTGACGCTTCATATGCGCATCCGCATTATCTTCACCCGTATCATTGTGGCGATAGCTACTGACAGGCTCATGTGGTGCAAGACGCTCCAACCACTGAGTATAGTCATGATGCAAGCCGCGCTCATCATCGTTAATAAATACACTCGCTGTAATATGCATCGCATTCACCAACACCAAGCCCTCACGCACGCCACTTTCACGTAAACATTCACGAATTTGCTCGGTAATGCGGATAAATGCAACGCGTGTAGGTGGGTTAAACCAAAGTTCTTTACGATAGCTTTTCATCAATTAGTCCTTAATTTTCAACAGCCTAATTTTAACATCGCATTATATATCCCACCTAGAAAATTTCCACTATATAAAAATGGTTAAAAAAAAAGACCTCACATCGGAGGCCTTTTCATTGTTAACCCTTAATTAAAGATGAACTTAAGCGCTATATCTTCACTTCATATTGTTGGCTAAATGTTTTACCTTCATTATCGGTTGCTACCGCCTCTAGCTTGCCAGCCGTAGCTGGAATAAAACTAAATTTGAAATATGGGTCTTCAGCCGTACCCACACCCACATCTACAGTCATTAATGGTTTGCCGCCGTAAACGAAATCAACTTTGTTGATATAAAAAGCCGGCACATAACCCTGAGAAACCAAGTCGCGCTGTAAACCTGTGCGCATAATGTGTTTAATATTGAATGTTGCTGTCGTTGGTGTACCCACTTTAACTGGCGTTTCTACATTCATTTTAATCCGCCCTGCCGCGGCACGGATTTCAGCTTCATTGTTTTCCACCATGCCACCACAACCGCCTGCAGCACGAATCACGCGTGAAGCTAAATATAACTGACCATCTGCCGTTTCACCCACTAAACGCACATAAGCATCTGTCTCAAAACGAATACGTGTCGATAACTGAAAGTTACCTAGTGCATCTGTTAAATGATAAGTCGCTGTGAGTGGAATCGGATTTGCATCAACAAAAGCATATAGCTTTTTAATTACCACACCGTTCGCTGCCGCATTATCAATGCTATAAGATACTGGCACCTGCGCACCGCTCTCTGCACGTTTAGGCGCATCAATCTTAATGAACTCAACTTCCTTCATCTCTCTTTTAGCAAAGAAAGCCTCTTTCATCACTGGCCACAGTTTTGGGTCAGCCTCTGCATACGTGTTAGCAATAAAAGCTAAAGACAAGCCAATAGCTACTACTACCTTACTAAACCACCTTTGAAATTGCATAGCCATACCATACGCTCCAAATAATTTTTATGATTTTTTGTTTTAATACGCCTATGACAAACTATATTGCTAGATAGTTCTCATGGGAACATGCTTAGCAAGATTGCCGATTAAACGCTTTCGTTTGCCATATAGAAAAATAACTCTATGCCATTGCCTACAGGGTCTTTAAAGTTAATCTGCTTCACGTTTAACACTGGTAAATCGCGCGTTGTATAGTGAATATTGTGATGCTTCAGATGCGCTTCCATTGCTGGCATGTCAGTACAAGTAAATGACACATGATCAATCGTTGTCAGTACATTGGTTAACGGCTCACCTTCGCCCCGATACTCCGCTAAGTGCAACACGTGTGTATCACCAATATATAGCCAAAAGCCTCTGCTAGTAAACCCCTCACGTGGGCCGACTTTTAAACCCAATACATCACAATAAAAATCCTTGAGTTTAAGCATCGTCTCATAAGGCGTGCGTAGGTTGTAATGATTAAGTTGGGTGACCGGCATAGTATGATTTCAATAAATTGGTGTAGGTAAGTGCGATAAATAATCGGCAACAATAATCTAGATACTTTAACACCTTTGACGCGACGAGTAACTAGCGCAACTCGATGAAAGCAGAGATTAATCGCCTTCAAACTCGCAAAGTGAAAAAGGCTTGAGATCACTTTCAGCTAGACGCTTTGAGCCACCTAAATCAGGCAAGTTAATCACAAACGCACTACCCATGACGACACCACCTAATTTTTGTATTAACGCGGCAGCAGCTTCAGCTGTACCGCCTGTCGCAATTAGATCATCCACCAACAATACCTGCTCACCTTGAGCAATTGCATCAGTATGAATCTCAACACGATCAGCACCGTACTCTAAGGCGTAATCATGCCCAATTGTCTCAGCAGGCAACTTGCCAGATTTACGAATCGGCACAAAGCCCACACCGAGCTTATACGCCAATGCTGCTCCTACAATAAATCCGCGTGCCTCAATCCCTGCGATTTTATCGATATGTTGGTTAGCATAATGCTGCGCAAGTGCATCCACCACCATCCGAAAGCCAATGGGGTCTTTGAGTAAAGTGGTGATATCACGGAACTGTATACCCTGTTTTGGATAATGTGGGACAGTACGGATTAGAGATTTGATAGGCATAAGCACTTACACCATATTGGTCAAATTGAGTGGTTAGTCTTAGAGGAGTTAAGACTAACCATCTGAGTTTAGAAACTACACTTCAATCATTTTAAAGTGCAATTCGCGACACGAGCACTAGGCACATCCGCTAAGACAGTACGAATACTACAATAAGCGGAGGTAACGATGTTATCGTGCAGCGAGTGCACTCTACGCCGCTGGATTTTGTGAGCGAACGCGAATGTGTAATTCACGCAACTGCTTCTCATCCACTTCGTTCGGTGCATTGGTCATCAAGCACTGTGCACGTTGTGTTTTCGGGAATGCGATGACATCACGAATAGATTCTGCACCTGCCATCAATGTGACCAAACGGTCTAAACCGAATGCCAAACCACCGTGCGGAGGCGCACCGTATTGCAATGCGTCTAACAAGAAACCAAACTTCTCTTGCGCTTCTTCACGGCTTATTTTTAGAGCATCGAACACTTTAGATTGCACTTCTTGCTGATGGATACGCACAGAACCGCCACCTACTTCCCATCCGTTCAATACCATGTCATAAGCTTTTGATAAACACGCACCTGGGTTAGTGGCTAACAAGTCTTCGTGACCATCTTTTGGTGCAGTGAACGGATGGTGTAATGCCACCCAACGATCAGCTTCTTCATCATGTTCGAACATTGGGAAATCAACTACCCACAATGGCGCCCATGCGCGGCCATCTACATGGCCTTTATCGTGACCAACTTTAAGGCGCAACGCACCTAAAGCTTCATTCACTACTTTAGTTTTATCTGCACCAAAGAACACGATATCGCCATTTTGTGCGCCAGTGCGGTCAATAATCGCTTGTAGCGCAGTCACATGAATATTTTTAACAATCGGGCTTTGCAAGCCTTCTTCGTTCAATTTAGTGATGTCGTTAATCTTGATGTAAGCCAAACCTTTAGCACCGTAGATTTTTACAAACTCTGTGTAGGCATCAATTTCAGAACGGCTAATTGCCGCGCCGTTAGGCACGCGTAAGGCTGCCACACGCCCACCTGCCATATTGGCAGCACCCGCAAATACTTTAAAATCTACATCTTTCATCACATCTGAAAGCTCAGTGATTTCTAAGGTCACGCGCATATCTGGCTTATCTGAACCGTAGCGGCTCATTGCTTCAGCAAATGGCATACGTGGGAATTGGGCTGGCAACTCTACGTTTTGGACTTTTTTCAGCATTTGGCGAATCATTTCTTCCACCAAATCCATAATATCGTTTTCTTCCATAAACGATGTCTCAATATCCACTTGGGTGAATTCTGGCTGACGATCAGCGCGCAAGTCTTCATCACGGAAACATTTAGTAATTTGGAAGTAGCGATCAAAGCCAGACACCATCAACAATTGTTTAAACAATTGTGGTGATTGTGGCAGCGCAAAGAACTGACCATGATGCACACGGCTAGGTACTAGGTAATCACGCGCGCCTTCTGGTGTGCTACGTGTCAGCATTGGTGTTTCAACTTCAATGAAGCCGTTCACATCCAAGTAGTCACGCAAGGTTTTAGCCACGCGATAACGCAACATCATGTTTTTTTGCATCGCAGGGCGGCGCAAATCAATATAGCGGTGCTCTAAACGCACGGTTTCAGTCAGGTTTTCATCATCCAACATGAACGGTGGCGTGAGTGATGGGTTTAATACCTCAATCTCAGTCGCTAGCATTTCCACTTCACCCGTAGGTAAGTTTGGGTTAACTGTGCCTTCTGGGCGCGCACGCACTTTACACACTACTTTTAGCACAAACTCACTGCGTACAGTTTCCGCAATCGCAAATGCGTCTTTGGTATCAGGGTCAATCACGATTTGCGCCAAACCTTCACGGTCACGCAAATCAATAAAAATAACACCACCGTGGTCACGGCGACGATGCGCCCAACCACATAATGTGACAGTTTGACCAATGTGTTCGCGGTTTAAATGGCCGCAGTAATGTGTACGCATCATAATTTAATTGTTTGGATATTGAGTTAAAAGTTTTGGAATCTTGTTTACAGGCGCAACCACACCCATAGAAATAATATACTTCAGTGCTTCATCTACCGTCATTTCGAGCGCTATCACGTCGGCTTTAGGCATCATCAAAAAATAACCGCCCGTCGGGTTTGGTGTGGTTGGCACAAACACGCTAACGTAATCGCCTTGCAGATGATTCGCCACATCGCCGCCTGGTGTGCCCGTCACAAAAGCAATTGTCCACGCACCTTCTCGCGGAAACTGCACTAGTACAGCCTGACGAAACGCATTACCAGAATCTGAAAATAAAGTATCAGACACCTGCTTGACGCTAGAGTAAATAGACTTCACCACTGGTAGGTGATTAAGCAGTTTTTCCCAGAGAATGATGAGCTGCATGCCAAAAAAGTTGGTCGCAATCAACCCTGTGGTCAACACGATCAGCACCGTTAAAATGGCACCAATGCCCGGAATATCTCGACCTAAAAAGGTATGTGGATGCCAAGCTTCTGGTAACAGTAACAGGCTTTGATCCATCACACCGATGAATGACTTTAGCACCCAAATGGTAATCACCAATGGTACTAATACTAACAAGCCTGTAATAAAGTATTTTTTCATGAGCGTTGAGTCATTCAACCGCGCCTAGTGGCACGCACAACCCGTAGCGCAAGCAGCTGGTGCAGCGCTTGACTCACTAGCCGATTCAGAGGTAGCTGAGTCCGCTGATTTAGCTGTCTTGCTCGCACCACCTTTGAAGTCAGTCGCATACCAGCCACTGCCAGTTAACTGAAAACTCGGTGCAGACACTTGCTTAGCAAAAGTCTCTTTAGCGCACTGTGGGCAAGCTTCTACACTTGCTGCACTCACTTTGCGCATCACCTCTGCTTTGTGTCCGCAGCTACTACATTGATAATCGTAAATAGGCATATAAAATCACCTCTCTCAATACGTTAAATAACCCGCGATTATACCTGAATCTGTCTCAATTTTATTGAGGCCACGCCACCCAGATTTAACCAATCAAGCAGATGAATATTTACTCATCCGCGTCGTCATCTTGCTGATTTCTAAGGCGACGAGCCTTCACACTTTCAGCGAGCATATCCAGTAAGGGCAATGTCTCTTCCCATCCCAAGCAAGCATCAGTAATCGACTGTCCATAAGTCAATTCGCAACCTGGCGCATGGTCCTGACGCCCAGCATGTAGATGCGATTCAATCATTAAGCCCATGATACGGTCATCGCCAGCATTTAACTGCTCGGCTACGTTTGCCGCCACTTGTGCTTGCAACTGATATTGGCGCTGACTGTTAGCATGTGAGCAATCAATCATTACTTTGGCATTTAGGCCCGACTGCGCCAACTCAACCGCGGCAGCGTCTACGCTTGCTGCATCATAATTAGGCGTTTTACCACCGCGCAAAATCACATGGCAATCTTCATTACCTGTCGTAGAAATAATGGCTGAACGGCCTTCTTTAGTCACAGATAAAAAGTGATGAGGACTTGCGGCAGCTTTAATTGCATCGACAGCAATACGAATATTGCCATCTGTGCCATTTTTAAAACCAACCGGGCAAGATAAGCCAGACGCTAACTCCCGATGAATCTGCGACTCAGTCGTGCGCGCACCGATCGCACCCCAACTCACTAAGTCTGCCGTATATTGTGGCGTAATCGTATCTAAGAACTCAGTCGCTGCTGGCAAACCCAACTCATTCACTTCCAGCAAAAAGCGTCTAGCCAGCTCTAAACCGGCATTGATATTGAAGCTACCATCCAAATGCGGATCGTTAATTAAGCCTTTCCAACCAACAGTGGTGCGTGGCTTTTCAAAATACACACGCATCACAATTAACAACTCATTAATATGTTTGTGATATTGCGTTAACAGGCGCTTTGCGTATTCAATCCCTGCATCATAATCATGAATAGAACACGGCCCAATCACCACTAACAGACGGTCATTTGCACTATGTAAGATACGATGAATATCCGTACGTGTTTTAACGATTCTATCTGTCGTGGCAGTACTGGGCTCAAGTTTATCCAACAGCACAGACGGTAGCGTCAGCTCTTTGATTTCGATGATGCGCACATCATCAGTAATAATTTTTTGGATAGGGCTCATTTAGATAACTCATTTGCTGCAACAAGATTTGGTGCAACAAAAATCAAAAATCAGAAACAACAAAGCCCGTATATCGCGGGCTTATCAACAATAAAACGATTGAGGCAGCTGCCGATCAAGGCACTCGCCAAACTTTATCAGCCATTTAGCGCAACTACTAAACTAGCTAAATAGCCAATCCAACACAAGCATCTAGCAAAAATAAAAAATTCATATGCACTACGTAACAATCAGTAGGCACTGATGAATATTGAGCAAAATTTTAAACAATTTTTTGCTTTTTTGTCTTTAAAACCAATCGTCTTGTGCAATTTTAACACTTTAAAGCTCAGTTGATACAACTTAGTGGTATTTACGGTACTTTCTGAAGACAAAGTCGTGGAGATTAAAAATGTCAAGACAGCGACGCTGACTTTACAGCGCGGCTCTGTTTTACATCGCTGTTAGGCATCACTCAGGCGCAATCAACTTGAGCCCAGCAAAACTCAAGTGAAGCAAATCAATCTCCACCAATCAAGCACAGCAAGATTATGAGCTTTAAAGCAATCGCTCAAATACATCAACAGGCAAAGGTTTACTGAACAAATAGCCTTGATAATGTACGCAGCCGCTATCTAACAGTATGCCCTGCTGTACTTGGGTTTCAACCCCTTCTGCAATCACATTTAAGTTTAAGGTATGTGCCATCGCAATAATGGTGCGCACAATCGCTTGGTCGCTCCCCTTGCCTGCAATATCTTGTACAAATGAACGGTCTATCTTCAGTTGATACAGCGGCAACAGCCTGAGATATTGAAGCGACGAATAACCAGTACCAAAGTCATCAAGCGAGAATCTAACACCAACATCTTTTAATGCATTCATGATTGCGATGGTATCTTCAACATGATCCAAAAGCGCGCTTTCAGTCAACTCCAGTTTTAGCAACATTGGGTTTACTGCATGGCGTGAGACTGCCGCCTTAATTTGCTCAACAAAATCCACCTGATGAAACTGCTTAGCACTCACATTTACTGAAAGTGTCAAGTTACGTGCTTTTTCATCAGTTTCCCAACATTTAAGTTGTCTGCAAGCAGCATCAATCACCCACTCGCCGATGGCCAAAATCATGCCAGTCTCTTCAGCAACCGGGATAAATTCATTCGGCGGAATCAATCCCCGCTCTGGATGTATCCAACGAATTAAGGCCTCTGCACCTACTGGTCGATCAGCAACATCTACCTGCATTTGATAAAACAGTTGGAATTCATTTTTATCCAGCGCTTTGCGTAGTTCATGCTCCATATCAACGCGCGCCTGAATACCTTCCTGCATTTTTGGGTCAAAAAAGCTCAGCGCATTTCGTCCCAGCTTCTTGGCCTGATACATAGCAATATCTGCCTGCTTCAACAATTCATCAGACTTCAGGTTATTTTTACCAAATAACGTGATACCTATGCTGGAAGTGATGTGGTATTCATACCCTTTAAACTGATATGGCTGAATAAACTTCCCAATGATCTTTTCACCGATTGTCTCAGCTTGAGTGGCAGCTTCAACGTCATGCTCACTTAGGACCTCAAGAATTACAACAAACTCATCCCCTCCTAGGCGAGCAACGGTATCACCCTCTCTCACACAAGCCGTTAGACGTTCTGCAACCTGTTGCAATAATAAGTCGCCCACATCATGCCCTAGGGTATCATTTAGTGTTTTAAAATGGTCGAGATCTAAAAACAGCAATGCACCGTTTCGTACACTTCGCGCAGCAGAAGCCAACGCTTGATTTAAACGATCTAACAATAACCGCCTGTTAGGGAGGTTGGTCAGCGTGTCATAAAGTGCTAAATAATTACTTTTATCTTCTGCAGCCTTACGCTGGGTAATGTCAGTGCGAATAGAGATATAGCTTTGCGGCTTACCATCTTCACCAATAAAAGGTGCGATAGTTGTGTCCACCCAGTACAAGTGACCATCTTTAGCACGGTTGCATACTTCATCATGCCAAACTTGGCCATTTGCCACTACCCGATACATCTCTTTAAAATAGCCCTTAGGGTGATAGCCTGAATTGAGGATTGCATGGTCTTGACCGATGAGCTCCTCTACAGAGTAACCGGTAATCTCACTGAACTTATCATTAGCGTAAGTAATACGTCCTTTGACGTCGGTTACCGCAACTATTGCATGCTTATCTAATGCATATTTCTGATACTTTAATTCTTCAAGCGACTGTTTAGCGAGCGTTTCACTGAGCAACAAAGCATCTTGTGCCTGCCTTAAATCTGTGACGTCGTAAAACCAACCCAACATGGCAGGACTGCCTTCGTAGTGTACCGGCCGATAAGAGGCGATTACCCATACAGGGCCTTTATTCTCGACAATTAATTGAATCAATTTATCATTAACAGAATGACCGCTATTTACCTGCGCTAAAAGTGCTTCGTACTGTAGCGGGTCAGCATAATAAAGCTTAGGATTTCGTCCCATCACAGTGTCTGGAGAGCAATTAATCAACTCGGTATAACGCTTATTCGCAAACAGAACCTTATCTCCTGTGGAAGTAGCGATACGGACAGCAATTGGACTGGTCTCCAACATTTGAATAACGCGCTCTTTACTCTCCCGGTCTGCATTAGCAGCTAGTTTTTTATCGGTTTCATCACGAATAACACAGACCAGCTCAGCAGAATCTCCCTGCTCGCCATAAATCAAATGCCGACGATCCGATACCCAACGAACAGATCCATCCGTTAGCACAATACGATATTCAATCTCGACTCTTCCTATGCCAAAAACAGAACTCATCGCTAGCCGAGCTTTAACACGATCATCAATATGAATCAGGTTCATCCACGAGCCGCCATCCTCAATCAAATCCTGTTGAGACAAACCACAAAGCTTCACAATCGCTGCATTCACATGGTTTATTTTAAAATCTGGCGCACTAGCTGTCCAAATGACTTCTTCTACTGAGTTAAGAATATTAGTCAGGTAACTCTCGGTTTTACGCATCAGCGCTTCAGTATAATGACGGCCAGTCACATCTTGCACAGTACCCCGAGAGTAGACAGGATTACCTTCAGCATCATAATCTGAAGTGCCTCGCTCATGTACCCATTTAATTGAACCGTCTGCTAAAAGTAATCGGTGTGTAATATCATAGGACTCATGGTTAGCCACCGATGCTTTAAATACACAATCTACCTCATCACGATCCAACGGATGCACGATACTTAAAAACGCTTCATAGTTGGCAGAAAACTGATGCTCATCAATCTCAAAGAGATGGAAAATCTCATCGCTCCAGACCAACTCACCCGTCTGCCAGTCTAATGACCAACTCCCAATTTGGGCAATGTGTTGCGCTTCTACCAAAAGCTTTTTATTCAAACGTAAATTTTGTTCAGCGAGGGTACGCTCTACATCGTGCGAGTGAAGTAAATCTTGCATTTTCGCCAACTCAGCAATGACACTTTTACTCTGTTCCGGTGTGATTTTTATTGGCATAGAGAAATCACCGCCACCAATTCTGGAAATATGCTGATGAATCTCACCTGCACTGGCACCCAATGTTAAGCGTAGTGCTCGGTAAGCTCGCCACATAAAAAGTATGGCCCACAACGAAACAAAGATAAATATAGCGCGAAAAATAGAAGATACCGCTTTAGCATGATTCACCGCATTTAAGGTGCGACGATCCATCATTAAGAAAGTCTCATTAATCGGCTTCATAATTTCAGACTTTGCCTGATGATATTGATTAACCAGCAGCATCTGAGCTGCTTTTAATCTATTCGCATCGATATCTGTCGTCGCTGACTCCACAAGTCGCATTGCCTCAAACTCTAGCGCGGTTAACTCATCTGAGTGCTTTTTGGCTGAACCAAGCTTATCTAACTCTTCCTTCGTAAAACCAGCCGCATGCATCATCTCCAAAAGGGCGACCCCTTTCCCATCTTGAGAGGGTGCTGGTAGCTTACCTACAATCACCATATCCCAGTATGAGTTGAAGTAACCATCAGGAAGGGGGATATCGCCATTACGAATATCTAAAATGTTCTGGAAGTAAACTTTATATCGCTCATCACCTGTTAAGACATATGAGCGAACCATCCTAGTAAGGTCATCCGAAGTCTGCCTCAACTGACCGACTAACTGATAAGAAACATAGCGTGCCTCGTAGGCATCATCCAACTGCTTTTCGGTATAAACATAGTAGCCAAAAACGGCGAATACAGAGGTCAGCACCAACACCGACATCCATGTCCTTTGATGGAGAGTTGCTAAGATTTTTTTGAAATCGAATTTCAAAATATTACCTAAAGAGGCTTAATGCCAAGGTAGATAGAATAAAAACTTGCAAAGACCGGGCAACTAAAAGTTGCTGATGCTGAGCATGCGTATTGATGACTTCATGAAGCGCGCGGTACATAGAAACAGCCCCTTATAAGGAATTCTTGTTTTATCATTGATTGAAACAATAACAAAACCCTTGGAGGCGGCTTCGAGACCCCACTCACCTAGCATGCTACTTTGATAATTCTGCTTTGAACATCCGTTCAAACGATGTACCTAATTTAACAAACTTACTTACGTTTATCAATAAAAACTTCAGGGCTATTGATACATTAAAGACCTCTCATTACAGCAATAACACCCACCATACTTAATCATCATCTGCCGTAATCCAAAAGCCAACAAAAACACATATCACCAATCACCTAGCACAATTCATATTAATCAAGCCTCATGAGCAAATGCTACACAAGCACATTGATTTATTTTACTTATCAAAACAATCAGAAACATTAACTTCACAAATAAAAGCATCACTCTATAATGAACTCAACCTCTTATTGTGATCGTGTAATTTTTATAAGTGCACCCAAGGCAAAAAGTAGGTGAAAAAGGTTTTGAAGAAAATTCAATGTTGGGGCATAGGGATTAACGTGAATATTGCTAACGGAAAATTAATAGATGAACAATTGGTGATGCTTAGCCAATTAGGTGACGCACATGCTTTTGGCTTGCTCGCAGAGAAATACCAGAATAAGTTGTATCGAGTTATTCTACGTATCATCAAAAACCAATCGATTGTTGAAGATCTTGTACAAGAATCATTCATTAAAGCTTATCGCTCAATCGCTAATTTTAGAGGTGACAGTGCGTTCTACACTTGGCTCTATAAAATTGGCTTAAATACAGCAAGAAGCTATCTCTATGATAAAAAGCATAGCCCTCAAATTGACTGCTCAATTGAGTCTGAAGATTTGGATAATTTAAGTGCAGCATCAAATTTGTATAGCCCCGAGACGCCAGAAAGTGAGTTGAGTAACAAGCAAATTGCAAAGACGGTCAACGATTCGATTGAAGCATTGCCATCAGAGTTGAAGTTAGCAATCACTTTAAGAGAAATCGACGGACTATCTTATGAGCAAATTTCACTCACAATGGATTGTCCCATAGGCACTACGCGATCCAGAATATTCAGAGCGAGAAATATTATTTCAGAAAAACTTAAACCTTTATTAAACGTAAAACAAGGACAACGTTGGTAACACCATCCATTGTTCTTATGCTGTAGCACTCTTTATAAATTAGCAACTTTACTCGCAACATCGCATCGAATTTAGTGGAATTAAAAATCAGAGTAATATGATCACCACTAATTAAAATGCCTATTATTCACCAAAATGAAAAGGAGTTTTATCATGGATAACAAACCATCTTCTACATCAGGAAAATGTCCAGTAATGCATGGCGGCAACACAGCAACTGGTTTATCAAGTACAGATTGGTGGCCTAAAGCACTGAATCTGGACATTTTGCACCAGCACGATACTAAAACTAATCCGATGGGCGAACACTTTAATTACGCTGAAGAATTTAAAAAATTAGATTTGGGTGCTGTTAAAAATGACTTGAAAGCACTCATGACAAACAGCCAAGATTGGTGGCCAGCGGACTGGGGCCACTATGGTGGCCTGATGATTCGTATGGCTTGGCACGCTGCTGGCACTTATCGTATTGCAGACGGTCGCGGAGGTGCAGGCACAGGAAGCCAACGTTTCGCACCATTAAACAGTTGGCCAGACAATGTTAACTTAGATAAAGCACGCCGTTTACTCTGGCCAATCAAAAAGAAGTATGGCAATAAATTGTCATGGGCAGATTTAATTGTATTGGCAGGGACGATGGCATACGAGTCTATGGGCTTAAAAAGCTATGGGTTTGCAGGTGGTCGTGCTGATATTTGGCATCCAGAAAAAGACATCTACTGGGGCTCTGAAAAAGAGTGGCTAGCCAAAACAGGATCTGAAGGTAGCCGCTATTCTGGTGAGCGCGATTTACAAAACCCTTTAGCAGCTGTGATGATGGGCCTGATTTATGTGAACCCTGAAGGAGTCGATGGTAACCCAGACCCATTAAAAACAGCGCAAGACATCCGCGTAACCTTTGCACGCATGGCCATGGATGATGAAGAAACCGTTGCATTGACTGCTGGCGGACACACTGTGGGTAAAGCGCATGGCAACGGGACAGCTGCTAATTTAGGGCCTAGTCCAGAAGACGCAGAGTTACACGAGCAAGGTTTCGGCTGGAACAATCACACTAGACGCGGCGTGGGTCGTGACACCGTGACAAGTGGCATCGAGGGAGCATGGACGACACACCCAACCAAGTGGGACAACGGTTATTTTGACATGTTGCTTAACCATGAGTGGGAACTCAAAAAAAGCCCTGCAGGTGCATGGCAGTGGGAACCCGTAAGCATCAAGGAAGAAGATAAACCTGTCGATGTGGAAGACCCATCTATTCGCTATAACCCAATCATGACAGATGCTGACATGGCGATGATTAAAGACCCAATCTACAGAGAGATTTCTGAGCGTTTCCATAAAAATCAGGCGTACTTCTCAGAAGTTTTTGCACGCGCGTGGTTTAAGTTAACACACCGTGACTTAGGTCCGAAGAGCCGTTATTTAGGTTCAGATGTGCCAAAAGAAGATCTGATTTGGCAAGATCCAGTACCTACTGTGGATTACACATTAAGTGATGCGGAAGTTGCGGAGCTCAAAGCCAAACTCTTAAACAGTGGATTGAGCACATCAGAGCTTGTATCTACCGCTTGGGATAGTGCACGTACATTCCGTGGTTCAGATTATCGCGGTGGCGCCAATGGTGGACGCATTCGATTAACACCGCAAAAAGACTGGGTGGGTAATGAGCCAGCTAGATTACAAAAAGTACTAAGTGTATTAGAGGGCATACAAGCAAATCTTAGCAAAAAAGTAAGCATTGCCGATTTAATCGTACTAGGCGGCACTGCTGCTGTGGAAAAAGCTGCACGAGATGCGGGCGTGAATATCACGGTACCATTTGTGCCTGGTCGTGGTGATGCTACAGACGAAATGACAGATGCTGAATCATTTGCGGTGCTCGAACCACTGCATGACGGCTATCGCAACTGGCTGAAAGATGATTACCTTGTGTCTGCCGAAGAAATGTTACTGGACCGGACGCAATTAATGGGCTTAACCGCTTATGAAATGACCGCTTTAATTGGAGGCATGCGCGTACTTGGCACCAATCATGGCGGATCTAAACATGGCGTATTCACTGATCGTGAAGGTGTATTAAGCAACGACTTCTTTGTCAACTTAACTGACATGAGTTACTTATGGAGGCCTGCTGGTAAAAACCTTTATGAAGTTCGTGATCGCAAAACCGGTGCAATTAAATGGACAGCAACCAGAGTAGATTTAGTGTTTGGCTCAAACTCGATCCTTCGCTCTTATGCAGAAGTTTATGCACAAGACGATGCAAAAGAGAAGTTCGTACAAGACTTTGTTAAAGCATGGACGAAAGTGATGAATTCAGATCGTTTTGACTTAAGTTAATCACTTTTTAGCATCATAAAGACCAGACCTAGCCAGAGTTGTAGATGGCTAGGTCTTTGTCCAACTCAAATATTATTAATGTTAAGCATTCACGATAAATATAAAAAACAGTGAATTCGAATCACACGGCTTAAAGAACTAAGTACGATGCTAGGTAAATCTACTTTCCTGCCAACTGATATCGAAGTTCTTTAATTCATCCAAATATTCGTCGCGACTAATAAATCCGATACATGGAAAAGCACCACGCTGATTGATTTCATTCTTCGCCAGTTTTTTAGTCATGATGATGGCAGGCATACAAGGTATGTTAGGGCCATCTCCTGATCTAGCAAGCAGTTCAAAAGTGATGGTTTTATTGGTGACTCCGTTGAGGCCCTTACCTGATAAGGACATGTGAAAGGCGCTATTAGAAGAACCTATCGAATCAAACATAAATGACAGTCGCAGCATTAAAGGCGCGAATTTTTCTAAATGCTTAATAATGCCTAAACGCACCAACCATGATAAACCCCAAAGAGTCACATGAATGAAAGGAAGTTCTAGGCCAGCATAAAAGCGAATACTTTTTAATGAAGGATAGCGCTTTGGAAATAATGCTAAATCAGGCACATCACAATAACCTAATAGCCTCCATCCAAGATTTTTGTATTTTCTGACTGTCAGACCCTGCCACCCATAAATTTTTGTTTGTACGCCATTGATAATTGTTTGAAAGCTCTTGCCTGTATACCCTAAAATGGCAGCAGTAGTGGCTAAGCCGCGCGTGGTTTTTTGAGCTGTCGTAATTCCATAATCAAGACCATCGAGCGATTTAAACTCATCATGATAGTGGTCTATTAATGCAGAAGTTAAACAGGGGACTGAACTTGCACCACTGATCAACAAAATATTTGCCTCCTTTGCGAGCGAGTGAAGACTACTAACTCCCTCAACAAAGTCACGCCCATCAGCTAAATCTATGTAGTGAATACTAGCTTGAATACAGGCTTTCGCAACATCATAACTTTGGCCTTGAAATGGCCCTGAAGTATGAATCAGAATATTAGGTTTGATGTCATTTAGCACTGATGCAATGTTTTTATTGATATCGATGAAAGTCGCTTCTGCTTTGTTTTTAGCCTCTAATGTTTGTATAAAGGACTCGGCTTTTTGCAAAGACCGTCCTGCGACAATAATTTGAATATCAGACTCTTTGGCTAATGTTTTTGAGATCACACTGCCAAAGTTTCCATAGCCCCCAATAATCAGGACACGTTGCATCAATCCTCACCCTTTAGGTAAAAGCGCCCTTTATATCCGTACACTTTCCCCCACCATGGATGAGTTACATCAACCTGCATGTCAAACGTATTATCATCCACAGGTTTTTCGAAGGCATTGCCCTCACCAATCAGTAGAGTAAGTGGAATAGGGATGTAATGGCCAAAAAGTTTTAAAATGTAGCCCTGATGCTTTAATTTAACGCAACCATCCTCCCAATGAAAACTGGTTTTCCAGCCTATGCCAAATTTCATCAACTCTACAACCTTATTTCCGTCTAGTTGCAACATACGAGATTGAAAACGATAAGGTTTTCTATTTTCAAAGTAGAAAATGCGGTTGAACGTAAAAGCCTTTGAGTTTTTATGACTTTCAAAATGTACCGTTACAGGGACATTCTGTGCATTTATAGGTGGTATTCCACCCGTCAACCAAAGTAAGGGGGCTAGAAGTTTAACTGGACCAGAGCACATTAAATCCAGTCGTCCATTAACAACATTAATATCATCGCTATAAGGTCGATTTAAATAGTGCCTTTGCATGACAGACGGTAACTCACTCCAACTGTCCCCAAAAATTTCCTTAAATATCGGTTCTGACTTTAGATTTAGATTGTCGATCTTGGGAATGTGAAGTCGATTAAGTAATAGATTTCTTAATCCACGCATCCAAGGGTAGGTGATTTTTGCAATGCTCTCAGACCAAAATAAAGCTTTATTAATCAGATTAAAAAGACCTTGGTTTTCACCGAACTTGGCCATAAAAGACAACGCAGTTTTCCCATGGTAAAACTGCCTACCATCATAAATAATCATGCCTTCGTCTAGGTCCAATTTCCGTTTTTTTATTTCTTGTAAGACGAAATGAGGTTTTTCCTCACGCGCATTTATAAGATGCAGACTTCCATACTTTTTCTGAACTCTTAGGGCTAGCGCTGCGTTCGTACATAATGGACACTCACCGTCATATACAAACCAGATAGCATTATCAACAGTTTCTTTATTCATATTGGTTTCGTCACCATCATAAAAAATACCACGATTAACCCTATAAATGCAGGCAAACCAAGTAGAAACCATATTCTAAAAAGCTTAACGTATTGATTAGGAATAGTTGTTTTATTCTCTACACATTCAAGCAAAATATTTCTTAATCTAACTTGTATCCAAACGACGGGTAACCAGCAAAATCCAGCTGCAATGAAAATTGCATAAGTGACAGTTAGCCAAAACTCTGTCCAATGATAACCACTTTTCCAAACCAACCATACGCCAGTGACAAGTTGTGTGATGACCGCTGGGAAAGTAAATACATAGTCTGCAATGACTGTACCTTTTGCGGCATATAGCTTCTCTTGAAGATTATCAGTAAAGTAGCTACGAAACATAAAAAAAGCAATGCCAAGTCCAGTGCCGAATAGCACTGTAGAACTAATGATATGAATGGTTTTAACGATAAGATATATGTTCATTGAAACGTCATTATCATGTAAAAGCAAGGTATGGTATATATCCATCTTCTACTATATGAACCTGGTCATAAATCAGAAAAACCAATGTTGATAACTGTGCTGATTATTGTCACCCACTAGCCTGCTCTGCCAACGCATCACCTACCCCAATCCCAAGACAAATCATATGTAAACAAAAGAAAAACCCCGTTAACTCATAAAGTTAACGGGGTTTATTTACTATTTAATGCAAGGTAGTCGCTAAAACGGAATATCATCCTCAAAATCATCAAAACCTGACCCAGCTGGCGCAGGTTTTGCGGCGGGCGCTTGTCTTGCTTGACCTTGACTAGGAGGTGCTTGGTTGTAATCACTATCACCGCCCTGATCCATACCGCCGTCATAACTAGCATTTGAACCGCCACCATCACGGCCGCCTAGCATTTGCATTTGGTCTGCAATAATTTCAGTCGTGTAACGATCTTGGCCTTCTTTAGTTTGCCATTTACGTGTTTGCAAACGACCTTCCACATAGACAGGACGACCTTTCTTAAGGTATTCGCCCGCAATTTCAGCCAATTTACGATACATGACAATATTGTGCCATTCAGTACGCTCTTGTTTAGCGCCTGATTTATCTTTCCAATTATCGGTTGTTGCGATACTGAAGTTACATACGGCCTCGCCGTTTGGCATATAGCGCACTTCTGGATCGCGACCAAGATTCCCAACCAATATCACTTTATTTACTGATGCCATGCTTACCCCCTCAACAATTGATACACTTGGGAGTCATCCCAATCATACGATTTATCTATTTTCAATATTACAGTACGTTCTTGTGGCAGCACTGCCGCCTCGATTACGCCAGCCAGCTTGGTGAGCTTACTTTTCACACTCACCACCATCTCTGCAGTCATCTGCTCCGCTGAGTCTTCCATGGTGTACATTTTGGTTCTCACCGCGAGTGGCGCTTGCATTGAAAATGCTAATAATAGCCATAAAAACATCATCACGCCACAAAATATAAACACGCTTGCAAAGCCGTAAACATGGGAGAGATACCCACCCAATGCACCGCCAACAAAAATCCCCAAAGACTGTGCTGTATTATAAACACCCATGGCAGTTCCTTTTGCGGCGGCTGGTGCAATTTTACTAATCAATGACGGCAGCGACGCCTCCAGCACATTGAAAGCCACAAAATACACGGTGAGTGAAGCAACAATACCCCAGAAGTAATGAATAGAAACTGAGAACATCAACTGTGCCACCAACATCATCAGCACAGCAGCAACGAACACTCGTTTCATTTGCGATTGTTTTTCAGCATAAATAATCGCTGGCACCATCAATACAAAAGAAGCCAGCACAATAGGTAGATAGATTTGCCAATGCTGATTCTCATGCAAACCGCTTGCACTCACAATAGCGAACGGCACCACGACAAACATGGCCATTTGTGCCGCATGCAGGGCAAAAATGCCGTAATTCAATCGCAACAACTGTTTATTCTTCAGCACGTCCTTTAATCTGGCGGGTGTGGCGCTGGCATCTGAATGATAATGACTATGCACAGGGTTTGGTACAATGAAGCGCACCACAGCAATAGCAGCTAAGGTTAGGACACCAGTTAGGGCAAATATCCCTGGCACGCCTATCCATTGATTTAGAATCGGGCCACCAACCAAAGATAATGAGAAAGCAATGCCGATAGTTACCCCAATGGTCGCCATTGCTTTGGTGCGGTGCTCATCGCGCGTTAAATCAGCCACCAAAGCAGTTACCACAGCAGAAACGGCGCCTGCCCCCTGTAAAGCACGGCCAATAATAATGCCTTCAATGCTCGTGGCAAGCGCAGCAACTAAGCTACCAACTGCAAAAATAGCCAAGCCTAAATAAATCATTGGTTTACGGCCATACTTATCAGAAGCCATGCCGAATGGTAACTGCAATAAGGCTTGAGTTAAACCATACGCACCTAGCGCCAATCCCACCATAAAGCTACTAGGCTTATCAGGCAAGGTGGATGCGTAAATAGCAAAAATCGGTAAAATCAAGAACATACCAAACATGCGCAAGCCATAAATGGACGCTAAGCTAAGAGTAGCGCGCCTTTCTGCTGGTGTCATATTGTCTGATGAGGAGTGTTGCGATGAAGACATGAAAAATAATTAAGCTAAATGCGTAAAAGTAGGTATATTAGCAGGTTGCCTTCATGTTAACCCGAATGTTTCACAAAATTGCATATGATCAATCGACTTTTTGCCCAGATACATTATTTGGACACAACATTGATAACATGGGTAAATGAACCACGACACGCCTCTTTCACAAATATTACCTGCAACTTAAAATATTACGTCATCTGACGGCGTTTTATCAGACTCAATAGGTAAGCAAAAGTACAATGGATTTAGCTATATGGATTTAATTCGTATTCGCGGTGCGCGCACGCACAATTTAAAGAATATTTCACTGGATATTCCACGCAATCAACTGGTTGTGATTACCGGCTTATCTGGCTCTGGCAAATCTTCGCTAGCTTTTGATACGTTATATGCAGAGGGTCAGCGCCGTTATGTTGAATCACTTTCTGCTTACGCCCGCCAGTTTTTGGCGCGCATGGATAAACCCGATGTCGATTTGATTGAAGGCTTATCACCCGCAATTTCTATTGAACAAAAATCAACCTCACACAACCCGCGCTCCACCGTTGGCACCGTTACTGAAATCCATGATTACCTGCGCCTTTTATACGCACGTGCTGGCGATCCAGAATGTCCAGAGCACGGCAACAAGCTAGAAGCACAAACTGTCAGCCAAATGGTGGATAGCGTACTTGCCCTGCCTGAAGACACTAAGCTAATGATATTAGCGCCAGTAGTGTCTAACCGCAAAGGGGAGCAAATTGATCTATTTGAAGAACTAAAAGCACAAGGGTTTGTAAGGTTACGTGTAGACGGAAAAATCTATGAAGTGGATGCGTTACCGCAACTAGCCAAAACCACTAAGCATAATGTGGATGTCGTGGTTGACCGTATCAAAGTCAAAGCGGATATGAAGCAACGGATTGCTGAATCTTTTGAAACTGCATTACGTTTAGCCGAAGGCAAAGCGATTGCTGTAGAAATGGACACAGAGAAAGAGCACTTGTTCTCTGCTAAGTTTTCATGTCCATTATGTGATTACTCACTTGCAGAACTAGAGCCACGTCTATTCTCTTTCAACAATCCAATGGGTGCATGTCCAACTTGTGATGGCTTAGGTAACATCAACTTCTTTGACCCTAAACGTGTGGTTGCTTTCCCACATTTATCGTTAGCGGCAGGTGCAATTAAAGGCTGGGATAAACGCAACCAATTCTACTTCCAGATGCTGGCAAGTCTGGCCGCTCATTATCAGTTTGATTTAGACACGACGTTTGAAAAACTGCCAGAGCCAATTCAAAAAATATTACTTAACGGTAGTGGCAAAGAAGAAATCGCATTTAAATACTTAAACGAACGCGGTGTGTTCTATCAAAAAATCCATACATTTGAGGGTATTTTAAATAACTTGCAACGTCGCTATCACGAAACAGACTCACAAACCGTGCGCGAAGAACTCGCTAAATACCTCAACTCACAAAGCTGCCCAGATTGTGCAGGCACACGCTTACGCAAAGAAGCGCGCCACGTAAAAGTTGGCAATAAGAACATCCATGAAGTATGCCAAGTGCCGCTAAAGTTAGCGCTTACTTTCTTTGACACACTTGAACTAACTGGCGCAAAACTAGCAATTGCAGATAAAATTGTTAAAGAGATTAGCAACCGTCTAAAATTTCTCACCAACGTTGGGCTTGAGTATTTATCATTATCACGCTCAGCTGAAACCCTTTCAGGCGGTGAAGCACAACGCATCAGGTTAGCATCACAAATCGGTAGCGGCTTAACTGGCGTCATGTACGTGTTAGATGAACCATCAATTGGCTTGCATCAACGTGATAACGACCGCTTACTCGACACGCTCAAACGTCTACGTGACATCGGCAACAGCGTCATTGTAGTGGAGCATGATCAAGATGCAATTATGGCAGCAGATTATGTCGTTGATATTGGCCCAGGCGCGGGCGAGCACGGCGGACGGATTGTGGCCGAAGGTACACCAACGGAAATTAAAGAGAATGCAAATTCTCTTACTGGTGAATATTTGAGTGGCAAACGCCAAATCACCTATAACAAAAAACGTACAGCACCAGACCCGGAGCGCTGGCTCAAAATGAGCCATGCAACGGGCAACAACCTTAAAGACGTTACCTTAAAGCTCCCTGTTGGCTTACTAAGTTGCATCACGGGTGTTTCTGGTAGCGGAAAATCTACCCTCATTAACGATACGCTTTATCGTATCGTTGCACAGCATTTATATGGCAGTAGCACAGAACCAGCACCTTACGGAGAAATAGACGGCTTAGCATTTTTTGACAAAGTGGTCGATGTAGACCAAAGCCCAATTGGCCGCACTCCTCGCTCTAACCCTGCCACCTATACGGGCTTATTTACACCGATTCGCGACTTATTCGCAGGTGTACCAGAAAGTCGTGCGCGCGGTTACGGCCCAGGTCGCTACTCCTTTAATGTGAAAGGTGGGCGTTGCGAAGCATGCCAAGGCGATGGCGTGCTTCGTGTTGAAATGCACTTCTTGCCAGACGTTTATGTCCCATGTGACGTATGCAAAGGCCAACGCTACAACCGTGAAACACTGGAAATTCAGTTCAAAGGTAAAAATATCCATGAAATTCTAGGGATGACCGTAGAACAAGCGCACGCCTTTTTCAGTGCACAGCCTGTCATTTCGAGAAAACTGCAAACCTTGCTAGATGTTGGCTTAGGCTACATTACGTTGGGGCAAAGTGCGACAACGCTATCTGGCGGTGAAGCGCAACGCGTTAAGCTTGCGCTAGAGCTAAGTAAACGCGACACAGGCCGTACGCTTTACATCCTAGATGAACCAACCACGGGTCTACATTTTGCAGATATTCAACTATTACTGGATGTTATCCACCGCTTGCGCGATGCAGGGAACACCATTGTGATTATTGAACATAATCTAGACGTGATTAAAACTGCAGACTGGATTGTAGACATGGGGCCAGAAGGTGGTGATGGCGGCGGCATGGTGATCGCAGAGGGCACGCCGGAAGAGGTCGCAAAAAGTAATGTTAGCTATACAGCCAAATACCTAAAGTTAATGCTTTAGTTCACAAAACCCTGATTTAGCATGCCCAATAAGCATGCTAAATCAGGGTTTGTTATTTAACACTGGGAACAAACCTAACACTTGAAACTTAACATCTACAAGTTACGTCTCAGCCACTAAATCATCGCACTTGCCTCGTCTATCAGGTCACGATAACGCGCTATCTGTGCAACCCACTCATCACGCCGAACATTTAAGTAGGTCGAAACATCTAGATTGAGGCTATCAACAATGCTATCCACAGCATCACCTCGCTCCAGCCCATGCGCAACATGTACTGCCGCATAAACAATGAGTGACACCTCACATGCATTTTTGTCCATAGGCGTTGCATAATAACGTAGCACACGCGCGATTTCCTGCGGAAAACTCCATCGAATCGCAAGCTCCTCGCCAATCTGACAATGGTCTAGTCCTATCACTTCACGCTCAACAGCCTGTCGCTTCTCTGCACTGATACCAATACACAAATCATCTACTTCAGAAGAGGTCACTGGAAACACCAGGTGAATCAGCAAGTCGCCAATGTTATGTAACAATCCAGCGATATATGGAACTTCAGATTCTTTACCTAATTGCTTTGCGATTTCACGACTAATGCTCGCAGCCACCAAACTATGGCGCCAAAATCGTTTTAAATCCAAGCCCGGAACCTCAGCAATAGCGCCAGTAACACCGCAAGCAACCACCAAAGAACGAATCTTAGCTAATCCTAAAATCGCAACTGCATCGTCTATATTTTTAACGGCACGGGTGACGCCATAAAAAGATGAGTTGGCCATTTTCAGCACTTTGGCAGCAATCACAGCATCTTGCTCAATCGTATTAGCCAATATATTAATATCGACATCCTCGCTATTGAGCATACGCATCACTTCCTGCACCACCTTAGGCAAGCTAGGTAAGCTAACAATCGAATTAAAAAAATCCTCTATTGGCTTCATACAACCTCTCTCACCATTAACAACTCGCCATGTGAATTAAAAGCGTCATTAAATTATTTTATGGCACTGGTACCATATGCATCCGTGCCTGTATCGTTCCCGTACGCCTATTAAGGTAACGTGTGTACTGATGCTTATCGTAAAAACGTGGATTAGGAATCATCGCTGCCAACCTTGCAGCCTGCCCCTTGCTTAGGCGAGCTGCACTCGTTTTGTAATAATGTCGTGCAGCGGCCTCTGCGCCAAACACACCATTACCCCACTCAATCACGTTGAGATAAATTTCTAAAATACGGCGCTTAGACATCGTCTTTTCCAGCATCACAGTAATAATTGCTTCTTGCGCTTTACGCCAAGGTGTTCTTTTTGTAGATAAAAACAAGTTCTTTGCTAATTGCTGACTAATGGTCGAACCTCCTGCCACAATCTTGCCTTTTTTCAAGTTTTTCTCATAGGCTTTTTGGATACCCTCCCAATCAAAGCCCTCATGATTAAGAAACTTTGCATCCTCTGAAGCAATGACTGCGCGCTTTAGGTTGTTAGATATCTTTTCATAATCTACCCATTTATGTTTAAGCTCAGCCTCAGGTCGCTTTTCTTGAATAACCTCTAATCGATCTTCCATAAAAGCGCTAGAAGAAGGATTAAATTTAATCCACCAGCAAATATGCAGAAATATCCAAACCTGATACAACAAAACAAAACTCACCAAAAGCACAGCCGCTCGTGCAAGATATCCACCTACACTCAAAGACGATGCATTAGGTTTGTTATTCATCAACCAATCTATCATTTTGCTAGCGCCCTAATCTTATCCATCACAGGCTTAGTGTCAGGATGCACACCACGCCACAAATAAAAAGCCTCAGCAGCCTGCTCAACCAACATACCTAAACCATCTGCGACTTGCGCACCATTACGGCGCGCTTGTGCCATGAAAGGCGTTTCACGACCATACATCATGTCATACGCAAGACAATTTTCAGCATATACTGTGTCAGGAATTGGCAAAACAGAATCAGTTAAACCTGTTGACGTGCTATTAATGATCAAATCAAACGTCAGCTCATCTAGCTGATCAAAACGCTTAGCCACACATACAGTATCACTTCTACTTAAATCAACAATCTCTGAAAGAATTTTTACAGCATCTTCAGCTTTAGCAAAAGTACGATTTGAAATGACTATAAGACTTGGCTTTGCTTCGACTAAGGGTTGTAGTACTCCAAAAGCGGCCCCCCCACTACCAAGCAAAAGCACTCTTTTGTTTCTAATATCAAACTTTAAGTTCTTGGTGATATCGTTAACCAGTCCTAACCCATCAGTATTATCAGCAACAACAGCCCCATTTTCCTTAAATAACAGGGTGTTGGATGCCCGAGCTCTATTGGCAAAAGGATTAACTGTGCCATTGATAAGTGCAAATTTCAAAGCCTCAAATTTGAAAGGCACAGTTACGTTTACACCTTTGTAGCCTTTTGCGATAAGATCATGAATGACTGTAGCAAAACCACCATCCACTGGTGCAAGAATACGCTCATAAGTCATGGCCTGCCCAGTCTGTTGAGCAAAAGCCTCATGAATTAAGGGAGATTTACTATGCGCAATCGGGTTACCCACTACCGCGTAACGGTCAACACTATTTAACGGCTCAACATAATGATTGGTCATTGATTAGTTAGTCCAAGGCAAGCCAGCATGTTTCCAACCATTAATAAGCGTGCGTTGCTTTTGCTCATTCGCATCCCCTTCAAAGCCCTCTAGTACGTTATATGCATGTTGATACCCTAAAGACTCAGCAACTAATGCAGCGTTATGAGAACGCCCTCCAGTACGGCATAAAAACATCAGTACCGCATTATTATCTACATTCTTTTGGTTAAGCTGTGCCTGTAATTGCGCTGCAAAATCTGGGTTAGCCACCATACCCGGATAAAATGCCCACTCAACATGCAAGGCAGATGGCACATGCCCCACCAGTTCCAGCTCCGCCTTGGTGCGCACATCAATCAACTGCGCCCCTGCACTGGCTGTCAAAATCTCATACGCCTCTTGTGGCGTCAACGCGCCAGCATATGGCAATCGTTTTTCAATTGCTCGCTTTTCTGCAAGCGCAAAAATTTCTTGTATATCTCTCATGATGTATTCACCCTTAATTACATGACCAAAAACAATCTGTTAACACCTTTTTCTTACACCATTACGGCTGTTCGAATTATAATAAACCATCTTTCAGATTATACTTAAACCTGTTGATACAAACCTCGTCACCAATGCACATTTGCACCATTTTTGTGCACAAAATAATAAAAGGCATTAAATTGGTGCATTAATTTAAGGCGTTTTTTATTTACCCTCTAAAATTCAAGCGTTTAACGCTATCCAGATTGGCACGTTTCCTGCTAATCTTCTGAGTTGAATTTTTACTTGTTTTATTTTAACCCACACCACCATAGGAGATTCTAATGTCAGTGGAAAATGTAATGAAATTGGTAATCGATAACGACATTAAATTTGTTGATTTTCGTTTTACCGATACGCGCGGCAAAGAGCAACACGTAACAGTGCCAGTATCGCACTTTAATGAAGACAAATTTACAGAAGGCCACGCTTTTGACGGCTCTTCTATTGCTGGCTGGAAAGGCATTCAAGCATCTGACATGCAATTAATGCCAGACCCAAGCACCGCATTTATCGACCCATTCTTCGACGAGCCAACATTAGTATTGACTTGTGACGTGGTAGATCCTACTGATGGTAAAGGCTATGACCGTGACCCACGTAGCTTGGCAAAACGTGCTGAAGCATACTTAAAATCAAGCGGCCTAGGCGACACAGCTTACTTTGGTCCAGAACCAGAGTTCTTCATTTTTGACAGCATCCAATGGGATGTTTCAATGAACGGTAGCTCAGTGCGCATCAACTCTGAAGAGGGCGCATGGTCATCAAACGAGAAATTTGAAGGCGGCAACACAGGTCACCGTCCGGGCGTTAAAGGCGGCTACTTCCCAGTGCCACCAGTCGATTCATTACACGACATCCGTTCAGCAATGTGTACAACATTAGAACAACTAGGCGTGCCAGTTGAAGTACACCACCACGAAGTTGCAACTGCTGGCCAATGTGAAATTGGTACAAAATTCAGCACATTGACACAACGTGCTGACTGGACTCAAATCCAAAAATACGTCATCTTGAACACAGCTCACGCTTACGGCAAAACTGCTACATTCATGCCAAAACCATTCGCTGGCGATAACGGCTCTGGTATGCACGTTCACCAATCAGTTTGGAAAGATGGCAAAAACTTGTTCGCTGGTAACGGCTACGCAGGTTTGAGCGAGTTCGCACTTTACTACATCGGCGGTATCATCAAACACGCTCGTGCATTAAACGCGATTACAAACCCAGGTACTAACTCATATAAACGTTTAGTACCACACTTCGAAGCACCAGTTAAATTAGCTTACTCAGCTAAAAACCGTTCAGCTTCTATCCGTATCCCATTTGTGCATTCTGACAAAGGTCGCCGTGTTGAAGCACGCTTCCCAGATCCAATCGCTAACCCATACTTGGCATTCTCAGCATTGCTAATGGCTGGTTTAGATGGCGTACAAAACAAGATTCACCCAGGTGAAGCTGCAACTAAAGACTTGTACCATCTTCCACCAGAAGAAGATGCTAAGATCCCAACAGTTTGCGCATCACTAGAGCAAGCGTTGGAAGCACTTGATGCTGACCGTGAGTTCTTAACTAAAGGTGGCGTATTTACTAACGACTGGATCGATGCTTACATTGCATTGAAAATGGAAGAAGTAAACAAAGTACGCATGACACCACACCCAGCTGAGTTTGGCTTGTACTACTCTTGCTAATGTGTTGTTAGTTTGATCTAAATAAAAAGGGCGATCTACTCGCCCTTTTTATTTGCCTGCGCATATACAACAGCAGTAATCATTGCAAACATTAGTGCCGCATCTATATCAGCGTCAACCTAATACGATATGCATTCGTTAAACGATCACTTGCTAACAACAACGCCAAGCATAATCAATGTTGCCTTATTTAACTAACTCTAATAAACTCACCTCATGAAAAAACACTTATTCTTATCACTGATTGCCATTACGCTCTCAAGCCATGCATTTGCTGAAATTTATAAGCGTGTAGATGCAGATGGTCGAGTCACTTACTCCAACATCAAAAGCAAAGGCGCCACTCGCCTAGAGCTAGACCCTGATGCCAACACCATCTCAAATGACCGCCCCAAAGCCACAAGCCCATCTAGTGCAAAGCGTGCACCAACACCAGAGAGTTTTCCAAGAGTCGATGCCAACACTCAAAATCAACGTGATGGCAAGCGCAGAGAGATTCTACAAAACGAACTTGAAGCTGAGAAACTAGCCTTAGACGAGGCAAAAAAAGCCTATGCAGAGGGCGAGTCCAACCCTGAAGTTTACAAAACCGCATCCGGTAAAACGTTCAGAAACGTTCCAAAATTTGAAGAAAAAATGAAAGACTTGCAGGCAACTGTAGACAATCATAAGAAAAATATTGAGCTGTTGCAGAAAGAATTAGACTCCCTACACTAAATCATTAAGCATAAAGTAGGCTCGATAGCCGACACCGCACCATTTAGGTGCAGTGTCGGCTTTTTTGTTTTCTAATACTGTTATACTTAATACATTAAAAATAGATGATTGATTAAAATTAATCCATGGTGGATTGAGTACATGCTAATCATAAAAAATATTTTATTATTGATATTCAATCAGTTATGTTTTGCCACTTAGAATTAAGCCATGTTTTATTAAGTTATTGATGAGACACACAGAATCTGGTCTATCTCTTGCTTATGATATGGCAATCAATGAAATGACGAGTGAAGCACTATTATGGTTCAACCAACGCCAGACCACTTTGCTGGACTAGAGCATTTAGCTACGGCCATCATCCTGCTGGATGACTATCGCGTTGCCTATGTTAATCCAGGCGCAGAAATTATATTTGCCTTTAGTGCAACTCAAATTATTGGTCAGCACATCAATGAAGTATTTCCGGATTGTGAAATATTAATGCTCGCAATCAACAATGCGATTAAAGAGCAAAGCCCATTTCGTGAACATGAGTTCACCATCAGCACTCACAGACACAACTCATTCGCTGTCACATGCACGGTCACACCAATAGAGTCTGCTGTAGCAAACCTAATACTAGAGTTCCAACCTATGGATGCTCAGTTAAGGATAGCCCGTGAAGAGCGTATGCTAATACAACAGCAAGCGAATGCGGAGTTGCTACGTAACTTAGCACATGAAATCCGCAACCCGCTTGGCGGCCTCCGTGGCGCGGCTCAACTACTAGAACATGAGCTACCATCGCCGAGCTTACGCGAATATACTCAAGTCATTATTAAAGAGGCTGATCGATTACAAGCGCTGATGGATAGGCTTTTAATCCCACATCGTGTACCAAAGTACCAACCAACGAACATACACGAAGTTCTAGAGCGCGTCCGTAGCCTACTATTAGCAGAGTCACCTCGCAGCATACTGATCAAACGTGACTACGATTTAAGTTTGCCAGAGCTAATAGGTGACCGTGAAAAGCTAATTCAGGCTGTATTAAACATTGCACGCAATGCAGTTCAGGCTATGCAGTCTAGCAAAACACCTAACAGCCAAATTACGTTTAAGACGCGTGCAGAACGACAAGTGACACTCGCGAGAAAACGCTATCGTGTCGCGATTAAACTAGAAATTATCGACAATGGCCCGGGCATTCCAGCCGACATTCGCGACCGAATCTTTTACCCATTAGTTTCAGGTAGCGAAGGTGGCACAGGCTTAGGCTTAACGTTGGCACAAACGTTTGTGACACAACATCATGGCATGATTGAATGCGAAAGCGTACCGGGAAATACACGCTTTACAATCTTGTTACCAATTGAAACAACAGCAATCAAGCCAGCATCAAAAACACAATAAACTTTCTTGGGGCGACACAAACCTCCAATGTATCAGTAGTACTAATAATTTAAGAATTAAATAGCAACTTGCATAATACGTAAGCATGATAGGTAAATGAGAAGCATATGAAACCAATTTGGATTATTGACGACGACAAATCAATTCGCTGGGTCTTTGAAAAAGCACTAGCCCGTACAGATCTCGAGTTCAAGACATTCCCCTCTGTAGTAGATGCGCTGAACGCACTGGATCATGAGCAACCACAAGTAGTGGTAAGTGACATTCGCATGCCGAATGGCTCTGGTTTAGATCTCTTAAGTGAAATGAAGCGCAGACACCCCGATATACCAGTCATTATCATGACAGCTTACTCTGACCTTGAAAGTGCAGTGGCTGCGTTTCAAGGTGGTGCATTTGAATATCTTGCCAAACCATTTGATGTTGACCAAGCCATCGACATTATCAAACGCGCTGTAGAGGAAAGCACCAGACAAGCCTCAGAAAATGGATTTAGCTCGGTTGCTGAAGATACACCTGAAATCATTGGCCAAGCCCCTTCTATGCAAGAGGTATTTAGAGCAATCGGCCGCCTAAGCCGCTCGCACGCCACGGTATTAATCAACGGCGAGTCTGGTAGCGGTAAAGAGTTAGTCGCGCGCGCACTGCATCGCCATAGCCCACGTGCAGACAAGCCGTTCATTGCGATTAACACTGCAGCAATTCCGAAAGACTTATTAGAGTCAGAATTATTTGGTCACGAGCGCGGCGCGTTTACTGGAGCAGCTGCCGGAAGACGTGGCCGCTTTGAGCAAGCAGATACTGGCACATTATTTCTAGATGAAATTGGCGACATGCCGGCAGATCTACAAACCCGCTTATTACGCGTACTTAGCGACGGGCAATTTTATCGTGTAGGCGGCCACCAACCGATTAAAGTGAATGTGCGTATTATTGCCGCCACCCACCAAGACTTGGAAGAGCGCGTTAAAAATGGTTTATTCCGTGAAGACTTATTTCACCGCCTGAATGTTATCCGCCTGCGTTTACCAGCACTGCGTGAACGCCGTGAAGACATCCCGCTGCTCATCAAACATTTCCTACAACATAGCGCTACCGAACTTGGTGTTGAAGCAAAACAGCCGTCAGTTGCAGCACTTAAATATTTAAGTGCCGTGAACTGGAGCGGTAACGTTCGTCAACTCGAGAACGTATGTCACTGGCTCACTGTCATGGCGCCAGGGCAGAACATTGACATTGCGGACTTACCACCTGAGCTCAAGCAAGATGGTATCAAGTCAAGTACCAATGACTCTTGGCAAGAAGCACTTGCCGCAGAAGTGACCGATGCACTCAACCGTGGCGAACAAAATGTGCTAGAAACTCGCACTCAAATATTTGAGCGAATATTAATTGAAAAAGCGCTAGAACACACGCATGGCCGGAGAATCGAAGCCGCAAACCAATTAGGGATGGGGCGTAATACGCTTACAAGAAAGATTCAGGAGTTAGGGATAGAAGAGTAAGATAAATTGGAATTAAAATCGTAGCTATCAGGTGTGAACTTATACAGATAGCTACCGTTGGACCCCGCTGCCCTGTAGTGCGGGTATAAGTTTAGAATAAACTACAGAGCACCAGACCACACCTTTTGGCAGGAGCGAACTAGATGCAAACAAACCTTTCAAATTGATTGAGCGCCAAATTGACGTATCCTAAGCTTGAGTTCCATCATTGCTTTCGCGGTCGATGATCGCTCCTATATAAGCTCCATCATCACATTCTTTAGTAGTATTACAAGTGATCTAATGACAATTATAGCGCCTGATTTTTAACGCGTAAAATTGGAAAAGAGCTTTGCTTGTTCGCATTTATTTTTGTAATAAAAAATACTTGCGCCAAACGCGCATTATCTTTGGTTTCCCCAAAAAAATGATTAGCACAGTGGTGCATGTCACCTTCAAAAAGAATTAACGTGTTGTACACATTATTCATCCTAACCACTTCATCAAACATCGAGTGGTAACTGAAATCTATTGGTGCTTTGTTTTTAAAGTTTTCGTCATTTTTTTTAATAGCTTCCCAATACAACCCATCATTGTAGGTTGCATTTTTTCTGAAAAGAGAGGTCCCGCCATCCAATGGCGCATCTGGCGTTAAATATAAAACTCCGGCAAATACCGTGTTTTGGTCTTGATGTATTAACCCATGACCATACTCACCCTCTACTATCTGAAAGCTAGTTTTGATTTCCCACTGCATCAGATCATGTTCAGGAATATGGAATACACTAATCAGCTTTTTACAGACTTTCTCATATAGCGACTGACTTAACTCTCGTAACTCTTTAGTACGACTACCCGGAAAAACGTAATCTATATCAGCTTTCATTTCATGGCGATAAGTATACTTTTGCATTAATGCATACTTTCTAATCTCATCAGGATTATCATAAAAGTCTTGAACCACAGTAACTGGGTATAAATTCATCGAATCAGCCTAAATCTATCAACATTATCTTATTTTACACATAAAAAAACGGCAACCGAAGTTGCCGTTTCGCTATTACTTTAAACACACAGACTTACGTCTGCCTTATCCTAGAAGAATAAGATCGCGCCTAAAGAGATAGTTTTTTCTTTTGCATCTAAAGTCGAATTTGCACGACGATCTAACTCACGCTCAGATTCTGAGTACTCAGCAACTAGGTTTAAGTGTTTTGTCAATGGGTGGTAAGCACCAACAGTGATCATTGAGTCTTGAACTTCGCTGAATGTGTCAGTTGAGTTACCATCAAGTGTAGATTCACCGTATGAAACACCCAATTTAGTACCTACACCTGGAAGTGTGTATGTACCTTGCAAATACCATTGGTCTGAATCACGTGATTTACCAGTTGCATCAAAACCGTTACGTAATTGGAATGTTTGACCAATACCGTCACCTTGACCGTAGTAACCAGTTAAACCAAAACCAGCTACATTCACAGTAGTACCGATATCAAATGCAGTAGCACGGTCAGCACCAGCTGCGCCAGTTAATGACACACGTTGTGAAATACCAGAAGCCCAAACTTTACCAGCTACGTCGCCAGCCCATTCATATGAAGCTTTACCTTCGTATGCTGATTGAGCACCACTACGCTCAGTACCAGAAGCACTGTTTAAGCTCTCAGCTGCAACTGCATTCCAACCTTGTGTCAAACCAACTGTGAAGCTAAAACCATTCCAGTTTGGTGATGAGTAAGCAACTTGTGATTTCCAGTCAGCATACATAAAACCTGAACCGATACGGCCTAGTGTTGTTGTGTTACCAGATAATGAACCAGCACCACCACCAACACCTAACAATGTCATGTCGTTCAAGATAGCATCAGAAGCATAGATACCTAGATCTTTACCTAATTTGATAGAACCCCATGATTTGTCACCAAATGTCAAGAATGCTTGACGGTTTTCTTGTTGTGCTGATTGAACACCAGAGTTTGATGTTGAAGCACCTGGGTTGATGCTGATTGTGAAACCAACATCTAAATCGTTTTGACGTGTTTTACCAGATACTGATAGGTAGTTTGGTAACAAACCTGTAGTGATGTTGTTACGTGAGCTTTGGTCTGTACCTAAACCTAATGCACTTGCACCAGCACCAGTATCACCACTGAATTTTGAAGTTGTGTAGTAAGCGTTTACAACACCACCGATGTCCAATGTCCAATCACCAGCTGGAATAGTGATACCAGCTTGTGCGCTTGAAGCTGCAGCTACTAGAGCTGATGCAACTGCTAATTTAATTGTTGTTTTCATATAAATCTCCTAAAAAATATTACTATTTTTATTACTCGATTAACTTAATCTACCTCAGAGAGATAGAAAGGAAGCCAGCATTTGGCTTTCCCATTCTTACTAAGTGCTAAAGCACTAAGGCGAATGTAAAAGTTTGCAAACTCTCTCAACGTTTACTACTTAAGTAGCATTCACTAAGAAGGTAGAGCGTAGTATGCACAAAGATATTTACCGTTACAACTAAAAGTTGGGTTTTTTGTCACAATTACTTACATTTGTTGTAAATTTGCAACATTGGTGATTTGTACCTATATCAGATAGTCAGTGTTTGATACTTTACTAGTACATAAAATAAGCAAGAATCCAATTAAGGAATTAGCACTCAAGTTACTAGCAAGCACTAACAACCTCATGATTGAAATTACAAATACTCTTCTACTGTAAATAGTTTACGATGCTCTCTAATGGCAAATCGATCTGTCATCCCTGCTATATAGTCGGCCACAGCACGTGCTTTATCTACTTCTGCATATATTTGAAACTCATTAGGTAACAGCCCGACATTTTCAAAAAAGCATGAGAACAGCTCTCGAACAATCCTTACTGCCTTTGCACTCATGCGATTCACTTTGTAGTGCTGGTATAGGTTTTTACGTAAAAATTGCTTAAGTTTTAGGTTTTGCTCAGCAATATCAGGACTAAATCCCACCAGTTGAGGTAATTGTCGAATATCTTCAATGCTGGCAGGTTGATGTTGGCCTATATTATGCGCACTTTGTTTGCACAAATCGACAACCAAGGTATTAATCATTCGGCGGATCGTTTCGTGTATCAGCCTTTTTTGCTCTAGCTTTGGATATCGGGTCCTTACCTCGGCTAAATTTTGTGCGAACAACTCGACTTTTGATAACTGCTCTACGCTGATTAAACCAGAACGTAATCCGTCGTCAATATCATGATTGTTATAAGCAATTTCATCTGCATAGTTAGTTAATTGCGCCTCTAAGCTTGGGCTGGTCTTATCAATAAAACGTTGGCCAACATCACCAAGCTGCTTAGCGTTTTTAATTGAACAGTGCTTCAGTATCCCTTCACGCACTTCAAACGTAAGATTTAATCCATCAAAATCCGCGTAGCGTTGCTCTAGTTGATCAACAACCCGAAGCGATTGAAGGTTATGCTCAAACCCACCAAATTCACGCATACACTCATTGAGCGCATCCTGTCCTGCATGTCCAAATGGGGTGTGCCCAAGATCATGCGCCAATGCAATCGCTTCTGTCAGATCCTCATGCAAATGAAGTGTGCGTGCAATCCCTCGTGCCATTTGTGCAACTTCAATACTATGCGTTAATCGAGTGCGGAATAAATCTCCCTCATGATTAACAAACACCTGTGTTTTATATTCAAGTCGACGAAAAGCGGTAGAGTGAATAATGCGGTCGCGGTCGCGCTGAAATGCATTCCTTGTAGATGAGGCAGGCTCCTCAAAGTGTCGACCTATTGATTGTTCTGGGTTAGCTGCGTAGGGAGCGAGTGTGTTCATGTTTTTACTTTAATTTTAGGCAAAGAGTTTATAGCCAGATACATCAGTTATCCCAATAGACTAACATCTATCATTAAAGCCATTTAAACAATCAGTACAATTGACATATGTTTAATCAACAACCCTTTGTCACAATCGCTTAACAATTACTGGACTGGAGAAAGTGATAAAGTCTCTTTAAGCTTTTGCTCATCGTAGTCACTGGTAATCACAGATTTACCTATTCCCTGTTGCAACACCAATCTAATTTTTCCATCTGCGACTTTTTTATCAAGTTGCATCAAGTCCAAATACTTTTCCACGCCTAATTTTGGCGCTTCTAAAGGTAAATTTGCCGCAGTTAATAGAGCATAAATGCGCTTAACATCCTCGGGCTTCAGCCAGCCCATGCGGACAGACAAGTCTGCCGCCATCATCGTACCGGCAGCAACCGCCTCTCCATGCAACCAAACACCGTAGCCCATTGCATTTTCAATCGCATGCCCAAATGTATGACCTAGGTTCAACAATGCTCGCTCACCTGTTTCATGTTCATCACGAGCGACCACATTTGCTTTATTTTGGCATGAGCGATAAATAGCCTCACTAATAGAAGACTCATCCAATGCCATTAGCTGCTCGATATGCATTTCCAGCCAATCAAAAAAATCAGGATCTCTTATCAACCCATATTTAATGACCTCAGCCATCCCAGCAGAAAACTCACGTGATGGTAAAGTTTGTAATGTATCGATATCTGCCAACACTAATTGCGGCTGATAAAAGGCACCTATCATATTTTTGCCAAGCGGATGATTAATGCCCGTTTTTCCACCAACAGAAGAGTCAACCTGAGAAAGCAAGGTCGTAGGAATTTGTATAAATGGCACACCACGTAGATAAGTAGCGGCCGCATACCCCGTCAAATCTCCAATGACTCCGCCGCCAAGTGCAATGAGTGTAGTGCTGCGCTCGCATCTATTTTGGAGTAGCGCGTCATAGATAAGATTTAGCGTTTCACTATTTTTGTAGGCTTCACCATCTGGCAATATAATTGAAATAACAGAAACGCCAGCAGCTTGTAATGAAGCGCTTAATTGCTCAAGATAAAGTGGTGCGACCGTCGTATTCGTCACAATTGCCACATGTTTTCGCTTTAGATGCGGCAAGATCAGATCTGCATTTGAAACAAGTCCGCGCCCAATATGAATTGGGTAACTTCTATTCGCTAATTCTACTTTTAATGTTTGCATCACAGTTTACTTTTTTACCATTTATTTTTTCAACAAGTCTTCAATATAACTAGTTATTTCTAGTGCAGATTGTGCCCCAGTATCTACAATATAATCAGCTAGTCCAGTGTAAATTGGATCACGCTCTATATATAAGCGCTCTAACTTCTGCTTCATGTTTCCACCTTGGAGCAAAGGTCTCGTTTTATCGTGTCGTGTGCGCTGATACAAATCATTTACTTTGCCGCGTAGATAGATAATTTTTCCGCTATTTTTTAACAATGTCCGATTTTCAGGCATTAATACAGCACCACCACCAGTTGCCATAATAATATCATTCAACTGGCACAACTCTTCTATCACTAAATTTTCCCGCTTACGAAAACCATCCTGGCCCTCTAACTCAAAAATCAGTGGAATTTTCACCCCTGTTTTACGTTCAATCTCAACATCAGAATCATAAAACTCTTTATCCAACTGCTTAGATAAAATGCGACCGATTGTAGTTTTACCGGCACCCATTAGGCCTATAAAGTAGATATTATTCAATTTAAAACCACCCCTATTGCTTAGCAACATTTTTATTATGTGGTGCATGCAGCTTTCGCCAACGCGGTACTACAGATAAATCCTGAAAATAAAATGCCCATCTGTTCTTGATGGGCATTTTATCAAAACTATTAACTTAGTAGCTATTACATAACACTTACATGACTACTGCAGGGTTAAGCGCTCATCTACGATTCTTGGTGTAATGAATATCAACAATTCTGTTTTGTCATTTTGGCGAGTTGTCTTCTTAAACAAATGACCGAATAAAGGCAAATCACCAAAGAATGGTACTTTATCTACATCATTACGTTCAATTTGCTCAAAAATACCGCCAAGCACAGCTGTTTCACCATTACCAACAAGCACTTGCGTATTGATATTTTGAGTATCAATAGAAGGGACGCCGTTAAATATTTGACCTACTTTATCTTTCTTAATATCAAGCTCCATGATGATTTTCTCATCCGGGGTAATTTGTGGTGTGACTTCTAAACTTAACACTGCTGGTTTAAATGCAACGTTAGCAGCTCCACTGCTAGATGCTTGCAAGTAAGGAATTTCAGTACCTGCTGCAATTTTCGCTTTACTTTGGTTAGCTGTAATGACCCGAGGGCTGGAAACAATTTTGCCACGTTGATCCGACTCCATTGCAGTTAACTCTAGATTCAATAAAAGCCCTGCAGCTACATTATAAATACTGTATGCAATTGAACCTGCCGCATTTGCAACTGCCAAATTTGACATTAAATCAGGCTGTCCGTCTGAACTCGTAAATACATTTCCGTCGGTTAATGCTGTCTGAACTGAGCCATTATGCGTACCTTGTGTGATAGTTGTTGCGGTAGTTGCTGTAGGCCTATTACCTATCGAGCCGCTGAGCGTTGCATTGGTATTGCCACCTGGCTTACCAGTCTGAGTAACCCCCAATCTTGCACCCAGTGCTTTACTGTACTTATCATCAGCAATCACCAGTCTAGACTCAATCATTACCTGCTTCACAGGGACATCTATTCTATTGATAATTGCTTGAATCTCCTCAAGCTTTCTAGCCGTATCTTGCACGAACACGGTGTTTGTTCTAGCATCGTGATTAACACTGCCGCGCTCAGACAATATTCTGTTACGCATCCGTGCCGAGCCTCCAGCACCACCGGCGGCACTTACGCCACCATTAAGTATGGTTTTAAAATCTTCAGCCTTCTGATACTTAAGCGTAAATGACTCTGTTTTTATTGACTCCAAGCTTTCCTTCTCTTGCTGCGCAGTTAACTCAGCCTTTTCTTTTGCTGCCAACTCATCCGCTGGTGCAATTAAAATGACGTTACCATTTTTTCGCTTATCCAAACCCTTGCTTTGCATGATAATTTCGAGTGCCTGGTCCCAAGGCACGTCTTTAAGACGCAATGTAAGATTACCTGTCACCGTATCGCTACTAATGATATTTAATCCTGTAAAGTCTGCAATCACTTGCAACACTGATCGGACTTCAATATTTTGGAAATTTAAAGATAACTTTTCGCCAGCATAGCCAGGTTTTGCCCCTCTTACCAACTTGTTCGGATCCTCAATGACCTGACGTACATCAATAATGAATTTTGTATCAGCCTGATACGCAGACTGCTCCCAATTTCCCTTAGGCTCAATCACCATCCTACCATTTTTACCCTGCTTCATCGTATCCACATAAAGAACAGGCGTATTAAAATTAGTAACATTCAATCGGCGTTGCAAATTGGCAGGCACATCAGTATTGATAAAATCCACTTCAATTAATTTACCTTTTTGCTTGATATTGATGCCAGCAGACGGATCTGACAAGTCAACGATGATACGTCCCTCACCGTTTTTGCCGCGCGCAAAATCTACATTGTTAATCGCAACGGCATTTGCACCGCGAACAGGTTCGGAAAACTTGGTTTCCACATTGACAGCACTAGTAACTGCGTTTGCCTGTAACAACACAGTTACTTCATTACCAGTTACTGATGCGCTGTAACCAACATTTTTTGTTAGATTGAGTACCATTCGGGTACGATCTTTACCCTGCGCCAGCGTCACACTTTTCAGCGCTCCCGCATCCGCTGCGATATTGTTCTTCGCTAACCCATTACCCACTTTAGGAAAATCTAATGCAATGCGAGCTGGACTCGTTAATGTAAACCCAGCTGGTGGGTTTGCTAAGGGCTGCGTAGTCTTTACACGAATACTGACTCTTCCACCAGGCAAGGTTGAATAATCGACACTCTCAATTTTATTCGTCAACCCTGACTGGTCTTCAGCAAGAAGCGTTGTCGTACCTAACATCAAGGAAAACAACATAGTTGCTTGCAAAAAACTCGATATCCAATTATTCATTTTCATTATTTCACCTTAAATCTTACTTCCTAAAAACATGAGAACTTTCAGGACTTGATGCTATGTCACAATAAAATTGACCGCATTTAAATAAGCACTACGAAATATGTTGTAATACCTTCAACATTGCATGGTAGTGGTTTTTTGACAGCCATTGATGGGTTATTCCTCTTGTAAAACGAGACTGGATGTGCGCTCCACCCAGTCGCCAGTCAGATCATCTTGCACAATCTCACTTAAGAGAACTTCTCCATCCGCAATTTGTGTAACTCTGCCGAAATTTTGCCCCACATAACTACCTAATTTAACTTGCTGAACAGACTCATCTGGCGTTTTAAGTAAAGCATATGTCAACTTACTTTTAGACAATAGACCAACATACTTTAAACTTTCAAGAGGATAAGCCTCCATTGGCTCTCTAGGACGATTCAAATTAGGCTGCAAAACACTAGACTTGTTCACAGCTTTACGTGCACGGAACGGATCAACCAGCGTGCCATCTGCGTTATATTGCAAAACCATATATGGTTGAACTTCTGGTAAAGGTTTAACTCTCGGCTTTGCTCCTTTAGTAGCATCGCGCATGTACTGATCAAGGTCATCACCGTCTTCAAAGCTACACCCACTCAGTCCAGCAGTCAGTAAGCCAAAAAATAAAATAGGCGTGACAGCAAGAAGAGAAAATATTCTTTTGATAAAATAAGTTACGGCCACTATTTACCTTTCTTAAGAGACTTAGCTTTTTCACTTTCAGCTTTACGTTTTTCCGCAATCTCTGCCGCGTCTAAATACCGGTATGTTTTAGCTACCGCTTCCATTACCAAGGTGCTATCACTTGAGTTTGGCTTTGCTTTTACATCTTTACTTTTATTGGCAGCGTCTTTGTTAGTGACGAAAACTTCACCTAATGTCACAATTCGAGACAATTTTGATATATCAGTCGCAAACGTGCCTAGATCGTGATACGCACCTGTTACCTTAATTGAGATCGGCATTTCTGCGTAAAACTCCGCCTGCGTTTCTTGACCAGGCTTAAATAACTCAAACTCCAGTCCACGAGCAAGTCCAGCCTGATTAATATCTGTTAACAATCCATCAATTTGTGAGCGGTCTGGCAGTTGTTTTAGCAAGGCACCAAAAGTCTTTTCAATTTCAACCATTTGCGCCTGATATGCTTCTAAATTAATCGCCTGACTTTTTTTCTCAAAATATACTTTTCTAAGTTCTTCTTCTTTTGCTTTTTCTGTATCGAGTGTTTCTAGAGTCGGACTGAGCACCAAATAATACCCAAGTGCCAATAGTACGAAAAATACCACCCCCAATAACACTGCTTTAACAGGTGCGGGCAAATTACCTGCGTTATTGATGTCGATATTATTAAAATCTTCTAACTTCATGATTTTCTCGCACTTCCAGCTGTCGCTTTAGCACCTGCATCATCTGTTTCTGTTATCGGCGTTTTTAAGCTCACCTTGAGCGTAAATAAGTTTTGTTTCTGCACTCCTACGGTGATAGCCTTAATTTCTATCAAAATAGGAGATTCCATCCACTCAGATTGATTAAAGTTACGCACCAATGTCGCCACTCTGGCGTTGGTATCTGCAACGCCCTCAAGGGTAATAACTTTACCTTCCTGCTTGATACTTTTGATGTACATGCCTTCTGGCAGTTGACGACTAATTTCATCAAAAACGATAACCGACTGACTTCGATTAGTCTGCAAATTCTCAACAACCTGCTTACGCTCAAGCATTGCACTAATCTGCTCTCTCAAATCTTTAATGTCTGCGATTTCTTTGTCTAACTTTGTAATCGCATTATTAAGACGCTGATTACGCTCCAGCTGTGAGTCAACCCTACTATTGATAATAGTATAGGCCATGAACAGAATTGCACATGCAGTAACAGCACTGAACAAGGCTAAGAAACCAAATTCACGTTGCTTTGCTTCACGCCTAATTTGTCGATGTGGTAATAGATTGACGCGTATCATATTGCGAAACCTCGCATTGCAAGCCCACAAGCAATTAATAATGCAGGGGCATCGGTAGCAGCCTGCTGCGGCCTGACCTTCGCACTAAGCGCCATACTGTGGAATGGATTTGCAACAATGGTATTTACCTGTGTGCGATCTTGAACTGTTAAGTCAATCTCAGGAATAGAAGCACAGCCACCTGCAAGCACGATATGATCAACGCGGTTATATTGCGTTGAACTGGTGAAGAACTGCAACGCTCTAGCAACCTCCATCGCAAGCAGTTGAACAAAAGGCTGCAATACTTCACTTTCATAACTATCGGGCAAGCCTCCCTTACGCTTGGCGATTTCCGCTTCCTCTTGCGACAAGCCAAAGCGTCGCTGTATTTCTTGCGTTAATTGCGCGCCACCAAAACTTTGCTCGCGTGCATAAATGGGAACATTATCGTGCAACACGTTAATGTGCATCATGGTCGCACCGATATCAACAATCATGACAGTTTGCTCACGTCCAGCATTAGGCAGTTGCCCTGCGACCAAGGTGTATGCAGCTTCAGTAGCGTAGGACTCAACATCCATTACTATCACCTTTAGACCTGCGCCCTCAGCGGCAGCGACACGATCTTCGATTTTTTCTTTACGAGCGGCAGCGATGAGCACTTCAACTTCATCTGGATTATTAGGTGCTGGCCCGAGCACCTGAAAGTCGAGATTCACCTCTTCGAGTGAAAAGGGGATGTACTGATTAGCCTCCGCTTCAACTTGCACTTCCATGTCCTCTTCACGGAGATCTGCAGACATGATGACTTTTTTAGCAATGACAGCAGAAGACGGTAAAGCCAAGGCCACACGCTTCTCACGCGAGCCAAGCAGCTTCCAGCCTAGCTTCACAGCATCAGCAACCTTTTCAAGGTCGCCAACGTTGCCATCAGAAATCGCGTCTTTTGCAAGCGGGGAGATTGAATAATTCTCGAGTTTGTAACCACCACGCCCATCACTAATAAGCTCAACCATTTTTACTGAGGTTGAGCTTATATCTATTCCTACTAGCGGGGGTACCGATTCTGTAAAAAAGCTGAATTTCAAATTGAAATTCCTTTTCTGATTTCGTTAGTTACGAACATTTCTAATAATTTACATTAAATCCTAGCAACAACTTTAAACCCTGTAAAGCAATTTTTCATTTATTCAAATATTTAACTTTATCTATCAGATAATTCGCGCCAACTTGCATAGCAATTTATAATAGAGTTACATTTTTATGTTTAAAGAAACCAATCACCCATGACTCCAAACAAATGGTGGCACTATCTTTTGTTAACTATCGTTGTTAGCGGGCTTTCTGCCATTGCTTTTGTCGGGATTGCTGTTGCAGTCGTTTACCCAAGCTTACCATCCCTTGAAACGCTCACGGACTATCGACCTAAGCTACCATTACGAGTTTATTCTGAGGATGGCTTTTTAATCGAGGAATTTGGTGAAGAACGACGCGCCTACGTGAAAATCACTGACGTACCCAAAAGCATGAAAGATGCAGTATTGGCGATTGAAGATCGCCGCTTTTATCAGCATGGCGGCATTGATACTAAAGGCATTCTTCGCGCCATCAAAAACAATCTCACCGGCGTTAGTCACGAGGGGGCAAGCACCATTACCATGCAGGTGGCCAAGAATTTTTTTACCAAACCTAACGGCAAACGTACCCTTGGCACAAAAATCAATGAGGCTTTACTCGCCATCAAAATCGAGAATAATTTAAGTAAGGATAAAATTCTTGAGTTGTACATCAATCAAATCTATCTTGGTCAACGTTCTTACGGTTTTGCAGCAGCATCACAAGTTTACTTTGGCAAGCCGTTGGAAAAATTAAATCTAGCAGAAACAGCATTGCTGGCTGGGTTGCCCAAAGCACCGTCCGGCTATAACCCTTACACCCACCCTAAGCGTGCGATCGCACGTCAGAACGAGGTGCTACGCGATATGTTTCGTTATGGATTCATTGAAGAATCCGTGTATAAAAAAGCGCTTAACCAACCGCTTCGATTTAAAGCATCTAGACAATCCCGTGATTTATCAGCAGATTATGTTGCTGAAATGGTAAGGGAAAGCTTATATGCAACCTATCAAGACGAGATTTATAGTAGTGGTCTAAAAGTTTACACAACCATCCGAAAAGCGAATCAGGAAGCAGCAAATAGCGCGCTCAGAGATGGAATCTTAGATTATGACGCGCGCCAAGGTTATCGTGGACCAGAGAAACTGCTTAAATTAAATCAGCCAAACACGGATGCAGACAAAGAACTAATCACTGAAGCGCTCAGTGATATTGAAATATCAAACGGTCTCATGCCAGCAGTGATTACAAAAATTGCAGAAAAATCAATTAGCGTACATACAAAATATGGTGATGACGTTGAAATTAGTGGCAAGGGTCTAGCATTAATTGACAGGATGCTTAATGAGAAAAACCCCGAGAAGCGCCTATTAAAAGTGGGCGCTGTGATTCGCGTTCTAAACGCATCTCCATCTACCCAATCAGGTCAATGGCGAGTGGTTCAATTACCCCAGGTTGAGTCTGCGCTCATTTCCATAGACCCTGAAACTGGTGCAATTCGCGCGTTGGTAGGTGGCTTTGATTTTAATCGTAACAAATTCAACCATGTCACCCAAGCATGGCGCCAACCAGGCTCTAGCTTTAAGCCTTTTATTTACTCAGCAGCCTTAGAAAAGGGCTACACACCAGCAACCATTGTTGAAGATGAACCATTAAGTTTTTCATCTGAAGAGACAGGTAATACAGAGTGGACTCCACAAAATTACGATGCGACGTTTGATGGTCCAATTCGCCTGAGACAAGCCTTAGCAAAATCTAAGAACATGGTGGCGATTCGCGTGTTAGAGAATATTGGTAAGGGTTATGCTCAAGATTACATTACTCGGTTTGGATTTTCTGCTAAGAATCACCCTGCTTACATGACAATGGCGCTAGGTGCGGGCTCAGCAACACCGATGCAAATGGCAAGTGCTTATGCTGTATTTGCAAATGGTGGTTATCGAGTTAATCCATATTTAATTTCCAAAATTGTGGATCATAATGGCAAACTAATTTCTAAAAATAAGTTTGTTACAGCAAAACAAGATGCACCGCGTGTTATCGACGCCCGCAATGCGTTCATCATGAACTCAATGATGCAGGACGTTGTGAGATACGGCACTGCAACCAAGGCTCTACAGCTCGGACGTGGCGACATTGCTGGCAAAACAGGGACGACAAACGACCATTTTGACGCATGGTTTACTGGTTATAGCCCAAAACAAGTTGCAGTGACATGGGTTGGGTTTGATAAACCTAAACGTCTAGGTCGCAACGAAACAGGCGGCTCAACTGCATTGCCGATTTGGATTAAATATATGGCAACCGCCCTAAGAAATGTACCAGAAACTGACATGCCAGTACCCGATGGAGTGATGGCGCTACGCGTAGACCCAGTAACAGGAGTTAGAGCTGACAATGATGAGAATGGCATTTACGAGTACTTCTATCATGAGAACCCTCCTCCAGAAGCGGAGTTTTCTCTGCCAGATCTGTTTGACGGCGGTACCGATACACCATTGAACCAACCGCAGCAAATACTACAACCTGAAATCACTTTGCAGCCGAAGAACTTAGCGCCAAAAACACCTGAGCAACTATCAAGATTTAAAGACCCTAGTACGGCAAAAACAATTAAGCCTGCTGATGTTGCCAATAACAAAGATTTGACCGCAAACAAAGCCGCTGAGCCAACAAAAGCTAAAAAACCTGATCCTAGTAATACAAGCACTGCTAGTGAGCAGGTTCAACAGTTATTTAATCCACATTAAGCTCAAGCACTACTGGTGTATGATCAGAAGGGCGCTCCAGCTTACGTGGCGCTTTGTCTATGTACGCTGCCTTACATAGCGGCTTAAGCGAGTCACTTACTAGTATATGGTCAATGCGCATCCCAAGATTTCGTCTAAAACCCATCATACGATAATCCCACCAGCTAAAACTCTTTTCAGGCTGATCAAACAACCTGAAACTATCATGCAAGCCAAGATTAGTTAAACGACTAAATGCCTCTCGCTCTTGCGGAGAAACCAATATCTGCCCTTCCCAAGCCACTGGGTCATGACAATCACGGTCTTCAGGTGCAATGTTGTAGTCACCTAGCAACGCTAGCTTTGGATACTGCACCAGCTCCGTTTTAAGCCAGCTATTTAACGCAGATAACCAGCGCATTTTATATTGATACTTATCTGAATCAACTGCCTGACCATTAGGAATGTAAGCGCACACAATACGTATTCCATTAACATCTGCGGTAATGACTCGCTGCTGGTCGTCATCAAAGTTAGGAATATTATGCTGTACGTTAAGAATAGGATGACGACTAATAATTGCCACGCCGTTATAGGTTTTTTGACCAATATGCACGGCATGGTAGCCTAGTTCACGCAACGCCTCGTAAGGAAACTTGCTATCCTCTTGCTTTGTTTCTTGCAAACAGAGTACATCTGGCTGATTAGCCGTTAACCAGTCCACCACGTGTGGCAAGCGCACATTAAGAGAATTGACGTTCCAGCTAGCTAGTTTCATAGGCCTATGATATTAAAAAAGTACGGAAAAGGTTTGCATATAGCGGTGCACAACTCTAACACGCATCATCACATGGGTCAAAAACCAGACGATGCATGAGAACCATGCACCTGAAAATATTAAATGTATTTTCTTATGCCTTAATTTTTCCAAAAATGTATAGCGCATACATTCAGTTTAAGTGATGATGGTAAAGTCCATTTTTTAGAAAATAAGCCTATGATTAAAGCTGCAATATTTGATATGGATGGCTTGCTGATTGATTCTGAACGTATCATCATGCAAGCTTGTATGACTGCCGCACAACAAGTTGGCATCACTTACACACAAGCTGAATATGTTGAGCTCATTGGCCTAGCAGGGCCAGATTCCACACGCGTAATGACAGCACAATTAGGTGGCACTGAACGATTTAATCAAGTAATGGTAGGTTTAGATGCAGAACTGGCAAAGTTAAACCATACTTTTCCACTCAAGCAAGGCGCCCTTACACTACTCCAGCATTACCAAGCCAATCACATTGTTTGTAGCGTTGCCTCATCATCCGCCACGCACCACATTATTCATCGCTTAAGCCAAGTTGGTGTCATCGATTATTTTAGCCACATCACCAGCGGACAAGAAGTAGCGCGAGGCAAACCCAACCCAGACATTTACCTACTAGCGATTGAAAGATTAGGCTTGAAAGGAGAACAATGCATTGCTTTTGAAGATAGTGAGGCTGGGGCGCGTGCGGCGATTGCCGCAGGACTGAAAGTGGTTGTCGTGCCAGACTTAATACAGCCAAGTGACTTTGTCAGCAAACACAGCCATCAAGTGGTCGATAGCTTGTTAGATTTCTTAGACCGAATGTAAAGGCTTCATATGCCAAACATGCTCTGTAGCGGCACATTTACCCTTTAACCCACCCGCAACACCTACGCTGGCTAGCAAAGTTAAATCGTAGCTGGTTTGGTAATACTGCTTAACCTCATCTGCCCCTATAGAAAACGGCGGGCCAGCCTGCAAGGCTTGGTCATACTCAAAACAAACCAACAACTGAGGCGCTGGGTAGGTAAGCGCCATTAAATGTGTAGCATAATCTTTACGCATCTCCGCGGGCAGCGCCACCAAGGCTGCTCGGTCATACACAGCATCTACACGCCCCAACATATCGGGCGATACATGAAAAATATCGCCAACAAACATATCGAGATTGAGGGTGCTGTAATGTGTGACTTCACCTAGCTGACTAATTGTTGGTATTAAACCAAGATTTTTAAATAGCTCTTGGATGGCAATTTCGCTTAGCTCGGCACCGACAACGCGATAGCCTTGAGCAAGTAACCAAGCAATATCCAATGTTTTGCCACAGAGAGGTAAAAATACTCGGGAACCATGTTTCAAATTAAGGCTGAAGAGGTGTGCGACCAATAACGGATTAGCTTCAGGTAAGTGAAAGCCTATTTCGTTTTTTTGCCATTTTTGGTGCCAGAAGTCGTGTTGCATATTAAATTCTCGTAGGGTGAGCAACTTGTTTGCCCACAATGTTTATAGCTACATAAATTACAAGACAGCACATCATCGCTGGTCATGCCAACCTGAAGCACAACTTATTTATCATACACAATTACACAAACGAACTATTTTTGCGCAATGACAATGACCCAAAACATTACGTGACACAATTGATGAAAAAGATAATTTTTGCAAATGTTTTTGTAGGTTTGTCAGGATTAGGTACAACAAAATACACTTGCGGAGAGCACGTGCGCGTGGGCAACAAGTTGCGCACGCTACTTGGCTTATTTGGACAAGTAATATAAGTGAAATGTCGCGGAGGAATACACCTTCGCGGCCCATCAATTTTAGACAATCAGCCTCTAAGCTAGACTAGGCGCAAGGCCATTTTTCAAGTACTACATATAATATTATATAGAAACGCGGAAAAATGGCCGAAGCAACAACTTATAGCGACGAAGACGATGGTTTAAGCCATGCCGTTGTGGCGTAAAAGCGCATCCATACTCGGCTCTCTACCCCTAAATGCCACAAATGAGTCCATCGCTGGGCGACTCCCACCTTTTGCGAGCACTTCATTTTTAAACCGTTTACCTGCTTCACCTGAAAGTACACCCATCTCTTCAAATAGGCTATAAGCATCGGCTGATAGCACTTCTGCCCATTTGTAGCTGTAATAACCAGCAGCATAGCCGCCTGCAAAGATATGGCTAAAGCTATTAGGGAATCGGTTCCATTTTGGTGGCCTAACCACGGCGACTTCATCACGTACTTGTTCAATTAAATCTAAGGCTGTAAGTTTGCCATTAGGGTCAAACTCGCCATGTAGGCGCATATCAAATAGCGAGAACTCAATTTGACGAACGGTTTGCATACCTGCTTGGAAGTTTTTAGCGGCGACCATTTTGTCGAACAATTCGCGCGGCAGTTGTTCGCCAGTTTCTACATGAGCCGTCATATGGCGCAAGACATCCCATTCCCAGCAGAAGTTTTCCATAAACTGGCTAGGCAGTTCTACCGCATCCCATTCCACGCCTTTAATACCAGACACGCCATATTCATCCACTTGCGTTAGCATATGGTGCAGGCCATGACCAAACTCATGGAACATGGTGATGACGTCATCGTGCGTGAATAACGCAGGCTTGCCACCAACTGGGGCTGAGAAATTGCAGGTCAGATACGCCACTGGCAACTCAACACCATTTTCTTTCTGGCGACGGCTGATGCACTCATCCATCCATGCACCACCGCGCTTATGGTTGCGAGCGTAGAGGTCTAAGTAGAAATAAGCAACAGGCTGATTATCACTGTCCGTAATTTCATAAAAACTTGCATCCGCATGCCATACAGGGGCATCAACTTTGCGCACTTGTACGCCAAAAATGGTTTCGGTGACTTTAAACAAACCAGCCAGCACTTTATTTTCTGGGAAGTATTGTTTAACTTCTTGATCTGAGAACGCGTATTTTTCAACACGTAGCTTCTCACTCACATAGGCAACATCCCAAGCTTGCATGTCGGCAATGCCCAGTTTAGCGGCATATTCTATTAGTTCGTGCATATCTTTTTGCGCATACGGCTTGGCGCGCTTTGCTAACGTGTTGAGAAACTCTGTCACGTGTTTAGGACTATCTGCCATCTTGGTGGCGAGTGAAAGCTCTGCAAAATTGCTAAAGCCGAGCATTTGCGCTTCCTCTCGTTTAAGCTTGAGAATATCGCTGATTAAGGCTGTGTTATCCCATTCTGGCTTGCTCAACTCTGAAGCGCGTGTAGCATAAGCACGGTACATGGTTTCACGTAATGCGCGGTTATCTGCGTACTGCAACACTGGCATATAAGATGGAAAGTGCAGGCTAAACTGGTAACCTTCTTTACCATCAGCTGTTGCAGCTTCTTTGGCGGCTTCGATTGCATCTTCTGGCAAGCCAGCTAAATCAGTGACCTTTTCAACGAGATGTTTAAAATCGTTGGTGTTGTCCATGATATTTTCTTCAAACCTACTACTCAGCTTAGACAAGGCTTCGCTGACTTCTTTAAAACGGGCTTTTTGCTCAGCAGGTAACTCAGCACCACCTAATTTAAAATCACGCACTTCGTTATTGATAATTTTTTGTTGCGTCGGTGTGAGGTTGGCAAATTCCATACTGGCCTGAATCGCTTTAAACTTCGCGTATAAACGCTCATCTTGTGACAAGTCACTGTAAAAATCAGTGAGTTTTGCCAAATTGTCGTTATACGCTTCGCGTAGTGCTGGGCTGTTTACCACCGCATTCATGTGGCCGACTTGACTCCATGAACGACCCAACTTCTCACTGTGATCTTCTAATTTAACAGCAAAGTTATACCATGTGGGAGCCTCTTTGCTAGTGGCAAGTTCCTCAACTAAAGCACGCCCTTCAGCAATTAGAGCATCAACAGCAGGCCCAACATGCTCCGGCTTGATTTCGTTAAATTTGGGTAAGCCTGCAAAATGTAATAATGGGTTTGACACAAAAAATCCTTAGCACAGCGTTAATTTAGTACAACATTAATTGATAAGACGTAGACACAATGGGTAACGATAGGTTTCTCCATTGCTAGTTGAGATGGCGGCAACAATACATAAAACAACATTAAATAGCCAAATAATGCCTAACAATAAAAAACCTACTAGTATTGCAATCAGAATTCCCGCTACAAATTGCGCCAACAAAATAGTAAGCTGAAAATTCAATGCCTCTTTGGCCTGCGCCGACAAATACTCGTTGTCATCTTTTTTGAGCAACCAGACGATCAAAGAAGGAATAAACGAAAATAAAATGCCGCTCAAGTGTGTAATAGTGGCGATGTTCTTATCGTCATTACTTGGTACTAATATCACGTTACTCATGTCATCATCCTTTCATTAATGAATCTGATTAAATTTAATCAAGCTGAGTTCAATTTTTTCTATATCTGTTAAACCTAGCACCTTACGTGCTTGTAATGTTAGCTCTGCAAGCTGGCTATGTAGCACTTGCTGTTTTACACTGAGAATATGTGATGGATGCATCGACAACTGCTGCAAGCCCATCCCTAAAAGTAACTTAGTAAATCTTGCGTCACCCGCCATTTCCCCGCACACAGATACTGGCTTGCCAAGTTTCGCACCTGCTTTTATCGTCATTGAAATCAATTTCAATATGGATGGATGCAAAGGATTGTATAAATGCGCAACAGAATCATCAGTCCGATCAATTGCCAAAGTGTATTGAATTAAATCGTTAGTACCTATGGATAAAAAGTCCAACTCATTGGCAAACGCTTCTGCATTAATGGCTGCTGCTGGAACCTCTATCATGCCACCTAGTGCAATATTTTCGTCAAATGGAAGACTCTCTTTACGTAAACTTTGTTTTGCACGCTCTAGCAACAGCTTAGTTTGGCGCAACTCAGATAGCGTGCAAAGCATAGGAATTAAAATCTTAATATTACCGAAATGAGAGGCACGTAACAGGGCTCTCAATTGTGTATGAAATATTTGCGGCTCTGATAAGCATAAACGAATTGCACGTAAACCTAGGGCTGGATTTGCGCAATTCACAACCGTATCAGAATTAACCTGTTTATCTGCACCTAAGTCCAAGGTGCGAATAGTAACCGGTGCACCTTTCATTGCCTCAGCCACAGCCTTGTATGCAATAAACTGCTCCTCTTCATCCGGTGTATCGTGGCGATTCATGAAAAGAAACTCTGTTCGATATAGGCCAATGCCAGTCGCACCCGCAAGCTTCACTGCCGCCACATCCTCTGGCACCTCAATATTCGCTAACAAATCAATACTGACGCCATCAATAGTGACTGCCTTCGTGCTCTTGATGCGCTTAAGTTTTTGCTGCTCTAACTCCCACTGGTCTTGACGTAATTTATACTCAGCCAAAATCTCTTTTGACGGACTGACAATCACAATGCCCAAATGACCATCAACAATAATCAGTTCGCCATCATTGATCAAATCACGTGCGCGCTGTAAAGCAACAATCGATGGAATATTAAGACTGCGCGCCAAAATAGCTGTGTGTGAAGTCACCCCACCAACATCCGTAATAAATGCTGCAAAATTATGCTGCTTAAACTGGATAGCATCTGCTGGTGAAATATCGTGTGCGACTAAAATCAGTTTTCTTTCTTGACTCACCGCACTCATTTGCTGCTCTGTACTTAGCTGGCTAGGATGTCCCAATAAGGCTTTAATAATCCGCTCTACGACTTGTACAACATCCTGTTTACGCTCTCTAAAATACACATCTTCAATTTGCTCAAACTGCTCAACGATATCATCCATTTGCAGCTTGATTGCCCACTCAGCATTGCACTGCTCGTTTCGGATAATATCCTTAGGAATTTCTGTTAAAGATTTATCTTCTAACATCATCAAGTGTGTACCTACAAACGCACTTAACTCTGCTGGTGCATTTTTACGTAAACTATGATTAATTTGCTCTAACTCAGTCTTAACAGTTGCGATCGCCTCGCTAAATCGATCAATTTCAGTTTCAATTAAATGTTTAGGTAACTGATAATGGACGACCTCTAACAACGCATTAGAAACCAGATGCGCCTGTCCAATAGCAATGCCGCTAGATACAGCAACGCCATGAATACTGAAGCTAGGGTTCGTCAAACTACTCATTCATCCTCACCGAAACGGCTATTAATTAGCGACACTAATGTATCGATTGCAACAATTTCATCAGTACCATTCGCTTCCAACGTTACGATGGAACCCTTTGCAGCAGCCAGCATCATTACCCCCATAATGCTTTTGGCATTCACGCGGCGACCATTTCGCGTAATCCACACCTCACTCGCAAACTTGCCAGCGGCTTGCGTGAGTTTGGTAGATGCACGCGCGTGCAAGCCTAATTTATTAATAATTTCCAGCTCTTTACTAATCATGCTAATGGACCTAGTTATTTTTAATTTCTATTAATTGGAAGAGTCTTGCTCATAACGCTTACATTCTTGGCTAGTAAACTGCACTACACCTTCACGGCCGCCACTAATGGCTTTTTCTACAACAACGCTCAGCGGCTCATGCCGATAAGTCATTGCTCGCACTAACATAGGCAAGCTAACGCCAGCAACACCAGCAACTATATCTGGCTGCAAAAGCTTAACCACGATATTACATGGTGTTGCGCCGTACATATCTGACAGCACCAACACACCGTCGCCGCTGTTTAACCGCTCAACCATATTAAGTGCTTTGGGCAAGACAACACTTGGGTCATCTTTCCCACCGACTGCTAATGATGCAATTTGTGCAGGTTCACCACCCAACACGTGGCTTGCGCACGAGATCAGGCTCTCACCCAATGTGCCATGCGTCACAATCAAAATACCTATCATCGTTTACTATCAATCCTGTTTATTTTAATTCCTGGTTTTATTTTAACTCTTGGTCTAACTTTAACTCGCGGTGCCGTGTTAACACCTTCTGCTTATCTTTAAAATATTGACTTAGTTGTTCCACCAAAAACACAGAGCGATGCTGACCACCAGTACAGCCAATTGCCACAGTCAAATAGCTACGGTTATCCAACACAAAACATGGTAACCATTTCTCGACATAATTTCTAATATCATGCATCATATCCGTCACCGTTGCATGATCTTTTAGAAAGTCCTGCACCTTCTCATCACGCCCGGTCAAGTCGCGCAAAGCAGGGTCATAATGTGGATTAGGTAAGCAACGCACATCAAACACAAAATCAGCATCCAATGGTATGCCATGTTTAAACCCAAACGAGGTAAACAACAATGTTAACCCTGCATGCTCTATCGACACCACCTCTTTCACCCAGCCGCGCAATGTATTGGCACTCAAATAGCTAGTATCAATCACATGCCCAAGACTACCCAAACCACCCAGTAAGTCACGTTCTAGTGCGATACTTTCCGCCAAAGTAATGGCGTCTTTACTAAGCGGATGCTTACGTCTTGTTTCACTAAACCTTTTAACCAAGGTTTCAACATTTGACTCCAAAAACAACACCTGCACATCTATGTTTTTTGACTTCAGCTGATCGATATGCACTGGCAGGGTTTCAATGGCAATACTACGGCTATCAATACTGATGGCAATGCGTTTATGGTCAGCATCTAAATGATCAGCAATCGTGGCCAACATGGTTGCAGGTAAGTTATCAATACAGTAATACCCGCTATCTTCAAGCGCACGTAACGCAATACTCTTTCCTGACCCAGAAAGACCTGTGACAATAATCAGTTGTTTCATGTATTGATAAGCCCTAATAGAGAATTACTTGTGTTGCTTCATTGCACGCTGTTGACGTTGCATCAATTGCTTCGTTGCATTGATACCTCGCAACAATAGCATGTGATTACGCACGGCAACTTCGACTAACACAGCAATATTTCGCCCGGCCGCAATCGGAATATGTACCTTGGTTACTTTTAACCCCAACACTTCTTCATGCTGCGTTTTAATACTTAGTCGGTCCAGCATCTGCAAAGTTTGCAAATCTGCTTTCTCTAGTTGAATAATTAAATCCAACGGCTTGGTAGGTTTAACTGCGTTATCACCAAATAAGGCGCGTATATTTAAAATCCCCAGGCCACGAACCTCGAGAAAGTCCTGCAGCAAAGCAGGGCAACGTCCTTCAATACGCTCAGGCGATATTCTGAAGAAATCAACAATATCATCAGCAATCAGGCGATGCCCGCGTGAAATCAACTCTAATGCAAGCTCACTCTTACCAATAGCTGCCTCACCTTTAATCAGCACACCAAAACCCTGAACCTCCATAAATACGCCATGCACGCTGATAGTCTCAGCCATTGCTTGCGCCAAAAAGTGGCTCAAAATATCCATGAGCTCGGGGCTACGAAGTGTAGAGGTAAATAATGGGACGTTGTGAAGATTGGCCGCTGCTAATAATATATCGATTACGTTCTCACCGTTAGCAACAATGACTGCCGCCAAGTCGGTAGAAAACAGATTGTTAATTGCGCGCTCTGCGTCAGCAGTCGGCAACTTGGTCAGGTAATCCATCTCAGCACAACCTAACACTTGCACCCGATTTGGATGTACAAAGTTAAGATGACCTATCAGTGCTAGGGATGGTTTAGTAACGGTTTCGCTAGTGAGAGTATTTGACCCGCCGTTGAGTCCTGCAACCCAACTTAATTTGAGTTTACGGCGGGTTTCTTTGAATAGCTCAGCGACGTTGAATTGAGCCATATTTAAGGTAACAAAAAGAATTAAATACTAAAAACTCAGTCAATGTTTTGATGCTTAACTGCACCATTCGCTTTGTGATGATCCGCATTTTTTTCTTTATGTTTCACCACTTGACGATCCAGCTTGTCGGTCAACATATCGATTGCGCTATACATATTCTCATCTTGGCATTCTGCGTGTAAATCATTACCAGGCACATGCAGTGTAGCTTCAACCTTTTGAGCCAGCTTTTCGACACTCATGGTCACTTTGACATCGATCACATGATCAAAGTGATTGCTGATTTTAGTTAGTTTGCTTGTGACATAGTCACGCAAAGCGGGCGTTATTTCTAAATGATGACCTGTTAATTGTAAATTCATGACTTGCTCCTTTTGAAAATATTCCGCAAATATTAATTCTTAGAGATTCGTGATTAAGACTTACAGAACAGTTTCAGTTTACAACTTTTCATTAGGTCTGTGGCAAGGAATACAACAATTTTTTGCGCAGATTTCAACAATCAAGCTATAACGTTTTTCTTAAGCTTGCTGGTGCAATGTTCATTGACTCACGATACTTTGCAATCGTGCGCCTTGCGACAACAATCCCCTGCTTTGCCAGTAAGTCAGTAATCTGATTATCTGAATATGGCTTCTTAGGATTTTCTTGGTCTACCAACTGTTTAATCAACGCACGAATTGCGGTTGCAGAACAAGTACCGCCAGTATCTGTCGCAACCGAACTGCCAAAAAAGTATTTGAGCTCAAAAATCCCACGAGGCGTTAGCATATATTTATTAGTCGTCACACGCGAGATTGTTGACTCATGCAAATCAAGCTCATCCGCAATTTCTCTTAACACTAGTGGCCGCATGGCGACTTCACCATACTCTAAAAAATTACGCTGCCTATCTACAATCGCTTGCGATACTCGCAAAATGGTAGAAAACCGTTGCTGGATGTTTTTAATCATCCATTTGGCCTCTTGCATTTGGCTTTGTAAATACTGACTAGAGCTATCACGGTTACGCTTCAAAATTCCGGCATACAGCTGATTGATTTTAAGTTTAGGAATCACACTGTCATTCAAACTTGCAATCCATATACCCTTTACTTTTTTTACAATCACTTCATGCTGTATATAGTGCTCTGAACCTATATGACTAAAAGCACTGCCAGGACGCGGGTTTAAACTGGTAATTAATTGCTGCACCTGCTTTAAGGTGGATTCATCACAGCCTAACTCTTTACGCAGCTTCACAAAATCACGCGACGCCAACACCGGCAGATAATGCTTTGCAACTAAATTAGCCAAGGTTAAATGTGGCGTAAATTTAGGCAACACCTCAAGCTGCAAAAGTAAACACTCACTTAGACTACGTGCACCTACACCTGCTGGATCTAAGTGTTGAACGTGACGCAACGCAGTTTGTAGCTCAATCGTATCAATCTCCAACTCTTCAGGCATCAGCTCAGCAATTTCTTCTAGCGACTGCTCTAAATAACCATCATCGTTGATACTATCTACCAACATTAAGGCAAGTGACTGATCGCGCTCTGATAGTGGCATCAGCTTTAACTGAGAAAGCAAATGCTCACGCAAGCTCGTTTGCAACGTTTCTTGCGGTTTAAAATCGCTATCATCATCCGCTGGCATGGTGTTTTCATCCCAGCGACTGCCATTTGAAAACTCATCGAATTCATCACCAAACTCAGCAGAGAAGGTATCCGCGTACTCGTTGCTTGTGACTTCAAACTCTGCAGACTCTGTCTGCTCTGTAGTACTAGATAAGGAAGGCTCTGAGCCACTAAACTCATGCTCAGCTTGTTGATACTCAGCATCAAACGCGTCAGATTCTAATTTATCAGTATCGATAACAGCTTCTGCACTTTGCGCATTTGAATCGGCGCCCTCAACCACCGACTCAACTTCATTGCCATACTCATCTTCAGTGTCATCACCTCGCTCTAGCAATGGATTGGTTTGCATCAATACATCAATTTCTTGATTGAGCTCCAACGTTGAAAGCTGCAATAGACGAATCGCCTGCTGTAACTGCGGGGTCAGTGATAGATTCTGTGAAAATTTAAGTTGTAAACCTTGCTTCATAGGCGGAAATCTTTACCTAAATATACTTCTCTTACGCTTTCGTTCGCAACGATTTCACTTGGAACACCCGATGCAAACACATGTCCTTGGTTCACAATATAAGCGCGGTCACATATCCCTAATGTTTCACGCACGTTATGATCAGTAATCAACACGCCAATATTACGAGAGCTTAAAAAACGGATAATTTGTTGAATATCAATCACCGCAATTGGATCAATACCTGCAAATGGTTCATCTAATAAAATAAAGCTGGGATCAGATGCCAAACAACGAGCAATCTCTACACGACGTCTCTCACCACCAGATAAACTAACCGCAGCACTGTCACGTATATGCGTAATATGCAACTCTTCAAGCAAAGACTCTAGACGCTCAGACATTTCCTCTTCTGAAATATCCTGCAATTGTAAAATTGCTAAAATATTTTCGGACACCGTTAATTTGCGAAAGATCGATGCCTCTTGTGGTAAATACGACAAGCCCATTCTTGCGCGCATATGAATTGGCATACGGCTCAAATCTGCCCCATCCAAGCCGATTCTGCCTGCATCTAGGGAGACCAAACCAACAATCATATAAAAGCTAGTAGTTTTACCCGCACCGTTCGGGCCCAACAAGCCAACCACCTCACCGCTTTTAATCGATAAAGAGATATCTTGCACAACCGTGCGCGCACCGTAAGATTTACGTAGATTTTCTACAATTAATTCGCTCATTATTGTTCACTTATCATGCAGTTATTATTTTGAATAATCATTGAGCATTGCCCGCATTTTTACTGACTTCTAAAGTACGGCTGAACCTTGAGTCTTTTACTGTTGGAATAGTGCCACTACCACTAGAGCTATCAGGCTTCGCTTTACTAGGTGGAGCAACTGGCTTAATCTCAACAGGCGCCTTTTTGTTTTTAGGCTGAATCACCGCACGGACACGACCTGTACCAGCGGTGGCGTTCTGAGAACTACCGCCAATCACCTCAGCGTACTCAGCGTTTGCATCGTACATAATGTAATCACCATGCACAACGTCTTCACCGCGCTTCACCCATGCTTTCGTATATAACTGCACTTTATCCATACGTCCATCGTACTCAATACGCTGTGCACTACCTTGAATGTATTCATTCTTACCCTCCAGCTTTTGTCTGAAAGTAGTAGGGTTACCTAAAGAAGTACTGTGTTGAAACCCTTCTTTATCCTCGCGCACAACCAGCTTGTCTGCATGAATTTCCAACGTACCTTGCGTTAAAATCACATTGCCCGCATATGTGCTAATTTGTTTAGCATCATCCACTTTCATGGTATCTGCCTCAAGGTCAATCGGCTTATCACGGTCTGCTGCCTCTGCCCACGCACGACCACTAAGGCCTAACATCAAGATACAAGATAACAAAAGAGTCAATAATCTATTAATTTTAATCATGAAAAGCTGCCTATTCATAGCGTCTCCGAATGCGCGCATTGTTATTTGGTTTGTCTGATTGAACCGTCACAGCGGGCTTACCCACCTTAGGCTGCTGAATGTTCTTTTGATCTGATGTCAAAGTTTTTTTCGCTTTCGGTACTGGCCGCTCATAATGTGCACGCACTTTGTGCAATAAAGTGACGGTTTGCTGGTTTTTTTCGTAAATTAATCCTGTCGCATACACAACTGTGCCAGGCGCTTGTTTAATGACCACAGGGCGGTCTGTCGTCGCATACTCTTCATTTGGTAAAATTTTAAGGTAATCTGTTTCTACCGTCATTTCCCCCTTATCACCAAAAGCTTCCCGCATGACCAGCACATTACCAAACACTTCAACTTGCTCACCATCGCTGGAAATGTTACCAGTGTCACCTTGTAACTTAGTATAAGGTTTATCCTTAGCAAACTGTGTAAAACGTGGCTTAATCAAATCTGTGGTATCCACGTCAGGAAAATGCTTCATCTCAGCTGCCGCTAATTTGTATTGCAGCGCTCCATTGATATCAGTCTTTGTCGTCTCAAAGTTACTCATCATATAGTCTGGGTCGTGACGACTACCGCCATCCAACTTAGGTAACTGAGGCTGAACCGACTTATCTATCCAAAATGTGAGCAATGCTAACAATAGCAACAACGCTAAAGGGAAAACAATCGCAGATTTCGTGCCTAGCTGCATACCTAAACACCCACCCCGTTGAGACTAGATTGCATTAACTGTTTAACCATGCAGATGCTACTCTCAACCTAATTAGAAATACTAGCTTGTGTTAAAAAGCGCGCCATTTGTCCATCAAACGTGCCTTGCGCCTGCATAATCAACTCACACACTTCACGCACGGCCCCTCTGCCACCTTGTTTTTTTGTCACATAATGCGCATGCTTGAGTAGCAAATCTGGCGAATCAGGCACGGCAATCGCTAGGCCACATTTCAGCATTGGCGGCAAATCTACAACATCATCCCCCATAAAGGCACATTGAGTAGCTTCTAAACCACTCAACTTCATTAAATCTTGCAACGCAGCCAACTTATCTTCCGCACCCTGATAAAAATGCGCCACGCCTGTGCTTTCAGCACGCTTTTTAACGACCTCTGAAGTACGCCCAGTGATAATAGCCAAGTTAACGCCTGTTGCTTTCAATAGTTTCATACCTAAGCCATCATGCGCATGAAAGGTTTTATACTCTTGGCCATCGTCACCAATAGTGAGCCCACCATCAGTCATTACCCCATCGACATCCAACACCAATAACCGAATGTTTTTCAAACGCTCGGTTAGGGCTGCATTATTTTGCAACACACTCACCTAGACCACCTTTGCCAATAACAGGTCATGCATATTCAATGCACCGACCAAATAACCACCATCATCCACGACTAGCAACCCATTAATCTTACGTTGCTCCATGACCTCAACCCCAGAAATCGCAAGCTGATCTTGATGAATCGTACTGGGGTTTGGGTGCATCACATCAAGAATCTTAGAAGTCATCACATTTACATTTTGCTCAAAAGCACGCCTTAAATCACCATCGGTAAAGATACCAATCGGCTTATTTTCAGCATCGATCACCGCAGTCAATCCCAAGCCCTTGCGCGACATTTCGAGCAAAGCCTCAGCCAAGCTTGCCTGAGCCGGCACATGAGGTACATCACTACCCGTGCGCATTAAATCACTGACTCTTACCAACAAACGGCGTCCCAAACTACCGCCAGGGTGAGACCTCGCAAAATCCTCAGCAGTGAAATCACGTAAATCCAACACACACAGCGCCAAGGCATCGCCGAGCGCTAATGCAACGGTTGTACTTGAAGTTGGTGCCAATCCAAGCGGGCAAGCCTCTTTACTCACATGCGCACTCAAATGAACATCTGCCGCTTTTGCCAAGCTTGACGCATCATTTCCAGTAATACCAATAATGCTCGCACCCAACCGCTTTAATGGAGGAATAATGGCTAAAACCTCATCGCTTTCACCTGAGTTGGAAAGCGCAATGACCACATCCCCAGCTGTAATCATTCCTAAATCACCATGACTCGCTTCCGCCGGGTGCATAAAAAAAGCCGGCGTACCTGTACTCGCCAGTGTAGAAGCGATTTTACCGCCAATATGTCCGGACTTACCCATACCGCTGACGACCACACGCCCTTTGCATTGCAAAATCAGGGAAACTGCTTCACTGAAGCGATGATCTAAACGGTGCGCCAATGCATCAATCTCGCTTGACTCTAATTGCAGAATCTCTTTTGCCAATGCTAGCGTTTGTGTTTGATCTACCGATTTCAGCTCGCGTGACAATTGTGAGGTTTTAATCTGTGATGACTGCGCCATAAATTTATCTACACTCAAATTTTATCTACACTTTAATCATTTACGTAATCACTTTGTAACAATTAAAGATTTAAGCAACTAGTATAAAAGGGAATGCTTTAGTGATAAAGCCTAAAGCATGTCTAATATGGGAATATTGCCAAAAATAACTAAAAATAATTAGTTGTAGGCATAGTTTTTGCTAAAGCACCATATTTTTTACAAAAAATTGAGTAAAATCGAATAAGATATTGGTCGATTTGATGTGCTTTGTGAAACAATAGATAACCTAATAATTTAACAATAAAAATCAGTTCTCAATAAAGACAATATGTCCGGCACACTACCTTTAATTCTCATGCTGCTCATCAGCTCAGTGCTTGCTGTTGCGCTTTTCCGCAAGTTACAGCTACCTGCGATGCTCGCTTATTTTCTGGTAGGCCTTGCACTGGGCCCACACACATTTGGCGTGCTGCCGGATGATGAAGCGAGTCGTGAATTTGCAGAATTCGGCATTGTCTTCCTGATGTTCAGCATCGGCCTAGAGTTCAGCCTACCTCAACTATATGCAATGCGCAAAAAAGTACTAGGTCTTGGTGGAGCACAAGTGTTTATTACCCTAGCGCTCAGCATGTGCATTGCAAAACTGGCTGGTGTCAGTTGGCCCGCTGCTTTTGTGATTGGTGCCGCCCTTACCATGTCATCAACGGCAATCGTTTCAAAGATTCTCGCAGAACGCATTGACCTCAACTCTAGGCATGGTCGCTTAAGTATTGGCGTACTGTTATTTCAGGACATTATCGTTGTTCCCGTTTTAGTGTTGATTCCTGCACTCGGGGCAGCAAACGCGAATCTTTTTGACGTGTTAGGGCTTGCCATACTTAAAGCGATTGGCATGTTGTTATTTTTGTTTACCGTAGGCAAATGGCTGATTAACCCATTATTTAACTTGGTAGCAAGCCAGCGTTCACGCGAATTATTTGTGATGAATGTATTGATGGTAACTTTATTAGTGGCTTTTGCAACTAAAACAGCAGGGCTATCTTACGCACTGGGCGCATTTGTCGCCGGGATGTTAATTTCTGAAACTAAATATCGCTACCAAGTGGAATCAGACATCGCACCATTCCGCGACATATTGCTAGGGCTATTTTTTATTAGCGTGGGCATGTTACTCAACATTACCGAAATTATTCACCATATCGGCGTAATCCTGCTCACGCTATTCGGATTCATTTTATTCAAAGCCGTGATTGTGACCGCCGTGGTTCGGTTCGTTAAATACGAAATCGGCGTGGCGATACGTACTGGTATTATTCTGGCGCAAGCTGGTGAGTTTGGCTTTGTGATTTTAGCGTTAGGCGCAGAGCAAAAACTGATTGAAGGTCCAGCACTACAAATTACCTTGGCTGCTGCGTTACTTTCTATGGTGATTGCCCCATTCCTCATTCAGTACAACGGGCGCATTGCTCGCCGTTTGGCACGCAGTTACACCCGCAACAGCAGCCAGATTATTGAAGAGATTGACGAGGGTAGTAAACACCTGCATAACCATGTGGTGATATGCGGCTACGGCCGTAGCGGTCAATATCTCGGCCGTTTCTTGAAAGAAGAAAACATCCCTTACGTGGCCTTAGATATTGATCCCTCTAGAGTGTTGGACGCAGCAGCCGCAGGTGAAAACGTGATGTTTGGTGATGCTGCAAGACGTGTCGTACTAGAAGCTGCAGGGGCTGCAAGAGCTAAAGCCCTCATCATTAGCTATGCAGACAACCGCGCGGCAATGAAGATTTTGCATATTGCACAAGAAAGCTACCCACAACTACCAGTCATCGTTCGTACTGTGGATGACTCTAATATGGAAATCTTACGTCAGGCCGGTGCAACAGAGGTAGTGCCTGAGATTTTAGAAGGCAGCCTCATGCTAGCTTCGCATGCACTGATGCTACTTGGCGTACCATTAAATCGGGTGGTTAAACGCATCAGAATGTTTCGTGAAGAGCGTTACAGTATGTTTAAGGGCTACTTTCATGGTATTTCAGACACAGAAAATGAAGGCCTCACTAAACAAGAGGTTAGACTTCACTCGGTCATCATTACAGCAGGTGCATACGCGATTGGCAGATGCCTCGACGATATGCAATTGGATAGCTTTGATGTCAGCATTAAAAATATCCGCCGCCCCAATGCCAAAGGCGCACCTATGTCTAATGAGAGCTTGCTCGCTGAAGGTGATGTAGTTGTACTACTAGGACAGCCAACGGGTTTAACCAATGCAGAGAATGCATTATTAATGGGTCGTGTCGCTAACAAATAAAGCTTTAAAAGTTGAGGATTAAATGTCTAAACAACACACCATGATTATCGGCGGTGGCATTGTCGGCTGCATGACCGCAATGGAGTTAATTAACAAAGGCCATCGCGTCACCATTGTTGAGCGAAATCAAATTGCCAGCCAAACTTCAGGTGAGTCTTCTTGGGCCGGCGGCGGCATTATTTTTCCATTACTGCCATGGCTGTATTCAGAGGCGGTCAATACCTTAACGCACAATAGCGCTAACTTTTACCGTTCATTATCTCAGCAACTAGAACACGAAACAGGCTTTCCATCAGATTTTGCACAGTCAGGTTTTTTATTGCTGCCTAAGTTTGATCTCGACGCGGCTAAAACATGGTGTGCACAAAACCAACTCAGCTTCCAACCAGTAAAAGCTGCCGCTTTTGGTGTGCAATCACCAAGCGGCGAAGATGGACTATGGTTGCCTACCGTATGCCAAATACGCCCACCTTACTTGATGCAGGGCATGCGTAAATGGTTAGAGCAACACCATGTAACGATGCTTGAACATACTCAACTTATGCCTCTAGAAGAGATGCAAGAACTGAATGAGTGGCAAACGACAAGCGGTGAGAAACTCAGTGCAGATCAATTTGTGGTCACCTCTGGTGCATGGAGTTTTGATTTACTGAAAGAAACCAGCGCAAAGCTCAACATCAAGCCAATGCGTGGACAAATATTGCTTTACAAGCCCATTAAGAATCTAGAGCAAATGGTGTACAGAGAAGGCTTCTACATGATTCCTCGCTTAGATGGCTATTTGTTGGCAGGAAGTACACTTGAAGATGTTGGCTTTGATAACGGGGTGACAGAAGACGTGCGTGAAGAGTTACGGATAAAAGCTGAAACCATTATGCCAGAATTAAAATGCCAGCCCATTATCAAACACTGGAGCGGCTTACGTCCAGGCACCCCTGAGAACCTTCCAACCATAGGCGCGCATCCGACTATCAAAAATCTGTTTTTAAACACTGGGCATTTTAGATACGGGCTTACCATGGCGCCAGCCAGTGCGAAGTTAATTGCAGCCATCATATCAGAAGAAAAACCAAGCATAGATGCAACGCCCTACGCCTGCGCTTACTAATTCAAGCATGCCCAAGCCTTATTGGTGCGGCGACGTAGAATCAGCAAGCAAGTATATATAATATCTTTTCAGTAATTTAGCGTATTTACCTATACGTAAATTTTAAGCGTTGGTAAAATAGTGCTGATAATACAAGGCTTTTCACGGATGGAAAGCCAGCAAGTAAATTAGGACAGAACATGCTGCTAATGATCGACAACTATGACTCATTCACCTACAACTTGGTGCAATATCTAGGTGAGCTTGGTGAAGAGGTATTGGTTTACCGTAATGATGAAATTGATTTAGCCAAGGTTGCAGAACTTAAGCCTGACCATATTGTGATTTCACCAGGCCCTTGCACACCTAACGAAGCTGGCATTAGCGTACCACTCATCAAAGAGTTTGCAGGCAAGATACCTTTGCTAGGTGTTTGCTTAGGCCATCAAAGTATTGGTCAAGCGTTTGGTGGCAACATCATCCATGCCAAGCAATTGATGCATGGCAAAACCTCGCTCATCAATCATAAAGATATTGGTGTATTTAAGGGGCTCCCTAACCCGTACACGGCTACACGCTACCATTCATTAGTCATTGAAAAAGAAACCTTGCCAGATTGCTTGGAAATTACAGCATGGACAGATGATGGCGAAATCATGGGCGTTCGCCATAAGACGCTTGCTGTTGAGGGGGTACAGTTTCACCCTGAGTCTATTCTTACCGAACATGGTCACGCGCTTTTAAATAACTTCTTGAAAGCTTAACCCAATGAGTTATGCGCAAACGCTAAACCTATTAATCAAGGGCGAACACTTAAGCTTTGAGACAATGCAAAGCTTAATGCATCAAGTCATGGCTGGCGAACTGACGCCAGCACAGATTGCTGGTGTATTGGTCGCGTTACGGATTAAAGGTGAAACGGTAGATGAAATTGCAGCTGCCGCTAGCGTCATGCGCGCACTTTCAACCAAAGTGAATATTCAAGATGCGAATCATCTAGTAGACACCTGTGGCACAGGCGGTGATGGCATACAAACCTTTAACATCTCTACTGTGAGTGCCTTTGTTGCGGCAGCCGCTGGCGCAAAAGTAGCTAAACATGGTGGTCGCTCAGTCTCATCCACTTGCGGTAGCGCAGATGTATTAGAGGCGCTGGGCGTTAACGTGAACTTAAGTCCTGAGCAAGTGGCAAATTCAGTTAATCAAGTGGGTTTAGGGTTTATGTTCGCACCCAATCACCATAGCGCAATGAAACACGCCGCGCCAATACGTCGCGAGCTTGGCATTCGTACGCTGTTCAACTTGCTTGGCCCTCTCACCAACCCAGCCAACGCTAAACGCCAGGTCATGGGTGTATTTTCACCAGACTTAACCGCTAAATTAGCGCATGTGCTCAAGCAACTGGGTAGCGAGCATGTGATGGTGGTATGCGGTGCTGACGGCATGGATGAAATCTCTTTCACAGGCGACACCCATGTGGCTGAACTTAAAAATGGTGAAGTGCATGAATACACAGTGAATCCGACCCAATTTGGTTTAGATTTACACGACCTAAGCAGTATTAAAGTGAATGATGCGCAAAAATCTAAGGACATGATTCTAGATTTACTCGCTGGGAAAACAGGCCCAGCCAGAGACATTGTATTGCTTAATGCAGGGGCTGCAATTTATGTTTCAGGCATCGCATCTACGTTAGCAGATGGCATTAAAACTGCTGCAGCCATGTTAGATAGTGGAAAGGCAATGCAAAAACTACAGGCGCTCATCAGTACGTCAAACGCATGAGAGTTGATGCTAAATACTGGCTCATCGCACTTGGCTTAGCATTTACTTTATTTGGCTGCAATCAGCCAAGCGCCAGCGATACCCAGCAACTTCCAATTGCAGAACATACAGACCTAGCTGCGGCCAGCAATGCTAGTATTGAACAAGCTTTTGCCTCAAAACTAAGCGATGTGCAAGTCACTGGCACTGGTGTTGTCATCAAACTGTTACCCGATGATAACAAAGGTGCAAAACACCAAAAGTTTCTAGTTAAAATCAACACTAAGCAAACCTTGTTATTTGCACACAATATAGACCTAGCACCAAGGATACCTTTACAAGTAGGCGATACAATTTCGTTTAATGGTGAGTATGTATATAATCCAAAAGGTGGGGTGATGCACTGGACCCACCATGCGCCTAAAGGCGACCATGAAGGCGGATGGGTAATGCACAACAACCAGAAATACCAATAAAGACGCTAGGAGCTTTGCTCCTAAACCAATACATTTACTACCAGTACATTTATTACCAATTCACTTATTAATGTAATAGCGAAAGCATATGTCAGATATTCTAAATAAAATCATTGCAACTAAAACGCTTGAGGTTGCTGCCGCGAAAATCAAAAAACCATTTGAGGCCGTACAGGCAGAAGCCGCGTCTGCCATTGCAGTAAGAGACTTTGTTGGTAGCATCCGCACAAAAATTGCGAACAAACAAGCTGCAGTGATTGCTGAGATCAAAAAAGCCAGCCCATCAAAAGGTGTGATACGTGCGGATTTTAAACCAGCCGAGATTGCAACAAGCTATGAACAAGGCGGCGCAGCTTGTTTGTCAGTGCTTACTGACATAGAGTATTTTCAAGGTTCACCAGAGTATTTAAAACAAGCCCGTGCAGCATGTCAGTTACCAGTGCTACGCAAAGACTTTATGATAGATCCGTATCAAATTTACGAAGCACGGGCGATGGGTGCTGATTGTATTTTACTGATTGCTGCAGCCATTGATTTAGCCAAAATGCGTGAACTAGAATCAATTGCCCACAGCTTAGGTATGGCGGTTTTAGTAGAAGTCCATAACGGGGAGGAATTAGACCTTGCGTTGCAACTCAACACCCCTCTACTTGGCATCAACAACCGTAATTTGCGTACGTTTGATGTCACGTTAGATACGACCCTTGGCCTATTGGCACGAATTCCAGAAGGCAAAATCGTCGTCACTGAATCGGGTATTTTCACCCAAGAAGATGTCGCGCTCATGCGTAAAAATAATGTACACACTTTCTTGGTTGGGGAAGCATTTATGCGACAACCAGACCCAGGCGCCGAACTTGCAAAAGTGTTCGCTTAAGACAATTATTTAGAATACATATACAACAAAGAACGCTGCCGAACACACTGATGGCAAAGTTACTTTTTACTGAGGTTTAAACATGAGCTACCCTTATTCTCGTCCACGTCGCATGCGTAAAGATGCATTTTCACGCCGCTTGATGTGTGAAAATGTACTGACGAGCAACGACTTAATTTATCCAGTGTTTGTGTTAGACGGTGAAAACCGCATTGAAGAAGTAGCATCTATGCCAGGCGTAAAACGCCAAAGTATTGATGTATTACTTAAAACAGCTGGCGAATGTGTCGCATTGGGAATTCCAGCCATCGCCTTATTTCCAGTGGTTGATGCGCAATTTAAAAGCTTAGATGCAGCAGAAGCCTATAACCCAGAAGGTTTGGTACAACGTACCGTGATTGCACTGAAAGCAGCCTACCCTGAACTGGGAGTAATTACAGATGTTGCTTTAGATCCATACACGACGCACGGACAAGATGGACTCATTGATGGCTCAGGCTACGTGCTTAATGACGAAACCATTGAAGTCTTAGTCAAACAAGCCATCTCTCATGCCAATGCAGGTGCAGATGTTGTTGCGCCTAGCGATATGATGGATGGGCGCATTGGCCAGATTCGTGAATCATTAGAAAGCACGCTAAATATCCATACCAAAATTCTGGCTTACTCTGCTAAATACGCCTCTGCGTTTTATGGCCCGTTTCGTGATGCGGTTGGCTCTGCTGCTAACTTAGGCAAAGGCAATAAATACACTTATCAAATGGACCCTGCTAATAGTGACGAAGCAATGCAAGAAGTTGCTTTGGATATTTCAGAAGGTGCAGATATGGTGATGGTTAAACCTGGCATGCCATATTTAGATATTGTACGCCGTGTTAAAGATGAGTTTGGCGTACCTACATTTGCATACCAAGTAAGCGGCGAATACGCAATGCTAAAAGCAGCAGCTCAAAATGGCTGGCTGGATGAAAAAGCATGCGTGCTAGAAAGTTTGCTGGCATTTAAACGTGCGGGGGCTGATGGCATTTTAACTTACTTTGCGATGGATGTTGCTCGCTGGCTCAAGGACTAGCAATTTTCCTAAAGAAGTTACAACTCCAAAGCGAGCAATTTCAAACACTAGCAATTCTCAAAAGTTAATGATTTCAGTCATTCAAGTTAAGTAAACGCCACATAGTTAAGCGCTTACTTAACTTGCAGCAATCAAAGCCTTTAATTCGTCGATACCTACCCGATCAGCGTTACTGCCATCTGTTGCACGCTTGGTCGGCACACGAATATCATCTACCTCAAATACACTCAACTTAATCAGCCCCGTATCCATTTCCAATGTAAACACAGGCACGGTTTTACGACCATCACCTCTTTTATCACGCTTACCATCATTCATAATGCGATAAGATTTCTCGTTTACATCAAAGGGAATCTGCTGGTTAAGTAGAAACATCTCAACTTCTTTTATGCTGTCCGCAAATAAATGAATATGGGTTTCTGATAGCAAGCCTGCTGTACCATCCAATACTGGCCCAGTAAGATACGGGTTAAACCTTTCTAACATCTGCATTGTAAATAACGCATTCTTGCGTAAGTCACGTAAGTTCTCTGGCTGCTCTTCACTTAAATACAATGCGTTATAAAGCTTAAGCTCTTCCTCCACCTCGGCATTAGATGGCAGGCTGCTACTCTCCAATGCACCTAATTGCCGCCCAGCTTTCTTTTTAGCATAGGCATAATCTGATATGCCATCTTCTGCCATCATGCGCGCGGCCTGCTGTGCCACTAACTGACGAATATGTTGTAAGTTTTCTTTTGCCATTATTTTATAAACGCTATCGTAAGCATGCCTCATCATTGAATCCATCGCAATGGTGTCATGCATTCTAGAGGACTAGGTAGCATCATCATGCGATTGCTTGCGTAGCATGCAATGCTAAAAATAGAAGCTTACCCTTTGATTTTCACGTCGAGTTGCTTAAGTTTACGGTACAAGTGTGTACGCTCTAGCCCTGAAACCTCAGCCAGCTTGTTCATATTCCCAGCAACCGACTTAATATGGTAATTAAAATACAGTCGCTCAAAATCATCTCGCGCTTCACGCAAGGGCTGATTGAGATTAGTCTCTATGTCTAGGCTTGAATGTCTAGCTCCATTCACTGTAGCCAAAACAGTTACCTTAGTTTCAGGTTGCAACCCACCATCAAACTGATGCATCACCCTGTTAACATCATCTAAAGTGATCTTATCACCCAAACTAGTTTGAATCAGATTACGTACCACAGCATCCAATTGTGCGATATCGCCGGGCCAATTAGCATTACGTAAAGCATTTAATGCAGCAATGTCAAACTCACGGTAAGGCACATTAGCAAGCTCAAACTGCAAGTTAGCAATCGTCACCACTAAATCAGGAATATCTTCCTTATGCTCTTCTAACGCAGGCACCCGCAATGAGACAGCGGATAGAATTTGTAACAGATTATGGTCAAAAAGGCCTTCGGCTTGTAATTTCTGCAAGTTGTGGCTAGTTCCACAGATGACACGCACATTATATTTCTCAGCTTTTGTAATCAAAAGCAGCAAACCTTTTTGTTCGGTTTTATTAAGATCTGCAATTTCCGGTAGATAGACCACGCCATCATTGGCAGAGGCTAGTACATCTAGCGGCGCCGTCACAAGCTGACTATATTCAACCAACTCTAGCCATGGCGTATTGGTATTATGCAAAAAGCGCGCGCACAATTCAGCCCCACATCCAACAGGCCCGATCAACAAAACTGTGCTAGGCGCATCACTCGAGCTAGAAGCAATTTTGTCCAAACGCTCCTTTAGGGCAACAACAATAGGGCTTTTACCCAAACTAATCAAATTCATCTCTGACTTGGGTAGTTGCTCGCTATGCTTCAATGCAGTAGCCACTGTTTTAAGCAGTTTTTGTAGCGCAATCGGCTTCTCTAGAAAATCAAAGGCACCAATACGGGTCGCCTCCACCGCGGTATCAATCGTGCCATGTCCAGACATCATCACCACCGGCATGGTCAACAAACCACTATTCGCCCACTCTTTCAGCAAACTAATGCCGTCACAATCAGGCATCCAGATATCGAGCAACACCACATCGGGACGTTCATGCAAACGCATAGCACGCGCAGTCGCGGCGTTTTCCGCCAACTGCACTTGATAACCTTCATCTTGCAAGATATCACGCAACAGTTCGCGTATACCTATTTCATCGTCAATCACTAAAATATGTTTTGATGCCATACGATTTTTGTATCAATAAGTGTGTTGTTTAATTGAGTAATAGTGGGATGCTAATTGTAATGATAGCACCCGAGCCATTTGCTTCATTGGATAATACATTTTCAATTTTAATATTCCCCTTATGTTCCTCGATGATTTTTTTAACAATCGCCAAGCCTAAACCAGTACCGTGTGGCTTGGTCGTCATATAAGGCTCAAACACATGCAACATCATCTCAGCAGGGAAGCCGCCACCATTATCTTGCACAGTGAGTATCAACATACCATCATCAACAGAGGTTGTAATCTGAATCATTGGCATTAAAGTCGATGCTAATGCATCCTGCGCATTCTGCATGAGATTATGCAGGACCTGTCTTAGCATCGTGCTATCACCTTTTATTAGGCAAGCTGTGTTTGTGAGTGCTAACTTAACATTTATTTTGGGTACATCATAAAAAGAAACAATCTCTCTAATTAACGCATTGAGATCTAAACTTTCCAAATGTGGGGTTGGAGAGCGCGCATACTCACTAAACTCATTCACCATTTTTTTCAGCGCATCCACTTGATTCACAATAGTTTCAGTTGAACGCTGTAGAATTTCAGCATCAGCTTCTTCTAATTTGTTATGTAATTTATGCGCCATGCGCTCTGCTGACAACTGAATGGGCGTAAGCGGATTCTTGATTTCATGCGCCAATCGTCGCGCCACCTCACCCCATGCAGCATCGCGCTGCGCCTGCACCATCGCGGTTGCATCATCAAACACAGCAACATAGCCCCCATCCGGCAGGCGCGTTCCACGTAATGTAATAATTTTCTTACCGTGCGCAGTGGCTAACTCTATCTGCACTTGCACCTCTTCTTTTTGTGTACTTTTCTGTGGATTTTCCTGCTGAATACTGTCTGCAATCGTCTGAAAAAAACTAGAAAGATTAGGCTGTTTTTCTATAATTTTTTCTGGCGTGAACCCAACATAGCTCTCAAGAGAAACGCCTAGTATGTTAACAGTAGCTTCATTAAAGGTACGTAACTCACTCCGCTCATTGAGTGCCAAAACACCTGAAGACAAATGTGCCAAAATTGTTTCTAAATAACCTCGAGCCGCCTCAACACGGGCACGGTTTCTATCAGCCGCTTTCGTTGCATCACCCAACTGCTGTGTCATGCTGTTAAATGACTGCACCAACACGCCTAACTCATCTTTACCGTGTGCTGGCAACATCGTACTGTAATCCCCACTCGCAATTGCCTTAGTGCCTTCTGCCAGCACGGTAAGCGGTGCAGACAATCGGCGACTCAACACAAACGCAATCGCCACCGCAGTAAACATAGCCAGCATCATCACTAACGTCAACGTCAGTGCAAACACTTCTCTTAATGCCGTTCGGCTATATGACAGCTGCTGATAATCTTGATACACATCCTGTACCGCTTCTGCCGTTGTTGCTAGCGACTTAGGGACTGGCTGTAGCAACTGCAAAATACGCATCTCACCTGAAATATCCTGCACACTGACAGGAATCAATACACGCAAATACAAACCTTTACCGTTAATCGGCTCAATGTTGCCATAAATTCGCTGGCGCGCCTGTCTAAGTTGCGTCACACTCGGCAGGTCAGGCAGAAAACTGCTGGCGTCGCCACTGGATACCGCCAAAATTCCACCTTGTGGCGTAAAAAGCGTTGCGTCCTGAACCCCACTCTTCTCACGCAAATCGTTGAGCATGGAGAAGTGGGTATTGGCAGGCTGAAATGCCAAGCTCGTCGCCATACTTTCGCCTTTTTCCTTCACATCAGCTAACATAATCTCAAGCGCAGTCTGGCCAAGATTTAATCCACCTTCTAACGCAGACTCCACCTTGACGTTAAACCATGACTCTATCGATCGTGTTAAAAAATTAACAGACACCAGATACACAATCAAGCCCGGAATAATCGCCATTAGTGCAAACGAGCCAAGCAAACGAAGCGTGAAGCGACTCCCCATCACACGCTGACGGATATTACGATACAAACTAAACAGCTGAACACCAATCAACAAGACCAGCAATACAGCCAAGGCAATGTTTAATGCAACCAAAAGCGTATAGTGTTCACCAGATGCCGCAGTATTAGCACTTGCATTTGATAGCAAGTACAGCAGCAAGCCTCCTAGTAGTGCACTTGTAAATACAATGTATTTCATTTGAATAAATTAGGCGTCCACTCAAAACGTTGCGAACTAATTTTCCACTCGCTTGAAGTCATTCCTTCTATTTGTAAGGCTTTAGGTAGTTTTTTCTGATCTAAGCGCATCAGTAAAACTGCTTGATATCGCTCACCCTTTTCAACATCAGCTTCCTGAAAAACCTTCATATCCTGAATAATCGACAAATCCTCAAGCGCCTCATCCAAAGTTGCATAGGCACGCTGCTGGTCATTTCGCATCACGATGTATTGGCGAGTAAGTGCGTGATAACTTAGGCTGACATGTTGCACAACTGTCGCAACTTCATCATCAAACCAGTATTTTTTAGGCGTCAGCAACTGAAATTCAATCAAAAAATTGAAAACAAAACCTTTAAGAATCGCCTTCTCTATTTCAGAGCCAAAGTTGATTTCCGCATCAGCATTCAGCAAATAATCATCTTCATACACCGTTAAATTTGCACTTCTAAGGCGTAAACTACTGCCTTCAGCAAGCACTGAACTTGAAAACAACACCAATGCGACTACGCAAAAAATGACCTTAATTTTTTTGCAGTAGTGCATAAAAGAAACCGTCATGTGAATTAGAAGGAATTAGCTGGCCCTGCATATGTGTAATATTCTGATGCGTACTATCAAGTACATTATCAATCGACAATTGGGTGGCATCTGAATGCTTCATTAAAAACTGATCAATTTGATCTTGATTTTCTTCTTTAAAAACAGAGCACGTGACGTAAAGCAATTTACCACCCTTTGCCAGCATCTGCCATAACGTTGGTAAAATTTTAGCTTGTTGAGCGGCAAAAGATGCAATGTCAGCCTCTCGCCTTAACCATTTGATATCAACGTGACGCCTTACAATACCAGAGGCAGTACACGGGACATCTGCAAGAATTCTATCAAAAGGCACACCATCATACCAATCAGTTGCAGAAGCATCGCCAACCAATAGATTCGCCTTTAAATTTAGCCGTGCCAAATTACCCTGCACCCGTTGCAAACGCACCTCATCACTATCTAAAGCCGTCATCTGTACATTAGCCAACTCTAAAATGTGCCCTGTCTTACCACCTGGTGCACAGCAAGCATCCAACACACGCACTCCAGCTTGAGCATCAATTAAATGCGCAGCTAATTGCGCGCCGTAGTCTTGCACAGACACGACTCCATCAGTGAACCCAGGTATCTTTTCAACGGCAATTGGTTTAGTCAAAACCACTGCCTGCGCACCAACTTGCACAGCATCAATTTCACTGCGTACTAACAATTGCAAATAATCTACGGCACTAATTTTTTGTACATTCACACGCAAACTCATCGGTGGATGCTGATTACCTACCGTTAACATCCCTTGCCAATCATTTGGATATTGAGTTTTCAATTTACTAATCCACCACTGAGGGTAGGAATAACTCGCGACTTCATTATTCTTCGACTTGGCAGCTAATTGCTCTTTTTGTCGTAAAAAGTTACGTAAGATTGCATTCACCAAACCCTTTGCCCAAGTCTTGACTGGAGGTTTCTTTAGCTGACTAACCGCATGTACAGCTTGATTGACTACCGTAAACGCATCCGCTTTATCATGCGCCAACTGATAAATTGCCACCAACAATAAGGCATGAATACGCTCATCGTCTAACGGCTTCTCAAGTAACGCCCTCAAATAAGCATCTATTTCACCATAGAAGCGCAACGTACCGTAACTTAAATCAGCCGCTGCGCCTTTTTGTTGCGGCGTAGCATTCGGGAAGTTAGACAGTGACGCAGGCAGCGCTGTAGTGAGATTTCGCCCTGAAAATACTTGATGAACAGCATCGGCAGCGATTTGTTGAGAAATATACAAAATTAGTTTCTATTCATAATTGCTAAAACACTGATTTTACTTGATATCCACTCAATTAGGGTTAAGCTGTTAAGATGTTGTCATCTTACAGCCACGCCAGTGCGTTGTATGATTTCGATTCACAAGGAGTTATTCATGAACAGAACTAACATTTTAAAGCGCATCCTTATTGCTGGATTGATGCTTGGCTCGACAAGCACAGTCTTTGCAGCTGACGTAGGGGTATCAATTAGTGTAGGACAACCAGGATTTTATGGACAGATTGATATTGGCGACTATCCATATCCACAACCGCGGGTAATCTACAGAGAACCTATCATTGTGCATCGCCACGTAGAAGTCTATGAGCCTATGTATCTACGCGTTCCACCAGGTCATTATAAAAACTGGAAGCGTTATTGCAACCGATACAACGCCTGCGGTCGCCAAGTTTACTTCGTTCAAGACGGCTGGTATCGCGACGACTTCGCACCTCGTTATCGCGAACGTCATAGTGACAATCATCGTGGAGACTATGATGACCACGGTAGAGACAATCATGACCACAAACGTGGCAATGGTCACGGAAAAGGTAAAGATAAGCACTAAACGGTAACTTGACGGTGGTGACAGCGTATACGAAGCTTCCGTTTATACTACCCAAGTAAAATATCAGCTAGTGATTAGCCGATATAAGGTGAGGTGAAAAGGCACTACTAATGAAAAACTAGTTAGTAGTGCGTTACCATTGCCATCAGCCTTGTCACTCGATCTTCAGTGCTAGGATGCGTACTAAATAAACGATCAAATGAGATACCAGATAATGGATTAATAATCATCATCTGCGCAGTTTCTGGGTGAGCCTCTGCCGTTTGGTTTGTCACCTGATGTGCATAATGATGAATTTTCTCCAATGCACTAGCCAGTGCTTTTGGGTCGCCACTAATCTCTGCACCGGCTTTATCTGCCTCAAACTCTCGTGCGCGCGAAATAGCCATCTGAATTAACGATGCGGCCAATGGTGCTAGTAGCATCACTAATATTCCTACGACTGGATTCAAACTACGCTCTCCATTGTTATCGCGGCCTCCGCCTAATAACATACCGAACTGGGCGATAGAAGCAATTGCACCAGCGACAGTTGCTGAGATGGTTGAAATTAAAGTATCTCGGTTCTTCACATGCGCAAGCTCATGTGCCATCACGCCACGCAGCTCTCTCTCGCTTAAAATACGCATGATGCCGGCTGTTGCAGCCACAGCAGCATTTTCTGGATTACGTCCAGTAGCAAAAGCATTGGGTTGAGATTCGTTGATGATATAGACTTTAGGCATCGGCAACTGTGCATTTTCTGCTAACTGACGCACCATTTGATAGTAACTTCGGAACTGCAGATTGTCCGCAGTCACCTCTTGCGCCCCATACATCTTCAATACAGCTTTATCTGAGAACCAGTAAGCATAGATATTCATGGCACCCGCAAGCAGCAACGCAACCATCATACCGCCTGCGCCACCGATGGCGGCCCCTACCATACCGAATAAGGCAACGATAGCTGCCATTAAGACCGCTGTTTTTAACCAATTTCCAAGCATGTTTTCATCCTCATTTATGTACTCTTGTTACATAAAGTGGTGACAATGTTACAAAAATCAATCCTCTAGACTAGAGGTAAATCGATCCCCAGCTTTTAAGGCATGCCCTTGTATAAATGCTTGAGCACTCAATCGTTTACTGCCAGGCGCCTGAAGCTCAGCAACGCGCAACACACCTTCGCCGCATGCAACTAAAATCCCGTCATGCACGCCTAGCACCTCGCCAGGCGCAACATCAAGTAAGCGCTCCTCACTGATGACCTCAGGAGCAACTGTTGCCATCCAAATACGGCAAACCTCTCCACGCAAAACACTTTGTGCTACAGGAAATGGATTAAACGCACGCACTTGTCTTGATATTTCAACAGCACTTTTTCGCCAGTCAATTGCAGACTCTGCTTTCTCTAACTTATGTGCATAGGTCACTAAAGTCTCATCTTGTGGCGTACTGTCTAAATGCCCCGTTTGGGTTAATACATGCATCGCCTCTACCATCAAATTAGCTCCGATAGCAGCCAATGCATCATGCAAGCCCTGTGTTGTATCACTTTCAGTAATCGGCACAACTCCTTTGCTCACCATGGCCCCAGCGTCTAACGCAGGCACAACCTCCATGATCGTCACGCCAGTCTCGGCGTCGCCAGCCAATATAGATCGATGTATTGGTGCAGCACCGCGCCAGCGCGGCAACAATGAAGCATGAATGTTATAACAGCCATGTTTTGGCATATGCAACACAACCGTTGGAATAATTAATCCATAGGCTGCGACAATCATCACATCCGCATTCGTCTGCGCAATTCTCGCTTGAACAGACTCATCCTTTAATGTTTCTGGCTGAAACACAAACAACTGATGCTGCTCTGCAAGCACCTTAACGGGACTGGCCTTGAGCTTCATGCCACGACCAGCTGGACGGTCTGGCTGTGTTAACACCATCACAACCTCATGCCCTGCCGCAATTAAGGCAGCCAACGCGGGCACTGCAAATTCGGGAGTCCCCGCAAAAATAATTTTCAATGCATTAACCTTTGATTTATCTATTTGCCGCGATGTTGCTTGAGCATTTTATTTTTAATTCTGTTACGTTTCAACGGAGACAAGTACTCAACAAACACTTTACCAAGCAGATGGTCCATCTCATGCTGAATACACACGCTTAATAAACCATGCGCCTCTAAAATAAATTTCTTACCATCTTTATCTAAAGCCTCTACTAAGATTTTTTCCGCACGGGTAACACTCTCATAGATGCCAGGCACCGACAAGCAGCCCTCTTCATAAACCTGCTCACCATCTCGCTCCAGTATTTTGGGGTTAATAAACACTTGTAACTGGTCTTTGGTTTCACTCGTGTCAACTAACAGCAACTGGATATGCTGATTAACCTGTGTTGCAGCCAACCCGATACCAGGCGCTGCATACATCGTTTCAGCCATATCATCGATTAATCGGCGCACAGTCGCATTCACTTCTTTTACAGGCTTAGCCACCGTATGTAAACGCGGATCAGGATAATTAAGGATATCTAAAATTGCCATAAAAAACTCTTTAATATTTCGTGTTCAAAAATTCAAAAAAACTCGAATCACCAGCTTTTTCTATAAAAGCTTGATTCTTTAATGAATTACGTGATAAATTTAACGTAAATTCACGGTGTGCCCAGTGCGTTTTGCACACTATCGCATGTCTTTAAAAGCACTTTTGACCGAGGTCATCAACATATGTTTCGCAATATTATAACGCTGCTCATGTTTTGTTGCTTAAGCTTCAATCTAAATGCACAAGTAATTGCACTAAAAGAAGGTCATCCAGACCGCCATGTTGTTGTCAAAGGCGATACCTTATGGTGGATATCTGCCCGCTTTCTTAAAGACCCATGGTTATGGCCAAAAGTTTGGCAATTAAACCGTAGCCAAATTAAAAATCCGCATTTAATTTATCCTGGCGATGTCATCGTACTAGATTTAAGCAGTGGGCAACCGCAACTCAAACTGTTACGCCAAACCATCACATTAGAACCCGGCGTTGTTGTTGAACCACTCGATCAGGCAGCTATTTCCACTATACCGCTCAATGTCATCACACCGTTTCTAAGTCAACCACTGATTATTGAAAAAGACCAGCTTGCAGAATCGCCAAGAATCATTGCCGGACCAGACAATCGTGTTGTGTTAAGCACAGGCACGCGCGTCTACATTAATGAGATTGAAGAGGACGCTGATCTTAACTGGTTCATTTATCGCCCAGGTGACTCGTTAATTGACCCAGATAGCAAAGAAGTGTTAGGCGTTGAAGCAACTTACTTAGGCGACCTAAGAGTTAAAAAGTTTGGAAAACCAGCCACGGCAGAAGTCGTGAAAGCTAAAGAAGAAATTTTTGTCAAAGATAGACTGGTACCAAGCGGCGACGAAGTGATTACCAACTTCACGCCGCGCGCGCCTGAGACTCAGATTAATGGTCGTTTACTTAAAATTTATGGTGGCTTAGCTGAGGCTGGTCCAGAAAGCATCGTATCGATTAACCGTGGCTCACAAGATGGCGTAGAAGTCGGGCACGTATTGGCAATCAGCCGTTATGGCAGAATCATTAAAGACCCTGAGCCAACAAAAGCTGATAAAGAAAAAGCATCTAAGGCCGAGGCAAATGCTAAACCAAAACTTAAAGAACTTAACTTTGACGTCTCAAGCGGAGAAGATGGCAAAACTATTGTCAACTTTGAAAAAGAGAAAAAAGAAAGTGCACCAATAGCACTCGAACCTGGCTACATTAAACTTCCAGATGAACGTGTAGGCTTGATGATGGTTTTTCGCGTATTTGACCGAATCTCTTACGGATTAGTCATGCAAGCGAATGAGCCAATTAACACCTTAGACTCTATACATAACCCATAGTAAGGCATGTCGATTAATCGCGAAGAGATTGCGGAAAAGTCTCTATGGGTAGGCTTGGGTAGCATTTCTGGCATAGGCCCCCAAACCTACTGCAGCCTACTCAAAGCTTTTGGGAGTCCAGTGAATGTCTATTCCGCAAGCCTATCTCAACTAAAAGAAGTTGTTTCTGCCAACATTGCCAGTCTGATTAACAAGGGCTTTGACCAAGACAGTTTCGACGACTTTGCACAATGGTTGCTATCTCCTAACAATCACCTCGTCACACTTGCGGACAATGAGTATCCTCAATCTTTACTCGAAATTAGTGACCCTCCGCCTTATTTATATGCCAAAGGAAATCTAGCGCTACTGAATCAGCCAAGTATCGCTATCGTTGGTAGCCGCAATGCGTCTATACAAGGCGAGAAAAACGCAGAGGCATTTGCTTATGACTTATGCCATCATGGCCTTTGTATTGTCAGTGGGTTAGCTTTAGGCATTGATGGTGCAGCCCACAGAGGTGCACTTAAAGCAAATGGCGCAACAATTGCAGTCGTGGGCACAGGGCTAGATATTGTATATCCAGCAAAACACCGTGAGCTCGCACACCAAATTGTTGAGCATGGTCTGATTGTGTCTGAATTTGCATTAGGCACACCATCTAAACCGCAGAACTTTCCGAAAAGAAACCGCATTATCAGTGGCCTAAGTCTTGGCTGCCTGGTGGTAGAGGCAAATATCCAAAGCGGCTCTCAAATCACTGCAAGAATGGCAGCAGAGCAAGGCAGAGAGATCTTTGCGATTCCGGGCTCAATTCACTCACCGATGTCTAAAGGATGCCACCAACTGATTAAACAAGGTGCCAAGTTGGTGGATTGCTTACAAGACATTACTGAAGAGTTGAAAATACAATCTCGGGTTGACGCCACTGCCTCAACTGCAACAGCACGTCATACGCACGAACATCAGAAAACCGACAACACCTCTGTAAGCCCTACAGAACGACTGCTGCTCGACGCTATGGGCTTCGACCCCGCACCTTTGGAGCGTTTAGTGACGCTAACAGGCTTGACGGTCGCCGAAGTTTCATCCATGCTAATGTTACTGGAACTTGAAGGGAAAGTGACCAGTCTATCAGGAGGACAATATCAAAAGATTATGTAGTTTTTAATTCCAAATATCAGTTAAACCATTTCATTTAAGTTAATCATTTAAAAAGGATAATAATTATGTTTGAAGCCTTGGTTTACATGTTCGAAAACTACATTGACACGCAATTTAGGCCTGACAACAACACCTTAACAAGAGAGCTGTTTGCTGCAGGCTTTGACGAGGAAGACATTAATGGTGCTTGCGATTGGTTTAATCAGTTAGAGTCCATGACTGGTAAGCCTGAGTTATTTCAAATGGCAGATGCAGCCAATAGCCGAGTGTTCACAGAAATAGAACTGAAGAAGATTTCTGGTGAAAGTATTGGCTTTATTTTATTTCTAGTACAAGCAAAGATACTGAATACATCCCAACGAGAACTAGTATTAGAACTCGCCATGAATCTACCGCAAGCGACGATTGGCATTGAAGAAATGCGCTGGATTGTGCTGATGACGACATGGGGCGCTAGTAAATCTGGCCCAGATAAAACAAAAGAGTATTTATTTATTGAAGATGTGTTGCTCAACGAACAAAAGCCGACATTACATTAATGCGAATACATTTAGCTGACAACTTATACTCAAAGATTAAGCACTCATCAGTCGACTCTGACAAGATGAGTGCAATCTTTAACGCAATATTTAGCTAAACTCAGCTACCTAGGAAGCTGCTTTAGTCTTCCAAGATGCTCTAGTCTTGAACATTCTCTATGATATTACTAATGATATTTGATTGGTTCAATGTATAGAAGTGCAAGCTTGGCACACCCCAAGCTAACAATGTTTCACACAACTCGCTGACAACGTCGATACCAAAAGCACGAAGAGACACCATATCATCTCCATACTCTTCTAAACGCATTTTCAACCAGCGTGGAATTTCAGCACCGCAAACACTAGAGAAACGCGCTAACTGTGTAATGTTATATATCGGCATTATGCCAGGTACGATAGGCACATTGATGCCTAATGCGTCACATTGATCAACAAAACGGAAATATGCATCCGCATTATAAAAATACTGAGTAATCGCTGAGTTAGCACCTGCATCCACTTTTCGTTTCAAGTTTAACAAGTCAGCCGCTGGCGTACGCGCTTCAGGATGAAACTCTGGATATGCAGCTACTTCAATACTAAAATGATTGCCTGTTTCTTCACGAATAAATGCAACCAACTCTGAAGCGTATTTAAAATCGCCAGCACTGACTTCGCCCGATGGTATGTCGCCCCTTAAGGTGACTAGGCGCTTAATGCCTTGCGCTTGATAAGCTTGTAGCAATTCGCGAATTTCTGACTTACTGGATGAAATGCAGGAGATATGCGGTGCGGCTTGATAGCCTTCACGCTGAATTTCCAGCACGGTATCCATGGTTCTATCTCTGGTAGATCCACCCGCACCAAATGTAACGGAAAAAAATTCTGGATTAAATTTGGCTAACTTCGCACGTGCTTCGCGCAGCTTATCCATACCTTCTGTTGTTTTAGGTGGGAAAAACTCAAAACTAAGGTCGAACTTTTTAGCAGTCGGTTTCATTTCTATTTCTTTTTAGTAATTATTTATCATCAATCAGTGTTGCAGTTAGTAGCCATGAAAGCACACTGTAAAGTACTGCACCCAGAATGCCAGCCATTAAGGTGTCAACATGGAAACCTTGTAGCCATTGCCCTACGGCATAGAACAAGACTCCATTGATCACTAAAATAAACAGACCTAATGTAAGAACGGTAATCGGCAGGGTTAAAATCACAAGCAATGGTCTAATCAACACATTGACTAACCCTATCACGAAAGACGCGAGCAAGGCAGTCAAAAAACTTGCCACATGAATATTGGGCAACAAATATGCGACAGCTAACAAGGCCAACGCATTTAATATCCAAACCAATAACAACTTCATGTGGCAACTCCTTTTGTATGCTTAAACTACTAAGCAGTTTTGATTAATAGCGATAAGTGTCAGGCTTAAATGGACCTTGTTTTTGCACACCAATATAAGCAGCTTGCTCATCAGTAAGTGTTGACAATTGTGCATTCAATTTTTTCAATTGCAATACAGCTACTTTTTCATCCAGATGTTTAGGTAAAGTATATACACCTACTGGGTATTTACTTGTTTGCGTAAACAATTCGATTTGTGCAATCGTTTGATTAGCAAATGAAGAACTCATGACATAGCTTGGGTGACCGGTACCACAACCCAAATTAACCAGACGACCTTTTGCCAACAGAATGATTTTTTTGCCATCAGGGAAAATGACATGGTCAACTTGTGGCTTAATTTCATCCCAAGTGTATTTTTCAAGTGAAGCAACATCAATTTCATTATCAAAGTGACCAATGTTGCAAACAATTGCTTGGTCTTTCATTTTAGCCATGTGGTCATGCGTAATCACATGGTAGTTACCCGTCGCTGTCACAAAAATATCGCCATGTTCAGCTGCGTAATCCATCGTTACCACGCGATAGCCTTCCATCGCTGCTTGCAAGGCGCAAATTGGGTCGATTTCAGTGACCCAAACTTGAGCAGATAGTGCGCGCAATGCTTGTGCGGAACCTTTACCTACATCGCCGTAACCAGCCACGATAGCAATCTTACCTGCAATCATTACATCCGTTGCCCGCTTGATTGCATCCACTAAAGATTCGCGGCAGCCGTACAAGTTATCAAATTTAGATTTAGTCACTGAGTCGTTCACGTTAATGGCAGGGAAAGCCAACTTGCCTTCTTTATGCATTTGATACAAACGGTGTACGCCTGTCGTGGTTTCTTCGGTAACACCTTTGATTTGTGCTAAGCGTGTTGAGTACCATGTTGGATCAACTTTTAATTTCGCTTTAATTGCATCAAACAAACAGGTTTCTTCTTCTGAAGTTGGATTGGCAATCACTGATAAGTCTTTTTCTGCACGGGTACCAAGGTGTAACAGCAAAGTTGCATCGCCACCATCATCCAAAATCATGTTGGTGTAGCCACCATCAGTCCATTCGAAAATACGGTGTGTGTAATCCCAGTACTCTGTCAGTGTTTCACCTTTCACTGCAAACACTGGTGTACCGCCTGCAGCAATCGCTGCTGCTGCGTGGTCCTGAGTAGAGTAAATATTACAAGACGCCCAGCGCACATCGGCACCTAAGTCTTTTAAGGTTTCAATCAGCACAGCTGTTTGAATCGTCATGTGTAAGCTACCCGTAATACGAGCACCTTTGAGTGGTTGCGCTTTAGCAAACTCTTCACGAATTGCCATTAAGCCCGGCATTTCTGTCTCGGCAATCGCAATTTCTTTACGGCCAAAAGCCGCTAAATTGATGTCCGCAATTACGTAATCTTTAAAATCAGTCACAGTATTCATGTGTTTTCCTTGAATGTGTGACCGGGGGGAAGGGGTGTTTATTGGAAGATATCTATCTCACCCATATCCCGTGCCCGGCACGGTTAATATTGGTGAGCGTCGTTTACTGCAGTTTTCTGAGCCTGGGAGCCTGTATGGTTAACAGGTCTCGCAACGCCCCTCAGAAGAGAACTTATTATACTTGATATTATTTTTAGCGCAAATGCGGATTTTCTGCAATTTTATTTGCATCAAGCATCTGTTTTATATCGAGATTCAGCCTGTTACTCGGCCCATAATTTATCAACATCATGCACCCCCCAAAACGTGGGATCCTCATGCCCGACAATGGCATCATTGGTACTACCTTTAGATAAATCTAAGATTTCTACTGGCAACCTTGTTTTAGACTTGGTTGAAAAAAATACTTTCACGATCGGTGTTAATAAAGATTTGGGGCTTTGATCGATCACAACAGCTAAGCGCCCAGACTTCAACTTCACCATAGAGCCAATAGGATATATCCCTACGCTTTTCACGAACGCTTTAAATACGACATCATCAAAATGCCCAGCCCATTGCGCCATGCGCTGCAGAGACACGCCTGGTTCCCAGCCTTCTTTATAAGGTCTGTTTGATGTAATTGCATCATATACATCACAGACGGCACCCATTCTGGCAAACAAACTAATCGCATCGCCTTGCAAACGATGTGGATATCCAGTGCCGTTTACTTTCTCGTGATGATGCAAACACACATCTAGCGTGACAGGGTCCGTTATATTTGCTTGAATCAACAACTCGTGCCCGCGCTCTGGATGCAACTTAACCATAGAGAACTCGTCATCAGTCAATGCACCAGGCTTGTTAAGGACATCAACCGGAACCGCGGCCTTACCAATGTCATGCAATAGCCCAGCTAATCCTGCCTGCTTAACATCTGGCTCAGACATGCCTAACTCTTTGGCTAAAGCGACCATTAATGCACAAACGGCTACCGAGTGCATGTAAGTGTAGTCATCTTTATTTTTGAGCCGGACTAAACTGATGAGCGCGCCCTCGTTTCTAGATACAGAGTCAGCAATATCATCAACGAATTGCATCGCAGCTTCAGCCTTGATGGCCTTACCCATGCGGGCATCATTGAACATGGAAGTGACCGCTTTTCTTGAAGCGGAAATGACTTGTTTAGCGCGCACTCGCTCTTCAGCTGCCGTCACACGCTTAACCTGTGCCGTTTGATGAATAGCCTGTGGCTCTTCAATCGGTTTAGAAATAGGCAACTGCTGCTCATTAGGCTTATCTAATGCAACCTCTTGCAGAACATCTAGCCCTTTAGAAGTGTCAATCACAACCTCTTTAATTGCGCTAGCATGTAACTTCTTTAAATCTGTCGAATCCTCTAGTTTAAAAGCCTTCTTCCAGAAAGGATGATCTATCCAAGAGCCTTTCAGCTCATGAATAAACATACCTAAACGTACCTGCTTTGTAGAAACGACTTTTAACATGTGATGACAATCATTTAATTAACACTATTATAACTAGAATAGATGAATTACTTTCAACTATTGCTGCGATTACTTCATGATTATTTTTTAAATTAAATCTAGTCGCTATTGAATAAAAAAACCCGCCTTGTAGCAAGCAAGGCGGGACTTTTGTTCAATGGCTTTAGCAGAAAAACAGTAAGACTAAAGACCAGCGGCTGCGCGTAACGCAGCAGCTTTATTGGTGTGCTCCCATGTGAACTCAGGTTCATCACGACCAAAGTGTCCGTAAGCAGCTGTCTTCGTATAAATAGGGCGTAACAAATCTAGCATTTGCACGATACCTTTTGGTCGTAAGTCAAAATGTTCTAACACTAATTGAGTCAGCACTTCGTTAGATACTTTACCTGTACCGTAAGTCTCCACCATCACGCTAGTTGGTTTGGCTACACCGATTGCATAACTTACTTGCACTAGGCAACGTGATGCCAAGCCAGCAGCCACGATATTCTTAGCAACATAGCGCCCTGCATAAGCTGCGCTACGGTCTACTTTAGAAGGGTCTTTTCCTGAGAAAGCACCACCACCGTGGGGCGCTGCACCACCGTATGTATCTACAATGATTTTGCGACCAGTGAGTCCGCAATCCCCTTGTGGGCCACCTACAACGAAACGACCTGTTGGGTTGACCAAAAACTTGATGTCACCTTTGATTAAGTCTTTAGGTAACATAGGTTTGATGATTTCCTCAATCGTCGCTTCACGCACAGCTTCCAAACTCATCTCTGGTGCGTGTTGTGTAGAAACCAATACGGTATCAATTTTATATGGCTTGCCGTCCACATACTGCACAGTCACTTGTGACTTCGCGTCTGGGCGCAACCATGGTAAACGACCGTCTTTACGCAATTGCGCTTGGCGCTCCATCAAACGATGACTTAACCAGATTGGCAGAGGCATCAATTGCGGGGTTTCATCTACCGCATAACCAAACATTAAACCTTGGTCTCCAGCACCTTGGTCTAGCGGATCATCCTGCGCGCCGTCTACACCCTGTGCGATGTCTGGCGATTGCTTGTCATAAGCCACCAATACAGCACAACCTTTATAATCGATACCATACTCGGTATTGTCATAACCAATGCGTTTAATCGTGTCACGTGCCACTTTAATATAATCAACATTCGCTGTTGTGGTAATTTCACCCGCCAGCACAACCAAACCGGTATTGGCTAAAGTTTCAGCAGCTACGCGCGCGGTTGGGTCTTGTGCCAGAATCGCATCCAAAATACTGTCTGATACTTGGTCTGCTAATTTGTCAGGATGTCCTTCAGATACTGACTCTGAAGTAAAAAGATATTCGTTCATTTATCTGCCTTGAAAAGAAAAAAGTTTATAAGATACTTACTAAAGGCTGAAGCAAGTATTGAGGGAGGTGAATTGTACCTGAATTAATATTTATATGAAAAAATTACTTACTATTAATACATTACCAACTCACTGTGATAGCTGACAGTAGAATTGGTTCATTCATATAAGCGATGAAAGTCAAAAATAAAGAACGACAAGTTCAGCAATTACGTTGATCAATTAAAAAATGCAAAGATTCTAGTTAAAAGCTGATTGCGCTTACATATAAAATGTGACTTTTTCACCTCTACATATATATTCTCATTACAATATCTACATGGCCAATATAATTAAATTTACAAAAATGCAAGGCGCTGGCAATGACTTCATGGTGATTGATGGCATCACTCAATCAATCTCACTCTCTGCAGACACGATCAACAAGCTCGCCCACCGCCAATTCGGGATTGGTTTTGATCAGCTATTATTGGTTGAGTCATCAACGGTCGCTGATTTTAAATATCGCATCTTTAATGCAGACGGTAGCGAAGTCTCGCAATGTGGCAACGGAGCACGCTGCTTTGTCCGATTTGTGGTTGATCAAGGATTAACCACAAAATCTGAAATAAGTGTTGAAACCGCCAGTGGCATTATCACCCCCAAATTAGAAGCGCATGGCTTGGTCACTGTGAACATGGGTGCTCCAAGATTTAAACCTGACTCAATTCCGTTTATTGCCGAGTCTGTAGCCAAACGCTATTCACTGGATGTTAACAACCAGAGCCTAGACATTTCTGCAATATCAATGGGCAACCCGCATGCAGTACTGGTTGTTGATGATGTAGAAGCAGCACCCGTTTTGCCTTTAGGTAGCACGATTGAACACCACCCGCGCTTCCCTGAACGTGTGAATGTTGGTTTTATGCAAATTGTTGATAAGCACCATATTAAACTGAGGGTTTTTGAGCGCGGCTCTGGTGAAACACTTGCCTGTGGCACGGGCGCCTGTGCCGCGGCGGTCGCTGGTATACAGTTAGGCGAATTAAGCTCCCCTGTTAAGGTATCTGCCCGGGGTGGAGAATTAAGCATAGCATGGCAAGGTGCCGATGCGCCTGTCATGATGACAGGCCCTGCAATCACCGTATTTACAGGTGAAGTAGATTTAGACACGATATAATAAATAATATTTAAATAAGGTTCGATGATGACAAACAATCAACATGAGGTGGTTTCTGCAGAGCAAGTGAAAGATTACCTACGTAATCATCCAAACTTTTTCGAGAAAAATGCCACATTACTCACAGAGATTACGCTGCCAAATCCACATGGTAATGGCGTCATATCACTGACAGAGCGTCAGCAACTAGCTCAGCGTGACAAAATTCGTGTCATTGAAGCGATGATGGCCCAAATGATTGTGCATGCAGAAGAGAATGATGCTACCAGTGCAAAAGTTCACCAATTGAGTGTCAAATTACTCAATCAACAAAGCTACACAGTACTACAACAACTGATAGCAGAAACCTTAAAACTTGATTTCGCCGTCACAGACTCACTGATACGCATTTGGGTTAAACCAAGTAACAGTGCAATCGTGCAAGACCCTACATTCACCCATGTAAGCGAAGCATTTAACGAATGGGTCATGTCCTTATCCCAGCCATACTGTGGCACTAAACCTGAAATTCTTGGTGACTTACTTGACAGTAAATTGCAGTCTTTTGCGATTATTCCACTAGGCACAAAGGCAGCAGATCAACGCCCGTTTGGCGTACTCATCTTGGGTGCAGAAGACAAAGACCGCTTCAAAACTGGCATGGGAACCCTCTATTTAGAGCACATTGGTGAGCTTGTCGCCGCTACTTTGCTTAACCACTTATTTGCATTAAACCTATAAGCCTTATCTTCATTAATCTGTGCTTCATCTAGACCAATATATTCAGCATCTCACTTTCGAACGCGGCCTTAGTCAGCTCACCTGTAAAAATTACACACGAGACATTCTGCTTTTAGAGTCTCTCGCTGAGGGCGCCAGCCTTAACGAACTAGATCATACGCAAATCAGGCGCTTCATTGGTAAGATGCATGCACGAAACTTAAGTAGCAAAAGTATTGCTCGCGCACTCTCTGCTTGGAGAGGGTTTTATGACTATTTAATCCATCACCACGGACATACAAAAAACCCAGTTGTTGGGCTGCGCGCACCCAAAGCCGCCAAAACTTTACCGCAAGCGCTATCTGTAGACCAAGCTGTTAAATTTGTCGATATTCAAGGCGACAGTTTTTTAGATATTCGAGATCACGCTATTCTGGAATTGTTTTACTCGTCAGGATTACGCCTTGCCGAACTAGTTAACCTCAACATCAACAGCTTAGACTTTAGCGAGGGGACGATAGAGGTTACCGGTAAAGGTAATAAAACACGCATCATTCCATTAGGGAGCCATGCGGCGGCCTCCATACAAAAGTGGCTACAATCACGTGCACTGATTGCGATTGACGGAGAGGATGCGCAAGCGGTATTTATCACCCAACAGGGTCGGAGAATAACACCGCGCGCGGTACAGTACAGAGTCAAATCATGGGCGATTAAACAAGGTGTTAACTCTAATATGCACCCGCATCTCCTCCGCCATAGCTTCGCCAGCCATGTTTTACAATCAAGCCAAGATTTGCGCGCAGTGCAAGAAATGCTGGGACATGCCAACATCAGCACAACACAGGTTTACACTCACTTAGACTTTCAGCATCTCGCTAAAATTTACGACAGCGCTCACCCTAGAGCCAAGAAAAAATAGCCAAATTCAATAATACCCTACTAATTTACAGTGTTATTATGGCAAAATAACGGTTTAGACTTTTTCACGAACAAAGGACTATCATGGAACATCAATTACCAGCTTTACCATACGCGAAAAATGCACTTGCACCGCACATTTCAGAAGAAACCATCGAGTTTCACTATGGCAAACATCACCAAACTTACGTGACTAACTTAAACAACCTGATTAAAGGTACCGAGTTTGAAAACTCAAGTCTAGAAGAAATCATTAAGAAATCTTCTGGTGGCATTTATAACAACTCAGCTCAAATCTGGAACCATACCTTCTTCTGGAATGGCATGAAACCAAACGGCGGTGGTGCTCCTTCTGGCGCATTAGCTGATGCTATCAATGCGAAATGGGGCTCATTCGACGAGTTCAAAAAAGCATTCCAAGCGTCTGCTGTTGGCAACTTCGGCTCTGGCTGGACATGGCTTGTTAAAAAAGCTGACGGCTCTGTAGATATCGTTAACATGGGTGCTGCAGGTACACCACTAACAACTGGCGATAAAGCATTACTAACGATTGACGTATGGGAACACGCTTACTATATCGACTACCGTAATGCTCGTGCTAAATTTGTAGAGGTATACTTAGCATCTTTAGCTAACTGGGATTTCGCATCAGCAAATTTTGCTTAATCTGAAAATCAACCTTAACTAGATGACAAAATATGTAAGTCATTGAGTTTGTCAGTTAAGTCATACAAAAAGCCTTAGTGTAACCACTAAGGCTTTTTATTTACATGCTTAACGCCAGGTATAGATAAGCCCAACACCTCACTACAAATGCACTACATGATGAATCGCACGGATATGGAGTTGCTAGGATATGGATGTAAAAATTTATTATCTTCAATCCCGTCCTCATATCGTATTGATAGATACTATATGAGGTACAAGGGCATTAGTAAAATCACCCTTTCAAGCTTTTGCTCACTACCTCAAATACATCGTTAGAAAGATTCGGGGTATCCATAATCGACTGCAGCGCCTCTTTCATATGCGACTGTAATGTGGGGGTGTAACGCCTCCATTCACGCAGTGGCACTACCTGACGCGCAGCAATTTGTGGGTTAATTTCATTTAGCTCGATAATAACATCCCTTAACAATGCATAGCCTTGACCGCTTGGATCATGAAATTTCACAGGATTATTGATGGCGAATGCTGAGTAAAGCGAGCGTACTCGGTTAGGATTTTTAATATTAAAGTCTTGATGCTGACGTAACTTGGCAAAATCATCAAATATTTCACTTCTGTTCGCAATCGCTTGCAGTGAAAACCATTTATCCACAACGAGCGGGTAGCCATTAAATCGACGGTAAAAATCTGCAAACACTTCATCACGCTCTGGCTGTGTGCTGTCTGAAAGACAAGATAGTGCGGCGACAATATCTGTCATATTATCTGCATGGTCATAATGCGCCTTGGCACGCGTAGCACATCCAGTACCATTGCTTACGGTCAACAATTCAAGCACGCTATTTTGCAACGCTCTGCGCCCCATTGCTTCTGGTGATATCGCAAACTCACCCGTGTTTCTATTCTGTTCGTACAAGCGCACGAGTGCATCTTTATGTGCCCGTTTAATTGCTTTAAGTATATGCGTGCGCGCTTGATCGATGGCTGCGGGGTCAATCACCTCCTGCGTTTGTGAAATGAATGCGATAGCAGGTAATGTCAGCGCACGCGCGAGCAATGCTTTATCGCCGTTTCCGCTAACACCTTGGTCAATCATCATGCCAAAATCATCTACATATTGTGAGATATTAGCTTCACTGTTTGCCATTACACGCTCAATAGTTCGGAGCGCTAGCGTTTGACCTGCTTCCCACTTATTGAAGCCATCCGTATCTTTTAACTGCAATAGACGAAGATCATCATCAGTTAAGTCTGTGATTAATTTCACAGGAGCAGAAAAGCCACGCAAAATAGACGGAACAGGGCGCGTTTTTACATGATTGAAAGTGAAGCTTTGCTCACGTTCGGTCAATTCAAGAATTTTTGTTGCTTGCGTTTCAGCCCCCTCTTGGCTCAACAACCCAACCGCAACAGGGATATGCAATGGCTTTTTATCGGTCTGTCCTGATGTATCAGGCTGAGATTGTTTCAATGTGAGAGTGAATGTCTGCTGTGCGGCATTGTATTGGCTAGTAATATTTAAAGTCGGCGTGCCTGCTTGCTTGTACCATAAAAAGAACTGAGACATATCGCGTCCAGAAGCGTCTGCCATGCACTGCACAAAGTCATCACAGGTAACAGCGTGTCCATCATAGCGTTCAAAATAAAGGTCAGTCGCTTTGCGGAATTTTTCTTCTCCCAGCAACGTATGCTGCATGCGGATAATCTCCGCCCCTTTTTCATACACTGTTTTGGTGTAAAAATTGCTAATTTCAATAAATTGATCAGGCTGAACAGAATGGGCTAACGGGCTAGCATCCTCTGAAAATTGCAGACGGCGTAAGGAGTTCACATCATCAATACGCTGCACCGCACGCGAGTTCATGTCTGCACTGAACTCTTGGTCTCTGAATACCGTAAATCCTTCTTTGAGTGAGAGCTGAAACCAATCACGGCAAGTGACGCGGTTTCCTGTCCAATTATGAAAATACTCATGCGCAACTACACCCTCAACACTCATAAAGTCTGAGTCAGTCGCGGTTTCCTGATGCGCAAGTACCAATGCTGTATTAAAGATGTTGAGCGAGGTGTTTTCCATCGCACCCATATTGAAGTCACTCACGGCTACGATATTGAACAAATCCAGTTCATACTCACGGCCGTATTTCTCTTCATCCCATTTCATGGATTTTTTAAGCGATTGCATTGCATGATCACACTGCTTCTCATCACCAGTGCGAACGTAAATATGCAGATCAACACGACGTCCAGACATGGTCTTGAACGAATCTTCAATGCGAATAAGGTCACCAGCAACTAAAGCGAAAAGGTAACAAGGTTTTGGAAACGGGTCATTCCAAACCGTAAAGTGGCGCCCGTTCGCGAGCTCGCCTGAATCGATTAAATTGCCGTTAGATAACAGTACTGGATATTTACTTTTATCTCCTTCAATGCGCACGGTAAAGGTGCTTAGCACGTCAGGCCTGTCTTGAAAGAAAGTAATGCGGCGAAAACCTTCAGCTTCACATTGGGTGCAATAGGTTCCTTGAGATTTATACAGCCCTTCCAGCGCAGTATTAGAGGCCGGATCAATTTCTGAACGAATCCTCAAAGTAAACTGATCACCCGCATCGGCGATGGTCATTTTATTGTCAACAACTTTGTAGCGATGAAATGGAATGTTATCAATATCAACAGAGAGAATCGTTTGATCTTGTCCATTTAAGATGAGAACTGTTGACTCACTTTCAGGGTTTTTAATGTATTGCACCTCTGATTGCACGATTGTCTTGTCTTCAAGTAATTCAAATGAGAGGTTTACATGCGCTACTTTATAGGGGGCTGGCGTATAGTCTTTTAGGTAAATAGTCTTGGGCGTCACGTTAGTTTCTAGGCTCATTATCAAAATCTCTTTAATTGATTGTTCTGTTAACAGTATAAGTAGATTGTATTGAAGTTGAATAGTTTTATAAGCGCATGTTTAAAATTGGGGAGTATTAAAACGAAGGTTTAGTAAGCAACAGACAAATTAATCACTTCATCAATTAGGCTTACATCTGGATATTTTAACGACTTGAATATGAAGTACGCCTGAATCTTGCAGCACCCACTAATTTTTTAACTAAACAAATACTAAAAACCTGCTAAAATACGCAACTATGTTGCAAAGACTTCTCGTTAATTTAACGCTTATCCTTGTATTTGCTTTCACGCAGATAGGCGTTGCCACGCACGAAATTAGTCACATCACTGATGGCGCCAAACATTCGCAGAGTGATGAAAACTCGCAGCAAAAAAATACAGTTGCCGAGCAATGTGCTCAATGTATTAGTTATGCAAAGATCGCTAGTGGCGTATTACCTGCCTCTCTAACAACGCCATCCTGCCAAACTACCTTAAATGCGACACTGAGCCAACAGACACCTTTTCAGCACTACTCATCAAGCCCCTACGCAGCAAGAGCGCCACCTCAAATAGCGAGTATTTAATTTATAAATGACTGCAGACGTTATCCGCCTGCTGATTACTCGTTTTTATTTTTGAGGTTATTAATATGCATTACGCTCCTAATGTACAAGTGCTTAACACATTTGTATTTAGACCTATATTGATTGCTGTAGCAATGACACTTGCATCACCATCCATTGCAGCAGACACCAATACGACGATAGATTTACCTACAGTCCCCGTGACAGGCAACCCTTTAGGTGTTAGCTCCGACTCACTAGTTGTGCCGGTATCCGTACTGAGTGGGCGAGAGCTATCGCTGAAACGAGAAAGCACCTTAGGCGACACGCTTAGTGGCATTCCAGGCGTCAGCGCAACTCAATTTGGCCCTAATTCTTCACGTCCAATTATTCGCGGACTAGATGGCGAGCGTGTGCGTATCATGCAGAATGGCATTGGCATTTTAGATGCGTCGAGCTTAAGCTTTGACCATGCCGTAGGCATCGACCCACTCATCATTGAGCAAATTGATGTAGTACGCGGCCCCGCAGCTTTACTATATGGCGGCAGTGCAATGGGTGGCGTGGTCAATGCGATTGACCACCGCATCCCTAAAGAACAGTTAGATGGTATTACTGGACGTGCAGAAGCAAGGTTTGGTGGCCCAGACAACACACGGAATGGTGCTGCAGTGATTGACATCGGCAACGGCCAATTTGCGATTCATGCCGATGCATATACCCGTGAAACCAGCGATTTGGACATTCCAGGCTATGCCGTATCTCGTCGTAAAAGTGAGCAGCCTGGCGGCCCTGCCCGTGAGAATCGTGGGCAATTAGTCAACAGCAGCGCAAAAGGTGATGGTGGCGCATTAGGTGCAGCTTTAACCTTTGATAATGGCTATATCGGCGCCTCATTTTCAACGCTGAACAATAATTATGGCGTAGTGGCTGAAGAGAATGTCCGCATCGACATGCAGAGCGACCGATGGGATGTGGCGAGCGAGTTTACAGACCTAAGCGGCATCATTAATCGCGTTAAATTTCGTATCGCCCATACTGACTATGCGCATCGCGAACTGGAAGATGGCGAAGTAGGCACCACGTTCACAAACAGAGGCATTGAAAGCAGTGTTGAATTAGGTCATCTCCCGATTGGACAATTAAACGGTGTAGTCGGCTATCAGTTCAACAACACAAATTTCGAAGCATTAGGCGATGAAGCCTTTGTGCCTAGCGTCAATACACAAAACCAAGCGCTCTACGTCTATGAAGAACTGGCCATCGATCAACACAAAGTCACCTTCGGCGGTCGACTGGGCCACACTGCGGTAGACGCTAAAACTCATGCCAATTTTGGTGCGGCGCAGCAAAACAGCTTCAACCCAAACAGTTTCGCACTCGGTGGCTTATATAGTATTGATAGCCACTGGTCACTCACAGGCAATCTATCTCACAACGAGCGTGCACCTAGCTATTTCGAACTATATGCTAATGGTGCTCATGTTGCCACTGGACAGTTTGAAGTAGGCAATGCAGACTTTAAGAAAGAGCGCTCAAATGGCATTGATGCCCAACTACGCTGGAAGGATGCAAAAAACTCATTTAGTGTAGGCACTTATTACACCAGATTTAGCAACTTCATCGGGCTATTTGGTACAGAGAATGAGATTGATGTTGACGGTGAGCTCTTACCAGAAGCGAAATTTATGGCAGTCCCCGCCATATTTAAAGGTTTAGAAGCTGAAGCAAAACTCAACATTACCGACCATCTCAACTTGAACCTACTTGGCGACTACGTTCACGCCAAAGATGAGCGTAATGACAAGTACCTGCCTAGAATTGCGCCATTACGCTTAGGTGCTGGTCTACACTATCAGCACAATAGCATTGGTGCGAGATTGGATGTTCTGAAGGCATTTGGGCAAGATCGCACCGCTGAGAACGAGTTAAAAACTGATGGCTACACCAATGTCAGCGCACTTGTTTCTTACAAACTACCAACCAAATTGAATTTAGAGCTATTTGCAAAAGCCAACAACCTACTTAACCAAGAAATTCGCGACCATGCGTCCTTTCTAAAAGACATCTCTATGCAAGGTCAACGATCAATATTATTTGGGCTACGTGGCGACTTCTAGCTACCAATTAACCCTAGTGATATGAAAAAGCACAAACATAGTCTAGTAAAACTCAGGCTAGGTTTGTGCTTATTTGATTTTTTTAAGCAAATAACACCAAACCCCAAACCACCGCGACAATCAGCAACGCAATAAATACCGCAGCACTACCAATATCTTTAGCTTGCTTTGCAAGCGCATGATGCTCAGTAGAGGTATGGTCCACCGCCGCCTCAATCGCAGAATTAAGCAACTCAACGATTAATACCAACAACACACTCGCAATCAACAAAGCTTGCTCAACGGGACTTTCACCTAAATAAACAGCAAGGGGCACCAAAACAATCGCGAGAAATACCTCTTGGCGAAAAGCATCCTCGTGAACAAACGCTGCTTTAAATCCTTCGAGGGAATAGCCAAATGCATTAATCAAACGGCGAATACCAGTTTTTCCTTTAAATGGGCTGGTTGCTAAATGTTTAGAATTTTGCGACTGTTCTGCAGGCTTATTGGAAGGTGTTAACATCATAGACTTTCTAAAAAATTGATTACGTCACGTTAAATTGTTAATAGTTTAATGAATAGATTTTAACATGCGCTATCATAACGGTTTAAGCAATCACGATTAGATTAAACAAAAGGACAATCATGGCACGTACTGTTAATTGTATTAAATTGGGTAAAGAGGCAGATGGCTTGGATTTCCCTCCATACCCAGGCGAGTTGGGAAAACGTATTTACATGAGCGTATCAAAAGAAGCTTGGGCGGTATGGCTAAAGCAGCAAACTATGCTTGTGAATGAAAATCGTCTAAGTTTGGCTGACCCTTCAGCACGTAAGTATTTGGCAGAGCAAACTGAAAAGTACTTCTTCGGCGACGGTGCAGACACGGCAAGCGGATACGTGCCACCGAAAGCGTAATCACAATAAGATTCGTATAACGCTACTGTCGCTTAACCACAAAAAATGCCAGTCACTGACTGGCATTTTTTATATCTGAGTACTTCAAAGTACTCTATCATCTAAACCTTATTACGCGATATGGATTAACCACTCACAAAGGTCCCTAGAGAGCCGGCCTCGTTATTTTCCACCCACTTACGAATACGGTTAGCATCACCAATTCTGGTAAGTTTTCCTACCGAGTCTAACAATACAATAATCACTGGTTGACCTGAAATATGCGCTTGCATCACTAAACAGCGACCAGCTTCGTTAATAAATCCAGTTTTTGATAAGCCGATATCCCACTTACCGCCACGCACTAAAGCATTTGTATTCACAAAATTAAGCGGATTCTGGCGTCCATACAACGTAATTTCCTGCGATGGCAACGTACTTACCTGACGAATCTCAGGATAGTGATATGCAGCATCCACCATTTTTACCAAATCTTCTGCGGTTGATACATTATTGCTATCCAAACCTGTTGCATCGACAAATCTTGTCGCATTCATTCCCAACAATCTTGCTTTTTGGTTCATTGCTTTTACAAATGCATTGGGACCGCCTGGATAATTACGCCCTAGCGCAGACGCTGCTCGATTTTCTGAGGCCATCAACGCTAATTGTAGCAACTCACCACGCGTTAACATTGTGCCGACACTTAATCTTGAAGTGGTATGTTTAAGATAATCCACATCTTCATCCGAGATATAAAGCAAATCATCCATCGGCAAATGCGCATCTAACATCACCATTGCAGTCATTAACTTGGTCACAGATGCAATTGGTGTAGGTAAATTAGTATTTTTGGCAAACAAGACTTCACCCGTCAGTTGATTAATCACCAACGCTTTGGCAGATGCTAATTTCAGGGGAGTAGTACCATCGTAATGATCAACGGAAGCAATCGCCTTGCGAGCAGGCAAGCGAGTTTTGACACGGATAGAACTAGATTTATATTTGACCGCTTTGTATTTACTTGAAGATTTGGACTGCTTTGAAGCCTGCCTATGCTTTTTGTCAGTTGCGGCATCCGCGGCCACAGGCGCTAAGCTAAGCGCTAAGCTGATGTAGACTAGAATAAACTTTCGCAACGTACTTTTCATAATGGCTTATATCTCATGGAGTTACAGCACAATACTATATAAAAACTTTAGCTTTGTCATCATTATTTTTAAGGATAATTCAGTTAACCATCGTCGTGATTAAAAATAAATCAATTTTGGCCCAATTTACGTTAAAATTTAAGTCAATATTAATTAAAAAACACAGAGCAACTAGCATGCAAACGCCACAATCTTTGTTATTCAGTCCTCAACATTTGTGGGTAAAATCTACAGCAGATGGTCTATGGGAAGCAGGCATCACAGATTATGCGCAAAACCTACTTGGGGACATTGTATTTGTTGAAGCACCCACGATAGGTACTCGATTAACAGCAGAGCAGCCATGCGGCTTGGTAGAGTCAGTCAAAACAGGTTCAGACCTACACGCACTGATTAACGGAGAAGTGGTGGAAGTGAATCAATCTGCGATTGATTCACCAGAACAAATCAACGACAAGCCTTATAACACTTGGATATTCAAGTTTAAAGCAGACAATGACAAAGACGCTGAACAATTGCTTTCTGCTGAAGCTTACGAAACCCTGATTAACTCTTAACTTTGACTAGAAAGAAGCCGACAAGAACAATCGCGTGCGCAGTTAATGGGATGTTTTAAATAAGGCTGAAGCATCATGACTTTAAGCCTTGCATCCATTAAGAGGCGGAAAACACCAAGCGTACAGATTCAACAGTCTTTACAATTTCAGTCTTAATATTTGTAGCCAACTCACGCTCTAATCTTGGCATTTCAGCCGTCAACACCTCTAGCACTTTATTAGCCAAAGCTTGCTCTGTACTAGGCAACTCTGCATTCAGGCCTTGTATAAAATCATTTTTAGCACGCTCAGCCAGTGCCAGAAAATCTGTTTTTAGCGTTGCGGTTAATTGATTAGAGAGTTCTTCATAAAGCGCAGGGAAAGTATCCCCTAGCTTCTGCTGAAGTGCTTGCTGCGATTGCAATTGAATCGCATCCAAATAAATACTTAACTCGGACTGCGTATGCTGCGTTAGCTCTTTATAAATACTTGCCAAATCTTGCGCCAAATTAGCTTTATGCTGAGCGAGTATATCTTCATGTAGCCGTGAAATTTTATCCTGCAACTCATGTGCAGCGTTTTCTACTGTCGTTCTTTCTAAACTTTGCAATGATGCCTGCAACTCATCGGTTAAGGTTTGCTCTAATTTAGGCAGTGTTGCAGTTAAGTTTTGCTGCACATCAATCACGACTTGCGATTGCATTTGCGTTAAGCTTTGCGCCAAATCTGCCTTAATGATATCTACATTTGCATGCACCATCTTTGGTATCTCTGTTGCAAAGTCAGCACGTGTTCTATCCACAAACACAGACGTTTGCTCCATGATGGCTTGCTTCGCACTCATCAACTCTGCACCGATTTGGTTCCTTAATGTACTCTCTGCGTCTTGTTGCGACTGTAGTACTTGCTGAACAAATTGATTGTTCTGTTGTGTCAATTCACTCAAGGCATCTGTCTGATTTGCTTCTATGTTAGCTGATTGATTTGGCAGGTGCTCTAACAATGCTTGTCGCACATCTTCTTTAATCTTTTGTGCGATTGACGCCTCAACTTCACTCACGATTTGTGGCCTGATTTCGGCTGCAATCGCTGCAATTAAGTCGGGGGTGACATTAAATGTAGTAGACAAAGCCTGCGCCGGCAAAGCATGCACCTCTGTTAACAGTGGAATATCATCATGTTCTTGCATTTAAATTAACATCCTCTCAACCACACCTATTTGCTAACAATCTAAGTAGCAGACTCATCAGTCGATTTGATCTGATAGCCGCGATCTCGATAAAACTTATACCTTGCTCGTGCGGAGGCCTTATCCTCTTCATCCACACCAACCAGCTCAACCAAATATTTAAATCGACTAAAAAATGGTGGATGCCCCACTTTTAAATTAATCAAAATATCATCCTGTAAAAGATGCTCTCCATCCTTATCTAGCAAAATTGGAGCATCATTCTCATCAGGCGCTTTCGGACAAGCACTCGGCAAAAAACTTGTTGGCGAGTGTTGCCAAAGCATTTCCTGAATGCGCATGGAGATCGCGTCATCTGGCGTAAAAACAGTGAGTTTACGTCCCTTAACAACTGCTCTACTACAAAGATCTGCAACCTTAGCTAATTTGTCTGGAACGTTAAAAAAGAATTCGATTTTAGTCATGCTTCATAGCCATTGTTAATACTTCGCTTTGTAACGACAACTAGCTACTCTTACGCGCACGGCTAAGTAAAAACTCGGTCAGCATAGGCACTGGCCGACCAGTACCGCCCTTTTCTTTACCTGACTTCCAAGCGGTACCAGCGATATCCAAATGTGCCCAATCATACTTTTTAGTAAAGCGAGATAAGAAACAAGCAGCAGTGATACTACCAGCCGCTCGGCCGCCAATATTGGCAATATCAGCGAAATTACTATCCAATAGTGGCTGATAATCGTCCCACATTGGCATATGCCATGCACGATCTAGCGCTTGCTCACCTGCCTGCAATAGCTCTTTAGCAAGGCTATCGTTATTACTGAACAAACCAGTTGCATGATGTCCCAATGCAATCACACATGCACCTGTGAGTGTTGCAATGTCGACTACGGCGCTTGGCTCAAAGCGTTCTGCATAAGTTAATGCATCACATAAAATCAAACGCCCCTCTGCATCAGTGTTTAACACCTCAATGGTTAGACCTGACATGCTAGTGAGCACATCTCCTGGCCTTGTTGCACGACCATCAGGCATATTCTCGCAGGTTGGAATCACCCCGATGACATTCAGCGGCAAGTCCATTTCTGCGATTGTTTTGAACAACCCGAGTACCGTCGCTGCGCCGCACATATCGTATTTCATCTCATCCATTTCAGCACCAGGCTTCAATGAAATACCTCCCGTATCAAAAGTGATACCCTTACCAACCAACACCACAGGCTTCTGATCTTGATGACCTTTTAAGTGTTGCAATACAATTAATTTAGGTGGCTCTTCACTACCTTGCGCAACCCCTAGAAACGAACCCATGCCTAATTTTTGCATAGCTTCACGCTCCAGCACTTCAACAGTTAATCCGTAAGTCTTAGCTAACGCCTGTGCTTGCTCTGCAAGATAGGTAGGTGTACAGACATTTGGCGGTAAGTTACCTAAGTCTTTAGTTAGACTGACACCATCACCAATTGCCTTACCATCCACTAAACCAGATTTAGCCTCAGCAAGGTCAGTCGCATCGGCTATTTGTATATTTAATACTTTAATGCCTTTTTTTGACTCTTTTTCTTCTGAAGCCTCTTTTTTGCGTTTAATTGCCTCAAAGCGATAAGTAGCATCTAATGCCGTTTCTACAAGATGCGACACTTTCTTACGTGTTGTCATCTCACCGACCGACAACTCAGCCAACATTATCAGCACCTCATCTGCACTAATTGTGCTCAAAGCCTTCACTGAAGCACGTACCGCTTTGCAGTACTGCTTTTCTTTAAACTCAGTTTTTTTGCCTAAACCAACTAACAAAATACGATCTGCTTGCACTCCCGGCACTTGATGCAACATCAAGGTCGACTCTAGCTTACCCTCTAAATCTCCATGCTGAAGCACCTTACTCACATACCCACCCGACAATGCATCAATTTTTTGTGCATCATCTGACAATTCACGCCCCTCATACACACCAACAACCACACAATGATGATGCTGTTTTTCCGCTACGCTCGTTTTTATGCTAAATTCCATAGTATTACATCCTTGATATTGTTGTTATTGCATTGAATTTTTTGCCTAAATGCAGATTTAAAGTGCAGATTTAAAACAGATTCATCGCTGCATTAAAGTTAACTACTCTACAATAGAGCTTTAGCAATCAGCATAAATTCAATCAAATGTTAGTAAATCACTCATCATGTTAAGTTTGATTAAATTATCGCGTGTTTTACACGTAATTCATAGTCGTAAATAAATTGGTTTTCAGTCCATCATATGCTTTTTAGGCACTCATTAATAAAAGAATTAATTTCAACCGCAGCAGGTGCTTTCCTTATTTTAATTGGAATTGTTATCGCACAGCGTGCTGGCAACTTAGTTCGCCTTGCAGCTAAAGGCATTCTGCCTAACGATGCAATCACCACCATGTTAGGCTTTAACATGGTGAAATTTCTACCTATGGTACTCTCGCTTGCATTGTTCTTAGCGGTATTAATGACATTATCCCGCTGGTATCGTGATTCAGAAATGGTCATTTGGTTTAGTGGTGGGCTTAGTCTCAACCACTGGGTTCGTCCAGTACTGACATTCATTTTTCCTGTGATATTGTTTATTCTGATTCTTAGCCTTTTTGTCATGCCATGGGCCACAAGTAAAGGTGAGCTCTACAGAACTCAACTAGAGTCGCGTGATGACCTAGCCACCATTAGTCCGGGTGTATTTAAAGAATCAGCCAATGGAGAGCGTGTATTTTTTATGGAAAGCTTTGATGAGCTAGGCAACGTCGTCAAAAACATTTTTGTACAAACCTTACAACATCAGAAATTAGGCGTCATTGTTGCTGCTGAAGGTAGTCGCTACACCGAAAAAAACGGTGATAATTTTGTGCTAATGGAAAACGGTAAACGCTATGAGGGCTCAAGGGGTAGTGCAGAGTTCTCGACGACAGCATTTGAGAAGTATGCGATTCGTATTGAAGCGAATGAGGCTAAAGAAAGGCCTCCTAGCACCCAATCAAAGCCCACAAGTGAGCTAGTCGACTCAATCAATAGCACCAATAATGCAGAGTTACAATGGCGCATCGCAATTCCAATCTCCGCATTGATTTTATGCCTGCTTGCTATACCATTAAGCGCCTTGGACCCTCGTGCTGGGCGCTCAGCTAACTTTGTACTCGCATTAATTATTTACATCATTTATAACAACCTACTGAGCATCTTTCAGGCTTGGGTTGCTCAAGGAAAACTCAACACACTGATTGGCTTATGGCCCGTGCATTTATTCTTTTTATTACTCACCATTTACATGTTCTATCGACGCGGACGCCAACTACCGATACTCCCGAGTATATTCTCAATGCGCTGGCTAAAAAAACGTCCTTCATCCGCCTTATCAAGCTAACTAGTTAGCCAGCGATCTTTTTATGAAAATCATTACACGCTATTTACTCAAAGAAATTACAGTCAATGTGCTGCTCATTACATTGGCACTCATTGCCATGTTTTCATTCTTTGATCTGATACAAGAGCTTGAGAGTCTAGGTCAGGGCAATTATGGCCTAGGTAAAGTGATACTATTTGTCATGCTTAGCGCGCCTGGCCATATCTATGATGTGATGCCGGTAGCGGTGCTTGTTGGCTGTATGTACAGTCTAGGCCAGCTTGCGCGACATTCTGAGTTAGTTGTGCTGAGGGTGAGCGGCATTTCGCTTTATAGCCTTGCCACTGCGCTACTAAAAGTGGGTTTAATATTTACACTCATCACTTTTCTTATCGGCGAACTCATTACGCCACTTAGTGAAAAAATGGCACAGCGCCTGCGCATCAGGGCTACAGACTCTGTGATTGTGCAAGACTTCATGTCAGGACTATGGGTCAAAGATGGGCGCAGCTTTGTAAATGTAGAAGAAGTATTGGCCGATACAACGTTGTTGAACATTCATATTTATGAGTTCGACAATCAGTTCAACCTGCGCACTGTGAGCCATGCAGAAAAAGGACTTTTTGAAGATAATCAATGGCATTTGAAATCTGTATCACAAACCCATTTTGAAAAAGACAACAACTACGTCAAGCATCTAGACAAGGCAACATGGCGGTCACTGATACGCCCAGAACTATTGAATGTTTTATTAGTGCTCCCCGAGAAAATGTCTGCATGGGACTTATATGCATATATTGATCATTTATCAATTAACAAGCAAAAAACGACACGCTATGAAATGGCACTGTGGGCAAAGTTAGTGTATCCGCTTGCCAGCCTAGTCATGGTGATATTGGCACTACCGTTTGCATTTATACAGCAACGTGCAACAGGCGCCAGCACTAAAATATTTATCGGGATCATGCTTGGTGTTTTATACCAGATTCTTAACCGAACCTTTGTTCATCTGGGTTTGCTAAACGACTGGGCGCCTGCATTCAGTGCTATTACACCAACAGCACTATTCCTGTTAGCTGGGCTTGCTATGTTAAGACAAATCGACCGTAGGTAAACTAAAGCCAATCACACATTAGCAAATCTTAAGGGGGGGGATTGATATGGTATTAGGCAATGATGATCTTGCATTTAAGCAAACGATCATGCAAAAACAACCGATCCTTATCGACTATTACCCACAAAAAGCCTAGACCACATAACATTAAGCTTAAGCTAGCTAGCACATAGCGCCTCAACCCCATCTGCATAGAAAGTGGTGCATTATCTTGAGTCACTACTTTGATATGCCAAGCTTGCATAGCTACTGTCTGGCCGCTTTTAGTCCAACACCAGAGGTAGTAGATTCCTAAAATCGCCCACAAAAAGACCTGCTGAAATAGTCGTCTAACACCTTCAGTTGCGTCACCGAATATGCCATAAAATATCCCTGCAAATACAATGCACAGTGCAATGATAGTAAGCAGCTCATAGACCATGCATGCGCATAACTTAATTAAACTTGGGGCTTGGTTTTTCGACAAAATAGTGGCGTGTTGTTGAGGGTTCATACAATAGATACTTCGGCGCTGTTTTTTAAATACAGTATAAACTGTGATTAAAAAACAGCGCCGAATGTTTAGTTCAAATCTGCATCAGTATAGGTATCTGGCGATTCTGCTCGTAATTTAGCTCGCTCAGACTCAGGTAGCTGTTGGTACTCTAGCCATTTCTTACGTAGCTCACTTTTTTTATCAACAGACAAGGCGTTGAATTGCTGATGCCTTTTTCTAGCATTCTCACGCTCGTAAGGCGTCATCCGGCTCCAGTTAGTCAGGCGCTTTTTAACCAAAGCTTGTTTGTCAGGATTCATTTTCGGGTAGTCACTGGCGATATCGAGCATTTTTTCACGTTGCCATGGGCGCAACGTATCCCACTCAGAAGCCAGTGGATTTAGCACTTGTCGCTGTGCATCATTAAGCTCAGCCCAAGATACGTCAGCTGCCTTAACGACTGAAACGCCAGAGACAAACAGCGCGAACGCAAAAACTAAACTTTTAAGCCTCAATTGGTATCCAGCCATGCAGTAAATCCTTTGTCTGCGTATGCTTCTGGTGGCAAGTCAGAGGCCAACAAGAATGCATCGCTATTTTCTATTTGATGATTAACACTAAACTGTTGTACAGCGAAAAAAGTTAACAACATCACGCACACCACCAACAAGGTGGAAAAAATGCGATGCTGCTCAAAATAATGTCCGAAACGCCCACCAAACCATTGCAAGGTGTGCCCACTCCGGTGGATGCTATGGCTAGCGGCCAATTGCGCTTCCTGACTGACTAATCTACCTATCGCTAGGCTACGTGCTTCTGCCAAACGCAACGAATGCTCATCGGGTAATTTCTGCGCGCGACTATCTAGCAACTCAACAATATTGCGTGCTATTTGATCTTCTACGTTTGCGTCCAAAGATGCTTCTTGATTTATATGTTTGTTGTTATCGATTTTCATTGCTCGCTCCTATTTTTCGAGCCATTATCTAGGTCCATTTAAGGTAACATTCGACAAGCCCAGCTTATCTAACCCTTGCTTACGTAACTCCACAGCCAAAGCATGCACCGCCCGTGAGCAATGTGTTTTAACGCTACCATCGGAGCATCCCATAATTTCCGCCGTCTCTGCCACGTCCATCTCCTCCCAGTAACGCAGCACAAACGCTTCACGTTGACGTGCTGGTAGTTTTTCTAATGCCCGCTCTATCAATGCAATTGTTTGACTACGTGCAATTTGGACTGAAGGCTCGTCACTATCATCGCCCACGTCTATCGTATCCAGTGGATCACGGTCTTCATTGTCATCAGCACTGCCGCCGAATGATGACAAAAGGGTGGTCCACAGGTTACGCACTTTTTGCCTACGCCAGTAATCACGCATCGTATTTTGTAAAATACGCTGAAACAGCATGGGGAACTCTGAAACAGGTTGAGCGCCGTATTTATCCGCCAGTTTCATCATAGCATCCTGCACGATATCAAGCGCAGCATGATCATCTCTGACCGCATAAGCCGTCTGTTTAAATGCACGCCGCTCTGTCGCTGCGAGAAAGTCAGAGAGTTCCTTGGGTGTTGCCATGTTAAAAATTAAACGCCATATTTTAGATTGGTATTTTATACTGTGATGCGAATGTCATGCTCAAACCGAATTGCATGTTTAGGCTTAAGTATATCAGGTTTGTATTTTCTACTGGATTTACTACTGAGCCCTCTGATGGCTTAGATTTTGATGATGAGTGTAGATATGACAGCTGAAACACAATACACTTATTCCAACTGTTTAATTGAGGCAGCTAGAGCTAGTAAACGTATATTCATGAAAAATCAAACGAAACTGGCGCTTTTAGTTACAATCTAAATTTAATGATCAAGACAAGAGCAACTTTATATTATGTGGAAGCTAATTTTTTGGGGTATCGTCATTTGGTTAGTCATTCAACTGATTAAACGTGGCTTAAGTACCAATCAAAATAAATCCCCAGCACAGAAAAATCAGGAAGAAACCAATATTGAGAATATGGTGGAGTGTGATCAATGCCATGTGCACTTACCGCGCTCTGAGGCATTTTTAGTTGATGGTAAATTTTACTGTACCAAAGCGCATATCAAATCAGATGCTTCATAGCACCGATGCCGATTAAATTTAAGCCATACATCAAGCGCAAGAAATAACGATGAATGATAATATCCTCTATCAAAATATTACCGCACAGAGTGAGTTATCACTGCAAGCGCGTACGATTCGTATTATCAATGTCTTTCGGCTCATATTAAGCTTAATTTTTGTATTATTTTCCTTATATGTTGGGCAAGAGAACTGGGGAGAAACCCAAGATGCCTCTTTATTCTTTAGCTTATCCTTAGCTTACTCCCTGTTCAGTTTCACCTTACTGCTTGTCGCTCCTGTCAGATCATCGGCTCTGGTCTTTTTCAACCCAGTACAAATTATTATTGATATATTCTTTATCATTTTCATTATGCATGCTGCAGGCGGCATACAAAGTGGTTTAGGGCTACTATTAATCATCACCATCGTTACAGCCAGCCTAATTAGCAATGGACGCTTAGCGCTGTTTTATGCAGCGATTGCTACCATCGGCTTACTACTAGAACAAAGTTATCAAATAGCCAAGTGGATGTTGCCTATTTCAGGGTACAGCCAACCCGCCATGCTGAGCTTGAGTTGCTTTGCGACCGCCTGGTTGGGATATAGCTTTGCTAAACGCATGACGCAAAGTGAAGCGCTGGCTTCTGCGCGTGGGATTGATCTTGAAAACTTGGCACAGGTAAATGCGCTTATCACCGAAGAAATGCAGGATGGGGTGATTGTCATTGACCAGTTTCTGAATATTCACCATCACAACTCACAAGCAATGCCACTACTTACGCGTAAAAAAGTGGATGATGAAGAAACCATAAAACTCAGTGATAGTGCGATAGAAATCGCGCATGTATTTACACGATGGATGCATGCAGAGAACATCAGTGAAAACCTCATCATTTCAATTAACAATAAAGAGTTAAAACTAAGATTAGAGCCAATTAACCATGACAGTCGTCTGTACGGTGCCGTTATTTTTATTCAAGACTGGAGTCAAATACAGTCCGCCGCACAACAATCAAAATTGGCAGCACTTGGACGACTGACAGCCAACATCGCACACGAGATACGCAACCCACTCAGCGCGATTAGCCATGCCAATCAGTTGCTACAAGAAGAAGACTTTAACGTACAGAACAAACGGATGTTGCAAATTATTGCGGACAATATCCAACGCATTGATCAAATCATCAAAGATGTGCTTGAGCTCAATCGCCGTGACCGCACCAACCAAGAAAGGTTATCGCTTAACCAATTCATTCTCGATTTTTATACCCAATTCTGTGCTGTAGAAAAGATACCTGCTTCACATTTTCAAATACCATCATTTAAAGACAACTTATTCATTGCTTATGACCAGCGCCATTTGATGCAAATTTTGTGGAATTTGTGTAAAAATGGCTGGGAGCATAGCCAGAAACAGGTGGGTAGCTTAAAGTTAAACTGTGCAAAAAATGGAAGAGCTGGTTTAAACTTAGAAATCATTGATGATGGTGAGGGTGTTGCAGAAGAGAATCGTAACAAGCTATTTGAACCTTTTTACACAACAAAAACGACAGGAAATGGCTTAGGCCTCTACATTTCACGTGAACTTGCAGAAGCAAATGGTTCGCGCCTAAGTTACCAAAAACTAGATTCAGGCAGTGCCTTTATTCTTCAATTACAAACAATCAACTAATACCGCAATCCGTCAAAGGGCAATATTTTAGTATGCAACAAAGACCTAGCTGCTTAATTGTAGATGATGAAACCGACATTCGCGAACTGCTTGCGATGACGCTAGAGCGTATGGATGTTGAAACATATAGCGCAAGTAGTTTAGAGGAGGCTAAGGCCATGCTCAAGCAACGCTCCTACGCGCTATGTTTAACTGACATGCAAATGCCGAATGGCACTGGTCTTGACCTTGTTAACTATATTAATGAATTTCACCTAGGCTTACCAGTAGCAGTGATTACCGCTCATGCCAGTGCGGACAATGCTGTTTCTGCACTCAAAGCTGGTGCTTTTGACTATCTCGCCAAACCAATCTCACTGAAACAACTACGCCCCGTGATTGAGTCTGCGCTCAAGCTGAGTGCAAGGACTGCTCAAAACACACCTAACACCTTAGAAATGATTGGCAATTCTGAGCAAATTCAATACGTGCGTAACATGATTGCAAAAGTATCTCGTAGCCAAGCGCCGGTTTACATCAGCGGCGAATCTGGTAGCGGAAAGGAACTGGCGGCTAAACTTATCCACCAAAACAGCTCGCGTGCCGATGGTGCCTTTATTGCTGTTAACTGTGGTGCTATTCCTGAAAATTTAATGGAGAGTGAGTTCTTCGGATATAAAAAAGGGGCATTCACGGGAGCAAATCAAGATAAAGAAGGTTTATTTCAAGCCGCTAACGGTGGAACATTATTTTTAGATGAGGTTGCTGACTTGCCGCTTGCAATGCAAGTAAAGTTGCTAAGAGCGATTCAAGAGAAAAAAGTCCGGATGGTAGGTGGTACAAATGAAGACGCCGTCGATGTACGTATTATTAGTGCGACGCATAAAAACTTAACCGAAATGATGGATACAGGCCAATTTAGAAAAGATTTGTATTACCGGCTTAACGTGATTCAACTTAAGATGCCAGCCCTACGCTGCCGGCCTACTGACATTCCGCTACTCACCGAAATGTTACTCAATAAGCTGTGCCAAGCTCAAGATATCGCAACACCTAAGATTGACGCTAAAGCACACACTTATATTTCTAGCCTAGCATTTCCAGGCAATGTGCGCGAATTAGAAAACATGCTAGAACGTGCGCTTGCACTATGTGATGGAGAGACGATTAACGTTGAGGACGTACTGACGGAGGGAAGTCTAGATGCACCGACTAACATTCCTAATGTTATGTTTGACAGTCATCACTCCAATGAAATCAATCTGACTGACTACCTTGAAGAGGTAGAAAAAAAGGCCATTATTCAGGCCCTAGATAAAACGAATAACAACAAAACGGCTGCTGCCAAACTGCTAGGCGTGACATTCCGCACATTACGCTATCGGCTTGCGAAACTTGGTCTCACCAAAGATAGTGACCTAGACTTAGAGTCCGATGCAGAAGATCACTAAATTCATCAAACTGACCAAACTAATGCTGCACCCAACATGGGCGCAGCATTAGCAAGACAATCAACGTTCTATGCCAACACCAAGAACAGATAAGTGACATAGATAGCGCCATTCACTAACAAGTGCCAAACACGCAATCCACCTTTTTGCACCAAGTAGCGTAGCCATATCGCCGCAACTAGTGTTAAGACAATCCCTAACAATACTTCACGACGAGGCTCCCAAGGGGTAAGCATAATACCAATCGCTGGTAGCAATGTGCCCTGAAACACCATCGCACCTGTAATGTTGCCAAACGCTAGCGTGTCCTTACCTTTGCGTATCCATAAGATACTATTCACTTTTTCTGGGAGCTCAGTTGCAATTGGAATAATCAACAGAGAGAGTAACAATGCTGAAATACCAAGCAAATGAGAAGCTTCTTCTACACCACCGATAAAGCCCTTAGCGCCAGCCACTAGTAGCGCCAAACCCAAGAACAACTGCACAGAGATAACTACCATATTGTTAGGTAGACCCAACTTACATAAGAACATCTCACCACCAGCTTCAGTCGCGTGCCCGTCTTCAACAAGTGATTTTGATGCACGTAATGTCAACATGACATAGACAAAGTAAATTAGTACCATGCAAAAGCCCAAACCGTAACGCACAACACTTAGACTGTGCGGTACAAACATAGCAACCGCAGCAAAGCTGAATGCGATAATAAAAAAGTTAAGATCACGTGCTAACCCAGTACGCTCTGGTCTTAGATGCCCCTGTGTACCTCTCCGGCGCCATACTGAAACTGCCATGAGGCAAATAGAAAGCGTTGCTAACATCAAAGGCGCACCCAAGATAGCACCCACACCAATTTCTTCGTTAGTCGCAGCATTTTGTGTGCCCGCTAACAGCGCAAGTAAAGGTACTGAGGTCTCTGGTAACGCAGTGCCCACCGCCGCGAATAGAGATCCTGTTACGCCTTCTGAGATGCCCAATTTCTCACCTAAATGCTCAAGTGCATTGGTAAACACCTCAGCGGCAATCAAAATCACAATAAGCATCACTAACAGTTCTAAAAATACCATTTAAATTTCCTTTTATTTGAAGCATCGCTTCATTAATGTTGGCATTTTAAACTGAAGTCAGCATAAAATTAGCAATCATGGAAAATTACGCTATAAATAATGATGGTTTCGTGGCGCATGCGCAACAAATCGCATCACCTAATTTTGATGCACGCCCTAATGCAGAAATTAGTTTGATTGTGATTCATAACATCAGCCTCCCACCAAGCCAATATGGCGGCAATGGCATCATTGAGCTTTTTACGAACCGGCTAGATCCCGATGAGCATCCTTATTATGCAGGTATTTATACCCATCAAGTATCAGCACATTTTCTAATAAGACGTGATGGCGCACTCATACAGTTCGTCTCATGCCTGAACCGAGCATGGCATGCAGGAAAATCCAATTGGCAATCACGTGAACGTTGTAACGATTTCTCGGTCGGAATAGAGCTTGAAGGGTCTGATTTCGAAGCGTTTGAGGACATTCAGTACCAAACGCTCAATAAATTAGTGGATTGCCTCAACAACAGCTATCCAATTCAAGCTATAGTAGGTCATTCAGATATTGCACCAGACAGAAAAACTGACCCTGGTCCATTTTTTGACTGGCAAAAATTAACACACCATCATCATTAAAAACAATCAACTTATGCAAAGAATTTTTAGCCTGACTTTAGTCACTTTTTTTGCCAGCATGCTCATTGCATGTGGCGCAAGTGAAGACAAAGCAAAAGAAGCTAATAAAAATGGTCCTAAACCTACTTTGGTGACCGTTTCGGCTGTGCAGGATGCACCTGTGGAAATAACGGAAGAGGGCATCGGCTCACTTGAAGGCTTGGTTGACCCAACACTTAAGGCCGAGGTTCCTGCACGTATCATCAAGGTATTTGTCAGCCCAGGAGATAGCGTTAAGCAAGGGCAGCTTATTGCCACACTAGACCCAACAGCATTTAATCTACAAGAACGAGAAGCGCAGGCGGAGGTAGCACGCATTGAAGCACTGCTAAATAATCAGTCAAAAACAGTCACAAGGAATCAAGCTTTAGTTGATAAAAAATTTATTTCACAAAATGCTGTTGATACAAGTGTAGCTGACCAACGGGTACTTAAAGAGCAATTAGTGGCAGCCAAAGCGCGTATCAATACCATACGCAACAGCACTGGAAAAACGAGAATATTTGCCCCCACAGACGGTGTGGTAGAAAATAAGATTGTAGACACTGGTGAGTATGTCAACGTAGGCGACCCTATCGTACAAATCATTTCAAATAAATTATTACGTGCCTACATTCCCTTTCCAGAACGCGTGGGAACGCAACTTAAAGCCGGTTTAAAGTTAAGACTTACCACACCTACAAGCGACACGCCTGTTGAAACAGTCATCCGTGAACTTAAACCCCTCATTACGGCAAGTAATCGTACTATTATGGTGATTGCCGATGTGAAAAATGTGGCAGGATGGCAAGCTGGTGCCAGCGTGAATGCAAGTGTGATTTTAGGTGAGCGCGCTTCTGCGATGATGGTGCCAGAACAAAGCGTAGTGTTGCGTCCAGCTGGACAGGTCGTCTACATCATTAAAGACAACATCGCTCATCAAGCTATCGTCACAACCGGTTTACGTAAAAGCGGCTTGATTGAAATTACAGAGGGGGTGAATGTGAATGATGTCGTTGCCGTAGATGGCGCCGGCTTTTTAACAGACAAGGCACAGGTCAAAATTGCCAATAAAACCGCAGCAACATCATAATCATTGATACTTATACCCCATGACGCTACCTGAACTTTCTATTAAACGCCATGTGCTTGCTTGGATGCTATCTGGCGTCATCGTGCTGTTCGGCATCATTTCGTATAACCGTATCGGTGTAGATCGCCTACCAGCGATTGATTTCCCCATCATCATGGTCACAACTACACTGCGTGGTGCTAATCCCGATGTAGTTGACACCAGCATCACCAGCATCATTGAGTCTGCTATCAACACTACACCAGGCATTGAGCATATTCAATCATCATCGTCACCTGGGGTTTCCAGTATCAGTATTACGTTTTCTCTGGATAAAGATATCGATGTTGCCTATAACGAGGTACAGTCTAAAGTAAACCAAGTACTGCGCCGCCTGCCTAATGATACCGATCCGCCATCTGTGCAGAAGGTAGATACCAATGCATCTGCTGTCATTTGGTTAGCTTTAAGTGGTGACCGTACAATCCAGCAACTCAATCTTTATGCCAACAATGTATTAAAGAAGAAGTTTGAAACCATTAACGGCGTGGGAGAAGTCTCTATTGGTGGGCGCCGCGACCGGGTGATTCGCGTCAATGTAAATCCTGAGCGTATGGCTGCTTATAAGCTTGCTGCGACTGACCTCATTAGTGCATTTAACCGTGAGCATATTCAATTGCCAGGTGGATTTTTGGTCAGCTCACAAGCTGAGCAGCTACTAAAACTCGACCTTGAGTTTCATGATATCAACGACTTATCCAATTTAATTATTACCACTAAAGATGGCGTCCCGATTCGGCTAAAAGATGTAGCCGATGTTGAAGATGGCCTCACCGACAATCGCCAAATTGCGCGATACAACGGAAAGCCAACGGTAGGCCTAGGTATGGTGAAGGTTGCCAATGCCAATACGGTAGAAATTATTAAAGAAGTTGAGCGTAGACTTGAGCAAGATATTCGACCAAATCTACCGCCTGGTCTCAGCCTGGAAATCTCAACTAATGACTCCATCTTCATTAATCAAATGGTGGCATCACTCAAAGAGCACTTAGTGGAAGGCACTTTATTTGCCGCATTAATCGTGCTGATTTTTATGCGTTCGTTTAGCTCCACCGTGATGATTTGCCTAGAAATTCCAGTTTCACTATTGGGTGCAATCGCGGTGATGTACTTTGCCGGCTATACCTTCAATAGCATGACACTACTGGCACTACTCCTGCTGATTGGTGTAGTGGTGGACGATGCAATTGTCGTGCGTGAAAGTATTCTTCGACACATGTCTGGGGAAGTAGGTGAGGCGCTCAGCCCTGAAGATATGAAAAACCCTGGCAAAGTGGCTTTATTCCGCTCACAAGCCACTAAAAACGGTAGTAATGAAGTGGTGTTTGCCGTATTGGCTTCGTCTCTATCGCTGGTTTGTATATTCGCGCCCGTGATATTCATGAATGGCGTCATTGGGATGTTTTTTAAATCTTTCGCCGTCGTCGTCACATTCGGTGTGCTCGTGTCTTTATTTGTCTCACTCACCCTGACACCGATGCTCTGCTCTCGTTATTTAAGCGTCACGCATAAGGAAAATGCTGCATACCGCCTAACAGGACGTGGCTTAGATTATCTAGATGCCCAATATAAAAAGCTACTAAACGTGACACTCAGACATCGAGGATTTGTGCTGATATTCACCGCAATTTTTGTGGCAGCATCTGGCTATCTAACGCTTAAATATGTAGAAAAAGACTTTGTGCCAGAGTCTGACGAAAGCAGTTTTGGTATCAGCATTAAAACACCCTTAGGCTCCAGCCTTGACTACACTGACTCCAGACTCAAGATGGTTGAAACTATATTAAAGAATTATCCCGATGAGGTGGATAGCTACTTTTCATCAATAGGCACTGGCTCTCGTGGGCAAGTTAATGAAGGGCGAATCAACGTGCGCCTTAAGCCTAAAGAGTTAAGGGAAAAAAGTCAGCAAACCTTAATCAAAGAACTTAAAGTTGAACTGGAACAGGTGCCAGGTGCACGGGCACTAGCAGCACCTGCATCAGTGGTGCGTGGGCAACGTTCTGAGAAGCTCCAATTCAATTTAACAGGTAACAACCTACAAGAACTTGGTCGAATTTCTAAACTATTGCAGCAATCGTTAAGCAACAACGCAGAAATTGGACGAGTGGATTTAGATGTTCAGCTAGATTTACCACAATTAGACGTACAAATAGACCGAGCACGTGCGGCCACATTAGGACTTAATGCCCAGGAGATTGCGACTGCAGTCAGCCTTTATGCTGGTGGTATTAATGTGGCCAAGTTTAATGAAGCTGCAGGTGATGGGCAACGTTATGATGTTCGCATCAAAGCCACTGAAGGAGATTTAACCAACGTCACAGACTTAAGTAAAATTTACCTGAGAAGTGAGAGTGGAGAGCTTGTACGTCTTGATGCTGTCGCTAAGTTCAATCAAGAACTCGGCCCGGCTGTCATTGGTCGCTATGATCTACAATACGCTGTAAATTTTTATGCAAACCCAAACATGCCGTTGGGTGAAGCGGTAGATTTAGTTAAAGAGACTGCCGCCACCATCGTCCCGCCAGAATACACCTTGAAACTCACAGGCCAAGCTGAAGAGTTCGGCAAGACGTTTAAAAACATCCAATTTGTGTTTATTCTTGCCTTTGTTTTACTCTATATGGTGTTAGCTAGCCAGTTCAATTCGTTTGTTCAGCCTTTACTGGTGATGCTAGCGCAACCGCTAGCAATTATCGGCGGCTTGATTGCGCTGCTTATTTCAGGTGACAGTCTCAACATGTACTCCATGATTGGTCTTGTCTTATTAATAGGTTTAGTGGCTAAAAATTCTATTTTATTGGTAGATTTAACCAATCAACTATTAGATAAGGTAAGGGATACTGGCCAAATAATTAACAAAGTGCATATTAATGCAGCGTTGAGCGAGGCTTGCCCAGTGCGCCTGCGTCCCGTACTAATGACCTCGCTCACCATCATTTTAGCGCTACTACCAGCTGCAATGGGTTTAGGCGCAGGCTCTGAAACAAACAAGCCGCTATCAGTTGCTATCATAGGTGGCATGATTTCATCCACGCTACTTACTTTAGTGGTGGTCCCTGCGGCTTACTCCTTGCTCATCGGCTGGATTAGTCAACGCAATACGAGCCACCACTCCTCGCAAAGTATTTAACTATATCAACGCGTGATCGTTATTGTTCTAATTAAGTTGTCCTGTTTAATTGCGTGATACCAGCATAAACGGAACATGTGAATTGCCATTAATTTGCGACATTTATCTTTACCCTTCAATAAGTTGAATGCTACTATTTGACCGCCATTTGTATTACTTGCTTATGAAGTAATAAGTTTAATCAACAGATTAAGCATGTGTCCATGATAAAAAATAATCAATAAGGGAGCATCAATGTCAAATCGTCAAACGCCTGTTGTGTTTACGGGCAGAGCAGGTGAGTATTTTGGTATTTGGATTGTCAATTTACTCTTGTCCATCGTCACCTTAGGTATTTATTCCGCATGGGCGAAGGTGCGTCGAAATAAATATTTCTATCACAATACGCTGATTGACGGCGTGGGCTTTGATTATCATGCAAGTCCGATTGCGATTCTTAAAGGACGCATCATTGCCGTTGTATTGTTTGTGCTCTATCAAGTGCTTGCTGGCTTTAGTCCAATTGCAGCAGTCGTTCTATTGATTGCGTTCTTATTAGCTTTACCATGGATTGTAGTACGTGGACTAACATTTAATGCGCGCAACTCTAGCCATCGTGGTTTAAGGTTTGACTTTGATGGTAGCTACCTTCAGGCTGCCCTCGCGTTTATTGTGTATCCAGTTTTAGTAGTCATTACATTAGGGCTTGCTTTACCATTTGTCGCACAACGTGTTAATCAATTTGCATTTAATCATCACAAGTTCGGCCTGAGCCGCTTCCAGATGCAAGCTTTAGTCAAAGACTTTTACATGGTTTACCTGAAACTAATTGGAGTGATATTAGCGATTAGCTTAGCCATCTATTTTGGCATTAGTAGCTTAGCAAGTACTAACAAACATGAGACTGTCAGCATTAACCAACAACAGATTCTACAAACACATACCGCTACAGCAGACATAGGTTTTATCAAAGTAGCGAATACCGCTGAAATGCCAATAGAAGAATATTCAAATGAGGCATACCTAGCAGAGGAGCAATCCACAGCAGACTACCTGAAAGACTTAAGCCCAGAAGACCGGGCTGAGTTTGAAGCGCAAATGAAACAATATGAAGCACAAATTCAAGATGCCGAATCCAAAGCTGGCGAGTCTGTTAAAAAAGAAAACCCTATTGAAAAAATGTTTGGTCCTTATGCGGCGATGCTGGGCCCTATGATATATGCCATTTTTTTTGGCCTTGCATTATTTTATATGGCGATGATTTTCTTAATCACTGCTTATATAAAATCCAGAATCACCAACATCATCTGGAACAGCACATCACTGGAGCATATTTCTTTTAGTAGCAATCAGCGCATGCGTGACTTAGCATGGTTGTATTTTTCCAATACCATTATTCTGTTCTTGACATTAGGCTTAGCTACACCGTGGGCGCAAATTAGAATGGCACGTTATCGTGCTGAGCGATTAGCCTTAATTGGCGAAACAGATTGGGATAAATTTGTAGGTGAGAAAAAAGAAATGTCACGCGCTATGGGCGAAGAAATTGCCGAAATGTTTGATGTAGATCTTTCTTTTGGCTAATACGCAACCGATGCAGTTTGATGCAGATTACTTTGATGGCATCAGCCCCCGTGCACAGCGGGTGCTGGTGAGTATCACTGATGATGCATTTACTTTTAATGCCACTACAGATATCAGTGGCGCATCGCCAACCCGCCATATTTTCTTCATCAAAGATTGCCATATTCAAGCAAAGCTTGGCACAGGACGACGTCTCATTGATTTATCTGATGGTAGCCGACTAGAAACTGATTATCAGGATTTAGAACATCATCTACCGAAAAATTCTTCGCATCATTTATGGCGGGCAATCCATTATGCGGAGTCACACCTATTAATCGTCATCTTCGCACTCATAGGCATCGTGCTATCAAGCTTATTACTATTGAAGTATGGCGTGCCAGTTGCAGCAAAATTTGCCGCGTTAGCAACACCGCCAAACATTGAAAAAGACCTAGGCAAACAAACACTTGAAGCTTTAGACCATCAAAAACTAGGCTACTTCACTGCATCAGAACTATCTGATGCAAAAAAATCAGCTATTCAAGAGGCATTAAAAGATTTATGTTTAAAAACCAGAGACTGTCCAAGTTATCAGCTTACCTTTAGAAAAAGCCCTACCATTGGCGCTAATGCATTTGCATTACCTGGTGGTTATTTAATCATGACCGATGAATTAGTAGCGCTCGCTAAAGATAACAATGAAATTATTGCAGTGCTAGCCCATGAACTAGGCCACGTAAAAGGACGTCATGCATTAAGACAAACCTTACAAGGCACCATCTCAGGCATTATCGTCATTGCCATCACCGGCGACGTAAGCAGCATTGCCGCTGGCCTGCCAGCACTGATGCTCAACATGAGCTACTCGCGTGACTTAGAGCTGGATGCCGACCACTATGCACTAAAATCGCTTAAAACGGCATGTATTCCGACACACTCATTTGCGACGTTATTATTAAAACTAGAAAAAAGTCACGAAGGCAGCACATCGGCACCCGAAATGATTTCATCACACCCGAACACCAAACAGCGGATTATGCCATTTTTAAGCAAACAGCATCAATGTGAACAGCCTAGCATCTGATCATAAGGTTTGAGGTTCTACTGCGCATATCATCTGATCGCCTAATCACTTAATTGAGCTATGACTCACACGCAATGTATGGAGAAACGTTTGGTGACCTTGTTAGTTGGCAACATCAACTTTACTCGGCGCTTCCAGGGTAAGCTTTTGCACAACTAAACTACCCACAATATCACCCTGCACATTCACTGTAGTACGCAAAGTATCTAATAAGCGGTCAATAGGAAGTAAAATCGCGATGGCTTCAGCTGGCAAACCTACTGATTGCAATACCATCACCATGGTCACCATCCCTGCACTAGGAATCCCTGGCGCACCCATTGCAGCAATCATTGCAGTAAGAAATACGATTAACTGTTGCACAAAGCTTAGCTCCACACCAACCAGATTAGCAATAAACAGCGCGGCAATCGCTTCATACAACGCAGTGCCATCCATATTAATGGTCGCTCCCAAAGGCACCACAAAGCCAGCAATTTCTGACTTTACATGTAAGCGTTGTGTGACGCAACGCATCGTCACAGGTAAAGTGGCAGAGCTTGAACTCGTCGCAAATGCTGTCAACAAAGCCTCACGTGAGCCGTGAAATAACCACCATGGTGACTTTCGTGTGACTACATATAGCACAAGAGGTAACACCACCACACCATGCAATAAGGTAACGCCGACAACGACCGCAACAAACTTACCTAACATGCTCAGCATCATCACATCCTGCACTGCGATTAACCGAATCAGAAGTGCCATAATACCGAGAGGTGCTAGATACATGACCCATCGCACAATCAGCATTGTAATGTCTAGCGCTTCTTGTAATAGTCGATGTAAGTGTTTGAAGCGATCACCACCTACCACCAGAGCTACTCCCAAAATAAGTGCAAACATCACTACAGCGAGCACATTACCTTTCGCTAAGGCCTCAAATGGATTCATAAACAAGCCATGTAAGAACTGTGCAAAGAACTCAGGTAGAGGCAATTGCTTTGCTTCAAACCCCTGCATGGCGTCTGCAAACATCGTGATATGTAAGCCGCTACCGGGCTTAAAATAATTGGCTGCCAATAACCCTAAGCTAATCGCAATCATCATGGTGGCTGTAAAGTAAATAAGCGTTGTGACCCAAACACGATGCATTTGCTGATGCGCGCGTAAATTAGCGATTCCCACTGAGATTGAGCAAAACACCAGTGGTATCAGAATCATTTTAAGCAGATCAATAAACAATGTACCGGCTAATCCAGCAGTATAGAGTCCGACTTTTACCAGCTGATGTTCAGTGCCTAATGAATGAAAATACATTCCTACCGCAACGCCGATAATGGCAGCAAGTAAGATCTGAAGATTGAGGCTGGGTAACTTCATGCAACAAGAGCCTTTATAAAATGATAGTGACAGGTTCTGCTACAGGGGATGCAGAAATGAGTAGACACTGATCAACAACAACTTCTGTTAAACGCCTAACTAATTCAGTCAAATTTTTACTGATCACGCCATCAGCAACTATTATGAAAAATGCGTTGCTAATGCACAAGCGTATCATCAACCACATAAACTGGAAGAGTCCGCCAATAATTTTTTACAAAATAAAAAAGGGTAAGATTAAATCTTACCCTTGATGACTTACGCTTTTACCGCTTTTGTTTTTGCCGCACTGGCTTTTACAGATTTTGGCTTAACCTCTTTCGGCGCTTTCTTCAATGCTGACTTTTTAGCTGGTGCGTCTTTATCTGTAGTCTTTTTAACGGCAGCTTTTTTAACCTTAGCTTTCACTGGCTCATCCTCTGCAGCGCTTACATCCTCCACACTTTCTGGCGCTACCGCCAAATCAGGTGCTTCTTCTGATGTACTTTTCTCAGCTGGGGTATCAGTGTTTGCAACACTTGCGGCATCTAGCTTCTCAAAAACCGCTGCAAAAAAACCATCCGTATTATGTAAGTGCGGTAATAACTTCAAGTAATCGCCAGTATCAAGCTGAATCTGATGTTGCGCTAAAATCTCTGCCGCATTCATCAGCTTAAAGTCAGGGTGTGTTGCTAAGAACTGCTCCGCAATTTGCTCATTCTCGTCGCGCAACAAACTACAAGTTGCGTAAATCAAACGCCCGCCCACTTTAGTTAACTTAGCGGCACGCGCTAAAATATTGGTTTGTTTAACATTAAGCTCGGCAACATCTTGTGGCGTTTGGCGCCATTTAAGATCAGGATTCCGACGCAAAGTGCCTAGACCACTGCAAGGTGCATCCACCAGCACGCGGTCAAATTTTCCATTTAAGCGTTTTAGTTTAGGATCAGTTTCACTGCTAATGACTTGTGCGTTCAAGTTGCTTAATCCTGAACGTTTTAAACGCTGCCCTAAATTATGTAGGCGCTTTTCTGATACATCAAATGCATACAAACGGCCTGTATTCCGCATTAATGCGCCAATGGCCAAAGTCTTGCCGCCAGCACCAGCACAGAAATCAGCCACCATCATGCCGCGCTTAGCAGCAACCAAATGTGCCAATAACTGGCTACCTTCATCTTGCACTTCAATCTTGCCTTCAGTAAACAAAACGTGACGGCCAATATTCAAGCGATTGGGCATACGAAGGCCAATCGGTGAGTAAGGGGTTTTAGTCACATTCATTTCGCCTGAGGTATTTTCAGCAATAAATTTTGCCATCACTTCGTCACGCGTGCCTTTAATCGTATTCACACGTAAATCCAGCGTCGCTTGCTCATGCATGCTACGCGCAATGGTTAACGCCTCAGCCTCACCATATTGTGCAACTAGCTTGTCCCACAGCCAGTCACGCACGTCAGCTTGCACAGCTAATGGTAAATTATCTGTAGACTTGGCTTTGATGAGATGTGCCCATTCTTTTTGCTGCTCGCTCAACATTGGCTCTAGCTCACGAATACTCATGCCTTGTACGCGCAATAGCCAAGCTAAAATCAATTTACGCGCATCATCAGGGTCATTTTCATCGTTAGCCGTGACTGTGCTTAGAAAACGCAAGCGACGTAAAACCCCATAAACGCTTTCCGCCACAAATGCACGCTCTTTGGTACCTAAATCACGATTGTTACGGAAAAATTCACTTAACTTCGCATCAGCAGGGCTACTAAAGGTTAGTAGATTAGATAAAACGATTGCAGCTTGCCGAATTAAATTAGGCGTCATATTGATTCTCTTTGTATTGTTTTCTGTTGTTACTTAAATTGTTGTTACTTAAATTCTAGTGACTAATGGTAGTGACTAAAGGCTTAATTACGATTAGATTTAGTTGCTTGGTTAATTTAGATTAGTGTCTTATAGTTTAGTCACTAGTTAAACAGCCCAGCCATTAGGCTCACTATTCGATACGCAATTCAGTTAAGGTTTGCTCTAACTTATGGCCGTCATCATCAATCATCAGTATGCGCGCTGGCACGTAATAATGTTCTGTTGCCAACCAAAGCTCTTTGGTTTCTGATGCGTCCTTCTCTGCTGGTGTCAAATGCAGGGTTTTATACTGCACACCCGCACCATCAATGATTTTCTGCTCGGGGTTCACTTTATACTGATACTGCTTGAGTTTCTTGCCGGTGGTCAGTGGCACGGTAATCGTATTTTTTAACGATGCCCGCATAAACATAAACTGGTATGCATAGCTCGCTAAATCTTGAGTACCAGCTTTAAGTTCGGCCGTTTCCTGCTTACCCTTAATTGTCATCACCAGACTGCGCTTTGCCCAATCAAAGTCTGTGAATAATGATTTCTTTTTATGGTTGCCTTGGTGTAATTCGAAATGCGTTGGTTGCAAACCTTTTGCAGTGATCACACCAACGCTACTTAACTTACGCTCACCAAGTAAGGCATAAACACCCAACCCTTTGGTTGTACTTTCTACCGTATAAGCATTTTTAGTAACCACAAATAGCTCGTGCACATTTGCAAACGGCTCGCCATTTTTAGTCACTTCATAAGTGGCCTGAATACGTTTAGGCAAAGGGCTGCTTGAAATATTTTCTTTAGCAGCCTTCGTTTTAGATACAGCAACTTGTGGTGCTAGCGCTACCGCGCCAATTAACAAACTAAATAACAAGCTCCATGCTTTGATTCGATTCATCACTAAAATTCCTTAATTTTAAGACACATCACGCTCAACGCATCAGACCTAATTTTGCTATACAAGTTTTTGTTATACACCAAGCCGCTTTTTCTAAAATGGGTTAAATCAACATATAGACTAAACTACAATGGTTGGCGCTTCACCTGCATTTTGTATACGAATGTGACCAATTTCAAACACTGTCTCACCCGCAGCCTCTAGCAATGCTTTAGCCGCAGCAGCGTCTTCTTTCGCTATGATAATCGCCATGCCAATACCGCAGTTGAACGTTTTATACATTTCGCTCGGAACGATATTGCCCTGTGCTTGCAACCATTGGAACAACGGTGGTAATTCCCAACCAGATGCTTGGATTTCAGCGGTTAAACCTTCTGGCAATACACGTGGGATATTCTCAGTAATGCCGCCACCTGTAATGTGCGCCATGCCCTTTACTGGCATTGCTTCAATGAGTTTTAACAAAGATTTCACATAAATACGTGTTGGTGCCATGACCACATCTTTGAATTTTCTACCGTGAAAATCAGACTCAAAATCAATGCCTGATTTCTCAATCAATTTGCGAATCAGTGAGTAGCCGTTTGAGTGTGCGCCACTTGAAGCCAAACCTAACACCACGTCACCTGCGGCAATTGTCGTACCGTTAATCAAATTAGCTTTATCTACACAGCCTACTGCAAAGCCTGCTAAATCGTACTCACCTGCAGGGTACATACCTGGCATTTCTGCAGTTTCACCGCCAACTAATGCGCAGCCAGATTGCTCACAGCCTTCCGCAATGCCTTTAATCACTTGTGCCGCAACACCAACTTCTAATTTACCGCATGCGAAATAATCTAAGAAGAAAAGTGGCTCAGCGCCTTGTACCAAAATATCATTCACGCTCATGGCAACCAAGTCGATACCGACGGTATCGTGCTTGTTTAGCTCAAACGCTAACTTAAGCTTTGTGCCTACGCCATCAGTGCCTGATACTAAAATCGGCTCGTTAAATTTTTTCGGCACGGCAAACAATGAGCCAAAACCACCAATACCGCCCAACACTTCTGGGCGCATCGTACGTTTGGCAAACGGTTTAATCTGTTCAACTAACGCATCGCCTGCTTCAATATCAACACCAGCATCGCGGTAGCTAATTGAAGTTTTATCTGAATTATTGGCGCTCAAGGGGGTTCTCGCTTTCTACAAAAAGTATGTTCTATCGTTATAATGTTATTTTAACCGAAATGCTTAGTTATCTGAAATGTTGAAAGCCTGAAAACGCAGGCTTTTCCAAATCAGCCACACTTTACTGAAAGCGCAGAATGAACAAACACACAAATACCGTTTGGCTGGTGGCTGTTTTATCGGTTTTCGGCCTTATTTATCTGCTAGGCCCAATCCTTACGCCTTTTTTAATTGCGGCAATATTGGCGTACATTGCCAACCCTTTAGTTAACAAAATTGAAGCCCTTCAATTAGGAGGACATCAAAGCAAGTTTTCATTTAAACCAAGCCGTAGCATTGCCACATTGCTGGTACTTTTGTTGTTGCTAGCAGTTTTAATCATGATTGTATTAATCATGATTCCATTGTTACAGCATGAGTTTGTACAAATTTCACAAAAGATTCCCGTGTACTTAAATGCAGCAAAAGCCAACCTTGAACCTTGGTTACAAAAGAATTTTGGCGTCAGCACCGACATTGACCCAGCACAGATTCAAGCCATTCTCACCGAAAACTGGAAAACCACAGGAAACTTTGCCAAAAACATTGCGCTTAGCTTAAGCAATCACGGCATGGCAGTGATTGGCTGGCTCGGCAACTTGATACTTATTCCACTGGTACTGTTTTATTTGCTACTGGATTGGAATATCTTCATGCAGAAAATTAGTGCATTACTGCCACGCCAACTGATTGCCAAAACACAAGAAATTGCCTCTGAAATTGACGCTGTGCTGGCTGAGTTTTTACGTGGACAACTCACCGTCATGGTATTGATGAGTATATTTTACGCCACTGGTTTATGGATGGCAGGACTCGAGTTTGCACTGCCTATCGGCATATTATCTGGCTTACTGGGTTTTATTCCCTATTTGGGCTTTGGGTTAGGCTTAACATTAGCGCTGATTTCCGGTGTATTACAATTTGGCAATTTCGCCGACCTTATTCCAATGTTAGTGGTATTTGGTTTGGGCCAACTCGTTGAGAGCATGGCACTTACGCCATGGCTAGTAGGAGATCGTATCGGCCTTCACCCGCTTGTTGTCATTTTTGCACTCATGGCAGGTGGCCAGCTATTTGGTTTTGCAGGCGTGCTACTAGCACTACCTGTATCAGCCGCGATTGCCGTTGGCTTCAGACACGCAAAACAACAATATCTTAGCAGTCGATTTTACTTAGGTTAGCCGCATGAACAGTACGGATCATCATTACCAATCTCCGACCAAGCAATTATTGCTCGATATTCAGCCTTTGGCACCGCCAACGTTGGATAACTTTATTGTGGGTCAAAATGCTGAAGCACTTCACAGCTTGAAGCAAGCACTTACTTACGCAGAAGAAGCGCGTTTTATTAACTTATGGGGTGCACAAGGCAGTGGGAAGTCTCACCTTTTGCAAGCCTGCCAACGCATTGCGGCACAGTCCGAATTACCGCTTTTTATCGCAGACGATACCCATTTATTAAATGAGGATGCGCAAATCGCACTATTTGACCAATTCAATCAACTACGCGCGTCAGGCGGCATTCTTATTTCCAGCGGTATTGCAGCGCCCACACAAATGAATCTACGTGATGACTTAGCCACTAGACTAGCATGGGGGTTGGTTTACCAGCTGCATCCACTGACCGATGAAGAAAAAGCTCAAGCGCTTAAAACACATGCAAAAGAGCGTGGCATAAAATTGCCAGATGAGGTGGTTGATTACTGCCTGCGCTATCTGCGTCGTGATTTACCAACACTGATGGCTGTATTGGATGCGCTGGATGTTTGGTCGCTGACTGAAAAGAAGCCTGTGACCGTGCCTATGCTAAAAAAATTATTACAATTGAATCTTGAAACTTAAGTCTCATGGACATGATATAGCAGGCGATTATCAGCGCTTTATCGCTTGATTCAATCTCCTGTAAAATCTCACTATTGGCAGATAAACACTCCCCTTATTAAAGTGACCACCTATGTTACGCATTACTGAAGTAAAACTCCCGATTGAAAACGCACAATCGCTCATCCATCAAGCCGATGAAATTAAAGCAGCATTGCTTAAGCGTTTAGAAATTCCAGAAAGTGATTTGATTCACTTTGATATATTTAAACGCGGCGTAGACGCACGCAAATCGCATGCTATTTTATATGTGTACAGTCTTGATGTAGAAGTCAAAAACGAAGAAAAAATATTAGCGAAGTTTCGCAAAGATGCGCACATTAAAACTGCGCCTGACACCAGTTATCAATATGTTGCAACGACCTCATCCCCACCTGAATTAAGGCCAGTGATTGTGGGGTTTGGCCCCGCAGGTATTTTTGCAGCACTAATTTTAGCGCAATCTGGATTTAAACCGATTGTATTAGAGCGTGGAAAAGAAGTGCGTAAACGCACGCAGGACACATGGGGCCTATGGCGTAAAAGTACACTTAACCCAGAATCCAACGTGCAATTTGGTGAGGGTGGTGCGGGCACTTTCTCAGACGGTAAGCTTTATAGCCAAATCAAAGACCCTAAACATTATGGCCGCAAAGTGATTCAGGAGTTTGTAAAAGCAGGCGCACCACAAGAAATTATGTATGTAAGCCACCCGCATATCGGCACATTCCGTTTAGTGGGGATGGTTGAAGAAATGCGCAAAACGATTACTGAATTAGGCGGTGAAATTCGATTCGAGAGCCGTGTTGACGACATTGAAATTGAAAATAACGAAGTGAAAGCAGTCGTATTGCAAACTGGTGAACGTCTTGCAACGAATCACTTGGTGTTAGCGGTAGGCCATAGCGCGCGTGACACGTTTGAAATGGTATATAAACGTGGCATTTATATTGAAGCCAAACCATTTTCAATTGGCTTTCGTATCGAACATCCACAGTCACTCATCGACAAAGCACGATACGGCAAGAGCTACAGTGAGGACTTACTCACCAAACTTGGCGCAGCCGATTACAAACTCGTGCATCATGCAAAAAACGGCCGCTCCGTTTACAGTTTCTGCATGTGCCCTGGCGGCACGGTAGTTGCCGCAGCATCTGAGCCTAACCGCGTAGTGACCAATGGCATGAGCCAGTACAGCCGCAATGAGCGCAATGCCAATGCGGGGATTGTGGTCGGCATTACGCCTGAACAAGACTATCCAGATCATCCGCTGGCTGGCATGGAGCTACAGCGTCAATTAGAAAGTCAGGCCTTTATCGCGGGCGGCAGTAATTACAATGCGCCAGGGCAGTTAATTGGTGACTTTTTATTGAACCAACCCTCTACCCAGTTTGGTGAAGTGACACCTTCATACAAACCAGGTGTACATCTCACCAATTTGGCATCTGTACTGCCAGAGTTTGCAATTACCGCTATCCGTGAGGCCATTCCTGAGTTTGCTAAGCAAGTAAAAGGCTTTGACCTAGCTGATGGCGTGCTGACAGGGGTAGAAACACGCACCTCTAGCCCTATCCGTATTAAGCGTGACGATGACACATTAGAAAGTGTTAACACCAAGGGCTTGTATCCATGTGGCGAAGGTGCCGGTTATGCGGGCGGGATATTATCAGCTGGGGTTGATGGTATTAAAGTGGCTGAAGCAGTAGCGCTTAGCATCTCTAACCATAAACAGTAATCGCCATCGGCTCTATACCACTTTCATGCATAGCAAGTTGAGCGTACACTAAACATTCGGTACTTTTTAGTGAGTGTTCACTTATAGGAGCTGCATGATGAAAGCAAACATTGGTGGAGTCGATCGTATAGTACGAATTATTGCAGGGCTAGCTTTAATCGCATGGGTATTATTCGCAAATGGGCCTGTCTGGGCTTGGATTGGTATAGTACCGCTAGCCACTGCTCTCTTTAACTTTTGCCCAGCTTATGGCTTACTTGGCATTAGTACCTGCAAAACCAAAGACTAATAAAAAAGGCGGCTTAGAGCCGCCTTTTTACTACTGTTTAACTTTATTGCCTAATCAAATAATCAAATGCGCCAAGTGAAGCTTTTGCACCTTCACCCATTGCAATAATGATTTGTTTGTATGGTGTAGTCGTCACATCGCCAGCTGCGAACACACCTGGTAGCGATGTTGCATTGTGATGATTCACTTCAATTTCACCATATTTACTCAAGTTCAAAGTACCTTTTAACCAATCACTATTAGGCACTAAACCAATTTGCACAAACACACCATCTAGCGCTAAATGTTTAGACTCACCAGTGACACGGTCTGTATAGGTCAACCCATTCATTTTATTACCATCACCAGTGACTTCTTTTGTTTGCGCGCTGGTAATAATGGTGACATTGCTCAATGTACGTAGTTTTTTCTGCAACACTGCATCTGCTTTTAACTCAGTATCAAATTGCAATAATGTCACATGGCCGACGAAATTAGCTAAATCAATAGCAGCCTCTACACCTGAGTTGCCACCACCGACCACCGCAACAGGCTTGCCTTTAAACAATGGACCATCGCAATGTGGACAGTAAGCGACCCCTTTACCCCGATACTCTTTTTCACCTGGTACGTTTAGCTCACGCCAACGCGCACCAGTGGCAAGAATCACCGATTTGCTTCTTAAGGTTGCACCACTTTCCAACTTCAACTCGATCAAGTCTTCGTTTTTGTTACCGTGTTTACCAGGCTCTGTTAGTGAAACAGCACGCTGCAGATTCATGATATCCACATCATAACTTTTGACATGCTCCTCCAATGCCATCACTAGTTTTGGCCCTTCGGTTTCTTTCACTGAAATAAAATTTTCAATACCAAGCGTATCCATCACTTGACCACCAAAACGCTCTGCCACTATACCTGTGCGTATGCCTTTACGTGCCGCGTAAATGGCTGCTGACGCACCTGCTGGGCCACCACCTACCACCAACACATCAAAAGGGGCTTGGGCATCTAATTTTTTCGCCTCACGCGCAACTGCACCAACATCAATTTTTGGCAAAATCTCGTCCAGCTCCATACGACCCGCACCAAACACCTCACCATTTAAGTAAGTGGTTGGTACAGACATAATGTCCCTAGCTTTTACTTCATCTTGATATAGCGCGCCATCAATCATTACATGGGTAATATTTGGATTAATCACCGCCATCATATTCATTGCCTGCACGACATCTGGGCAGTTATGGCAACTCAGTGAAATATAAGTTTCAAAGTGGAAGCTGCCTTCAATTGCCGCGATTTGTGCAATCTTTTCAGCCTCTAGCTTCATCGGGTGACCACCCGTGTGAAGTAGCGCCAACACTAAAGAGGTAAACTCATGGCCCATTGGTATACCAGCAAAACGCACCCCTACTGCTTTACTCGCTTCGGTATGTGTAGGACCACGCTTGACAGCAAATGAAGGCTTACGCGCGTCATCTTCCATTGTCAGTGTAATCTTATCCGACATGCTCGCGATTTCTTCCAACAGTTCACGCATCTCTTGCGCTCCTGCTGTTTCATCTAATGATGCAGCCAATACAATAGGCTCACGCAACATCTGTAAGTAGGTTTGCAATTGGGTTTTAATACCAGTTTCTAATGCCATGATTGCTCTCTTTTTTAAATTCTCATTTGGTCATGATTCTGCACAACCAACTTTTACCTAAAATAAAGGCATTATCTTTTGAATAATGCCCTTGTTATTTCACTGCGCTAAGAGATGTTTGCTCGTTAGCGCAGCATTGCCTTGCTTAAGCCAATAATTAGATCTTACCTACTAGGTCTAATGATGGTGTTAATGTTTTAGCGCCTTCTTGCCATTTAGCTGGGCAAACTTGGCCTGGGTTAGCCGCTGTGAATTGTGCAGCTTTCAATTTACGTAGTGTTTCTTTTACATCACGTGCAATCTCGTTGCTGTGTACTTCAACAGTTTTAATCACACCTTCTGGATTGATCACGAAAGTACCGCGTAATGCTAGACCTTCTTCATCGATATGCACGTCAAATGCGCGTGTCAATTGGTGTGTTGGATCACCTACTAATGGAAACTTAGCTTTACCAACTGCTGGTGATGTTTCGTGCCATACTTTGTGTGAGAACTGTGTATCAGTTGTGACGATATAAACTTCTGCACCCGCTTTTTGGAACTCTGCATAATTGTCCGCAGCATCTTCAACTTCTGTAGGGCAGTTAAAAGTAAACGCTGCTGGCATGAAAATCACAACAGACCATTTGCCTTTCATGCTTTCGTCACTTACCTCAATGAATTTACCGTTATGAAAAGCCTGCGCTTTAAATGGTTGTACTTGTGTATTAATTAATGACATCGTTTTTTCCTATCTAGTAGTTAAAAAGTGGTTATAAAAAGCTATAAATTCAAGATTCGAATTATAGAGCGTTATTTTAATAAATCCAATATATCATATAAATGATAATGATAAGTATTATTTATCAAAATAATAGAGTATAAAACTTGATACAGAGATTTATGTCAAATATCCTAAACTGAAATGAGCGAGTTTACTAGCTCAAGCTTGAGTGACAGCAATACTATGTGTCGCGGTTTCACCTAAGTTATCATGCCACGTCACCTCAACAACATCACCCAATTTTGCCCCTTTTAATCTAAAAGTCAGGTATGGGTTTTTGGCAATTCCTGTGCCCCATTGCGCTTCTAATACAGACTTACCGTTTAAGGTCGCCGTTAATAATTGCACAAAATGGGCAGGCACTAGCTCATCAGCATCATTTCTTCGTCGCCCAGTTTCCATCGGGTGGCTCATTAGCACCTTAACTTCAGTAAAGTCTCCTTTAAGCTGAGCACGCATCTTCATACTTTTATCCATGCCAACTCCTTTTCACTTGACCAAGTTTTGCACACAAAACTTTATACACAGGCATTAAAAGTTGGCATCTTGCTGACATCAGCAAGCTAGCCACAACCATTTTCTAGCACCGTAATGTTTTTAGCATTTGTAAAATACTGACTACCTGCTTTAACCACTATTTTTAAATCAGAAGTCTCTGCCATTTTGATACGAGTCACCACAAATGGCTCTGCACCATCACCAAACATGAAATTAGCAATCAACGGTGTTGGATTATTCTCAACAAAAATAGCAATCGCCTCCGTATTCTGAATATTGCTTCTGATTTCAATCTGCACTACCGCACCGTTCTCAGCACGTTCTGGCGCAACAATTACAATATCGTCACTTGGTATTTCCTCACTAACATTCAAGTATTGCGTTGCATCCTTAATTTTCACAGCTTCAAAAGCAGGGCGATTCCATAGCGCTGCCCACACTTTAATAGGGGTCAATGCAATCATAGTTAACATACCAAGTAAGAAACTTCTACGTTGCATCATGACTCCTAAAGTTTTGGCTTTTTCTCATCACCCATCATTTGTCTTAGCTGTCTTAAACGCGCCTCAACAATAGACTGCTGATAAAAATCACCATCATTGGCTTTCGCGGCTAAGTCCATCTGCTCTATAGCGCGCACAAGGTCATATTTTCTATAATAAGCCTCACTCTGTGCTTGATGGCTAAGTAGCACCTTGTTTTGCATGCTGTAAGCTTTAGCTAGTAAATCATATAGATAAGCATCATCCACATACAAATCCTGTTTCGATTTAACCAGCTGAATTGCTTGTATGGCTTGCTTTGTTGCAAGGTAATGTTCTGCATATCCATAAATTAAAGCGCGATTATCTGGAAAAGCACGCAATCCAGATGCATATTTCTCAGCTGCCGCTGCAGGCTTGTTTCTGGCCACTTCAAGACGTGCCGCCAGACTCTCTATCATCGGATGTGGCGTAGCATTTTTTTTAAGCCAAGCCAGCTCTTTTTCAACCGCTGCCCACGCACTCTTGCGCAACAAAGCAACTGCCAACCCATAATGCTCTGCAGCGGCATTTGCATAACGCTGCTCACTAATATTTTGCTCAAACAAATCAATAGCAGTCTGTGTCGTGCCCAGCATCGCGCGCAACTTAGCTTTAACATATTGAAACTCAAGGCCATCTGCAACTTGCCTATATGGCATTTGCTCAACCCGATTCGCCACATCAGCGATACGCTCTGAGGTCAGTGGGTGTGTTCTTAAAAAACTAGGTGCACCACCCTCAGCAAACCGAGAGCCACGTTGCAAAGTTTTAAAAAACTGTGGCATTGCTCTGACATCAAAACCACCTGAATCTAAAATTTGCAAACCAATACGATCAGCTTCACGTTCATAATCTCGTGTGTAATCCAGCTGATTTTGTACACCAATTGCAGATGCGGTGGTCATTGCACCAGAGGCTAACTGTGGATTTGACCTTGCCACCAATAGCGCCAATGCAATACCTGCTAAGTTCTTAAAGGTGTCATATTTTTGCGAGGCTAGCATCCGCGCCAAATGCCGTTGCGTCACATGACCAATTTCATGCCCAAGCACACTCGCAAGCTCAGACTCCGTGTTAGAGGCCAGAATTAATCCAGTATGCACACCTACGACACCGCCAGGCATCGCGAACGCATTAATGGAGGGATCCTGTACCACAAAGAAATTAAATTTTTGTCGTTTATCTGGTCCATTGGCCACCAAACGTGCGCCTAAACTTTGCAAATAATCTGACACTTCAATATCACTGAGCACATCATCACTAACGGCCACCTGGCGCATAATCTGCTCAGCGATTTCCTGCTCCTGTAACGGCGACAGCACTGTTGCTGAGACATCACCTAAATCTGGCAACTCATTGGCAAGAACTTGATGTGTATATGCGAGTGAAGCAACAGCTAACGAAGCGGTAACAACCGGAGTCGAAACCAGTGAAGTCGGAACAATTGAAGCAACTAATAATATAATGGGTGATAAATTTAATTTCATTATTACTATGATAACGTTTGTAGTCGAATGTTTCATAATGCTACGTAAATTATATCGTATCAATCTAACCTGTTTCTTACACCAAACATTCACTCGCCGAGACTGACAATATGACAAACCCACTTACCCACTTTGATCAAAATGGCCAAGCCCATATGGTTGATATTGGCGAAAAAGCCGAAACTCATCGCATCGCGATTGCAACAGGTCACATTAACATGCTGCCTTCAACGCTAGCACTTATCCAAACAGGAAATAGTAAAAAAGGGGATGTACTTGGTATCGCCAGAATCGCTGCGATTCAGGCCGCAAAAAAAACATCTGACCTCATCCCGCTGTGCCATCCTATTTCACTCACGCGCATTGCCGTGAGTTTTGATGTCAACGAAACATTATCAAGTATCCGTTGCGAAGTCACCACAGAAACCTATGGTAAAACTGGCGTAGAAATGGAGGCGTTGACCGCAGTAAGCGCTTGCCTACTCACCATTTACGATATGTGTAAAGCGGTGGATCGGGGGATGACGATTGCAGATATTAAGTTACTAGAAAAACATGGGGGGAAATCTGGTGATTGGGTAGCAAATCGCTAGCCGCAATATTGCCAAATATTGACTACACACAAGATTGCATATCGGAATCACGCCGGTATGCAATCAAAAACTTAGCCGTTAATCACTAGCCTCTCGAAGCTAGCTACGTCAGTAGGCCTGCTGAAGTAATAACCTTGGAAATAATCGCAGCCAAAACTTCTTAACAAGTCGTACTGCTCAATCTGCTCAACACCCTCAGCCACAATATCGCAATGGATGGTTTTACCAACAGCCAATACCATTTGAATAATCGCAGCATCATTAGAATCAGTCAGCACATCATGCACAAATGATTGATCGATCTTAATTTGTGTAACTGGCAGTTTTTTGAGATACACCAAAGATGAATGCCCAATCCCAAAATCGTCCAAAGAGATTCTGACGCCCATCTGCTTCAATACTTTCATCTTATTGATCACATCATCAATATTATCTATTACCGCCGTCTCTGTAAGCTCCAACTTAAGCTGGTCAGGATTGATGTCGGTTTTCGCTAAAATTTCGCGCAACTCTTGCACAAAATTAATATATAAAAACTGTTTAGCACTGATATTTACTGACAACTTGATTTGGCTTAAAACTGGGTCTGACTCCCATATTTTTAATTGCTGGCATGCTTGAGCTAAAACCCAGTGCCCGATCTTAATGATTTGATTCGTTTTTTCTGCAATCGGTATAAACTCGACAGGACTTACATTACCAAGCGTTGGATGAGTCCATCTTAATAACACCTCAGCCGCAACCACCTGCTTATCCACGTTCACAATAGGCTGGTAGTTAAAATATAACTCCTGATTTGTAAGCGCTAATGAAAGGGCAGACTCTAATGCAAAGCTTTTTTCTATGCTTTCTTGCGTCAACTGATCATAGAAACGATAAGTATTACCACCACTATCTTTAGATAAATACATCGCAGTATCTGCATGCCTTAAATGATCTTCAAAGGTCAGTTGATTATCATTAAACAGCGTGATGCCAATACTTGCACTGGTAACAAATTCAAAAAAACTTAGATAGTAGGGTTTATTAAGTTCAGCCAATAGCTTTTGTGCAACTTCGCTCACCTGCTGGTAGGCCACTGTAGCACTAGCATCTAAATTCTCAATAATCACCACAAACTCATCACCGCTAAGTCGCGCAACAGTGTCGCCAGCCCTGACGGTATTTTGTATTCTTTTTGCGACTTCAATCAGCAACTGATCGCCTACATCATGACCTTTTGTATCATTAAGTGTTTTAAACTTATCTAAATCAATAAATAACAAGCCACAGTAAGTGCTTGCTCGTTGCGCAATTAGTATTGCGTGCTGGTACCTATCAATCAACAAACGCCTATTTGGCAGAGCTGTCAGCGCATCATAATAAGCAAAATTCTCGATTTCCTGCCTAGCTTTTTTCTGCTCAGAAATATCGCGCACAAACCCTGTCACTAAAGACAAGTCGGCATCTTTTAAGGCAGTGAGCGTTAACTCTATCGGGAACTCACTACCATCCGCACGCATCGCCACCAACTCTATGCGCTGATTAAAGATATGCTTCACACCGGACATCACATATTGTTGATGTCCGGCATGATGTGCCGTACGGTATCTTGCGGGAATAATTAATTCCGACATCAACTTACCAATAACCTCGTCTTTTTTATATCCAAATATACGTTCAGCCGCTGGGTTAAACTCAACTAATAACCCGGCAGTATCTATAGTGAGAATAGCATCGAACGCCCCATCAATCACTGCACGTAGTTTTTTGTCATGTTTTTGTATGGTTTTAAGTGCTAAATTACGTTCGGACTGTAAGGCCGAAATTAACAACATGGTCACCACTAAGGCAACCATAAATGTCCAAAGTGAAAACACGCCTTCACTAATGTTGTGGCTATAAAAATTACCTGCACCTTGTGAAGTAAGCCACACAGCAATGCTCGATAAAACAATCACAAAGAAAGAGCCACCGACAATCCCAAAACTCATCGATGCCCAGATCAGCATGGGCAAAATCACGAACATGGATAAAATAAATTGCTTATTTAAATCAGGAACCGAACTCACGATAATGAGCTCAACACAGACAAACAGAATAATCCAAGCCAGCAACTGGTAGCATTTATTATCGCAAGAGAATGTGCCTTTTCTACCGATATTGAGCACCAAGGGCAGTGCCAACAAAACGCCTAAACTGTCACCTAGCCACCAGATAAATCCAATATTTAACAGATGATCAGCAGTCGCTAGCCCAGTGACATATAAGCTGAATACACCACCTGTGGCACATATCGACATGCCAAGCAGCGCCACGAGAATCATCAGCAGAATATCTTTTTGTTTATATAAGTGATGATTAAAATGAAATTTGGGTAGAAGGTATGCTGTGAGAACGGGGCCGAGCGTATTTGTAATAGCAACCAAAATGCTGGTAGAGAGAGGTAGAACCGTTAACTCAACCAGAAATGAAGCAATGAAAACAGCGAGAATGTTAACTTTTCCCCAGCGCATGATAGCACCGACAGCGATGCCAGTTGGAAGCCAAATCAAAGTTGCCACAGACTCTTTGTAAGGCACCATCAAGCCAAGCCAAGCCGTTACAAAGTAAGCAATTGCCACTAAAATAAAGATCGTCAACTTTGTATTAAAAGTTGATGGCCGATATTGAGTGGCAACGTTTTTCATCACATGTTCTTAACTGACATCAAGTCCATCTTGCACCAGCTCTGCAGCACGCAACACTGCACGCGCTTTGTTCTGAGTTTCCATCCATTCGCTTTCTGGAACAGAATCAGCCACGATGCCTGCACCCGCCTGCACATAAAGCATATTATTTTTAATGACGCCAGTGCGGATAGCAATCGCCACATCCATGTCACCATTAAAGCCCAAGTAACCTACAGCACCGGCATAAATGCCACGTTTGCTTGGTTCTAACTCATCAATGATTTCCATCGCACGCACTTTAGGCGCGCCGCTCACCGTACCCGCCGGGAACGTTGCTTTAATCACATCAATCGCGTCCATTCCCGGTTTCAGTTTGCCTTCTACATTACTCACAATATGCATGACGTGAGAGTAACGCTCTATCATCATATTGTCCGTCACTTTCACAGAGCCAGTCACGGCGACTCGACCCACATCATTACGTCCTAAATCCATCAACTGTACATGTTCCGCACGTTCTTTAGGATCAGCCAACAACTCTTCAGCCAGAGCAATATCCTGTTCACGAGTTTTGCCACGTGGTCTTGTGCCAGCAATTGGACGAGCTGTCACCGTGCCGTTTTCAAGGCGCACTAGAATCTCAGGTGACGCACCCACTACATGGTGATCCCCCATATCATAATAGAACATATATGGTGATGGATTTAAACTACGTAGTGCACGATAAAGCGACAATGGCGGTGCGGAAAACTGCTGTGACATACGCTGTGATAACACCACCTGCATAATATCGCCATCTAGAATGTACTGCTGAGCACGCTTAACCGCTGTTTTAAAATTATCTTCACCAAATTCTGAAGTCGCCTCAGTTTTATCTGTAGCAATTGATTTTGGAATCGTGACCGTATTTCTTAATTTTTTCACTAACTCACTCAAGCGCTGCTTAGCTTGCTCGTAAGCGCTAGGTTCCGCTGAATCAGCATAAACAATAAAGTAAAGTTTACCGCTTAAATTATCTACCACCGCCAACTGCTCAGAGACCATCAATAAAACATCAGGGACATTGATCGCATCTGGCTTTACCTTATCGGCTAAGCGCTTCTCAATATAGCGTACGGTTTCGTAGCCAAAATAACCAGCCAAACCGCCAGTGAATCGGGGCAACCCTTCATAAGGTGGCGTTTTAAAGCGTGATTGGTAACTTTTTACAAAGTCTAACGGATTTGCATCCTCTACCGACTCCACCACCGCGTTGCCCTCAAGCACTTGTACTTTTCTGCCATAGGCAACAATGCGTGTTTTTGCAGGCAAGCCAATGATTGAATAGCGGCCAAAACGTTCACCGCCTTGCACAGACTCAAGCAAGTATGAAAACGGCTGATTTGCCAGTTTTAAATAAAGGGATAGCGGTGTATCGAGATCGGCAAAGGTCTCGAGTACTAAAGGGATTCGATTGTAGCCTTGTGCTGCCAAGGCATTAAATTCATCTTGATTAATCGTGTTTAACATAAACTTCCTAAGACTTTATCATCATGTTCTTTTAAAGTGGAGCAGCTTAATCACTTATGATTGACGCTGCTGTATGACTATTAAATTAGCTTTGCCAAGAGCATCGCCAACAGAAAAAGCCACTAAGAATCTGATTGTAAAAATGATCGTCGGTTACGTTCATCATATTTGAAGTTATGTATTAATAAGAGATACTAGGTTAATAAATTAAGTAAATCCGGTAAATCCGCAATGGTTGCATCTACCAAACGCTCGTCAATTGCCCTACCTTGATTATATCCATACGGCACAGTGACAATATAACACCCCGCGGCGTGTGCTGCTACAACATCCGTCTCTGAGTCGCCAACCAGCATAGTCTCAGCTTCCAGCACGTTAAATTTTTTGCAGATATGATGCAATTGCATCGGGCTGGGTTTCTTTTTTGGCAGAGTATCACCAGAAACAACCACCTCAAAAAACTCCGCCAACCCTGTCGCATCAAGCAAGGGATGCGTGAATCTTTCTGGTTTATTCGTCACACATGCTAGCTTAAAGCCCTTATCTTTTAGATGCCTTAAGGTTTCCAGCACGCCTTCATAGGGCTGGCTGCGCGTGACGTTATTGGCATAATGCTCAAAAAATAAAGCTTGTGCATCGTTAAGCAAATCATCATCAGGCTCAACACCTGACTCACTCATCACACATCGCTTAATCAGCATTTGCGCACCTTCACCAATATAACGCTCTATTTGTATTGGTGATTTATTTGGCAAATCTAACGAACTAAGCATTTGATTCGCCGCAAACGCAATTTCGGGCGCAGTATTCACTAATGTGCCATCAAGATCAAACATGACGGCTTTGACATTAAACCCCATGGTGATTTACTTTACTTCATCTTTACGCTGGATTAAAACACAGTCATCAAATCGCCTAGCCCAATATCATGTGACTAGCACTCTCGCTAGGCGATTCAATGGGCTGTATTTATTTTACAGTCGCCAAAGATGCGCGCATTTCAGATACAACAGTGTTGTAACGATTTGCATCCGTGTCTTTAGGTGAGCCAAAAATTGCTGAGCCAGCAACAAATGTATCCGCGCCAGCACGTGCAATTTCTGCAATGTTTTGTGCGTTTACGCCACCATCTACTTCAAGCCAGATTTGACGGCCTGTTTTTTCGTAGTATGCGTCGATTCTAGCGCGTGCTAATTTTAGTTTTTCTAATGTTTCAGGAATAAATTTCTGACCACCAAAACCAGGGTTCACTGACATCAATAAAATCATATCTACTTTGTCCATCACGTGATCTAAGTAGCTTAATGAAGTAGCAGGGTTAAACACCAGGCCTGATTTGCAGCCTAAATCACGTACCATCGCCAAGCTACGGTCAATGTGCTCTGAAGCCTCTGGGTGAAAAGTAATGATGTTTGCACCAGCTTTTGCAAAGTCAGGAATAATACGGTCAACAGGTTTAACCATTAAATGCACGTCAATCAACGCGCCTACTTTTTTTGCAGTTTCGCGAATGGCATCACAAACCAATGGGCCAATAGTTAAGTTAGGCACATAGTGGTTGTCCATAACATCAAAATGCACGATGTCTGTGCCTGAAGTAATCACATCTTCAATCTCTTGACCAAGTTTGGCAAAGTTCGCAGAAAGAATACTTGGGGCAATTCTAAAAGTTTTATCCATGGCAATATCCGTCAAATTAAATTTATTAATCAGTTTAAAGCGTTATTTTAACCTTATTTCACACTAATAAGATGATGCTTCTTGCTTAAGATAGGCCAATCCCTCAAAATTACACTTATGCAGTTATATGTTATAGGCGTGAACCACACAACCGCCCCCATCCAAATCCGCGAGCATGTTGCTTTTAACAGCGATCATCTTGGTAGCGCCCTGCGCGACCTCACCATGCATGACGCTTCCGAAGCTGCGATTTTGTCTACCTGCAACCGCACAGAACTCTATTGCAGCACCGATGATCCGCAAAAAGCACTGGCTTGGTTATCGCAATATCACAAAATTGAAGCAAACGAAATCGCCCCCTACATTTACACTCTGCCAGATGATGAAGCTGTTAAACATGCGTTTAGAGTGGCATCCGGCTTAGATAGCATGGTGTTAGGTGAACCACAAATTCTTGGTCAATTTAAACAATCGGTTAAAATTGCACAAGATGCCGGTACATTAGGCACCCTATTGCATAAGCTATTTCAGCGCACGTTTGAAGTGGCGAAAGAAGTACGCACCAACACAGACATTGGGGCCAACTCTATCTCTATGGCAGCCGCCGCTGTAAAACTCTCTCAGCGGATTTTTGGTGACATCAGCGAACAGAAAGTACTATTTATCGGCGCGGGTGAAATGATTGAGCTTTGTGCTGACCATTTCGCTGCGCAAAAGCCGAAGAGCATTACCATTGCTAACCGTAGCATTGAACGTGGCTCAACACTTGCGCAAAAAATTAATGGTGAGGCGATTTTACTCAACGACTTGCCTACCTATTTTGCTAACTTTGATATCGTCATCACTTCAACAGCAAGCACATTACCCATTATCGGCTTAGGCATGGTAGAAAGCGCTATTAAAGCACGCCGCCACCGCCCAATTTTCATGGTTGACCTAGCCGTACCACGCGATATTGAGCCTGAAGTTGCAGAACTGGATGATGTATTTTTATACACAGTAGATGATTTGGCTCAAGTCGTTTCGGATGGGATTGAAAACAGGCAGTCAGCCGCGGTTGAAGCGGAAATAATTGTCGCCACGCGTGTTGAAAACTTTATGCAATGGTTTAAAAAGCGCGATGCAGTGCCAACCATCAAGGCCCTGCGCGACCAAGCAGAGCATATGCGAAAATCTGAACTAGAAAAAGCGTTGAAACTGCTACAAAAAGGTGAACACCCAGAAAAAGCGTTAGAAGCACTGAGTGTCGCACTCACCAACAAATTTCTGCATGCGCCCAGCCATGCATTAAACAACACACATGGTGATGAGCACGCAAAACTCGAAGAAATTTTAAAAGACTTATATCAAATTAAAAGTTAAGCAGTACTACTAGAGAAATAAACAATGAAACCAAGCATGATAACCAAGCTCGCCAACTTGAGCGAGCGCCTAGATGAGATTGACCGTTTGATGAGCAGTGAAGGCATCACTAACGACATGGACAACTATCGAAAACTGACCCGTGAGCATGCGGAAATCACACCGATTGTAGAACAATATCGTGCCTTTGAGCAGGCCGAAGCTGACATCAGCGAAGCGCAAAGCATGCTGAGCGATCCAGAAATGAAAGCATTTGCACAAGAAGAAATCGAAGCAGGCAAAGCGAAGTTAGAAGCAATTGAAGCTGCATTACAAACACTGCTGCTGCCTAAAGACCCTAACGATGAGAAAAGTATTTTCTTGGAAATCCGCGCAGGCACGGGTGGCGATGAGTCAGGATTATTTGCGGGCGACCTTTACCGCATGTACTCTCGCTATGCAGAACGCCAAGGCTGGAAAGTAGAAGTCATGTCTGCCAACGAAGGCGAGATGGGTGGCTACAAAGAAATTATCGCTAAAATTGAAGGCTACGGCGCTTATTCAAAACTGAAATTTGAAAGTGGCGGTCACCGCGTACAACGTGTCCCTGATACCGAAACCCAAGGGCGCATTCATACCAGCGCCTGTACGGTAGCCGTATTGCCAGAAGCCGATGAAATTAACGACGTAGCAATTAACCCAGCGGACGTGCGTATTGATACCTTCCGTGCCAGTGGCGCAGGTGGGCAACACATTAACAAAACCGATTCAGCTGTACGTCTAACACACGCCCCCACAGGTATAGTGGTGGAGTGCCAAGAAGGCCGCAGCCAACATGCGAATAAGGCACAAGCATTTGCCGTATTGGCAGCGCGTATTAAAGCCAAACAAGTGGATGAGCAACAGAGCAAAATCGCCAGCGAGCGTAAAAGCCTCATTGGTAGCGGCGACCGCTCAGAGCGCATTCGCACCTACAATTACCCGCAAGGCCGTATTACTGACCACCGCATCAACTTGACCTTATACAAAATTGATGCGATTACCGAAGGTGATATGGACGAGTTGATTGGTGCATTATCAGCAGAGCATCAAGCTGACTTATTGGCCAGCTTGGGCGACGACAACTAATTGACGCAAACTGTTCGCACCACTTGGGCTGAAGCACAGCATCGCCTCATTAAAACGCTATCATTAGAGGGTAACGAGGCGAAATTCGAGGCCCAACTCTTACTACAAAATGTGCTGAACGTGAATCGTGCATGGCTACTAGCGCACGAGAGTGACGCACTACAAGACAAGATAAAAGCCGACTTCGAATCGCTACTTGCACGCCGACTTCTAGGTGAGCCGATTGCTTATATTTTAGGTCAGCGTGAATTTTTTGGTCTAAATCTGATTGTGTCGCCTGACACGCTAATTCCACGGCCAGATACTGAAACATTAGTAGAAACTGCTTTAGACAAAATCCCCACTGATACACCATTTACAGTGCTAGATTTAGGCACAGGCACGGGTGCAGTCGCACTAGCCATCGCCGAGCACCGCCCAGAAGCTCAAGTAACAGCAATCGATGCATCAAGTGGCGCACTTGATATTGCCAAGCGGAATGCAAACCAGCTGGATTTAACGCAGATTGATTTCCGGCTGAGCAACTGGTTTTCAGCACTGGAAGGCGAAAGATTTAATCTGATTGTCAGCAACCCACCTTACATTGAACAGCATGACATCCACCTAACACAAGGAGATTTGCGATTCGAACCAATGTCGGCATTAGCCTCAGGTACCGACGGCCTTGATGACATTCGTCAAATCGTAGACAACTGCCTATTACACCTGCACCCTCAAGGCTGGCTAATGCTAGAACATGGCTACAACCAAGCGCATTTAGTCACAGATTTAATGGCACAGAGTGGGCTGATTGACATCACAACCATCAAAGACCTTGGTGCTAATGACCGCGTGACGATAGGAAAGAATCCACTGATCGTCAGTACACACTGGGATTAGCATCACCTGAACGAAGCACTAGCGCTTTTGTCACAGTTATACACAACATCGCTGGAGAACTCGATGTCAGAAACGAATCAACTCATACTATTAGCATACACCAGCATCGCAGCACACCACATGACGCATGATGAATTACTATCGCTACTAAATTCCGCTCGTACCTGCAATCAACGCCAAGGCATCACTGGCATGCTGCTCTATATGGATGACTGCTTCTTTCAAGTACTGGAAGGGGAAGAGCAGCTAGTAGATGCTCTATACGAGAAAATATGTCTAGATGAACGCAACCACCACGTCGTCAAGCTGATCAGAGAGCCTATTGCAGAAAGAAGCTTTACTGAATGGACCATGAGTTACGAGCACGTCACCCGTGAAGAGATGGCCTCTTTCACTGGATTAACTGACTATCTTGACCAAGATCACCCAGGATTTAACGGCATGGCGGCTGGTCGTGCACGTCAACTCATCGAGTCATTTAAGGATGGTCAATGGCATCGACATGACTTAACGCAACAAAAATTTATACACATCGGCACATAGCGCATTAGCAACATAAACTTTTACAGTGCTACATAGTATAATCATACTATGTCTGAAAATAACGCTATCGGCATTGTTGCCCCTCAAACTGCATCGTTTAGTGAACCGCTTACGCTTAAAAGCGGCGCAGTGCTCTCACAATTTGACCTTGTATACGAAACCTACGGCACATTAAATGCCGATAAATCCAATGCTGTCCTGATTTGCCATGCGCTTTCAGGCACGCATCATGTCGCTGGCAAATACTCGGAAAGAGATAAGTATCCAGGCTGGTGGGATAACTTAGTAGGTCCTAACAAACCACTAGATACCAATAAATTTTTCGTCATCGGCGTTAACAACCTAGGCGGCTGTCATGGTAGCTCTGGCCCAGTGAGTACCAATCCAGCAACAGGAAAACCATGGGGATCTGCGTTCCCTATCGTCACAGTAGAAGATTGGGTAAATTCACAAGCACGTTTGTTAGACCAACTTGGCATTACTCAACTAGCCGCAGTCATTGGTGGCAGCTTGGGTGGCATGCAAGCCTTACAATGGACAATCGCTTATCCTGACCGTGTTCGCCACGCATTAGTGATTGCCTCTGCACCTAACCTCACTGCCCAGAACATGGCATTTAATGAGGTTGCACGCCAAGCCATTATTACAGACCCAGAATTTCACGGTGGTGATTACTACGAACATGGCGTGGTACCTCGTCGCGGCTTGCGCATTGCGCGTATGCTTGGCCACATTACTTACCTGAGTGATGATGCCATGGGTGAAAAATTTGGCCGCAAACTTAAAGACAGCATTAAATATAGCTTTGACGTTGAGTTTGAAATGGAATCTTACTTGCGTTACCAAGGGGATAAATTCGCTGGCGAATTTGATGCCAACACCTACTTACGCATGACCCGCGCATTAGACTATTACGATCCTGCATTAGCCTATGGCGGAGATTTGAGCAAAACCCTAAGTCAAGTCAAAGCTAAGTTTCTAGTGCTGTCATTCACTAGTGACTGGCGCTTCTCACCCGCACGCTCACGCGAGATAGTAAAAGCACTGCTCGATAACGAACGCACTGTTAGCTACGCGGAAGTGACCGCAGCACATGGTCATGATGCTTTTTTAATGCCCGACGAACATTACCACGCGATTTTGCGTACTTATTTAAGCAATATTGAAGTTGGTGGCAACCATGCAGAATAATGTAAATATTACAAAAAACGTTGCACAGTATCGTCAAGATTTTGCGATTATTGCAAATTGGGTAAAGTTTGGCTCCAAAGTACTAGATTTAGGTTGCGGAGACGGTGAGTTATTGCAATTTTTACAAAGCTCGCTTGAGGTAAAAGGATACGGCGTAGAAAAGAATGATGCCAATTTGCTAGCATGCGTTGCTAGTGGCACAAATGTCATTCAAATGGATTTAGAAGATGGCTTATCGGGCTTTGAAGACCAGTCATTTAATACGGTGATTCTTTCGCAAACACTGCAAGCCATGCACAATACGGAAGAAATCGTACTGGAAATGCTGCGCGTGGGTAAGGAAGTGATTGTCACATTCCCTAACTTTGGCTACTGGCGCAATCGTATGCAAATCGCTACGGGTAATATGCCAGTTTCTAAGACACTACCTTATCAATGGTTTGATACACCCAACGTACACCTTTGCACGATCAATGATTTTGACCAATTTTGTAAAAATCACAATATTGAGATATTAGAGCGTCGCGTAATTACAGATGGCAAAGAGGTGAATTTAATGCCTAATCTGCTTGGCAGTTTGGCAATGTACCGCCTGAAATCCAAGTAATTATTTTGCAAACAGCCGCACAGCTAACCATACGTCAATCACTCATGAGCAAAAAAATGCTCATCTGTGTATTTACAGGGTTTAGCTCAGGCCTCCCACTCTTCATACTGATCAGCCTACTACCAGCATGGCTGCGCTCAGAGGGAGTAGACCTTAAATCGATTGGCTTGTTTGCATTAATCAGCCTGCCTTTTACATGGAAATTCCTATGGGCACCACTATTTGACCGCTTCACACCCCCGCTAGGCCGCCGCCGTGGCTGGTTGGTCATCTGGCAAGTATTATTACTGCTATCAATTCCAGCTTTTGGTGCCTTTAACCCAAAATTTGACATATGGAGTATTGCTTATCTAGCAACAGTGGTCGCTTTCTTTAGCGCATGCCAAGACATTGTACTAGACGCCTACAGACGAGAGTTACTGATAGACGCAGAACTAGGTCTAGGTAATGCCGTACATGTGAATGCATATAAAATTGCAGGCTTAGTACCTGGCTCTCTATCACTCATCCTCGCAGACCACCTGCCATGGAGTAGCGTGTTTATCATTACAGCGCTATTTATGCTGCCAGGCCTCATCATGACGCTATTGATAACGGAACCTGCATTAAGATACGGTGCGCCAAAAACTTTACGCGCGGCGATTGTAGAGCCATTCAAAGAATTCATCGAACGTAACGGACTAAAATCTGCACTATTCATCCTCGCGTTTATCTTCCTATACAAGCTAGGGGATAGCATGACTACTGCACTGGCCACCCCATTTTATTTAGACATGGGTTACAGCAAAACTGAAATCGGCTTAATCGCTAAGAATGCAGGCCTTTGGCCGAGCGTACTAGGCGGCCTTATCGGTGGCCTTTGGATGATTAAGCTTGGCATCAACAAATCATTATGGATATTTGGTGCAGTGCAGATGGTCGCCATTTTAGGCTTTGCTTGGCTTGCAGATGCAGCAAACAACCCTACCTTATTTAGCTCGTTTTTTGAATTTCAAATACTCGGTACCAGTTTTAGCTTGCAAGAGCGCTTATTATGGTTAGGCATGGTGATTGGAGTTGAGGCGCTGGGCGTAGGGCTGGGGACGGCCGCTTTTGTTGCTTACATAGCAAAAACCACGCACCCACTTTACACCGCCACTCAATTTGCATTGTTTACTAGTTTGGCTGCTGTGCCGCGTACTTTTGCCAATGCGGCAACAGGTTACATGGTAGAGAGCCTAGGATGGCGCGACTTCTTCATCCTCTGCTTTTTAATTGCCATTCCAGGCATGGTGCTACTATTAAAAATAGCACCATGGAACGAGACTGCAAAAGATATTCAGCAAAATAACTAAGATTACCAATCTACAGTAACAAATCGCGACGGAGCGTCGCTCCTACATACGACTTTCATACGATTTTTCAAGCGATTTATCGCTTAGAAAATCGGAGTGCCCGTGGTACAAAAGCGAATACATGGCTGCGTTATTTATAGAAATAACTATAAAAACTATTGGTATTCCACAATCAATGGCGCATGGTCACTAAAGCGCTCCTCTTTATAAACACTGGTGCTAATGGCTTTATTCGCAAAATCTGTTGTCGCAATCTGATAATCAATACGCCAACCCACGTTTTTAGCCCACGCTTGCCCGCGGTTGCTCCACCATGTATAACATGCATCGGTAGTTTCAGGGTGTAACTTACGGTACACATCTACCCAACCCACCTCATCAAATAACGCCGTTAGCCAAGCACGCTCCTCTGGCAAAAATCCTGAATTTTTACGATTGCCTTTATAGTTCTTAAGGTCAATTTCTTGATGCGCGATATTCCAGTCACCACAAATCACTACATCGCGACCACTATCTTTAAGCATTTTCAGATGCAACATAAAGCGCTCCATCACACTAAACTTAAAGGCTTGTCGTTCTTCACCACTCGAGCCAGAAGGTAAATACAATGACACCACACTAAAATTGCCAAACCTAGCCTCAATGTAACGCCCCTCGTTATCAATATCGGTAATGCCCAACCCCACTACAATGCTATCTGGCTTGGTTTTTGAGTAAATACCTACGCCGCTGTAACCCTTTTTTTCTGCGTAATGAAAGTAGCCAAAGTATCCTTCTGGATTCAACATTTCATCAGTCATATCGCCAGCTTGCGCTTTGATTTCCTGCATACAAACGATGTCTGCATCCTGTTTTTTTAACCACGTATATAAACCTTTATTGGTTGCAGAGCGAATGCCATTTAAATTTAACGATATAATCTTCAAAACTTAATTCCAAATAATTATCAGAAGCTATTATGACCCAATCACTCGATCAGTTCAGACAAGATTTTATCGCATTTGCGATTGAAAAAGAGGTTTTAAAATTCGGTGAATTTAAAACCAAAGCAGGCAGGCTAAGCCCTTACTTCTTTAATGCTGGTTTATTTAATGATGGCGAAAGTCTGATGAAACTTGGCGAATTTTACGCTAAAGCGATTAAAAACTCTGGCATTGAATTCGATATGTTATTTGGTCCAGCCTACAAAGGCATTACATTAGCGGCAAGTATTGCGATTGCACTTGCCAAAGATGGTCACAATGTCCCTTATGCCTACAATCGCAAGGAAGCCAAAGATCACGGCGAAGGTGGTGTGATTGTGGGTAGCCCATTGAAAGGTCGAGTTCTCATCATCGACGATGTGATTTCGGCAGGCACCTCAGTACGAGAGTCTGTTGAGCTAATTAATGCAAGCGGCGCCAGTGCTTGCGGTGTAGCGATTGCCATCGACAGACAAGAGAAAGGCTTAGGCGAGCTTTCGGCAGTACAAGAAGTGATTAACACCAACAAGATACCAGTTTGCGCTATTGCTAACCTCAATGATTTATTGACCTATCTACATCACAAATCTGAGATGGCGCAAAATTTGCATGCAGTTGAAGCATATCGACAAAAATATGGTGTCATTTAATTAACTACAGGCGGCTTGTTGCAGGACACTTGCTGATCCATAGTTAATGTAGCAACCAGAAAGGTTATTCACATCGACATGGAAAGATTGTTTAAACCGTTACAACAGCCAATCTCATTGGCTTCAGCTGCAATCAGTCAGGTTGCCACCAACACGCTCTGGTCATTAGCACTATGTCTAACGCTGTGTTCAATCCAATATGCACAAGCAGAGAGTACGGGGCGAATCGTAAAATGGAAAGATGAAAAAGGAGTCACACATTATGGTGACTCCATCCCTACTCAATACATTAATCGTGAAAACTCACTGATTAACCGTCAGGGCATTACTGTCAAACATAACAAGCCGGCACCAACTCAAGACAATACCGATGCGCTTGCAAAAATAGAACAAGCCAAATCAGAACAATCTAAAAAAGATAAAGCATTACTTGGCGCATTTACTAACGCCAACGAAATTGACTTAGCGTTAGAGCGTAATATTCAGCTAGATAAAATTGCACTAGAGAATTTACAGCAAGAAAAAGCTAACCATCAAAAAAGTATTGATACAAAAAAGGCAATGGTCGCCAGTTTTCAAAAAAGAAAGAAAGAAATTCCTAGCGAGCTGAAAGCTGACATTGCTGACGAACAGGCACAGATTGAAAGCCTAGACGAAAAAATAGCAGCTCGGAATACTGCGATTGGCGCGACCCGAAAACGTTTTGAAGAAGATAAAAAACGCTACCTTTTGCTTAAGAGCCAACCCAGTAAAGAAACACCATAAAATACAAAGTGACCTGTCGCGCAATCATTGCCTGACAAGCAAGCCAGTGAACCCAAATTACCAGCCTACAATTAAAAAAGCCTTACGGCTAACACCGCAAGGCTTTTATTTTTAGAGGCTCTATCAATGACTTACAAAAATTAAACTGACCCTAGTGATAAGAATTAAGCGCCTAGTTTTTTCTTCAACACTTCATTGACTTGAGCAGGGTTGGCTTTACCTTTTGAAGCTTTCATCGCTTGACCGACTAAAGCATTAAATGCTTTTTCTTTACCCGCTTTAAACTCTTCTACCATTGCAGCATTCGCAGCCAAAACTTCATCAATAATGGCTTCAATTGCGCCAGTATCTGATACTTGTTTTAAGCCTTTTGCGTCAATAATAGCATCAACTTCACCTTCGCCATTCCACATCGCCTCAAACACCTGTTTAGCTGCATTATTTGAAATGGTGTTATCAGCAATACGTTTTAGCAGACTAGCCAAATTCACTGCGCTAACTGGTGATGCAGCCAATGTTTTTTCTTCTGCATTCAGTTTTGCTGAAATAGCGCCCATCACCCAATTGGCAGCTGGTTTTGCATCTGCACCTGCGTCTACCGTTTCTACAAAATACTGAGCTAACTCACGGCTAGCAGTCAGGCTGGCAGCGTCATAGCTAGTTAAGCCAAACTGCGTTTCAAACCTTAGTTTCATTGCTTCTGGCAACTCAGGCATTTGTGCAGCAACTCGCGCTTTATCAGCTTCTGTAATGGCTAATGGCAATAGATCTGGATCAGGGAAGTAACGATAGTCGTTTGCTTCTTCTTTACTACGCATTGCGCGTGTTTCACCTGTATCTGGGTTAAACAGCACAGTTGCTTGCTGAATCGTACCGCCATCTTCCAAGGTTTCAATCTGCCAGCGTGTCTCGTACTCAATCGCTTGTTGCATAAACTTGAATGAGTTCAGGTTTTTAATTTCACGACGTGTGCCGAGCTTCTCTGTACCTTTTGGTCGCACTGATACGTTGACGTCACACCTAAAACTGCCTTCTTGCATATTGCCATCGCAAATACCAATCCACTGCACCAACTCATGCAGTTTTTTTGCATAGGCAACGGCCTCAGCCGCTGAACGCATGTCTGGCTCAGTCACAATCTCTAGCAACGGCGTACCTGCACGATTAAGGTCGATGCCACTCATACCTTCAACCGCACCATGCACAGATTTACCAGCGTCTTCTTCTAAATGCGCACGCGTGATGTTAATCACCTTTTCATAAGCAGCATTTTTGCCAACGGCTGGCACTTGTATGGTCACCGCACCTTTACCCACTACTGGTAGCTCATACTGGCTAATTTGGTAGCCTTTAGGTAAGTCTGGATAAAAGTAGTTCTTGCGCGCAAATACTGAGCGCGGAGCAATTTCTGCGTTCACCGCTAAACCAAACTTTATCGCGCAATTAACTGCTTCTTTATTCAGCACTGGCAGAACCCCAGGCAATGCAATACTCACTTCACACGCTTGCGTGTTAGGCTCTGCACCATAAGTGGTTGAAGCACCTGAGAAAATTTTAGTATTTGTTCTTAGTTGGGTATGCGTTTCCAACCCAATCACGACTTCCCATTCCATTATGCGTTTCCTTCTGGCTTATCCAGGGTTGGTGCTTGAGCATGCCAATCTGTCACTTGTTGATACTGATGAGCCACGTTCAACATACGCGCTTCATCAAAATAGTTACCAATAATCTGTAAGCCTACTGGCAATGGCTTACCATCTGCACTTGTAGCAAAACCAGCTGGAACACTCATGCCAGGCAAACCAGCCAAGTTGGTTGAGATGGTGTAAATATCTTGCAGATACATGGCAACAGGATCATCCACTTTCTCACCTGCCTTAAACGCGGTAGATGGTGCTGCAGGTCCCATAATTACGTCACATTTTTTGAAAGCTTCCTCGAAGTCTTGCGCGATTAAACGGCGGATCTGCTGGGCTTTAAGATAATAAGCATCGTAATAACCTGCACTTAACACGTACGTGCCAATTAAAATGCGGCGTTTAACCTCGGCACCAAAGCCCTCAGCACGGCTCTTGCAGTACATATCCATCAAATCAGTATATTCTGACGCACGGTGGCCATAACGCACACCGTCATAGCGAGATAGATTGCTTGACGCCTCAGCAGGTGCTAGCACGTAATAAACAGGAATAGACAAGCTTGTATTTGGCAGTGAAATTTCTACAATCTCGGCGCCTAGTTTCTTGTATTCAGCAATTGCATCTTCAATCACCGTTGCAACCCCGGCATCCAAGCCGTCTGCAAAAAACTCTTTAGGTAAGCCAACTCTTAAACCCTGCAACGGCTTATTCAAATCACGGGTGTAATCTTCTTTGTCACGATTCAAACTAGTTGAGTCGCGCTCATCAAAACCAGCCATCACATTCATCATCAATGCACAGTCTTCAGCAGACTTTGCCATCGGGCCCGCTTGATCCAAGCTAGAGGCAAACGCGATCATACCGTAGCGTGAAACCACACCGTAGGTTGGTTTTAATCCAGTAAAGCCACACAATGAGGCTGGCTGGCGAATTGACCCACCAGTGTCCGTGCCAGTGGCCGCCGCACATAAACGCGCAGCCACTGCCGCAGCACTACCGCCGCTGCTACCGCCAGGTACACGGCTGAAATCCCACGGATTTTTCACCCCACCAAAGTAACTGGTTTCATTCGATGAGCCCATCGCAAACTCATCCATATTGGTTTTACCCAAATTCACCGCACCAGCATGATCAAACTGCGTAATCACGTGCGCATCATAGGGTGCGATAAAGTTTTCCAACATTTTCGAACCACACGTTGTTTTCCAACCTTCTGCACAGAAAATATCTTTTTGTGCAATAGGGATACCAGTCAACGGCGTAGCATTGCCAGCGGCAATACGTACATCTGCCGCTTTAGCCTGAGCGAGCGTTTTTTCGTGATCCAATGCAATATAAGCATTAATGACCGGGTTATATGCATCAATTCGATTCAAAAAGGTTTGTGTCAGCTCTACGCTAGAAATTTCTTTATTAGCCAACATTTGGGCTAAAGTTTTTAAGCTACTGTTGATCATATTGCGATTACTCGATTACTTTAGGGACAAGATAAAGACCGCCATCTACCGCACGCGCTTCGGAACCATTGCCAATTGCAGGCGAAATTTTTTGAAATGCCTCACGCTGATTGGTTTTGGTCACCACATCGTCTCGTAAACGCTGCACCACATCTTGCGAATGTGACATCGGCACAATGCCGTCAGTATTCACTGCCTGCATTTGCTCGATAAGGCCTAAAATCCCAGTCAGTTTTGACAAGGTTGCAGCAGCATCGCTATCGCTCACTTCAATACGGGCAAGATGCGCTATTTTTTTGATATCTTCAGTACTAAGTGCCATACTTCTAACAGTCCGAAATGTATAGTTAAATTGGATAGGTAAAAAAACCTATTTTTATATATTGTTTGTCAATTGAAGGACAGTGCAAGTGACACAATCGCTATTAAGCTTACGCCACTCTCTTAAAATTATCCCCATGCACCTTAATTTTCCAATGCATCTTAATTTTCAACAAGATATACGGTATTATAACCTGATTTTACGTGTACCTTAATTGCGTCAGTGACGATTACCAAAGGATTAAACAAGTAAACAGTATTAAACAAGCTCCACACCACAGGAAAAACATAATGTTCGGTTCTATTAGTAGTTATTTTTCAAATGATCTTGCCATTGACCTAGGCACAGCAAACACCCTTATTTACTCTCGCGGCAAAGGCATCGTACTTGACGAACCGTCAGTCGTTGCTATCCGTTTAGAAGGTGGCCCTAATGGCAAAAAAATCCTTCTAGCCGTTGGTGCAGAGGCAAAAGGCATGCTCGGTCGAGCACCTGCCAATATTCAAGCCATTCGCCCAATGAAAGATGGTGTGATTGCAGATTTCACCATCACAGAGCAAATGCTTAAGTACTTTATCCGCCGCGTGCACGATTCACGCTGGTTTGCGCCAAGCCCACGTATTATCATTTGCGTCCCTGTTGGCTCTACCCAAGTTGAGCGCCGTGCCATTAAAGAATCTGCTGAACGCGCTGGTGCTAAACAAGTATTTTTAATTGAAGAGCCGATGGCAGCCGCAATTGGTGCGGATATGCCAGTATCAGAAGCAACAGGCTCGATGGTCGTCGATATCGGCGGCGGCACGACTGAAGTGGGCGTTATCTCACTTGGCGGTATCGTGTATGCAAAATCAGAGCGCGTAGGTGGCGATAAATTTGACCAAGCAATCATTGATTACATCCGTCGCAACTACGGCATGCAAATTTCAGAGCCTACTGCTGAAGCCATCAAGAAAAAAATCGGCTCTGCCTTCCCAGGTTCAACCGTACTGGAAATGGAAGTGACTGGTCGCAACCTTGCAGAAGGTTTACCACGCAAATTTACAATTTCAAGCAATGAAATTCTTGAAGCACTGACTGAGCCACTCAACGCTATCGTCGGTGCCGTAAAATCAGCGCTTGAACAAACACCACCAGAGCTAGGCGCAGATATTGCAGAAAAAGGCATGGTACTCACTGGCGGCGGCGCACTGTTACGCGATCTAGATCGTCTACTGGTTGAAGAAACCGGTTTACCAGTGATTGTAGCAGAAGACCCACTTACCTGCGTGGCTCGCGGATGCGGTCGTGCGCTGGAGGAAATGGATAGACTAGGCAGCATTTTCGCTTACGAATAACCAAATTACTATCAAAAAACTAAGCATGCTGAAAACGGTAAATATTACTGCGACTGAGTACCCACCAGTTTTTAGCTTTTGGTTTAATTGAAACCATCACGATAGGCCGTATTGATACGGCCTATCGTTTTCCTACTAATCGCATTAACGTTTGGAACTAAAACACACTCACAATGGCTGGCTATCATCAAAATCTGGATCAACAACAAGCCCCAGCTTTTTTTGCGCGCGGTCCAAGTCCGCTTGCACGCCTAGCGTTCTTTTCTGCACTGTCATTAGCGCTAATGGCAACCGATTCACGGTTGCAATATCTAGGTAGCCTACGTGAACATTTAATGGTGGTGTTACAACCCTTGCAACTCATTGCAAATGCACCCTCCATGCTATACGAATCAACGAACGAGTATTTTTCTACGCACCACCGCTTGCTCAATGAAAATCAGCTGCTAAGAAAACAAGCTTTGATACAAGCAATTTCTTTGCAAAAGATGAAAACACTTCAGCTAGAAAACACCAATTTACGCGAGTTGTTACAAGCCAATCAATCACTTGAAGAATTTAGTCAGCTTGGCGAAATTCTACATGTAGGTCGCGACCCTTTTACCAAAAAGATAATTGTGAATCGAGGTAGTGTTCATCATGTGGTGGAGGGTGCCGCGGTTGTTGATGCAAAAGGCGTGATTGGGCAGGTGACACGCACTTATCCAGCAAGTAGTGAAGTCACGCTGATTACTGACAAATCACTCACCATTCCCATCCAAATTGAACGTAACGGATTACGAGCAATTGCTTTTGGGCATGGCCGTGACAACACCTTAGACCTACCTTTCCTGCCAGCAAACGTAGATATCAAACCAGGCGACAAACTGATTACCTCTGGTATTGATGGCATCTATCCGAAAGGGCTTGCTGTCGCTACTGTGACAAACATTCAAACCACGCCAGATTCACCGTTTGCTAGAATCATTTGCGTGCCTACAGGCGGGATCGAGAATCATAAGCAAGTACTACTCGTTAGTATCTCTCAACTAGAAAGCACTAACAGCGCAGTCAGCTCTAATCAGACAACAGAAAATACCGGCACCAGCGTTACCGCTGCTGAAACAGTAAAAGCACCTCCGATGAAGGCATCGGGACAACATAAAAAAATAACGAATGGCGCACCTGTAACAGCCATTGACTCTAGCACCCCAAACAAACCAAATGCACAAGACTAAGTTACAAACGATCTACTTATCACTGCTAATCGCATTCATATGCCTACTGCTGCCTTGGTCAGGTGTTGCACTTAAGCTACGCCCTGATTTTGTATTATTGGTCATCATTTTCTGGATACTCCGCGCACCCAATAAATGTAATATTGGCACTGCTTGGTTTATCGGTTTATGGGTAGATTTAGCGACAGGCGGCGTCTTTGGACAACATGCGCTTGCTTATACCGTCACTACTTTTGTGGCCGTCATCTACCAGCGTCGCTTGGTATTATTCAGCAACACACAGCAACTAGTTTATGTATTACTACTATTATTGATTTCACAACTTACCTTACTCACAGTAAAAACCTTTGCTGGTAATGAATCACTAGGCTGGGCTTACTTTTTACCTAGCTTCACAGGCGTCATTTTGTGGCAAACTGCCGTTGCACTTGGCTTGAACACCAGCAGACCCTCTCGTAGTAAATGAGGTAAGTATGGTTGCTGAACTCAAAAACTATATTCATGAGCAATATTATTTTAGGCTACGCCTAGGTGTCGCAGGCTTAGTTGTACTTAGCTTATTTGCGCTACTCGCATTTCGCTTTTATTATTTACAAATACTGCATTACAACCACTATCAAACGCTAGCAGAAAACAACCGCATTTCTCTTGTCCCCACGATTCCTAATCGGGGTTTAATTTTAGATAAGAATGGCGTTGTACTCGCACATAATTTTTTTGTTTATACGTTAGAAATCACACCAGCTAAAGTAAAAAATCTCGACAACACGATTACCGAACTGGGCCAACTGATTGAAGTTAGCTCATTAGATAAAAAGCGCTTTAAAAAATTTAGAGAACAAAGCAACAGCTTTGAAAGCGCACCAATTCGCACGCATCTTAATGAAATTGAGGCGGCTAAATTTGCAGTTAACCATTACCGATTTCCTGGCGTTGAAATTAAATCGCGATTGTTTAGACATTACCCACTTGGTAAGCTGGGTTCACACATGGTGGGCTACATCGGGCGCATTAATGACAAAGACATAGAAAACCTTAAACAAGAAGGCGTTTATTCAAACTATAAAGGCTCAGATCACATTGGTAAAAGCGGCTTAGAGCAATTTTATGAGCAGCAGCTACACGGCACCACTGGTTTCCAACAGGTGGAAATTGATGCAGATGGTCATGCCGTGCGGGTGTTATCTAGCAACGCACCGGTTCCTGGGGATAATTTGATTCTTTCCGCGGACAGTAAACTGCAAGAAATTGCCGAAACTGCATTTGGCGAGCGCCGTGGTGCAATGGTTGCCATTAATCCAAAAACAGGCGAAGTGTTAACCTATGTCAGTCAACCAACATTTAACCCAAATCTATTCGTAGATGGGATTGATACTGAAAACTGGAAGCTGCTTAATGAGTCTTTAGACAAACCACTCATTAACCGCCCACTTAGAGGCATTTACCCACCTGGCTCCACATTCAAGCCGTTCGTCGCACTGGCCGGGCTAGAGGCAGGAAAGCGCAATCCACCTTTTGCGATTCAAGACCCAGGTTTCTTTATGCTGCCTGGTAGCCGACATCGCTATCGCGACTGGAAACCAAGTGGACACGGCATGGTAGATATGCAAAAAGCGATTACCGTTTCTTGTGACACCTTTTTTTATGGGTTGGCCATGGAGTTAGGAATAGAAAGACTCACATCATTTGTGCGCCATTTTGGATTTGGTAGAAAATCTGATATTGATATTAAGGGTGAAATCGAAGGCTTATTGCCAACACCAGAATGGAAAATGCGTCGTTACAAACAACCTTGGTATCCAGGTGAAACTGTGATTATTGGGATTGGGCAAGGTTATACGCTAGCAACACCGCTACAATTAGCGCAAGCTACTGCAATTCTGGCGAACAATGGCGTCGCCATGAAACCACATTTAGTGACAAAAATTCAAAATGGCTTAACTGGTAAGCAAGTATTCATTCCTAACATCGTGCAAGACCGCATCACGCTAAATCCTGATAATGTGGAGATTGTAAAACGTGGCATGGTAGACGTCACCTTACCTGGTGGTACTGCTGCGAGTGTCGGTGCAAACGCTGGCTACTCAATCGCTGCAAAAACAGGTACGGCCCAAGTGATTGGCATTAAGCAAAACGAGAAATATAACGAGCATACTATCAATGAACGCCATCGTGACCATGCATTGTTTATTGCATTCGCCCCCGCTGAAGACCCAACTATCGCACTTGCTGTGATTGTTGAAAACGGCGGCCACGGTGGCTCCGCAGCTGGGCCTATCGCAAGAAAAGTCATGGACTATTACTTATTAGGAAAAACGCCGGCAATCGAACCTGCTGCTGTGGCGGAACCATTACCAGCAAGCGCAACTGGCACCACGACCACCTCAGAAGAAGAATTCCATGATTAGCAAAATCTTTCATTTTCTATTCAAGCATTTCGACTCATTCTTAATGGCTTGCCTATTTTTTGCGTTGTTATTAAGTTTATTTGTTCTTTACAGTGCATCAGGCCAAGACTTTTCACGCATTTATGCACAAGGTGTTAACGTTGCAGTGGCACTGGGTGCGATGTGGCTAGCCGCCAACATTTCACCGCTGAATCTGGAGCGTGCGGCGCGTCCACTTTACATCCTTGGCTTATTGCTACTGATAGGTGTCGCACTGTTCGGGACCATCAGTCATGGTGCGCGCCGATGGCTAAATTTAGGCTTCATGCAAATTCAACCTTCTGAATTAATGAGAATTGCCGTACCGATGATGCTCGCTTGGTATTTTGCCAGTAGAGAAGGCAAACCTAGCGCCAGTAACTTTGTGGTTGGTAGCGTATTGCTAGCAATTCCTGTCGCACTCATTATGAAACAACCTGACTTAGGCACATCATTATTGATTGCGTCTTCCGGCTTCTATGTATTATTTCTGGCCGGCTTAAGTTGGCGCTTTCTATTAATAGCATCAGCCTCTTTACTCGCACTTATGCCTGTTTTTTGGTCGTTATTGCATGAGTACCAAAGAAAACGTATTGAAATTCTGTTTGACCCCACCCAAGACCCATTAGGCGCTGGTTACCATACGATTCAGGCGATTATCGCGATTGGGTCTGGCGGCGGTGCGGGCAAAGGCTGGCTCAATGGCACGCAAACGCAACTCGACTTTTTACCAGAACGCACTACGGACTTTATTTTTGCTGTCTTTAGTGAAGAATTTGGCTTTTTAGGCAATATGTTACTGCTCACTCTATTTAGCTTGATTATCGCCCGTGGATTAGTGATTGCATCACAGGCGCAAAACACATTTTCTAGACTATTAGCTGGTAGTATTACCCTTAACTTTTTCTCATATGCATTCGTGAACATGGGAATGGTAAGCGGCATATTACCTGTTGTTGGTGTACCATTGCCGTTAATTAGCTATGGTGGCACCTCGCTGGTGACACTGTACCTAGGTTTTGGCATACTGATGAGCATACACACGCATAAAAAACTCGTTGCAACCTAGTTACTTGTATTGCAGAGGAGGAATTCAATGGTTATTTTCCAAAAAAGCTTCATTATTTTGTGGTTGGTATTGTTAGCTGGTTGTGCCAGTACAAACAGCACAAAACCTGAATCAACAAACACCAAAAGCCCACCAGCAAAACAATCTAAAGAGTCTAGTAATAAAGGCGGTTATTACCTTGATGATGGCCCTGGCGACAACACCTCAATTGATATTGCTAGCATTCCGGATGCCGAACCTAGAACAGAAAAGCCGCTCGTCAGTAGCAACAAACCCTATCAAGCTTTAGGTCAAAAATATGTTCCGATGAAAACCTATGCACCTTATTCAAAACAAGGTGTTGCGTCATGGTATGGAAAGCGCTATCACGGTAGAAAAACCTCTAGCGGCGAAGTCTATGATATGTACGGCATGTCCGCAGCACACACCACTTTACCGATTCCAAGCTATGTAAAAGTAGTGAATCCTACCAATGGACGTGCTGTGGTCGTACGAGTCAACGACAGAGGCCCTTTTAAACATGATCGTTTAATTGATTTGTCCTATGCGGCCGCCTATAAACTTGGTTTAGTCGCCCAAGGCAGCGGGCTAGTAGAGGTCACTGCGATTGATACCAGCCCAGAAGCTTTAAGCATTGCCGCTAAGACGAATGTTGCAGCTGTAGAACCATCCAGCACTAGCACAGCTCAAACAACTGAATTAATAAGCTCAAGCAATACTAATAACACGTTGACTTCCCAATCAGCGCCCAGTAAAGCAATATCGCCCTCTGGCTATTACGTACAAGCAGGTGCTTTTAAGAGTGAAGCCAATGGTGAATTGTTACAAAAGAAAATTATGGACCTAGACCTTGCGGGCGATGCAGCCGTCACTAACGTGTATAATAATGGTTTGCATCGTGTCAAATTAGGTCCTTTTTCAAGTAAAAGAGAAGCAGACATTCATGCAAACAAAGTACGAAGCCAGCTAAATATATCAGCCATTGTTACCAATCAGTAAACCCAACCATTGAATCTCATGCATATCATCAAAAAATACAGCTTAACGCGCATTATTACCAATTCTTCTTTAGCCATTACTTTGGCTATTACCTCTTTCACAAACTTAGCACATGCCGGTGCTGCACAGATTGCACCACCGCCAAGTTTAGCGGTTAAGGCATACTTACTTAAAGATTTTAATAATGGGCATGTGGTTGCACAGCACAATGCGAGCATGCGTGTAGAGCCAGCTTCACTCACAAAGATCATGACTGCCTACCTCGTATTTAAAGCAGTTAAGAACGGCCATTTACAACTAAACCAAACGCTACCTGTAAGCGAACATGCTTGGAAAACTGAAGGCTCAAAAATGTTTATCGAGCCTAATAAACCTGCCACTGTTGATGAACTTCTACATGGCATGATTATTGTTTCAGGTAATGATGCATCAATTACGCTGGCCGAAGGCATTGCGAGTACAGAGCAACAGTTTGCGCAAATGATGAACAAAGAGGCGCAACGTTTAGGCATGAAGAGCTCGCATTACATGAATGCTACTGGGTTACCAGATCCACAACATTACACCACGGCAGAAGATCTAGCGACCTTAGCCATGGCACTAATTCGCGACTTTCCAGAAGAATACAAACGCCTGTACTCTGTTAAAGAATATACCTACAACAATATTAAACAAGCAAACCGCAACCGTCTTTTATGGCTAGACCCTAACGTAGATGGCATGAAAACCGGCCATACCGAGTCTGCAGGTTATTGTTTAATTTCTACGGCAAAACGCGATAATACACGTCATATTTCAGTGATTCTAGGTGCTCCGACTGACACAGCGCGTGCCACTGAAAGCCAAAAACTATTGAACTATGGATTTCAATTCTTTGACTCAACTTTGGTATACAAACAAAACCAAGCGGTGAGTAAACTTAAGGTTTGGAAAGGCGATGCAAATGAAATCTCATCAACTGTAGCAAGTGACCTTTACTTGACGCTACCAAAAGGTGAGTACGCCAATGTTAAAGCGATTGTTTCAAGTACACAGCCACTGATTGCCCCAATCAAAAAAGGTCAAGTGATTGGCCAGGTTAAGTTTGTACTCAATGGCAGAACCATCAGCGAACGTGCATTAGTTGCAAATAAGTCAGTCGCTGCAGCAGGCTTATTTGGTCGGGCTTGGGACTCTATTAAATTAATGATGCAATAACAACTTAACAAAATTAAACGCAATTAAGATGACTGATATCGACCCACAAGTAACACCACCACTCATCGAGTTCCCCTGTCGATTTCCTATTAAGGTGATGGGGGAAACACAAGAAATATTCTCGACGACGATTATTAGCTTGATTCAAACGATTGTGCCAAGCTTTAATGCTGAACATATCGAAATGCGTGCAAGTTCTAGTGGTAAATATATCAGTTTGACATGCTCTGTTGATGTCGTTTCGCAGGCCCAGCTTGATGATGTTTATCGCTTGTTAACATCACACCCATTAGTGAAGTACACGCTTTAAGTTACTCATCCATTAGTGATGTTAAACAATATCATTGTTAGAAATTTAGGCGTTACCTCATTTGAAGCAACATGCGAGGCGATGCAACAATTCACAACAGCTAGAGGGTTAGATTCAGCCGATGAAATATGGCTCACTGAACACCCTCCTGTTTACTCACTAGGACTCAACCGTAAACAGGTCGCACCACCTTCCCGTGATGATATTGCCATCGTGAATACGGACCGTGGTGGCAAAATCACCTATCATGGACCTGGGCAGGTCATCATTTACGTGTTATTAGACCTATCAAGACGCAATCTTAATATACGTAGTTTAGTCAGCTTGCTAGAAAATACAGTGATAGAATTACTGGCCCAATACAAAGTAAACGCAGTAGCAAAAAAAGATGCGCCTGGCGTTTATGTAAGCTTAGCTAACTCAGACGAGGCAAAAATAGCCTCATTAGGGCTACGTGTTAAAAACAATTGTTGCTATCACGGCCTAAGCCTTAATATAGACATGGATTTAAGCCCATTTAGCGCGATTGACCCTTGTGGTTACAAAGGGCTTGCAGTGACACAAACTAAAGACTTGGGCATTGATGCCAATATACAAACCATTGGTGAGCAACTTGTAGCAATGCTTACCAGCAAACTAGAGCATTTGCATGACGAACGTAACCCCTAATAAAACGCCCACACCAAAAGTTGCTGGGGTAAAAGAAATTGACGCGGCAAAGACGTCGCGCATTCCCATTAAAATCATTCCGCAGCCAATTCAGCGCAAACCTGACTGGATACGCATGAAAGCACCTGATGGCGCACGCTATCAAGAGATCAAGCGTGTATTGCGTGAGAATAATCTGCATACCGTTTGTGAGGAAGCCAGTTGCCCCAATATCGGTGAATGCTTTAGTAGTGGCACTGCAACCTTTATGATTCTGGGCGATATTTGCACACGTCGCTGTCCATTTTGCGATGTCGCACACGGTAAACCGCTACCTCCAGATGTGAATGAACCAGAAAATCTAGCGAGAACGATTGCACAGATGCGGCTCAATTATGTCGTCATTACCAGCGTAGATCGTGACGATTTGCTGGATGGTGGTGCACAACATTTTGTTGATTGTATCCAAGCGGTACGTGCACACTCACCCAATATCAGAATTGAAATATTAGTCCCAGATTTTCGCGGTCGCTTAGATATTGCACTTGAAATTCTTCGCAAGGCTCCGCCTGATGTGATGAATCACAACCTTGAAACGATACCAAGACTATACAAACAAGCAAGACCAGGTTCTGACTATCAGAACTCATTAAACTTATTAAAAGTATTTAGTGAAATGTATCCACACATCCCAACCAAATCAGGCTTGATGTTAGGTTTGGGCGAAACTGATGAGGAAATTCTAGCTGTGATGCAAGACTTACGCGCGCATCATGTCAGCATGCTGACACTGGGGCAATATTTACAGCCTAGCGTGCATCATTTACCAGTGATGCGTTATGTTGAACCTCATATTTTTGAATCTTTAAAACAAAAAGCAGACGCGATGGGCTTTAATAATACAGCCAGTGGCCCCATGGTAAGAAGTAGCTACCATGCTGATGCACAGGCTCACCAAGTGATTACTTAAAACGGCACTGTATTGGCATAGCGATTACCCTAACTAACCGCGTTAAAGTTTAAAAAAGGAAAATATGGTTCCGCATTTAACAACAGCTCTCAATGGCCCACTTTTATCACTTGAAAAAAGCATGCTGGATGCCATGCCAAGAATTGAGCATTGGTTTCGTACAAAATGGTTAGACCATGCGGCGCCATTCTATGCGTCTGTTGATTTACGCAACGCTGGTTTCAAATTAGCACCTGTTGATACGAATTTATTTCCAGGTGGCTTTAACAACCTTAATCCAGAATTTTTGCATTTATGTGTTCAGGCAGCCATGGTCGCGGTAGAGAAGGTTTGCCCAGAGGCAAGCCGCTTACTTATCATTCCCGAGAATCACACCCGCAATACTTATTACCTGCGCAACGTAGTTGAGCTTGCAAATATCTTAAAACAAGCAGGCATGGACGTAAGGGTCGGCTCAATCTCACCAGAAATCACCGAACCTACCTTACTAGAAACACATGATGGTCAGCCGCTATTGTTAGAACCTGTGGTACGCGAAGGCAACCGCATCAAGTTGCCAGCATCAAAGTTAGGCACTACCAATCTTACCGCATTTGATAGCTGTGCAATTTTGCTTAATAATGATTTATCCGGTGGCATTCCTGACATTCTTAAAGATTTAGAACAAGATTTAATTCCGCCGCTATACGCAGGCTGGAGTACACGCAAAAAATCACAACACTTTGCTGCTTATAACCGTGTTGCACATGAGTTCTCGGCATTGCTAGGTATAGATGAATGGTTGCTTAATCCATATTTTGAAACATGTGGCGAAATTGACTTTAATGACCGCACTGGCGAAGACTGCCTCGCTGCTAAAGTTGAATCATTGCTTGAAAAGATTAAAATTAAATACGCAGAATACGGCGTATCCCAAGAGCCATTTGTGATTGTAAAAGCCAATGCCGGCACCTATGGCATGGGCATTATGACTGTCAAATCCCCTGATGACGTACGTGGCCTAAACCGCAAGGCACGTAACAAAATGTCGGTGATTAAGGAAGGCTTAGAAGTCACTGAAGTGATTATTCAAGAGGGTGTTTACACGTTTGAGAGCATTAATGATGCGGTTGCAGAACCAGTAGTCTATATGATGGATCACTTTGTGATTGGCGGTTTTTACCGTGTACACACTGGTAGAGGCGTAGATGAAAATCTGAATGCGCCAGGCTCACACTTTGTGCCGTTGGCTTTTGAAAAACCTTGCACGCTACCTGACTGTGCAGGCGCGCCAGATGCCACCCCTAACCGCTTTTATGCGTATGGTGTAGTCGCACGTTTAGCGTTACTGGCTGCTGCAATTGAGCTGCAAGAACAAGACCCTTTAAATCAATAAAGTCTGTACATGAAACTAGTTTTTATTCTGGATCCGCTTGAAAGCTTAAAAAGCTATAAAGATACTAGCCTCGCCATTATGCGAGAGGCTAGTCAACGTGGTCATGAGCTATTTGTGAGCTTGCAACATGATATTTTCCTGCGTGGCGAACAAGCTAGAATTTATGTACAGAAGTTTAACTTTACTGAAAAAAACTATATCACTTCTGAGAAAGCAGAGTTCGCCCCCTGTGATTTTGATGCGATTATCATGCGCAAAGATCCTCCTTTTGATAACGAGTATCTTTACAGCACCTACTTACTTGAAATAGCAGCTAATCAGGGCGCTCGCGTATTGAACAACCCTGTGGCGATCCGCGGTTGGAATGAAAAGCTCTCAGTCACACGCTTCCCGCAATTTGCACCTGAGTTTTTAGTCACTTCCAATCAAACACTCATTCGTGATTTTCTAAAGAAACATGAAGATATTGTAGTGAAACCTTTAGACGGCATGGGCGGTAGCAGTATTTTCAGGCTCACGCTGCAAGACCCTAACATCAGTGTGATATTGGAAACCATCACCGAGTTCGGCACCCGTACTATCATGGCACAACGTTACCTACCAGCGATTGTACAAGGTGATAAACGCATTATTGTGATTGATGGTGAACCATTACCATATACACTTGCAAGGATTCCAATGGCTGGTGAAACACGTGGCAATTTAGCTGCAGGAGGTACTGGTGTGGCTCAGCCGCTCACTAGTCGAGACCGTGACATTGCAATGACTGTAGGAAAAGTACTGAAACAAGAAGGCTTATTTTTAGTAGGTTTAGATGTCATTGGTGAGCACCTGACAGAAATTAACGTAACAAGCCCTACTGGTATGGTCGAAATTGCAAACCAAACCGATTGCAATCCAGCCAGCCTATTTATCAATGCTTTAGAGCAACAACAGCTCCAATAAATGCGTAAAGGGTTGAGCACCGTATTGACTGTAGCGATATGCTGCATTGCAATATTAGGATTCATTGTTTATCACAAACCGCCGCTCTACCACAGCCAAAGCTACGTATTTGGCACGCTGGTTGATATTAGCATTTATGGTGAACCAGAAGACCGTGCTAAAACTCTTTCAAATGAAATCTTGCAAGATTTTCAGCACTTGCATCATCAGTTACACGCATGGAAGCCCGTTTCTGACAACCAAGTCAGTGAATTAGGCGCGCTCAACTTAGCCTTCGCCTCCCAAAGCAAGCCATTAAACATCAGCCCTCTCATGATAGAAGTTCTGCAAGATGCAAAAAAACTATCAAAACAATCGAATGGCTTGTTCAATCCAACCATCGGTCATTTAATCGGCACATGGGGGTTTCAGGCAGATGAGTTTGCCGCAACCAGTGTCGATGATAAGAAAATCAGCGCCTTAGTCAGTGCAAACCCTAGTATGGATGATATTGTTGTGACGAATAATTCTGCTTACAGCACAAATAGTAGTGTTAAGCTTGATTTAGGCGGCTATGCAAAAGGCTATGCCTTAGATAGAGCAGTACGCTATCTGCGCAAGCAACATGTGAAGCATGCGCTCATTAACATAGGCGGCAATATCATTGCACTTGGTCAGCATGGAGATAAGCCTTGGCGGGTAGGGATACAACATCCGCGTAAACCTTCTGCGATTGCCACACTTGACTTACTTGATGGCTGGGCAATTGGTACGTCTGGTGATTACCAACGCTACTTCATGTTAGATGGTAAACGCTATTGTCACATCATTGATCCGCGCACAGGTTATCCAGTCCAACATACGCAAGCAGTAACAGTATTAATTCCTCCGCAAGCACCATATCATTCGCAAGCTGGCGTACTTTCTGATGTTGCATCAAAACCCATTTTTATTGAGCCTACTGAAAGCAAATCAAAAATCGCTGCTACGATGGGTATGAATCACTTTATGGTGATTAATCAATCATCTCAAGTATTTGTCACCAAGGAAATGCAAAATAAACTCACTTGGCTGGATCAAGATTTTAAAAAGCATGTGTATGTTCAAACTACTACGCAACATTAAAGCGATAACAAGTGCCATGCTCATTGGTGATTGGCTCATATTTATTGCCAGCAGCGTGTTGATCATCGTTCTGTTCCAACAACTGTGGTCACATGAGCATGCGACCACAGTTCAAATCCGCCTAGGTGATACCGTTTATGGCACCTACAGCCTTAATCAACAACGTGATATTCATGTCAAAGGAACGATAGGCAACGCCACAATCAGCATCATGAACGGCAAAGCCAGATTTGCTCAATCCCCATGCCATAATCAATACTGTGTGCACCAAGGCTGGTTATCACGATCAGGTCAGGCTGCTATTTGCTTACCGAACCAACTAAGTTTAGAACTAGTTGGCGAAACAAAACACTACGACTCACTTAACTATTAGTGTAAAAATAGCGCAATCAATCATACATATACGATTAAATGCAGATTAACACTACCCTCGATGATCACCGCATAGCCAAACTTGCAGCATTTGCTATTGCGCTACATATGTTAGAAGCACTGATTCCATCCCCTTTACCAGGCGTTAAGCCAGGTATCGCAAACATTGTGACTTTATATGTACTATTTAAATACAACTTTACGAGTGCCGCTTGGGTAAGCATACTCCGTGTGTTTGCCAGCAGTTTATTGTTAGGTCAATTTCTATCGCCAACTTTCATACTGAGTCTAGCCGGCGCACTATTTAGTTTAGGTGTATTGTGGCTTAGTATGCACTTACCAAGAAAATACTTTGGTGCGGTATCATTAAGCATGATAGCGGCTTTTGCACACATTGCAGGACAGCTAATGATTGTAAGGCTATGGCTGATTCCACATGCCAGCGTTACTTATTTAATCCCAATTTTTGCACTAGCAGCATTGTTTTTTGGCGTAGTAAATGGACTGATTACTCATAAGTTACTTAATAATAGCTCAGAACAAATTGATTCGGCGTCATCAACTTGAACATCACTCATCACAAAGTCACATGATACTGAGCACCTTAAAATTACGCTTTGCCCAAAATAAATGGCTACTAATTGCAGCCTTTATTTCTATGGCTTTGCATATATTATTGCTCACCAGCTATTCAATTTCACTTCCATCAGATATTAAAAATCTAACCTCCATTAATGTTCGCTTGGTAAAAGCACTACCAGAGAAAAAGCCTATCAAACCATACCTTCCTCAGGAACGCCCGAACCCAATTACACAAAAATCAACAGCTCCTGATACAGATGAACCAACACTAGATTCGGAAGTACCTACGAGCGTCTTAAATACTGAAACCCCCAATACCAATCCACTTGATTCTGACAATCAAACCAATACAGAATCCGATACCAGACCTCAAAGTGAAGGCTTAATTGCAGAGAGCACGATAGAAAATACTACAATTACTGAAACTGCCAGTAGCGTCAGCACAGATATAACGACGGCTTATCCCTACGTACATACCGAATTTGAAGTCACGCGTGGTGGCGACTCAGGTGTACTTGGTGTTACACAGATTACTTTCAATATGAGCCTGCGTAGAAATTTCTATCAGTTAACCAGCATTACCGAGGCAAAAGGGGTCGCTTCACTTTTTCTAAGTAAATTAGAACAATACAGTGAAGGAACCGTGAATGAAGAAGGTTTAAAACCAAACTATTATGCATACCAATACGGTGGGAATAGCGAAAAGAACCAATACGCAAATTTGTTGTGGTCTGATGGTGTCATTGAAATGACAAGTAAAAAGGGCAAAAAGTCAGAACCGTTACCTGAAGGAACACAGGATTTTTTAAGCTTTATGTACCAGTTTATGTTTACCCCACCATTAAACTCTATGCAAATAACAATGACAAATGGTAAATATTTACGCACTTACACCTATAGCTTTGAAGGTGAGGAAAGGATTAATACTAAGCTGGGTGAGCTTAAAACTTTGCACTTATTAAAGAGTGGGGATAACCAAGAAAAAACCGAGATATGGCTTGCTCTTGATTATCAAAACATCCCGGTAAAGATACGTAAAACAGAAAAAAGCGGCGAGGTGTTAGAGCAAACTGCCACCGCTATCTACACTACTCGCCCTGAGTAAACGCATTTATGATTAGTGTAGATGTTAAGACTTGTAATATACCACTCATTAAAAATAAAATACCGAGACTCCTCTAGTACGGATTAATCTATACCATCTACCTTAAAAAGGTATTGCTTCACTACGGAAACAGCGTAAAAGTTAACTACATTATTTACAGCGCTATACTTAATTTATAGAAGATACCCTCTACTAGAAATTTAACTCTCGCCAAATAGATCTATGTTTTTGGAAACCAGTACCAGAGCCAGTAAATGGAACCTCTAATATTTGAGGTGTCGGGTTATCTGCTGTTACGATTGAAACTTTTGGTTTACCATCAATATAAACCACATTAAAACCAACCGTTGGCGCATTAGTTCTTAACGAAACTACATTAGAGCCTAAACTATTAACCGCTGTGCCCGTTTCATAATCTAAGAAAGTTAACCAACCATAGCCTGCTGGTTGGCAAGCAGAAGAGGTAGGTACTGTAGTTGGTACAAGCAAAGTACCTAGTACTAGTTGCGATGCCACGTTCTGACGCTCACCTTTATCAGGGAAGTCTATATACCAACCCAAACCAGAACCAAAGTCTACAGCGTTACTCGTTCCACTCTTCCGCGTATCAAAACCATCAGGCACGATGGTTTGCGGCACAAGAATAGATCGAGGGTCGGTGACTGTAGAAGTCGCATTATCATCCTTAATTGCGTAAAGCGTTTGCTTGCTAATATCTGTCAGATCACTCACCTCAAGGTACTTACCAGTTCCTACGAACACCACTCGTTTATTTTTAATAGTGCCTAGCTCTGGGCTAGTGGTAATTGCCTGTGCACCTGATGCTTGGAGCGTTGCAAATAATAGCTTACTATTATCAGCAAGATTAAACCGCCAGAGATTACCTAACAAATCACCACCATACACATAAGTAGCGGTATTATTTTTCTCTGGGTCATCAGCATAAGCACTGATTTCGGCCAAACCACTTGGTAATGATGTACTTCCGATACCCGTTGATATCGCAGAAATTTCAACACCAGTAAGTGCATTCAATATATACAAATACCCCTTACCATCTCCCCCATTATAAAGTGCAGGATTATTAGGTTTGAACTTAGTATCAGTCAACGAGTAAAAAGCACTGTTATCTGGAATATTGTTATAGCCAGAGGTTACTAACACTACCCATGTCCCATCAGACTTTTTAGTAATGATAGGCGTGCCAAAGGTATAACCTAGATTTGGCTGATCATTCGCATCAAATTCCCATAACAGGGTAGGGTTAACCGGATCAGTAATGTCTAGCGCGTAATACCCGCGGCCACCACCGTTTAAGCCAGCGACTAATATTGTTTTCCAAGCTGCACCATCATACACATCGGAAATAATAGGGTCACCGTTCACATAATAACTATGCTTATTACCATATGCGCTATCTGCCAGCTTCCACATATTCGGAATCACCATACTCGGCACATATGCCCATAACTCTTGTAATGTATTTGCATCAAACGCATGCAACATGCCATCATTTGCACCCATAAATACGGCTTTAGCTCTGGTTGCTTTTGCTTCTTTAAAAGCAGAGTACCCTGTATCAGTATATTTAAAAGTTGGTTTACCTAAAAACGCTGGTTTAGAATCTACAGCATCGCCAAGTACAGCCTGGCGTTTACGGAATAATTTATTTTCAGGTAGGGTAGCATTTTCATCAAAACCAGTTTGACCACGTAAATAAGCCACCAGGCGATCAGATGTCACATTCGCCTGCTGTTCAGGGGTTAAGGTTGGCCATTGTGTTAAGTTAGCCGCCAAAAAAGCAGGTTGCAGGGTGCTGGCTAAACCTGCGGAGGTAATTGCACCTAAAGTAAAGTCCGTCAAAGCACCGCCACTATTCATGTATATTTTGCGGGTATCGGTTAAGTTAGCTACTTTACTCTTCAAAGTGCCAACACAAGCAACTGATAGCGGTACACTACAGTCAGTACCCACCAAAGTACCACTACAAGCGGCTACGTCAGTTATGTTTGGTGTCACACAGTTGTATGCTCCGCTACCATCAGGCACAACACTGGATGGGCTAACACACGAGGAGGAAGGCACTACATCTTCTACGCAAGCACTAGCTGACTGGCTCACCGCACCAGTCACAATATCTATACTTCTTTTTTCTAAATTACCAATCCAATATCCTGAAGTATAGCTAGCTACGTATGCGTTATTATCTCCAGCGACAGGGTTTAGCGTGCTAGTTGCCGCTGCAGATCCGGCGCCAAGCTTTACCTCAATTGACGCTAAGGCTTCTTTAAGCTGACTTACCAAATCTGTAGGGTTTTTTGCACTAAAATAGGTTCCACCACCATTCACAGCTGCGTGCCAAAGATCATCAATGCGCTCTGGCCCAGTGTTTGCTATAGGATCTGGCCAGTTCTTTACGCCATTTTTAATGTCAGTGAAATCACCTGATGTCGCAATTTTGTAATCTGAGGTATAAGACAACACACCGTCAACCCCCATGCCTAAAGTCAGCGTCACCATATTTTGCTTTTGGTTAGCTGTGGAGGGCGCGGGAGACTGACAGACATTCTCTCCTTTTGCTCCTGTACAATTATTTAAATCGGAGGTACGTATGTCAGTATCAAAATAATATTTAGCAACGTCCGCTAACGTATCAGTGACAGCAGGTACACCCTCACGCATTGGCCTCGGTGTATTGTTTGCAGCACTATCCATATTTCCTACACTAGCAGCATCTAAACTACGTGGCCCACCTGCATAAGTACTTACCTCATCTCCAGTGTTCCAAAAACCATCCGTTGTTAATAGCGTAAAGTTTTGCTGACACTCATACTGAATCGGATCAGTAAAAACACCTCGTTTGGCAGCCGTTTCATTAGCGTAAATACGACCAGCCTTGGATAGGGAACCTCTAAGTGGAGTGTTTCTATCAGCTGGTGCAGCAAAAAATTTACTATACCAAGATGCTCTTTGTGCAGTATTAAATGTATCAAAATTAAGCATTTGGGCAGATCGGGTCGATGTGGTCATAAAGCCTACACGGTAATCCTCTGTCACATCTTTAAATGCAATACTCGCAGAAGTTTTCATCGACTGCCCACGCGTACCATAATAGGTATGCCAATTTGCATAATTCGTCATTTCTTCTACATAAGTACAAGTTGCACCAGCACAATCAGTGCGAGTAACTGCTTTAACAGTAGAACCAGGTAACACATAGCTATTTTCTGAGCTTGCTATTGGCACAAACACCCTTTCTCCAGGTACATTGTTTTTAGAAAATGCAGTTCGAGTTGTCGTCAACGACCCATTTGAAGTTGGTGCATCGGGCGTAGCTGTAATAGTTGTCGGTGCAAATATTGTGATAGTCGCAGAGGATCTAGATGCACTGTAACCTAGCGTAGTACAGTTGCCAGTTTTAGCATAAGTACAAGCATTGATTTCAGTTACGATTCTATCGGCTGTGGTACTTTCTGTACTTGAACAAGTAATTGCATTCGCCATAATTTGTTTACTAGAAATTAAAACACCATTCACAGAAGTACAACTATTTGAATTATCAATCCGAATGGTAGCAGTACGTTGGGTAGGAGCACGCAGTTCATTAAAGGTCGTGCCTGTTTGAATTCTTGTAGCTTGGCAGCTGTTTGCTGCGGGCGTGGCCGCGCTAGCATTAGTTGTATTGTTACACCACCTGACTGGCGCAGGATAAGGATAAGTAGTTGAAGCTGAAGATTGCGCTACACAAACCCGCAAATCAGGTTTTGTGCAATATTCACCAGGAATAATATGATAGTAAGCAGAGTCTGTTTCTAAATTTTTAGTCCCTGTAGGGTAGCCAGAGCCGCTATAAGCGTTATATTTCACTTGACGCCAATTTGGTTTGCTTGCGGTGCTTGCACCTGTATCTGTGTTTTGCCCTACTTGGCTAGGATACTGACTTGTATTTAAACCTGATGCGTCAAAAAAAACTGGTGGCAAATAGCGAATGCTAGGGTTGTAAGCCACAGTATTATAACTAGCGTTTCTAAATAGTGAATCAGTGCCACTATTTGCCCAGTCCGGCATGTAATCCCAGCTCATACTGCCTGAGTCATCTAGAATAAATAATAGGTTAGGTTGTATGGTGATAGTTGGACTATTAGCCAATGGCACTGTGGCTAGGTCCAAAGGTGATGTCACTGGTGCAGAAATAGTAGTTTGCGGCATCAGAATAGTAAAAGATAAAGCAATTGCCCCCACCAAACGACGCCAAACATACATATACTCTTGATGATATCGTTGCATCGCTAACTCCTAATAGACATATGTCTGGGCATAACTAACGGTATTTTTAACCCCAGCGACACGTGTTGTGATTCGGTAAATCGGGCTTTGTTGCGTATTAACTTCAGCGCCACCCAGGTCGCCTGGTACGACCTTTTTACTACCATTGCCTATTTCAGGATCTCCTAACAAACATATATTGCTAGCAGGAGCGACCGTGTCTCGACACATACGCTGAATGATAAAGCGTATGTTATTACCGCTACTGGCTTCAGTGCCACCCACTATGCCATCACCAGTGGCAACAGCGGCAGCAGCCCATGTTGCATCGGCTTTAAGTACGATCGGGGAGTCTAAATCAGGAGAGCCTTCCTCTGGCAAAAATGTAGCATAATAACCTTGAGCTAAATTATCAGAATAAAGACTCTCTGGGTTAGCTACAGCTTGGGCTTCCAACCAATTTAAGGCAGTTTCTACACCGCGATCAGATGATACTAGCGCATTATGTTTTAACGCCATATTGCCTGCAATAATGGTGTTAGTATCCACTGATCGTATCAATGCAACTGCGGCCAACGACATGACGACTAAGGCAATCAGGGCAACAAACAATACGACACCATGCTGCTTAAAAGATTGTAGGGTTTGAATCTTCATAATACATCCCTAGACCAAAGCATGTTACGTAATGGAATAATCGTTTCAAATGTTTTATAGCGATATCTCTGCCAATCTTCTATTGCTGATAAATCAATCGTTGGCGCGGCATCAAAATCAGCGTCATCCCATGCACAAGGCCCATTATTTACTACTCCTCTTGCCGTTGTACATGGAGCAGTCACGTCATCTTTTTCTAATAAATCATTACGGGCTACCACAACAATGCGAATCGCTTTAATACGATTTCTATTTTCAACCGTTGGACTCGTCGCCGTGGATGCCCAAATGCCAGTTGCATTGACCCAATTCACCACTTGATTGCTGTTCGCCACTGCTGACACACCATACTGCGCCTGCATATTCACAATTTCAGACACGATTGGCACACCATCCAAAGTAAGCTGATTATCTACAACCTCATATCTGTAATCGCGCCAATCACCCATACAAGCTATTTTTGCACCAATAGCAATTGGCGCCCCCACTGGAGTAGATCCTATTAAAGCAATATTCTGCAATGTATCTGGGCTTCCGTTAGCATCTGCTACGCGCGTCATTCGGCACAATGGTCCTTGGCTAATCAAAACAATATCATTGTCTTTACAACCTATATTATTTTCCGCAGCCAACCCTGTAGCAGCATTAGCATTCGTTGCATTGACAATCTTGACGGGAATTGCGCCCATTGCGGTATTGCTAAAACGTGCTGTCACTACATCACTCACACCATCAGCGCTACCTGCATCGTCAATCACCAAAGGAAATACATCAAGGTCAGGGGTGGCTGGGTTATCATCATGGTCAAATACTGGGAATGGACTGCAATTAAGTGACGTGTTATCTGCGTCGGCACTAGGCATAGGCAAGCCATAACCAGCCATTTGTACGTCACGTTGAATGTGATGCAATGCAATACTCCCATTAGTTTGCGCATCTGCCGTACCTGAAGTGCTGCGTTTTTGCCCCTCAAACGCTGAAAATACTTGCATAATTACTAAGCTGGCAATTAAGCCTATCACTAAGCCGACCATGAGTTCAACCAAACTGAAGCCTGACTGGTACAACTGGTCATAAGATAAATGTTTTTTGTTCAGCTTCATCTTATATACCTTCAACTCTAGCATTAGCACTATAGGTATGTTCATCTTCACCCGGTAATTGCCAACTTACTGTCACTGTCACAACACGCTCTGGCGAAATGGAAACTGTACGGGTACCATTAGGCAATAAATCTGATATGTCGGTATCAACTTCTGCCGAGTCTGCAAGGTCACCAGACCCCACCCACACTAGCCCCAAGCGCTGTTGAGCAATAAACGTAGCCTCAGCTCTATACTTAGCATCTGACGTACTTTTAACTAACACACTTTGCAAGCCAGCTAAAGCCAAAATTCCCATTGAGAAAATGACAATTGCAATCATAGACTCAAGTAACGCCATCCCTTGCTGCGCTTTAGCTTTAAGATTTGAGGCTTTTAATATTGGACGCCCAATTCTCATTATTTGATTTTTTTTAATCATTTAAACACCTCAGGCAGGACATTTTCGAGGATCAGTGTCAGACAATCCTGTATAAGGATCACACATTTTGCCAGCACCACCAGCATCGATCAAAATTCGCAGATCTCGACTTTCAGAGCCACTCATCGATGAGTTATCAATATCAAGCTGAGTAAATGGCTCCTCTGGCGCTCCTTCTAATGCAGACCGAACACGCCCTAAACTGGTAAAAACCAAAATAGTAGATCCTACTGGGGTTGATGTCACAGAGATACTGGCTGCAGATCCTTCCTTTACGCCCCTTGTCTCTATTGGGTCAGGACAATCAGCAGTTACATTGACGCAACCTATTGTCCATTCAGAACCTGCGCCAAGCTCAAACTTTACATCTGCATTGCGCTTTAATGCTTCAACCCTTGCCTTTTGTAAGCCAGAATTAATTGAGTCTGCCGCATTTCGAATTTTAGTATTCTCAATCCAAATTGTATAACTTGGTAGCGCAAATACGGCAAGAATACCAATCACAGCCACTGCCACCATTAACTCGACTAAACTAAAGCCGACATGGCTATAACTAGCCAGTCGAATTTGTTTCCCCTTTGTTTGCGAGGTTAACATGTGCCGCTCTTACTAGTTAGCCAACAGCCTGCAGCACTAGTACCATCGTAGACAGAAGTTCTCGCGTTGTCTTGGTTGATAGTAAATTGAAAGTTACTCATATCACCAACGCCATCTGCCGTTAAGGTATAAGTGGTCGCGTTAGAGGCGCAGGTAAAAGTAAAGTTTTTGATATCTTCAGGACATGGACCGCCGTCATAAGTACGATTATCCTGAAAAAACTGCTCCATTTTTACTCTAGCATCTGCCAATGCAGAAGGAGCTTCTGCCGCCTTTGCTTTTTTCACATAATCTGTATATGCAGGTAACGCTATGCCAGCTAAGATTCCAATAATCGCGACAACCACCATCAGCTCAACCAAAGTAAAGCCTTTTGATATCGCCCTTTGATCAAGCCGGATTACTTTTGAGTTCACCATTCCAATTCCCCTTTTACTTAAAATACATCATGCTACTGACATCAATCGATGTCCATTAGCAACCGACAGTCGGTAAATTTCACCGAATAAACGGTTACTAAATAGTGTTCTACAACATTAGCTTAACATTAAGACAACTAAAAAATGATAGAATAAGTCGCATTATTAAATGCTGTGGATAATCAACTTTATCTAAAATCGTCACACTCAATACCTATGAAGCCATTTACAAAAAAAATTATCTTACTTTTGATTACTCAGCTAATTTTAGCAGGCTGCGGCACCAAAGGTCCGCTATACATTCCTGAACAAGCATACCCACAGCCGACTTCATCCAGTCAATAAATCGGCTGCTTTTCAACCTCTTATTGTTAAGACATTACTTTGAATACTTTTACCCTTAAAAATAACGTGTTACATGCTGAAAATGTAGCACTTACCCAAATTGCCGAGAATTTTGGCTCACCATGCTATGTATATTCGAAATCTGCGCTCATACAAGCATTCGAGCGCTTTAGTGCTGGCTTTAAAGATGCAAACCACTTAGTTTGTTTCGCAGTGAAATCTAACCCTAGCCTTGCGATCTTAAATTTGTTTGCAAAGCTGGGCGCTGGTTTTGACATTGTATCTGGCGGTGAACTGGCAAGAGTGATTGCTGCGGGTGGTGATCCTAAAAAAGTCGTTTTCTCTGGTGTAGGTAAAACTGCAGACGAAATGCGCGCAGCATTAGAAGCTGGTATTTTTTGCTTTAACGTAGAGTCTGCTAGTGAGTTAATACGCTTGAACGATGTGGCGACCTACATGGGAAAAATTGCACCTGTCTCATTGCGCGTAAACCCTAACGTAGATGCAAAAACTCACCCTTATATTTCTACCGGCTTAAAGAATAATAAATTTGGCGTGGCATATGAAGATGCGTTAGACATTTACTTGCAAGCATCAGAAATGTCTAATATTGCGATTCACGGTGTAGATTGCCATATCGGCTCTCAAATCACCGAATTATCTCCGTTCTTAGATGCTTTTGACCGTGTACTAGCGCTGGTGGATGCATTGGCTGAAAATAATATACAGATTCAGCACATAGACCTAGGTGGCGGCATCGGCATTTGCTACAGCGATGAAACACCACCAGAATTTACGGCTTATGCAAAAGCAATGCGTGAAAAACTAGGTAATCGTGATGTAAAGCTGGTGTTTGAACCTGGTCGCGCTTTAGTTGGAAATGCGGGTGTTTTACTCACTAAAGTTGAGTATTTAAAACAAACAGAAACCAAAAACTTTGCGATTGTAGATGCGGCGATGAACGATTTAATGCGTCCGGCACTCTATGATGCTTACCACGACATTAAAGCGGTTAAGCCACGCACTGAAGATATAGCAATCTATGAAATAGTAGGGCCTGTGTGTGAGAGCGGCGACTTTTTGGGTCATGACAGAGCCCTTGCATTACAAGAAGGTGATTTGTTGGCAATTATGTCTGCAGGTGCTTATGGCATGAGCATGTCTAGTAACTACAACACTAGACCACGCGCCGCAGAAGTGATGGTGGATAACGATCAGTGCCACTTAGTCAGAAAGCGTGAAGAGATTGCTGATTTATTTGCTGGTGAAAATATATTGCCAAACAACTAGGTTGGTAAATCAACATTGTTGCTAACAAACAATTGATAAAAAAAGCGCAGATTAATCTGCGCTTTTTTACTGGACTAGCTTAATTAATTACCGGCTTAACTAATTGAATGTTCTTAATCAAAAATAACCGTCTTGTTCGCGTATAACAAAATACGGTTCTCAATATGCCAGCGCACCGCTTTTGATAAGACAACACGCTCTAAATCTCGCCCCTTTTGAATTAGGTCTTCCACTTGATCTCGATGCGAGATGCGGTCTATGCCTTGTTCGATAATTGGACCTTCATCTAACACTTCTGTCACGTAGTGGCTGGTTGCACCAATCAATTTAACACCACGCTCAAATGCGCGGTGATAAGGTCGCGCACCAATAAAGGCTGGCAAGAAAGAATGGTGAATATTGATAATACGTTGCGGGTAGCGTGATACAAAGTCTGGCGATAAAATCTGCATATAGCGCGCCAACACGATTAAATCAATGTTGTAATCCGCAAAGAGCTTAAATTGAGCAGCTTCAGCTTGAGACTTATTGTCTTTATTGACTTCAATATGATGAAAATCAATGCCATAAAATTTAACTAGCGCTTCAGTATCACGATGGTTACTAATCACTAACGGTATTTCACAGGCCAATTCACCACTTTTATGACGATGCAACAAATCAGCTAAACAATGGTCATATTGGGATACCATAATGGCGACGCGCGTTTTATGCTGAGATAACTTAAGCTGCCACTGCATGCTAAATTTGTTAGCAACTTCAGAGAATGCCTGATTAAAGCTCGCTTCATTTAAATTGAATCGTGTAAGATCCCATTCAACGCGCATTAAAAATAGATTATTTTCCGCATCCTGATGTTGGTCTGCGTGTAAAATATTAGCATTGTGCTGAAGTAAGAAATCAGCGATTGCTGCGACAATGCCTTTAGTATCTGGGCAAGTAATCAGTAGGGTTGCAGTATTTTTCATAGTAAAAATGTATAGTCCAGCTAACTTAATGCCAGCTAACCCAATGTTGGATGGTGCCGACTCACTGAAAATATTTTTAATTTAATTATTTTAAAAGAAGCAATTATACCTGATGCGCTCAGCGCTTGATGCAATTTGAATGTTGATGAAATATGAACCCTGAACAAACCACTCTAAATCACAGGCCTACTGGCGAGACATCGTCAGGTGAGGTCGTCATCGTACTTGCTAACCCTCGCGGCTTTTGTGCGGGCGTTGACCGCGCCATTATTATCGTGGAACAAGCCTTAGATAAATTCGGCGCGCCGATTTACGTGCGCCATGAAGTGGTGCATAACAAATTTGTCGTCGATGAGCTACGTGCCAAAGGTGCAGTATTCGTTGAAGAGTTAGATGAAATTCCTAGTGGCAGTATCGTCATTTTTAGCGCACATGGCGTGTCAAAAGCGGTCAGGGCAGAAGCTGAATCACGCGGGCTGACTGCCTATGACGCGACCTGTCCGTTAGTAACGAAGGTGCACATAGAAGTTGAGAAAATGCGCAAGGCAGGGATGGAAATCGTGATGATTGGGCACAAAGGCCACCCTGAAGTTGAGGGGACAATGGGGCAAGTTGAGCAAACTAGCAACGACGATCATCAGGCAAGCGATACGACAAACAGCACAGGGATGTACTTAGTAGAAACGCCTGAAGATGTTGCTGCATTAACTGTGAAAGACCCTACTAAGCTGGCTTACGTAACACAGACCACACTCTCTATGGATGATGCGGCTTTAGTCATCAACGCACTAAAAGAGAAGTTCCCACACATTAACGCGCCTAAAAGCGATGACATTTGTTATGCCACGCAAAATCGGCAGGATGCAGTGAAGATCATGGCGCAAGATTGTGACTTGGTGATTATCGTCGGCTCACCAAATAGCTCAAACTCTAACCGCTTGCGTGAAGTTGCAAAAAACCAAGGCATTGATGCCTATATGGTGGATAACGCCAGCTACTTAAAACCAGAATGGTTAGCTAACAAGAAAAAAGTAGGGGTATCTGCTGGTGCTTCTGCCCCAGAGGTATTAGTGAAAGAAGTGATTGCGCAATTACAGAACTTTGGCGCGGGTAATGTTCAGGAGTTGCAAGGTGTGGTTGAAAGCGTTGTATTTCAACTACCAAAAAACCTCACTAGCGCTGCTAAAACCAATACGGTTCAGTCATAAACTATTAACACGGCCAACAGTCCACATTGAAAACGTATAAAACCCCAGTTTCTGCGCTTGTACTGATCCACACACCTGATTTAAAAGTGTTAATTATGGAACGTGCAGATAAGGCAGGATTTTGGCAATCAGTCACGGGTAGCATTGAGGGTGATGAAACACCCTATCAGGCAGCCGTTCGTGAAGTGTCTGAGGAAACAGGCATAGATGCAAAGCAATTCGCTTTGGAAGATTGGCAAGTTTCAAATGTGTATGAAATTTACCCTCATTGGCGCCATCGCTATGCGCCTGGCGTCACAGAGAACCGCGAACACTTATTTGGCTTAGTGCTTCCCAGTCCTTTGCCCGTTACATTAGCACCAGACGAACATCTGCAATATGAATGGGTGGATTGGCGCGAAGCTGCAAAACGGGTGTTTTCATGGACCAATGTAGAGGCGTTGAGAATATTAGGTCAACGACATCAATTAACCTTAGAAAACATAAAATAGCGCTGCACGGGCGAATCCCGCTCGTCGACTTATTCTATGTTTCCGTTATAAAATATACGCTTTAGCGTGCGCACTTTTAGAAAATACTATGTCTACTGCAACCATACCAGCCGCCCCAATTAAATTTGAAAAATTTCAAGCCGCAGACGATGCGGACTGTCAGCGCCGCATTATTGCCGCCAAAGAGAAATTAGGGAAACGCCTTGTTATTTTAGGGCACCACTACCAACATGAAAGTGTGTATCGCCATGCTGATTTCACTGGTGACTCACTTAAACTCTCCCGCTACACGGAAAACTTAGATGCGGAGTACATTGTCTTTCTAGGTGTGCACTTTATGGCTGAGGTTGCCGATATCTTAAGCCGCCCAGAGCAAATCGCGATTTTACCTGACCTTGCCGCAGGTTGCTCAATGGCGGACATGGCAAACCTTGCTAAAGTTGAACGCAGTTACCGCGAACTTAATAAAGTACTTAATTTTGATGAGCAAATCACGCCGATTACTTACATTAACTCGGCTGCTGACCTTAAAGCGTTTTGCGGTGAGCATGGTGGCATTGTCTGTACCAGCACCAACGCACCAAAAATTCTAGAATGGGGATTTGCACAACGTGAGAAAGTGTTGTTCTTCCCTGACCAAAACTTAGGTCGCTGGAGCGGCTACAAAATGGGCATTCCACTAGAGCAAATGCCGGTGTGGGACCCTGACCAACCGTTAGGTGGCTTAACCGTAGAGCAAATCAAGAATGCGAAGATTTTGTTGTGGAAAGGTCATTGTGCTGTGCACCAAATGTTCCGCCTGCAAAATATCACTAAATTCCGAGAAGAACACCCTGATGGATTTGTGATTTCGCACCCAGAAGCACCGTTTGAAGTTTGCCAACACTCTGACTATGTGGGCTCTACTGAATATATTTTGAAAACGATTAGTGATGCGCCTGCCAATACAAAATGGCTGGTGGGTACTGAGTTAAACTTAGTGAACCGTCTAGCAGAACAAATGAAACCAGAAGGTAAACTTGTACAGTTTATGAGCCATGTAGTGTGTGAATGCTCTACGATGGCGCGTATTGACCCGCAACACTTAGCATGGGTACTGGAGAATTTGGTGGAAGGTAAGATAGTGAACCAGATTAAGGTACCCGCGCATGAAGCAAAACTAGCGAAACTCACGTTAGACCGAATGCTAACTGCTTCTTAATCGTCTATTTTCATTAGTGTTAAAAGGGATTAAATGAGTTGCCCATTATGTGAACCCACACCCCATGAAATATTATGGCTAGATGATTTCTGCCGTGTGGTGTTGCTTAACGATGAAGATTACCCAGCTTATTGTCGTGTAGAGTTACTAGACCATATTAAAGAAATGACTGATTTAGCACCGCAAGACCGCGCGCGCATGATGAAAGTGGTGTTTGCGGTGGAAACTGCATTAAGGGAAGCACTCAACCCTGACAAAATAAATTTAGCCAGCTTAGGTAATAAAACCCCGCATATCCATTGGCATGTGATTCCTCGCTTTGAGCATGACAAGCATTTCCCAAACTCGCATTGGGGTGAGTCTATGCGTGAAAGCAACACCTCATCGCTTGATGCGAAAATGAAGCAGGTGTTGGCAGAGAATATGAACACACTGATTGAGTGTGCGCTTAATCCAAGTTAGATTAAGTTTAATCTAATAAGTTATTATCTATCTGCAGATTAAACCAAGAGTCGCTCAACCACTTTACCATTGACTAAGTGGCTTTCTATAATTTCATCAATATCATCGTTATCCACAAAAGTGTACCAAACGGCTTGAGGATAAACTACCATGACAGGCCCTTCGTTACAGCGATCTAAACAACCAGCACGGTTAATGCGCACTTTACCCACACCGTTCAAGTTGAGCTTTTTCACACGTGACTTCATGTGATCAAAAGCCTGTTCCGCGCCATTGTCCATACAGCAAGCTGCACCGCCTTCGCGCTGATTTAAGCAGAAAAATACGTGATATTGGAAGTGACTAGTCATTAAAAAGTTAACCGTTAATTAGAAAGTTCTGAAATAGTGCAAACGTTATGAATGCTCAAGAAATTATTAAGAGGATGCACATTACTAATATACCTAAGCAAAGCAGCTTAAATAACGAGTCTATCGCAAAAGCAATATAAAAAACACGCGCAAAGTTATTCCGTTGCTAGACTATCTTCTTTAGTAAAGGTCCATGTTCTGGTGATGCTCAATACGTCGATTTCTTTTCGCACATCGTCAGGAAACCTAGCATAGGGGGCACCTAACTCAACAATATGTTGAGCAGCCGCATCCAGCACCTTATGCCCAGAGCTACGATTAACCTCTATAGACTCAATACTACCATCGGCCTTAATTGAAACAGTTAGTTGTAGCTGTCCATACAGCTTTAAGTTCTTTGCAGCTTCCGGATAATTAAGATTACCAATCTTCTCTACTTTTTGGCGCCAGGCTTCTACATATAGCGCATAGCGATATTCCTGCGCGCGGCCACCGACAAACTTGCGCTTGGGTCTTTTTTGATACTCATCCTGCTGCTTGGCAATTAACGCTTCTAGACGGTCCATTTCTAGCGCAGCCGCAGTGATGTCCTGTATGTTAATTCTCTTGCTTTGGCTTTCCTGTGGGAGAGTATCTACTTCTGTTGCTTTGGCTTTTTGTACTGGTTGAGATTCAACCGTGTGCTTCGCCTCAAGCTGGGTCATTAATGCTTGTGCTTGTTTTTCTAGCGCAGCTACATTTTTTTGTGCCTGTGTCTCATCTGATGGCTGTTCACGAGCCTTAGCACTTTGCTTAACATTCACCACTGGCTTTAGTGTCACATCTGCTTGCTGCTGTTTTAATGCAGGTAAAGCCGTTTTCATTTGCCGATCTAAATCTGTATTGCCACCGCGATCCAGATTTGCTTGTGCATAAACTTCTGTATTGTCAGGTTTTGCTTTTGTTTTTGTATTAACCAGCACCACTTCTAATACTGGTAACTTATCGCGAAATTTTTTAAGCTCTGGTTCGAAATGAATGCTAAGAATCACTAAATGCACGAGTAAAGAGATACTCAGCGCAATCGTCATCACACTCATTGATTTGATTTTTACAATGAGTGGGGACGATGAATGTAACGCTACTTTTGCAGGTTGCTTTGCCAAATGTCTACACTTCTTTTAAAGCATCGAGTAATTTCTGATGAATACCACCAAAACCACCATTACTCATCACCAATATATGGTCACCAGCGGTTGCTACTTGCTTAATGGCAAGGATTAACTGCGTCAGATCGTCATGTACTTGCGTTTTATTGGCGATTGGCGCAAGTGCCGCACCGGCATCCCAACCTAAATTCGCCTGATAACAAAATACCAAGTCAGCTTGCGCCAAGCTAGCAGGTAAGGCATTTTTCATTACGCCTAGCTTCATGGTGTTAGAACGAGGCTCTAACACTGCCAAGATACGTGCCGCACCTACTTTCGCGCGTAAACCTGCAATGGTAGTTTCAATCGCGGTTGGGTGATGAGCAAAATCATCATACACCACCACACCTCGACTTTCACCACGCACTTCCATACGGCGCTTCACGTTCTTAAATGCGGTTAAGGCAGCAATACTGACCTCAACAGCAACGCCAGCGTGACGTGCAGCAGCAATGCTTGCCAGTGCATTCATCCGATTGTGCTCGCCTAACAGCCCCCAAGCCACATGTCCTTGCATTTGTCCTTTGTAAACAACATCAAAACTACCGTCGCCTTGTGCATTAACTGCATGCCAGTCGTCATCCGTGCCAAACTTCTCTACAAGTGTCCAGCAACCTTTATCGAGCACTCGTTGCAAACTGGCTTCTTTACCGTTGACAACGACTAAGCCTTGTTGAGGTACTGTTCTGACCAAGTGGTGAAACTGCTTTTCAATCGCATTTAAATCTTCAAAAATATCCGCATGGTCAAATTCCAGATTATTTAGTACCGCAGTACGTGGACGATAATGCACAAACTTGGAACGCTTATCAAAAAATGCAGTGTCATACTCATCCGCTTCAATCACGAAAAAAGGCGACACGCTGTTTTTATCTTGTGCTGGTGTTTGTGGCAAACGTGCGGATACTGAAAAATTCTCAGGCACTCCGCCAATCAGGAATCCAGGTGCTAAGCCTGCATACTCCAATATCCACGCCAACATAGAACTTGTTGTAGTTTTGCCATGCGTACCAGCTACTGCTAGCACCCACTTACCTTGCAACACATTCTCTGCCAGCCATTGCGGGCCTGAAATATACGGCAAGCCTTGATTTAAAATCGCTTCCATTAAAGGATTGCCGCGTGACACCACATTACCAATCACATAAATATCTGGGTTGAGCGCTGTTTGCGATGGGTCGAAGCCCTCAATCAACTCCACCCCTTGCGCCTCTAGCTGCGTGCTCATTGGTGGATAAACATTGGCATCACAGCCTGTGACTTTATGGCCAGCAGCCTTAGCCAGCACTGCAATACCGCCCATGAATGTACCGCAAATACCTAATATATGAATGTGCATAAGATTTTTATTTGGTTCTAAACCACAAAATTTTGGAAATTTAAGATAGATTCGGTGCTAACCAGCGCTCTAAATAGTCTTTAGTTAACCCTCTACGCTCTGCCATATCCTGTAGTTGATCTGTGCCAATTTTATCCACACTGAAATACTTACTTTCTGGATGTGCAAAATAGAAACCTGACACCGCAGCGCCTGGCGACATCGCAAATGACTCGGTCAATGTCATGCCAATAGTCTCCGCTTGTAGCAACTTAAACATATCTGGTTTAACCGTATGGTCGGGGCAGGCAGGGTAGCCTGGGGCAGGTCGAATACCTTGGTATTGCTCTTTAATGAGCGCTTCTTTACTTAGGCTTTCATTCGGGGCATAGCCCCAGAAGTCAACACGGACGCGCTCATGCATATACTCGGCAAACGCTTCAGCCAACCTGTCTGCCAAGGCTTTAAGCATGATACTGCTGTAGTCGTCATGTGCATCTTCAAACTTCTTCTCATGCTTTTCAATGCCTAAGCCAGCCGTCACTGCGAACAAGCCGATATAGTCTGGGGTGCCTTTAGGTGCAATGAAATCTGCTAAACATTGGTTAGGGCGGGCAATGCCGTCAATGACAGGTTTTACGGTTTGCTGGCGCATACCGTAGTAGGTAAACGCAACCTGCTCACGCGTTTCATCGGTGTAAATCTCAATATCATCATCGTGTACCCTGTTGGCAGGATGCAAAGCAACGACACCGTTAGCTGTCAACCAGCGGCCATCGATGATCTTTTTGAGCATAGCTTGCGCCTCGCTGAATACTTTGGTCGCGGCATCGCCGACCACCTCATCTTTCAAGATGGCTGGATAAAAACCTGCCAAATCCCAAGTTTGGAAGAATGGTGTCCAATCAATGTATTGCGCAATGATGCTCAAGTCTGCATTTTTAATTTCGCGACGACCGATGAATTTAGGTTTCACTGGTGCATCTTCGCCTGCAAATGAAAGATCCGCTTTATTGGCACGCGCCTCAGCGATAGTTAACATCGGCGTGCCTTTTTTATTAGCATGCTGCGTACGCGCTTTTTCGTAATCTGCCTGAATCTCAGCCAAATAAGCACCCCGTGTTTCAGGCGTGAGTAAGTTTTGCATTACCGTCACCGAACGTGAAGCATCGGCCACATAAACAATCGGACCATCGTAATGCGGTGCTATTTTTACCGCAGTATGGGCACGTGAAGTAGTAGCACCACCAATTAATAGTGGCATTTGCTGACTTTGGAAATAGGGGTCGCGCTGCATCTCACGCGCAACGTGTGCCATTTCTTCTAATGACGGGGTAATCAAACCAGACAAACCTATAATGTCGGCCTTTTCGGCTTTAGCCATGGCTAATATCTCTGATGCAGGCACCATGACGCCCATATTCACTACTTCAAAGTTATTACATTGCAGCACCACAGAAACGATGTTTTTGCCGATGTCGTGCACATCGCCTTTTACTGTTGCAATTACCATTTTGCCTTTAGGTTTAGCTACAATCCCCGTGCGTGCTTCGTCTGCCGCTTTTTCCGCTTCAATAAACGGAATCAGGTGCGCAACAGCAGATTTCATCACGCGTGCGGATTTCACCACTTGCGGCAAGAACATCTTGCCTTGGCCGAACAAATCACCGACCACGTTCATGCCATCCATGAGTGGGCCTTCAATCACATGAATCGGTCTGCCACCAGCCGCTGCGACTTTTTGCCGTGCTTCTTCGGTATCTTCTACAATAAATTCGGTAATGCCATGCACCATGGCGTGACTCAGGCGCTTCTCAACTGGCACAGGGTTTTCTGGCGTGCCGCGCCACTCTAGCGTCGCCGCTTCTTTTTTACCCCCAGCCACAAGCGTGCTGGCAATCTCAATCATGCGCTCAGTAGCGGCTAGTGGATTATTGGGGTCAACCACACGGTTAAGCACCACGTCTTCCACACGCTCTTTAAGTTCTGCAGGTAAATCGTCATACACACCCATCATACCGGCGTTGACGATACCCATGGTCATGCCAGCCTTGATGGCATGGTATAAAAACACGGTGTGAATCGCTTCACGCGCAGGGTCGTTACCCCTAAAGCTAAAGCTCACATTAGATACACCACCAGAAATCTTGGCGTAAGGCAGATGCTGTTTGATCCAATGTGTCGCGTTGATAAAATCTACCGCATAGTTGTTATGCTCTTCAATACCAGTCGCAATCGCGAAAATATTCGGGTCAAAAATAATATCCTCTGGCGGGAAGTCTAGCGCTTTTACCAGTAAATCATAGGCGCGCTTGCAAATCTCAATCTTACGCTCAAAGGTATCGGCCTGACCTTTTTCGTCGAACGCCATCACAATAGCGGCGGCGCCGTAGCGCTTGCATAATTTCGCCTGACGAATGAACTCCTCCTCGCCTTCTTTCATGGAAATAGAGTTGACGATTGCTTTACCTTGGACACATTTCAGCCCAGCCTCAATCACTGACCATTTACTGGAATCGATCATAATCGGCACGCGCGCGATATCTGGCTCTGATGCCACCAAGTTCAAAAAGTGAGTCATTGCCTTGATTGCGTCCAACATGCCTTCATCCATGTTGATATCAATCACCTGCGCACCGTTCTCAACCTGCTGACGCGCTACAGTTAGCGCTTCATCATATTGCTCGTTGATAATCAGACGAGCAAAGGCCTTAGAACCCGTCACATTGGTACGCTCGCCCACGTTCACAAATAGCGAGTCATCATCAATCACAAATGGCTCTAAGCCAGACAATTTCAAGGTGCGCGGCAGTACTGGAAGTTGACGTGGCGGTAAGTCTTTGACTTCGTTGTAAATCGCATTGATATGCGCTGGCGTGGTTCCGCAACAGCCGCCTGCAATGTTCAAGAAGTTACTCAACGCAAACTCTTTTACTAAACTTGAGGTCACGTCTGGCGTTTCATCAAAGCCAGTGTCTGACATCGGGTTGGGCAAGCCAGCATTGGGGTAGATACAGACAAAAGTATCTGCAATCGATGACAACTCTTCTACATAAGGACGCATTAAAGTAGCGCCTAGTGCACAATTTAAGCCAATGGTGAGCGGTTTAGCATGGCGCACAGAATGCCAAAATGCCGTGACTGTTTGGCCAGATAAAATACGTCCAGAGGCATCGGTTACCGTGCCTGAAATCATGAGGGGCAGGGTATAGCCAACTTCTTCAAAAAATGCATCAATTGCGAATAATGCGGCTTTACAGTTAAGCGTATCGAAGATAGTTTCTACCATTAAGATATCAGCACCGCCTTCAACCAATGCTCGCGTTTGCTCTAAGTAAGCATTCACCAACTGATCAAAATTCACATTACGTGCAGCTGGGTCATTTACATCAGGCGAGATAGAGGCAGTTTTTGGTGTAGGGCCCAATGCGCCTGCTACAAAACGCGGTTTATCTGGTGTACTGTATTTAGCGCAAGCAGCCTTCGCTAACTTTGCTGCCTCTACGTTCATTTCATACACCAGATGCGCCATATGGTAGTCATCTTGCGCAACAGCCGTGGCTCCAAACGTGTTGGTTTCAATAATATCTGCACCAGCTGCTAGGTATTTTTCGTGAATCTCTTGAATAATCGCAGGTTGAGTTAAGGTCAATAATTCGTTATTACCTTTGACAAACAACTCCCGTTCACCTACTGGCGCTTTAAAGTCAGTAAATCGCTCGCCACGATAGTCCGCTTCTGTCAGCTTATATTGCTGGATCATCGTCCCCATCGCACCATCTAGAATGAGGATGCGCTGCGCTAACAAAGTGCGTAATTTGGTTTCTATCGGAGATATCGTTAAATGAGCCATGAAAATCAGTCGTTAAAATTTTCTCAATTTTATCATGCAAGTATCTACTTGCCGTATCTAGTTCTACACGTCACCACGTCTATATTGCACAGCCTCTGCAATGTGTACGGGTTTAATATCCGCATCACCTGCCAAATCGGCAATACTACGCGCCACTTTTAAGATGCGATGATAGGCACGCGCTGATAGATTTAGACGCGATATCGCTGTTTTGAGCAAGGATAATCCGGCCTCATCAGGCTGACAGTGCTGATCTATTTCTGCGCTACCTAGCGCAAAATTCGCTTTACCCTGCCGCTGCAGCTGTACATCACGTGCTTTTTCCACCCTGCTACGAATAACCTCACTCGCTTCCGCATCAGCAGCTTTAGTAAGCTCGTCTTCTTTTAATGCTGCTACTTCTATATGTAAATCGATGCGGTCTAACAACGGGCCTGAGATTTTGCCTTTATAACGCGAAACCTGATCTGGCGTACAACGACACTTATTGTTGAAATGCCCTAAATACCCACAAGGGCAAGGATTCATCGCAGCAATTAACTGAAACTGTGCAGGAAAATCAGCCTGACGTGCTGCACGCGAAATGGTGATATGACCGCTCTCCAAAGGCTCACGTAACACCTCCAACACTTTGCGGTCAAACTCTTGCTGGGAATTTCTAATATTCATGGAATCTTCTAATATTCAATATATCTCTTCAAATTGATTCATTCCTGCTTACCTCTATTGCTCTGATTATTCTATCTTATGACGAGAATGCTTTCTCCATTCCCAAGGTGGTACAGGTTCTCTATCACCCCACAATCCAACTCTTGATACCTGAGCCTCTTGTTCAAGTAAAAGTAATGAGTCGTCGTGAAGGTATTTCCGGTATACCCAAGCCATACCCTTGCGTATTTGTTCTGCATTAGCATTTACTTGGCCGCACAGAACTTTTCCAACCGTACGGCCATAGCGATCAATATCAATCCGCTCAATTACAGCAGTCTGTTGATAACACATGTTTGATAGTGATTGCTTGGATCTTTGACCATAAGGTTGTTTCTTTTCAGGCGCATCGATTTCTGCTAGGCGTACTTTTATTTGCTCGTGCTCGTTTATGAGAATTGTCAAGGTATCACCGTCAGAAATGCCGATGCGGATATAAAATGTTACCCACGAGGAAAGAAATCCCTAATATCTGCAAATACTCCCCCATGCTCTAATTTGCCTATATCGAGCATGGCTGCTTCAGCTTCAGAGAATCTCAATAAGGGCATTTCATTCATTTTATGAGTGCGTATTGGATCACACCAGTATGAGGACTCATCAAAACAAACATGCTGCCTGCAAACATATGGACGATTCTCATAAATCGAACACGAATCGTTCTTTAGAAATGGGCATGGGGTTCCATTGAAATATCCAATCTCATGATTCTTTGGTTCACGAAGAGTAATAGGCTTGTGTCCAATACGTTCCCCAATCAGATCTGCTTCTACTTGTGAAATCATTACATTGATATTGCAACAAGAAGAACAACCTCGATCACACGCGGTAAATGGCTTTGAATACTCCATAAGTTCATTCACAAGGTTATACACTTTACGGAGTTTGCTTCGATTAGAAGCATTTTCTCGTGACAGCTTTTTTCTGATTACATCCTCACGGTCGCACAACTCTTTAGGGACTGATGCAATAAATTCAGACTGTCTAAGGTTTGCTATTTCAATACTTCTTTCTGCCAATTCTTTATCATTATCCATAGTAAATAAACCGCTCTCAAAATCAACTATAAGAGGACCTTTGAAACTAGTTCGCGAAGGAAACTACGCCGTGTTTTAAGAAGTTCGCAAACCTCATATTGTTCTGCAATCGTGACATTCCCAATGTTGTTGTCAAAGGTCATAGCCGTATACATTGCCCAATCTGGAATAGCACATATGCGTTCTATCATTTCTCCACAATATAATGGTGAAACTAGTTTCTGAAACCCATGAAACTTGGGGAAATTGTCACTACTTAATAATTCAATTGCTTCATGTCTACGTGATGCACAACTTAATAAGGAGGTGCCCTGATCAATAGCAAAAATGGCCCCAAAATTATCTTTGGCTAATTCAGCTTTCAAATTACCAGGTCTATCATCGTTCCCAATCCAGAGATCAAAAACAGCAATTTGTGCCGTTTGAATTGGGTAACGTTCACATACCAGTCTGAGTGCATTAATATGTCCAGATTCAGTATGCATTCCCGGAATTATTTCGTCTTCGATTTCTTCGTTGAAGGATGCGTCATAATCAGTAAAGTCATAATAGTCCATGCCAGCTTCAGCAGCTTTCAGAGATGCGAATTGCATCACATCATTGGGCTGCTGGGTATTGACTACAACACCGATTGCGACTGGAAGACCTAGAAACTGAGCAAGACGATTAGCTGCAAGTTCAGAGTAAACCTGTGCTGGACGAATTTCGCTATCATGCTTAATAATTGCTGCCACATGCCCATTTCTCGCCCCAGTACTGCTTCGTTCATTTGGTGTTGTTTGTGGGCTAATTTCATAGGTTAGTATTGGCATAGAGTCTAAGCACCTTCGACCGCCCATTGATCAGCGTAAAGTTCTGCTTGCTCAATTACCATATCTACAGCCTCAGGCTGCTTGTCTGGGGGGGTACTTGTACTTGGTCAAAAGAACCTTCACTAATAATCTCATTCTAGCTCTTGCTGTCTCACGCTTTTGCCAGTCAATGGTTGCCGATTTACGAAGTTTGTCAGTTAATTCATGTGCCAATGCTTTCAAAATTGGATCACCCATTTCACGAACTGCGCTTTCGTTCTCACGTAATGCTTCATAAAATGCAAATTCATCTTCTCCCATGTCAGGAGGAGGCTGGTCTTGAGCTATTTCCTTCGCCAATTTAATCAGCTCTTCGATAACCTGGGCAGAAGTCAGTCCTCGATTTGTGTATCTATTGATTGCATCTGCCAACTTTTTACTGAATTTCTGTGCTTGCGTAGTGTTACGTTGTGCTCTTGCATGAATTTCGTCATCAATAAGGCGCTGTAGCAGCTCTGCAGCAAGATTTTTCTGCGGAATCTCGGCCAGCTTGTTTAAGAAGGTTTCATCAAGCACGCTTATATCGGGCTTGTCGACGCCTAGAGTCTTGTAGAGGTCAGTGACACCATTTACAAGCACCCCCTTGGCGACAATCTGCCGCATGGCTGCTTCCTTTTCAACCTTGTTCTTGCCAGCACCGACGCTAGTAAATTTCACCAGGCCTGCTCTGACTGCCTGATAGAAGGCAATCTCGTTGCGCAGCAATAGAGCTTCTGGATGAGTGCCGGCAAGTGCTTGCGCCTTTGTGAGCTTAACGACCTGATCCAAGAAGCGTTTCACCCCTTCTGGTTTTGCATCCTCTTTGGAGTCATTCTTCTTCTGGTTTAGTTTAACCAAGTGATTCATGGCCAGCGGCAACGCTGCCAATGCACGTTTGGCATCTGTGGCGACGCCAGTCAAATCAATACCATGTAGCATGTCGCGAATGATATCAATGGTTTCTTTCAGAATTGATAAGGCCTCATCAATGAATTCCACCGGCTCGCCATGACCATGCCCACGAGCGCGCGTGTACTGAGCTATTGCGGCTTTCAGCTCTTCGCCGATACCAATATAGTCGACGACCAGCCCACCTGGCTTGTCCTTCCATACGCGGTTCACACGGGCAACAGCCTGCATCAATCCTTGGCCTCGCATTGGCTTATCGACGTAGAGGGTATGCAAGCATGGGGCGTCGAAACCTGTCAGCCACATATCGCGAACGATGACTAAACGGAGAGTATCTTCCGGGTCCTTGATACGCTTTTCAAGCATCTTCTTCTCTTGTGCCGATGTGGCATGTTTGCGCAAATTAGGCGAGTCAGATGCCGGACTCGTCATCACAACCTTAATGACACCTTTGTCAACGTCATCTGAATGCCACTCTGGCCTGCGTTTAATAATTTCATCGTAAAGCGCGACCGCTGCTTTACGACTGATGGCGACAATCATGCCCTTGCCATCTATGGCTTCGAGCCGCTCATCCCAATGTGACACAAGGTCATCCGCCAGCTTATCAAGCCGTCCATCGGCCATCGCGATGGACTCCAGTCGTGATAGTGCAGAGATGGTCTTGGTACTTTGCTCTTCAGGGTCGTCCTCAAGCAGCTTTTCCAGCTCATCATCCAGCGAATCTAACTCATCCCTGTTTATTTTAAGATCAATGATGCGCTGTTCATAATGGATAGGAACCGTAGTACCGTCTTTCTGGGACGCCAGTACATCGTAGATGTCCACATAGGTGCCAAAAACCGCCTCGGTATCACGGTCATTCTCGGAAATCGGCGTGCCCGTCAGACCAAGGTATAGTGCATTTGGTAATGCGTCGTGCATGTACTTCGCCAGGCCGTAGCGATACTTCTCGCCCTTCTTGTCGAGTTCGCTCTTGAAGCCGTACTGGGTACGGTGGGCCTCGTCACAGATCACGATAATGTTGTGGCGCGAGGAAAGCTCTTCGACCGTATCCAACCCTTTTTCGGGGGCGAATTTTTGGATGGTGGTGAAGAAGATGCCGCCGGCGACCTGTTCAGAGAGTGCTTTCTTTAGATCGGCTCGATCGGTAGCCTGCACAGGCACCGTCCGCAACGGAATCCTGCATGAGGAAAAGGTCTCGTATAACTGGCCGTCAAGATCCTTGCGGTCAGTCACCACCACAATAGTCGGGTTCTCGAGATCAAGATGTTCCCGCAACATACCAACATAGAACACGGCAAGAAAGCTTTTTCCGGAACCCTGTGTAAACCACATCACGCCACCCTTGCCGTCGCGGCGATTACGGATGGATCCTAGAGCTCGTTCCACGCCTTTCAAAACCCCGTGGTACTGATGATATCCAGCAACCACTTTGAACGTGCCGGCCCCGTTGGTCTGATAAGCAACAAAATGCCGGAAGTAGGTCAGGAAAGTATTTCGCTCAAACAGACCTCTCACCAACACTTCCAGTTCCAGATGTCGCGCCGGCTCATTAATGCCATCAGCTATGCGCCATGGCATGTAACGCTCTTGATCTGCGGAGATCGAGCCTATGCGTGCAACTGCGCCATCCGAAATCACGCACACTACATTCGGCTCAAAAAGTTGTGGAATCTCATTTTTGTAGTTGCCGATCTGGTTGAATGCCGCGTACACATCAGCCTTCTCGTCGGCGGGATTCTTCAGTTCGATGACGGATAAGGGAAGCCCGTTCACGAATGCAACCATATCTGGGCGCACAGTTTTACTGCCTTTGACCGTAAATTGATTAACGATCAGCCAGTCATTACGGTCAGTGTCTGACCAATCAAAAGCTGCTAGGTAAATCTGACGGCGGTGACCATCGGTTTCGACCTCAACAGGGATGCCATCACGCAGCCATACATATAGATCACGGTTTCCCTCCATGAGGGATTGGCCTGCAAACTGGCGAACCTTCTTTTCCGCTTCGTCCAGAGCCGAAGCCGGGGTGTCAGGATTCAATCGCTCAAGGGCTGATCTGAAGCGTGGTGCGAGCACCACTTCCGTGTAGTGGTCGCGTTCCTGATGAAGGCCGCCAGGGGAAATGGCTTCGCCGTGGGCGTACTCCCAGCCCAGTTCCTTGAACCACTCAATGCATGCCTGTTCTAGATCGTTTTCTGTCATGGGAGTACCTTAACAATGGGGCGTAGAACCGCGTCCATTTTGATGAGCCGTTGCGTCAGCCAGTCGATGTATTCCGCCCAGCGCACTTCGTCCTCAATGGACGCCTTGGGCAACCAGGATGCAATGCGACATGCACGGGAGTCTGGCAGCTCTTGCCAGTCCAATTCAAAACCCAGCTTGGTTTCAATATCCTGCTTTTGGGATACAAGGTTGGCGAAGTGTTTTTTTGCATCCTGATTACTGAGCCAAAGCTCAACGCCCAGACGTTCATCCCGCGTATTAGCGGTGATGTTCAGGCCAATGCCGGAGCGGCCAATGGAATTGTTCAGCCAATGTTGCGGCCTGGGTTTCTGCGGCCTGATCTGCGGTGCCTTGTTGGCTAGATGTTCGATCAATGCCATCCAGAATTTCTGCTGGAGTTGCTTGGTCGGTGAAGTGGATGCCGCTGCCCGCGCTTGTTCCCGGCCTGCTTTGGTCCATTCGTCAGGCTTGACCACTATCTCGAATTTGGGGGCCAGCGGGGAATCGCCAATCCGCCAGAGTTCCACTTCCACAGCAAAGAAACTCAGCTCGTCCGTGGTATGTTCGTTCAGAAATTGCAACGCTGCCGCATGCTCGGGGCGGAAAGATTCAGCTACCCAAATCACCTTTCTGGCGCCAACACCGGCTGCATAGGCAATGATCTGGCCAAGGTGGGTGTGATTGGTTTTTTCCAACTGGTTTTCGATGATGACTTGTTCGTCGCCATCGGTGCACAGAATGTCGAGCTTGAAGTCACCAACCCAGTGCTCGGTAGCAACCAGCACCAATTCGCTGATGCCCAGCGCATCAGCCAAGGCATCCAGGTTCTCGGTCTCAGCCAGCCAGGGCGTGAAGTCGCTGGCCTCATGCTTCCAGGCTTCGCGCAATGGCACACGCTCCAGCTTGCTTAAAGGCTTCTTGGCGGTCATGCGACGGCCTCCTCGATCATGGCTTCTGCATCTTCGACGCGGAGTTTTCCGGAGATTAGGCGGGGTAAAAGTAGGTCGCGCAGATTTACCAAAACTTCAGACTCGGAGACACATGATTCTATTCGCTCGTAAAGCGCCCTAGCTATATCATCAAACTGCTGGCATAACCTAACAGGAGGCACAACGACCAACGGGACCTGTAATCCAGTCGCCTTTAGCATGTTAACTGTACTACCGTTAGCATGCCCAATCAGTTGCTCTCGAACATCTGGGGCCATTAGTGCGTGGTAAATCCAATATTTTGTAACATCCGCTTCTGGCAATATGCGCACTCGGTAAAGGTGATGTGAAAATAAGCCTTCATCGTAGGAAGCAGGAATGATTGCCGGAAACCCAATTAGCATGTGTTTGTGGCCTTGCTCTGTGTTGGCAACAATAATGTCACCTGCTTTCGCTAAGTGACGTTCCTTGAAGTCGCCACTGTAGAACTTGATACCTGCGTACTTATAGCCGCCTCCTTCAAGCACGGAGTTAAGGTTGTGCATCGGCTTTCCCGTTTCGCGGTCAGCCAATCCGGCCCCTTTATAGCTGAGTCCACGTTCGACCTCAATCAAATCGACTAGCTTTGCAGATACCCAGCCGTCAGGCACATCCCCAATCTCACTCTCAACAAACCGATCTGGAAACAACGCCGCAATGTCATCAGCAAGCCCCGCAGGTTTTTCGCCTGCCACCTTGGCGCTAACGGGATCGAAATCTACAAACCATGACTTAAAAAGACGCCGGGCGATGGCTTCGAGGTTGGCGGCTAGGGTGCGGTTGTGGTCGATACGTTTATCCAAGGCCCCCAAAGTATTTGCAATTGCATTTTGCTCATTAAGTGGTGGAAGAAACACTGGGAAGTCTTGAATCTGCCCCTTGCTAATGTGAGGAATTGATGTGCCAGTGTGGATTGAGCGAACGTAATTAGTGAAATTTTGATTGCAGACCGAATACTTCAAAAATGACTGATGCATCGGCCCTTTGGCACGTAATCTGGCAACTCGCTGTGCAAGAAGTGCGCCTTTATCTTCAACTGAAATCGTCGCGAAGTTCCTTCCCACCCTAGAGCCATCCATGCCGATTACAAGATCATCTGGCATCAACACGTACGGCTTCAGATCAGAAGTTATGGAAGGCCAACATTTCTCTTTTTCACCCCAGCGAATGCGCCCCTCGGTAACGTTATCCCCGCGAACAACACGTATTCCTGATTTAGAGGGAAGGTAGGTGCATCCTTTAAAGGGAAACCCAGTCAACACATCCGCTGCATCTCTAAGAGGCACAAGTGGCCATTCAGACGCCATAGCCAACCCTCCCGAGTTGAGTCCGTACGTCGGCTTCCAGCTCTACGCCCCGAACAAGCAACGCAGATAGCTCAGAAGTCATTCTCACCATCTGCTCATCGAATGCCTCATCATCATCCTCAACATCGGTTGCACCGACGTAACGTCCCGGCGTCAGCGCAAAGCCGTGCTGCTCGATTTCTTCCAGCGTGGCGGACTTGCAGAAACCTGACACATCCTCGTAATGACCGTCACTCCATTGTGTACCGCGCCAGTTATGGTAAGTCTGGGCAATTTGCTGAATTTCAACATCGGAGAATTCCTTTTGCTTGCGGGAACCTGAAATCAGTATGGCGAGTTTACGAGCATCAATAAATAAAACCTGTTTGCGTCGGTCAATCTTGCCGTTCTTGCCGGCTGCCTTGTTGTGGGAAAGGAACCACAGGCAAGCTGGAATTTGTGTGTTTGCAAAAAGCTGCCCTGGCAAGGCGACCATGCACTCGACAACATCACCCTTGACCATTTTCGATCGCACATCACCCTCGCCGCCAGTGTTGGTTGTCATCGAACCATTAGCCAGCACAATGCCGGCGCGGCCATCGGCGGACAATCTGGCCAGCATATGCTGCAACCATGCGTAGTTGGCATTTCCGTCCGGTGGCACGCCATATTTCCAACGTGGATCCTTGGCTAGCTTGTCAGCGCCCCAACCCTTAATGTTGAACGGCGGGTTCGCAAGCACGTAGTCCGCACGTAGGTCGGGGTGCTGGTCGTTATGAAAAGTGTCACCATGCGATTGCCCCATATCGTAGTCGATGCCGCGAATAGCGAGGTTCATGCAGGCCAGCTTGCGCGTGGTAGCAGACAATTCCTGTCCGTAAATGGAAACTTGGCCTTTCTTACCGCCATGCGCCTCAATGAATCGTTCTGAATACACAAACATGCCGCCGGAGCCGCTGGCTGGGTCGTAGATGCGGCCGGCGAAAGGCGCCAGTATTTCAACAAGCACACTAACCACCGAACGGGGAGTATAGAACTGTCCGGCGCGTTGCCCTTCCGACAAGGCGAAATTTCCGAGGAAATATTCGTACACTTCGCCGAACACATCACGGGAGGTGTGCTGCTTGGGGTCGAATTTCATCTTGGCCACGATACCCATGAGGTCGCCCAGAACACCATCTTCCAGCGGCAAACGGGCAAAGTCGCGATAAAGCACGCCGCGCAGTTTTTCGTTCTCACGCTCAATGGCAGCCATGCCATCATCTAGCAGTTTGCCGAGTTTGGGATCAGCAGCTTTTTTTAGTAAATCGGCAAAGCGCGCTTCCTCTGGAATCCAGAACACGTTGTCCTGCTTGTACGCGTCGCGGTCTTCGGAGAGGGCGGCAAATGCACCCTCGCGCATGTCCTCCGGCATGTATATATCCGAGTTAGGATCGGCAAGGCGGCTCTTTATTACCTCGCGTTGCGCATCGAAGATGTCGCTTACGTACTTCAGGAAAACCAGCCCTAATACAGGGAACTTGTATTCTGCTGCCGACATTGCACCGCGCAACTTATTGGCAGAGTCCCACAGTAGCTTTTTGAATTCTGTTTCGGTCATTTTCTTATTATTCCTTATTTTGCAATGTTACAGGATTTTGTGGGTAGCCATCCCGTTCTAGTGCTGCATTTAAAGTGACACGGGTCACACCAAAATGTTTGGCCACCTCTGTTTTCGTCATGATTGGATCACTCAGCATTGCCGCAACTTTGCGCGTATCAGATTTGGAGAGCTTCGCCTTTCTACCCCCTTTACGACCTCTTGCCCGCGCAGCTGCTAAACCTGCAATCGTTCTTTCTTTAATCAGGTTGCGCTCAAATTCGGCTAACGCAGCAAATAAGTGAAATATCAGCTTGCCGCCAGCATTTCCAGTATCAATACTCTCAGTTAAAGATTGAAACCCAATTTTACGAAGCTCCAGATCATGCACAATCTGTACCAGATCCGTCAGGGAACGACCAAGCCTATCAAGTCGCCAAACCATCAGCCGGTCTCCTGGTCGTAAAACCTTCAGGCATGTCTCAAGCTCCGGCCTTTCCCGACTTTTGCCAGACAGCTTTTCCTGGAATATCTGCTCGCAACCAGCAGCAGTCAGTGCATCCAACTGAAGTTCCGAGTTTTGATCTTGAGTCGATACTCTTGCGTAACCTATGAGCATAAAAAACGTACCTTAAATATACATAGAATACTATACAGGTTTTTTTGCGATGAATAGTGATTTTATCCTGAAATTTTTATGATCTATATTTGTGTAAAGAAAACGTTGGTTTTATGAACTGGAGTTATCGGTAGTTAAAAGTCTATAGTTGTGGCTGGTTGACTAAAATCTAAACTTGATATTAAAAAATCGGCGCTGTACATAAAAGATGTTGTCTTTGTTTATGCGTATGTGAATCAACCCGATACTTTTTGCACGATAAAAATAAAAAATTGTTAAACGAAATTTATTTGATATATAATCCTTTTATACGAAATCACTAATGAGAATTACTTATGGCCGATAAAATTAAAGAAAATATCCCTCAGCTGCTTATGAGAAATATTTCTCGAGAAATTGTTATGGGTATTGAAGAGGCTTTAGTAGCCGGTGCACAACGAGCTTATGAAGCTGCGCGCGGCATGGATGATGGCCATCTACCTAGCGTTGTCGGTCAGCTACGTCACTTCCATATGAATGAGTCATTCCAACGAGCATTGGCCGTGAATAATGCAGCTCCTTCACCAATTCGGGGTAACACTATTGTAACGGGGCAGGCTGGGGCTTTTAAACTTGCACGCTTCAATATTAAGGAAGGACTCTGGGTTAACGGTCGGCGCAGTCAAACCAGAAGACAGATGTCTATGGCAAACAAGGCTATCGAGCCATTAGTGCAACCAGAGTTATTTGCAAATTACGAGCCTCCGACGGAGGTTGTTGCCTTTTTTGTGGCATGCTTTTCCGGATCGCTACATTCTCAACCTGAGTCGCCAGTTTCGATTCAAATTGCGGTGCCAGACCAATATATGCAAGGGTGGCTTTTCCGAGAGTCCCTTGAGTGCTTTGCCAAGCGATATGACCAGATATATTCACCTGAACAAGACGACCTTGCAATGCCGAAACTTAAAAAGAACATCGGCAAGCAAGACAGAGATGGAACGTCATCATGAGTCGCGGAGGAATACAGGGCTTTCAGGAGGGGAGGCTTAGCCAAATATTGGCTGCTCGTCGGTTAACTCAAGCGCAGCTTGCAACAATGGTCGGCGTGTCTCCAGCCACAATAAGCAAATGGCGCGCAGGTACACAGGCGCCAGAACGAGAGGCGCTCGAACGCCTTGCCTTAGTTGTAAATGTTACACCAGAGTGGTTTACTCGTCCGACCAATAAAAAAGTGTCATTACCTTTGTTTCGAAGCAATGCATCCGCACACGTCGCTGCTAGATCAATGCTTGAGGCTAGGCTGGAATGGGCTCAAGAAATTGCACTTATATTGATGGAGTTTGTAGATTATCCAGACCTGACTCTTCCAACTCGTAGCTTCACAGATCCTGAGCAAATTACACCAGAAGATATTGAATTGGCAGCTAGTGAATGCCGAGATGTCTGGCGTCTTGGTCGTGGAGTGGTGCAAGATCTAGCCCTTGCAGTTGAGGGCGCAGGTGTCATCTTAGTACGCGAGGAGACAGGAATTGCCCAAATTGAGGGACTTTCAGCTTGGAGCGAGGCTTTGGGGCGACCACTTATTTTGCTATCTGCCGATAAAGACAATGGATATCGTAGTAGATTCGATTTAGCACACGAAATCGGGCACTTGATTCTGCATAAGCATATTAAGCGTGCTACTGATCGAGATCGCCACAAGCTAATGGAAAAGCAAGCGCATCAATTTGCTGGAGCACTATTGCTTCCTGCTGAAACATTTGCAACAGAGCTTCGTATGCCTGTTACTTTGGATGACTTGCTTTTGCTTAAGAGGCGATGGGGCGTTTCTGTGGCTGCAATTACAATGAGACTACATGCGCTAGGATTGTTAGATGAAGAGGGAAAGTTAGCATTATTTAAGCGCAGGTCTGCAAGATGGGGGGCGAAGTCTGAACCAGGAGATGGAGACCGTAAGCCGGAGCAACCTCGATTACTTCGTCGCACAATTGATCTTCTCGTAGATGAAAACGTTATGCCGCTGGATGCGATACCAAGACATATTGGACTAGCTCCCTCTGATATTGAGATGCTTACTGGCCTGCCAGAAAGCTATTTCCAGGGGAAAAGTAATGTAGTCCAGTTTGCTAGGTTAAGGGCTTCACATAATAGTTCTGAGGAACAAGTAAACCGAGACAGTACTGTGGTTTTACCATTTCGTAGTCCATCGAAAACTTGAGTTATTAAGGAGATTTTATGTCGGTTAATACAAAGAAAACTTCGTCTCGTATAGGGAAGTTAGCTGCAGAAACGCTTCAGGACAGCAACTCATCTCAAATCGCAAAGAGCCTTGCAGCATCAGCGCTATCTCAGCGTAGCGGCGACAAGCAAACTGGAGCAAAGATGGAAGAAGTCGCGTCAAAAGTCCTGAAAAGTGATCGCTATGCTACAGAGACAAAAGAACTGGCAGCGTCAGTTCTATCTCAAGCGAATAAACAAAGATAATTCAAAAATAAGGGTAGCGTGAAATTGAGCTAAAAGTTATTGATGCTTCATTTCTTGCTGGATGCACATTAGGTGTAGGTACAAAACATCGCAATCTACTGACTCTTAAAGTAGAAAGTTTAACTACCAAAACACTCAGGATGATCAATGAACAATCTTCGAAACGATATCCCGACGCGGCAAGCGTCGGATGAGAACCGGGGCCTGCTGCGGGCTCGCCACCGCAACTACCGTGCCGCCAAGGTCACCCAAGGCCTCCTAGTTTTGGTGTCGATTCTTTTGCCAGTCATCGGGGTATGGATTGGGCCTCAGGTTCCGGAGATCCGACCCTACTTGGCATTGGCTACCTTGATCTTGCTGGTGTTGGAGACGGCGCTGTTCGACCGAGTCCAGAAGGATCGGCTCAAGCGCGGCGCCAAACTGCAGGAACAGTTCGACACAGACGTCTTCGGCCTGCCCTGGAATCGCTTCGTGACGGGCGCGCCAGTGGAGCATGAAGATGTGCGCAGGTTGTCGATCAAGCCGCTCTCAGAGAAGCGCGAGGCGCACTTCCAGGCCTGGTACGAGGAATGTATCGGCCGTCTGCCTCTGCATTTGGCCAGGCTGATCGGCCAGCGTACGAACATTAGCTACGACGCACGACTCAGGCGCAGGTACGGTGTCTGGTTGCTGGCGCTCACAATCCTGTTCGGCGTGGTTCTGTTGTACTCGGGGTTATACAAGGGGCTGCAGTTTTCCGACCTTATCATGACCTTGGTGGTGCCATTCCTGCCCATGTTAACGTGGGCGCTACGGGAACGTACGCAGCAGGCCAATGCTGCGATTTCGCTGACTAACCTCAACGGTGAGTGGGAGAAAATCTGGACCAAGGCCCTTGGTGGTGCAGATCCGGCGACCCTCACGACCGAATCACGGTCTTTGCAGGACGCTATTTACCAGCACCGTGAGCGCGGCCCACTGGTCTTTGACTGGATCTATTCCGTATTCAGGTCGGTGAATGAGGATGAGGCTCACCACGCGGCCGAGGATCTCGTGCGCAAGGCCGAGAAGTCACTGGGAGAGTGAGGCAAGGCATGAAGTTGGTTGATCAGTTCAACACTTTCCTCAGGGGTGAGGTCAATCTCAACGATACACGGATGAGCCAGTTGGGCGCCAGTGTCGAAGTCGTTAAGAAGGCGATCAAGGACTCGAATTGGGAGCCGAAGATCCTCGACTTTGACGCCCATGGTTCATGGGCCCACGGCACCATCATCAAGCCGCTGACTGGCGGCGAGTTCGACGCCGACCTGCTGGTGATTGTGGAGCCGGTCGAGGGCTGGGAACCCAAAGACTACATCAACAAGCTGGGCGCCTTCTTTGATGGTCACAGCACCTACAAGGACAAAGCGCATCGGTATTCGCACTGTGTGACCATTGAATACGCGGGCGAGCGCCGCATTGATATAGCGCCGTGCGTTAAGGGGAGGTTGTGGTCGAACACTTACGAGGTCTGCAACCGGATCACTAACGAGTTTGAGACGACCACAGCGCTCGACTACACGGACTGGGTGGTTGGCAGGAACTGCGTTGCCGGTGGCAACGACCTCAAGAAGGTCACGCGGCTGCTGAAGTACCTGCGCGATATCAAAACCAACTTCACCTGCCCGTCCTTCCTGTTCACGACGCTCGTGGGCATGCACATCTTCGACTCTGACAAGGACTCGGCGGCCTTCGCGGACACGCCAACCTGCCTCAAGACCGTGATGAGCAGGCTAGACGACTACCTGCAGGCTCGCCCCTCTGTGCCAATCATTCGAAACCCCGTCCTGTCGTCAGACATTCAGAGCCGCGTCTGGGATCAAACGCAGTACGGCAACTTCCGCGACAAGATCAATCTGTACCGGACTTGGATCGATGAGGCCTTCGCCGAGGAGGACCGAGACGAGTCCATCGGGAAGTGGCAGCGAGTCTTTGGTGACAGCTTCGCCGCCGGCGAGGCAAAGGAATCTGCACGGATCAGCGAGAGCACGTCGAAGAGCGATGCGCTAGTGGCGGCGGGCCAGTTCAAGGATCTGGTCCAGCGTGTTATCGAGCGCGGTCGCGAAGCACTACCTGACCGCATCACCCGGTTGCCATATATCCGTCGCCCTAAGTGGATTTCTGCGTCATCTTCGTACAGAGTCAAGGTGTCCGCCGAGCTCTTGACCTCGAAGAAGGGTATACGGCTTTGTGCGGTGACGACGCTACAACTGCTGCCTAAGGACCGCTCTATACGTTTCACGGCCTCAAATGCTGTCGGAGTGCCGTTTGACTCGTCGTTCAAGGTAGAGTGGCGCGTTACTAACACCGACCAGGAGGCTTACGACGCGAAAACGCTTCGTGGCGATTTCTATGCCAGTGACTCGGGCTTCTCGCGCGAAGAGAACCTTGCCTATCGTGGTGTGCACTTCGTGGAAGCCTTTTTGATCGGCAAGCGTGATAACCGCCTTTATGGGAAGTCGGAGCCGTTCTATGTCGTGGTAGGGTGACACAGGCAATGATTGCTTTTTTCGCCAGATGCAGCATCACTGGCGTCAAACGAGGTTTTCTAATTTGCCCTGCCAAGTGCGTTGACGGTGTATGTTATATCGGTTAATTACGTTTCAATACGCTCAAATCCAAAAGCATAAATCCACTGCCACTTTTTAAGTGGTGTCATTTGTTTCATCTCATACTCTGCTCTTGCAGCACTTCGGCGGTCTGGGAACATTTTTCTGGCAAGAATTCTGACTGGCGGATTCATTTTTGTATATTTTGCCCCCTTTCCGTTTTTATGTGCTTTGTAACGCTCATCAACATCTATAGCAATGCCCGTATATATCTCACCGCCCTTACATTCGAGCATATATAGCCACCAAGATTTATGCATTGGCGACCTTGCTATTAATCTCTTGTATCAGCTGCGGATCAATTATGTTCAGATATTTTATAGCTGTATGATCGGTAATGCCGAACGCTTTTACAAGTACTTTAGGATGGCGTAACCCTCCCATATAGGCATTGTATAAGGCTGTTGAAAAAAGCTGCTTGGCTGATACGTTATGCTTCTTAAGATAATAGGTTAGCGCCGACTCTGTGATATGCCCACCGTATGTTCTACCTGTAAAAAGGAAGTCATTATTTTCAACGTCCTCCATAGTAGCTAAGGCCTTACGCTTTTCAAGATAGCGGTTTAAAAGCTCACTAACTCTAGGGTCTAATGTTATTTCTGTCTGTCCTAATAGTATCTTGTACAGACCATTTTCACGATATGTGATATCGTCAAGTCTAAGTTTGACTACATCAGTGGGCGACTGTGCATAAAGCAACATTAATGCACAGCACAGACATTCTTTGATAGTTGTATCATCTGGGTTTAGCCATTTTCTAAGTAGCTCTTGGTATTTACTGCGCGAAAGAAAGAGGTTTTCTGGCAAAGAACTAGCTGCGGGCATATCTTTATCTTCTGACTTCTTCCTTGAAACTTTACCAAATAACTTTTCCTTCCTGTCCAAATAACGAAGGAGCGAACTTACGGCTACCTTATACCCTGGCTTATCTGCGTAAAAAGGCTCAATTTCATCCTTGGAAATTTGTTGCACACTTTTTACGCCACGTTGCTCAGTAAGATAATTAAATAGCACCGTTGCTGCATTTAAATTTGCGGTAACTGTTCGCGGAACAAATCTTCTACGTTTACCTTTCCAGCCTCTGTCTGCATATCGCTCTTGTATTTTCTCCTGATATACGTAAAAGCGATGTAGGAGATCAGAATACCATTTGCCTTTAGAGTTATTTAGTATTTGCCCTTGCTTACGAAGCTCGTTCGCATCTTGCAATGCATCTTGAGTAACCTCATTAATCAACTTGGCTTTAATCAAAAACCCATATGGGACAGCATGTCTACGTAATCCTTCTGCGCCAAATGCATCCAATAACAATTTAGCACTAATTTTTCCTGGGTCAGAAAAGGTGACATCAAGCTTGGCAAAGAATAGAAAGTATTTCTCTATTCTGTTGGTGGCAACAGCATGTGGATTTTGGCGCTTAATAAGATCGTTAAAAAACTGCTCAAATGCAAGGCGCACCCACTCATTAGTGAGTAGAGCAACCGAGTCCTTGAAGCGTATTTCTGCACGCTTTTTCCAGTAACAAGTTTGACATTCAGTTTTGCTGTGTGGCTTTCCTTCCATTCTACAAGATTTACATACAAAGGGCTTATCTCCACGCTCCAAACAGGATTTGCATATAGCCTTTCCTTCATCATTTGTACCTGCAGGATTCCTATTTTTTCCGCAGCAAGCACATGTAACATTTTTTTTGCGCTGGCAGTACTCACAAATTTGTAAGTCACCATAACCGGATTTTGAATCCCTGGATAATCTCAAGCTGAATTGACCGCAAACTGGGCAAGCTTTAGGTTCGCGATAATAGGTTGCGCAAGGCGAGCAAACTGCTCCGCCATCAACAATCTTCGATGCTTTGGGTAGTTCTTTCCGACACCTAAAGCAGGCTCTCCCAATGGTTGCACAACTGCGACACAGCGGTGCACCGTCCTTACTTTTTAAGCGTGTGTTACAACCGCACTGAGTACATTTCTCTATTTTTTTTGGTTCAGATGCTTTGGTTGTAGAGTTTGATAACATGGTGGAATATTATTTTTTTGGCATAGGGAATGGTGTAACTTTAGGCCCAGTGAGATTCTCATCTGGTTTGGGCACTTCTCTACGCACGCGTGGTTTTTTGTTCTGCACTTTTCTATGCAAATTTTGATCTTCCGCACTGACTAAATTTCCATTGGATAAAGTTGGGTCTTTACGCAACAAATCTGAAATATCGCAATCTAGGATCTCTAAGAGATGATCTAACAAATCAGTGCTGATTCTTTCTGGACGTTCCTTAATAGTTCTTGTCAGCTGTGAGCTGGTAATTTCGTATCCAGAGTCGTGAAGTTGTCGCTGTAATTCTGTAGCAGATGAAATATTTCTCTCTGCCATCATTACTCTCAACCTCCATGTAAGGCGATTTCTTAAATTAGTGTTCATTTTTTATCCTTCAAATTGTCTGAGTTGTCTAAAGCCATATCAATTTGGGCTTTGATAGTTGCGTTTAACTCGTCGTTAACCATACTATCCGGCACGTGCATATAACCTTGTGTGGTGGAAGCATAAACATGCCTATGTTTTCTGCGAACAGCCTCAATGCTAAAGCGCAAGGACTCATGCGTAACTGATGAGTGCCTTAATGAATGAGGTGTAAACCCCAGCCCTTCAAGGCCAGCGAGTCTTAAGATGTGCTGAAATCTAGCCTCAATAGTTGATATTGCAATTCGGTTTCCTCGTTCGGAGAGGAAAAGTGCATTCTCATTTGCATCAGCGTTCATCATAAAATGAGGCCTTACTGATTTAACATACCAGTCTATTAAGGGTGGCAGCCCATCGTGTGTAATAGGAACTTGGCCAAATTTTTTACCACTACCTCGACTACCTTTTCCCCAAACGCGAATAAAACCATAATCATTAAACTGAGGTATCGCCGGGTTGGGTTCAAATGATTCAAGATTCAAGCCTTGGCCTTCAGATATTCTCAAACCACCTATGTAAAGTGTATAAAAAATTACTTTATCCCTTTGTAAGGGCCTTAAATCTTTTGAGTTAAATCTCGCGGCTTCACTTATTGAACGATCAATCGCATCGAAGAAAATCGAAATTTGTTGATGACTAAAGGCTCGCCGCTCGTTGCTGAGCTCTTTCTCTGACACATGAGGAATGCAATTTTCTTCGTTGCATATTTGCTTTAGTGTAATGTTGTACAGTCGTCTTACTTCGTTTTTAAATTTGACGTTGTTGCTTATGTACTCTAAGAAAATTCGAATTGCACCCTGATATTTACGCTGTGAGGATGGTGCCAATCCGCGTGCAACACCTAGTTCTTCGCACCAAGCATCAAAATCATCCTCATCCCAATACCATGGCGCTTTATTTGTAAATGCTGTGAATTCACGAACAATTGTAATGTCACCGCTTATGGACTTTTTCCTATGATTATTACCAACTCGTCTTCTGGACCAAGCTTCAAGCATATTTTCGAACAAAGCAGCATCGTTCTCTGGAAGCCCTGAGTGGGCAAGAGTTAGTGCATTTGTAGCAGAAAATTTTTCTGAGTTGCTAGCCATAAGATTTTAGAAAAAGCGGAAACTCCAATATTAAGTGTGAGTCAAATTATCAATATGTGAGTTATTGTACACCATATTGCATCAGATGCAATATAAATGAACTAAATAATTAAAATATGCTTCTGGCTCAAAAAAGGCTTAAGTCTATGAATTGCAAAGGCCTAATAGCTAAATAAGGAATCTACAATATTTCCTTGTCAACAGCAGTAATTTCAAGCATGTTGAATCAGATGCAATGTTAATTATTGATAAATATTATATATAATCAATGAGATAACAATATTTCAGTCAATACTGGATGTAATATTGTCAATATTAGAAAGAGGGCAGCTCATCTAAAAATAAAACGCCGCGATGCGCTAGTGAAATTTCACCTGGGCGCGGAATACCTCCTCCGCCGACTAAAGCGACACCTGAAGCCGTATGATGAGGAGACCTAAAGGGACGACGCTTCCAATGCTCAATTTTATAATGGCCATTTAACGACTGTAGTGCGGCCGACTCCAACGCTTCATCCTCTGCCATGCTAGGCAATATACCAACAAAGCGGCTAGCCAACATACTTTTACCTGTGCCAGGCGGGCCGCTCATAATCACACTATGCCCACCAGCAGCTGCAATTTCCAAAGCACGCTTTGGCCCAGACTGTCCCTTAACTTCGCTAAAATCAGGATAAATAATAGGTTGCACATGGCGCTGGGCATCTAGCTGCACTAATAAAGTGCGCCCCGTTAAATGTGCGCACACTTCTAGCAAACTTTTTGCTGGATAAATGATGGCATCATTCACTAATGCAGCTTCGACCGCACTTTCGGTAGGCAAAATAAAAGCGCGCCCACTTTGATAAGACTTATAAGTCATTGCCAATGCACCACGAACTGGGCGCAACTCGCCTGTCAGGGCCAACTCACCAGCAAACTCATATTGAGATAAAGATGAAACAGGAATCTGACCACTGGCGGCAAGAATACCCAATGCGATGGGTAAATCATAGCGCCCACTCTCCTTAGGTAAATCTGCTGGTGCTAAATTGACAGTAATACGTCGTGCGGGAAATTCAAACTGAGCGGTTTGCAAAGCTGCGCGCACACGGTCTTTACTCTCTTTAACTTCAGCTTCAGGCAAACCGACTATGGTGATAGTTGGTATATAATGAAACAATGAATACACAGAAAGCATTTGCATATATTAGGTTCTCTTCTTCAAAACAAAAAGAAGGTGATAGTCTTCGTCGCCAAATTGAAAGCTGTCGTAGTTATTGCGTTACAAACAGTTTAATCCTAGACGAGCGAGAGTTCAAAGACTTCGGTAAATCTGCTTATAAAAAGGCAAATATCAAAAAAGGAAGTGCATTATCTGCGTTTCTTGCATTGGTTGAATCTGGTGAAATACCAAGCGGTTCTTTCTTGCTCATAGAAAGCATTGATAGGTTAAGTCGTGCCGATATTTATACTGCACTAATGTTGTTCGGCTCAATAATAAATAAGGGTATAAGGATTGTTGAGGTATCAAAAAACCAGACCTATACACAAGAAACTTTAACCCAACTTGGACCAATGTTGTCCATTATGGCTGAAACACTTCGAGCCCATGACGAAAGTAGAATCAAAGGGGTTAGAAGTAGTGCTAACTGGGATAAGAGACAACAAAACGCAAGAGATTTTGCCACGCCCTTGAGTAGAGAGTGCCCTCGTTGGCTTCGTGTTAGCAGTGACGGTAAAAAATATGAAGTATTAAAGGATAAAGTTCAAAGTATTGAATATGTTTTGCAATTGCGAAAATCTGGACTCGGAGCCTCAGCTATTGCAAAAAAATGCAATGAATTAAAATTGTCGGTCCCTGGCAAGGGAGATATTTGGCACTTATCACTAATAAATCGCTTGTTTAAAAATGTAGCTTTGATTGGCGATTATCAACCTTACAAAGTCAATCAGGACGGCATAAGGGTTCCATTTGGAGAGCCTGTTAAAGCATATTATCCGCAAGTAATTACAAAAGACTTATACGATAGCGTTCAACAGGTAAATAAAAAATCGAAAGAGTTTCCAAAAAGACGTGACACAAAGTATAGAAATTTCTTACAAGGTCTGCTGTATTGTTCTTGCGGTGCTTCTGTTCATAGAAAGCTTAAATCCAGTTACGATTTAGACTATTCAAGATACTACTGTTCAAGACGGGTTTTAGGGGCGACAAAATGTGCTTCTGTTGATTGTCGCAGGATTGAAGATACAGTAGTTTGGTTTATGTCAGAAGCTGCACCAGGACTTATTAATTTTGATAGTTTTAGCGACAAGACTAGAACGCAAGAAGCAATCTCAAGAAGTAAAATTGAGGAACTGAATTTACAAATTCAACGACTTTTAAACTTAACTCAACATGGAAAAGAGGAAGAAGTTCCAAGCGTCATATTCGAAAGAATAATCGAGCTTGAAAATAAGAAAAAGTTACATGAAAAAATTGTAGAGCGAATGGTGCAGGAATCCACCGATAGTGCCGTTTACTGGGGAATCAAAGCTGATAAAGCTTTTGTCACAGCAATCCGAGAAGGAGATTCTGAAAAACTATCCCTGCTCCGTTTTCAGATATCACGGCTCGTTGAGAGGTTTGATTTGTCAGAGGACAGAAAAATACTCAAAGTAACGTTGAAAAACTCTCAATCGGTTGAGGTTTCAGTAATAAGAAATTACTTTGATTTTTAGTCAAATGAAGAGAACGAGCTGTTTGTGTCGCCTGCCCCAAAAGTGTCATTAGAATAGCCAAAGAAATTTCCACCTATATCCATTTGAGTATCCTCAATCATTGGTAATCCATTTGCAGGATTGAATTCTACTGGTTTGGTTTCTGTCAAAGCAGAAAAAATATCTTTGAATAAATTGATCATTTTAGAACTCCTTTAAAAAACACACCTCAGCCTAGCATTGCCAAATACCTTAGTCAAATCAGTCACATATAAACCAACCTTCCATTTACGGATAAGTTTTTTTGTCAGCCAACTGACATAAAAATTTATCAAGGGGGGAGCCGAAACAAATCGCGGACAGAGGCATAGCCTCGTCGTCCAGCGATAGCAAGTCCCAAGACTTGCGATTGTGCACGGGGGGCTTTGCCCCGTGTCCCCGTTGCGAATGCACGGGCAAAGGGGGTGGCGTTGTAGCGTCCAGCGTAATAAGACACGCCCTTTGCCCGTGCATTGAGCGACACGCTCATTGCAAAGAGGGACACCCAAATAAGAAAACTCAAAAGTCGTCCAGACTTTTATTTGCGTGCCTCGTCCAGAGGTGATAGCAAATGTGAGGTTTCAAGGTCTATTCGCGTCTCCTTTTGGGGAGTAGCGATAACTCAAAATATCAGTGGTTGCTATACATAACAATAACTTTGGAGATTTGTATGGGTAGCAATAAAAAGTCAGGCATTGAAATAGCACTTGTCAACGAAGTTGAGGTGTTGAAGGCACTTCACAAATTTGGTTGGCTTCGTAGCAAAGATTTAGCCTCTTTAATTTGGCAAAAACAGGACAAGCGATTTTCAAATCGAGAGCCTGAGTTTTGCAAACCAGTTAGCTCGCCTAGTGGGTTGCGTATGGCTCAAATAACTTTGAAAAGGCTCAAAGACAAAAAGCTTATCTTGTCTGCTTTAACGCCTGATAATTCACAGATTTACGCACTATCACAAAGAGGGGCTAATCATTTAAATTCGGTTGGGATTGATACCGTATCAGGCAAAGACTTGTTGCGATTTTTTAGCTTTGAGCAGTATCGCCATAGGATTATTTCAAACGAGGTAAGCATATCAGGAATACTCCAAGGCTTCAAAGTTTTCACTGAAAGAGAAATTGCACAAAATAAGTGGCACTTTGATAAAGCCGGTTTTATGGGCAAAAAGCCTGACTGTTATATACAGAACAAAGAATATGGCTGGTGGGTTGAAGTTGAGCGAAGTAGAAAAAATAAAAAAGACTATGCATTTTTACTGAAGTGGCTAAATGAGGTGTTTAAAAATTGCAAAAGACCACACGAAAAACCAGCACTAACAACACAAATTAGCCTTCAAAAAGTGGTTTTTATTTGCACGCCCGTCTTTGAAAAAAGGCTTATCGCTGACTTAATTAGAATGGGGTGGAATGAAGAGCAGGTTTATTTGAGACTGATTTTTTTCAGGTCGCTATACCATTTTAGGCAAGTTGCTTTTTTGTAATTACATAGGATTTCTGGTTGGGCAGAAAAGTTAGTCCTTATTCAACACAAATATGAAAACTGTGGGCATTAGCGGAGCCCAGCCTCCGCTCTTGTTTTTTGTTATGATATGGAAAATTAAAAATAACGAAAAGAGAGCCCAGTGTCCGCACTCACCGAATTACTCCATACTCTTCGCAAAAGCTCAATGACCGAGCGAGAAAAAGGCACCTATTTTGAAGAGTTGATTGTTCAATATCTTAAAAATGAAGCCAGCTACCAAGACCTATATAGCGACGTTTGGACATACTCCGACTGGGCAAACCTGCAAGGGTTAGACAAACGAGACACGGGCATAGACCTTGTGGCAAAAACACAAGGCACAGACGAATACCACGCCATTCAATGCAAATTTTACGACGAGCTTTATCGGGTGCAAAAGTCCGATATTGATAGCTTCTTTACAGCCTCAGGCAAAAAGCCATTCACCCACCGCATAATTATCACTACGACCAATAACTGGACGGAACACGCAGAAGACGCACTGCAAAACCAACAGCCCCCAGTTAGTAAGATAGACCTAACAGATTTAGAAAACTCCCAGATTGATTGGTCAAAATACCAGCCAAAAGCTGAATCTGTCTTAAAACCGAAAAAGCAATTAAGAGAACACCAACAAACCGCATTAAATTCAGTTATTACTGGCTTTAAGTCTGCTGAACGTGGCAAGCTGATAATGGCGTGTGGCACGGGTAAAACCTTTACCAGCCTTAAAATTGCAGAAGCCTATGCAGGTAAAGGCAAGCGTGTGTTGTTCCTTGTGCCAAGCCTTTCTTTATTGTCTCAAACACTCACAGAATGGACGCAAGAAAGCACCACGCCATTGCATAGCTTTGCAGTCTGCTCCGATAGTGACGTGGGCAAAAAGCGTAAAAAAGACGAAGAGACCGTGCAAACGTTTATGCACGAACTCCGCTACCCTGCTACAACCGAGCCAGCCCGTTTAGCTGTTGAAATGACTAAACGCCACGACGCCCACCACATGAGCGTGGTGTTCTCTACCTATCACTCCATTGACGTAATCAGCAAAGCCCAAAAGCAATTTAATTTAGCTGACTTTGATTTAATTATTTGCGACGAAGCCCACAGAACCACAGGGGCAACCTTTGACGACGAGGACGAAAGCACGTTTGTTAAAGTCCACGACGCTGACTTTATTAAATCGTCTAAACGTCTTTATATGACTGCTACGCCTCGCATATATGGGGAAGTGGCAAAAGCCAGTGCCGATAAAGACAATGTGGCTTTATGCTCAATGGACAACGAAGCCTTATACGGTAAAGAGCTTTATGTCATTACGTTCTCGGAAGCTGTTAAACGCGATTTATTGGTGGATTACAAAGTCTTGGTATTGGCGGTGGACGAAGCTCACGTTAGCCGTAACCTGCAAAAGCTTTTGGCAGACGAAAACAACCAACTGAAAGTTGACGACGCTTCTAAAATCGTCGGTTGTTGGAAAGCACTGTCCAAACAAGACACCCAAGAAGACATTGTGGACGACAAAGACCCAATGCGTCGGGCAGTAGCATTTTGCCAAGTCATTGAGCCAAGCATTAAAGCGACTTCACACAAAGTCAGCTCCAAAAATATCGCCAGCATTTTCTCAAAAGTCGTTGAAGCCTACCAAGAAAGCGAAGAGGAATTTGAAACAGAAAACCAGCCTGCTTCAATCAAACTTATTTGCGAAGCGGAACATATCGACGGTGGTATGAACGCCAGCCAAAAAGAAGCCAAGCTCTCTTGGCTCAAAGCTGAAACACCTGACAATACCTGTCGTATTCTTTCTAATGTGCGTTGTCTCTCCGAAGGTGTGGACGTGCCAGCCTTAGACGCTGTGCTATTCCTAACGCCTCGTAATTCACAAGTGGACGTGGTGCAATCGGTTGGTCGTGTAATGCGTAAAGCCGAAGGTAAAAAGCGTGGCTATGTGGTATTACCTGTCGTAATTCCTGCTGGTATGGAAGCCCACGAAGCCCTTAACGACAACAAGAGCTTCAAGGTGGTTTGGCAAGTGCTTCAAGCGTTACGAAGCCACGACGACCGTTTTGACGCAATGACCAACAAGATAGACATTAACGGCTATGCTGACATTAGCAAAATGGAAGTCATAGCCATTACCGATAAAGTTAATCGTAAGGCTCCAAAAGACGACGGTAATACGAAAAATAAAAACGCAGGTAAAGGCAGTTATGGTATTGGCTCACCTGTAAAAAAACCGACCAAAATCGACCAAGGTGAACTGCAATTTAATATTGGCGAAATTGAACGGGCTATCTATGCAAAAGTCGTTCAAAAATGTGGCAACCGTTCACATTGGGAAGATTGGGCAAATGATATTGCCAAAATTGCTAAAACCCACATTACACGCATTACGACGATATTAGAGACGCCCTCTAATACCGAAGAGATTAAGGCATTTAATGCCTTTGCAGAAGAGTTAAGGGACGACCTAAACAACTCCATTACCGATACTGAAATTATTGAAATGCTTGCACAGCATTTAATTACCAAGCCAGTATTTGACGCATTGTTTGAGGGTTACAGCTTCGCTTCTAAAAACCCCATGTCGTTAGCTATGCAAGACGTGTTAGACGTTCTACACGCCCATAACATTGAAAAAGAAGCAGATACCTTACAACGATTTTATGACAGCGTAAAAATGCGCGCACAGGGCATAGATAACGCCAGTGGTAAGCAAAAAATCGTTGTTGAGCTGTATGACAAATTTTTTAGGAACGCCTTCCCCAAAATGACGGAACGGCTGGGCATTGTTTACACCCCAGTGGAAGCAGTCGATTTTATTATCCATAGTGTGAATGAAGTCCTGCAAACTGAGTTTAACCAAACGCTTGGTAGCGAGAATGTGCATATCATTGACCCATTCACAGGCACAGGCACGTTTATCACTCGCTTGTTACAAAGTGGCTTAATCCCTCCTGAAAAGCTTACCTATAAATACAAAAACGAGATACACGCCAATGAGATTATTCTATTGGCTTACTACATTGCAGCTATCAATATCGAAAGCGTTTATCACGATATTGCAGGTGGCGACTACGAGCCATTTAATGGTATTTGTTTAACCGACACTTTCCAGCTCCACGAAAAAGACGACCTTGTGAGTGAGTTGCTTGTCGATAACAGTGCGAGACGAAACAAACAAAAAGCATTAGATATTCGCGTCATTATTGGCAACCCTCCGTATTCAGCAGGGCAAAAAAGTGAGGACGATAACAATTCAAATGTTGCATATCCACAGCTTGATAAAAGAATTTACGAAACATATTCTAAAAACTCAAAAGCAACGTCAACTAAAAACCTAATTGACTCATATATCCGTGCTATTCGCTGGGCAAGTGACCGCGTTAAAAATGCAGGGGTGATAGGCTTTATTACCAATGCAGGGTTTATTGAAGCTACCACAGGCGACGGGTTAAGAAAATGCCTTGCCGAAGAGTTTAGCAGTCTCTATGTATTTCATTTGAGAGGTAATGCCAGAACCTCAGGTGAGCAACGTAGAAAAGAAAAAGACAACGTGTTTGGTCAAGGCACACGCACGCCAATCGCCATATCTATTTTAGTAAAAAACCCGAATGCCAAAGAACACGGCAAAATTTATTTCCACGATATTGGCGATTACCTCACCCGTGAGCAGAAGCTTGAAAAGATAAGCGAGCTGGTCAGCATTAAGGGAATTAAAGAGAATAATGGTTGGACGGTTATTACCCCAGACAAACATAACGACTGGCTCAACCAACGGGACGATAGTTTCAACGAGCATATAAGCTTGGGGGATAAGAAAGATAAAGAAGGTGTAAGCTTATTTGAGAATTATACGCAAGGTATTTTAAGTAGTCGTGATGCTTGGAGCTTTAACTTCTCAAAAAGTAACTTAACTCTAAATATGAATAAAACAATTAATTTCTACAATTCACAAGTAGAAAAATTTTCGCAATTGCAAAATAAAAAAATAGATATAGATTTATTTGTAGATAGTGACAGAGCAAGTATAAGTTGGTCTTCGAGCTTAAAAGATAAGCTTCAAAGAAACCAAAAAGTGGTTTTTGAACATGAAGTCTGTGTAATTTCCGCCTACAGGCCGTTTACAAAGCAATTTGTATATTACGACAAATCATTTATCCATAGATTGGGAAGAATGAAATTAGTTTTTCCAACTGGATTTGAAGATAACTTACTTATCAATATTACTGGGTCAGGGACACCAAAAGATTTCTCTGCCTTAATTACAAATGTAATAACTGAAAATCAACTTCAAGCAAATGGACAATCTTTTCCTTTTTACCTATATGAAGAAGTCCATAAACAAGAAGCTAATGATTTATTCAGTAATGAGGATAAAGTGCCTGAATTTAGGCGTCGCCAAGCAATTACCAATGAGGGTTTAGCTCACCTCCAAAAAGCCTATCCAAGCGAGAAAATTTCCAAAGAAGATATTTTTTATTACGTTTATGGTTTGTTGCATTCTACGGACTACAAAACACGATATGCAGATAACCTCTCGAAAGAGCTACCAAGAATACCTTGCTTGAAAAAAGCTGAGGACTTTTGGACGTTTAGCAAGGCTGGTCGTGCATTAGCTGATTTGCATATCAACTATGAAACCGTTGCCCCTTTCCCAGTGGATTATGAGGAAGGCAAGCTTGCAATTCAAATGCTGAATGACGAGGATTATCGCGTTAAAGAAATGAAATTTGCCAAAGGCAAAAACGGTGAAAAATACGACAAAACCAAAGTTATATACAACAGCAAAATCACAATGACAGGCATACCGTTAGAGGCATACGAGTATGTTGTTAATGGTAAGCCAGCTCTTGAATGGGTTATGGAGCGTCAAGCAGTCACAACCCACAAAGACAGTGGCATAGTCAATGACGCAAACGACTGGGCAATTGAAACAATGGGCAACGCTAAATATCCGTTGGAGCTTTTCCAGCGAGTTATTACTGTAAGTCTTGAAACTATGAAAATTGTGAATGCTTTGCCAAAGCTTGATATTTAAAACAGGGGAAATTATGTCACGCTATACCGAAACATTTAAAACGCATGCCTTTCAAGCAAGTTTTAACGACTGCTTAAAGTTAGTAGGTGAGTTGGAGTTAGGTGACTTATCGCAAACGACAAGTGTTAGTGAAATTTTAAGGCTTAAAAAAGTAATTAGTTATATTAATGAATTACTTCTTTCTTTAGACCCAGAGCTTGTTCCTTTAACGATTTGGGACGGGTTTTATCAGCAAAGTGTAGCTTGCAATAGAGAGGTGGCAAACTTTAATAGCAATAAAAATATTGGTCATATTCAAAATGCTAATACTAATGCAGACAATCTTTTGAATTACGTCAGACCTTATATGCTGTTGAAGGGTAAAGCGAAAAGCCTCACTGAAAATTTATTTGCTGAGTCAAAAAAGCAAATAGAAAGTTATTTATCCAGCTTTCAAAGTAATGCTAATCAAAAACTTGCTGAAATTGAATCAACACTTTCTGAATCTTTAGAAGCTAAAAATAAATTAAACGTTATCTACAATGATATAGACAAGCTAAATGAAAAGTTGTTTGGTGAAGACAAAGACCAAGAAGGTATTGCGAAAAAAATTAATGACGCTTATACCAAAATTTCAAAATACGATAGTGAAATTGAAACTTTACATATTAGGCTTTTAGAAGACACAACAAAACAAGACTCCATTCAAACTCAAGTTTTAGGCGCTCACGCATTGATTGATACCGAAAAAGCCAAAGTAATAAAACTTATTGCAGAAGTGGATAGCGAAATTAAAGAGTTGAAAGCTTTCTATACAAAAGTATTTGGTGAGAAAGCAGTCGGTGAAGACTTAACTGGTGGGTTGTCAAAAGAAATAGACGATAAATTAGCGGTTTTAAGTGATTTAGAATCTAAAAATAAGATTCGCTATGACGCTATTATGACCGAAATACAATCATTATTGCCAGGCGCAACAAGTGCAGGGCTTGCAAGTGCTTACCGAGAAATGAAACAAACGTATAATAGGCCAATATTAATTTTTAACACCCTCTTTTATTTTTCAATTTTCCTCCTCGCAATAACTTCAATATTTGCCATTTTTGATATTAATTACAGCAAAGAATTAGGCTTATCTATTCAGCCCAAATCACTAGAGACATGGGACTTGGTGGCTAAGTCAATACTTAATAAGCTCCCACTTTTTGGGGCATTCGTATGGCTTGCATTTTTTGTATCAAAACGAAGGAGCGAAGCACAACGACTACAACAAGAATATGCGCATAAAGAGGCTTTGGCTAAATCATATTCAAGTTATAAAAAACAGATAGAAGCACTCGATACAGCAGATAAACAACTTCAAAAAGTATTTATAGAGAAAATGGTTGAGGCTATTGCGTTTAATGCCTCACAAACGCTTGATGGTAATCACGGTGATAAACACCCACTACAATCAATACTTGAACAGTTTTCGGACAAAATTGAGGGTAAGGTTAGTATTACTGACTTGGTAAAGGCATTTAGTGAAAAGAAAAAGGACTAATTAATTGCACTAGACACTCCGCTTCAAGTAGTCCTAAAACTTCGATTTAAATTCTTGAATGTCTTGTCACCAATAGCCCTAAATATACATTTAGGGCTATTGGTAGGCTAAATAATGTATTTAGCTCTTTCCACCAAATTTTGAATTACTCTTGTTAGTCTGATTTGTAAAAACTAACGTAAGAACAAGATATTACAAATCAATACTTACACTCATTTTACCAATCGGATTGCCGTTATCATTGTAAATTGTATAGTTAGCCCCATTATCGTATCTGGTGGCACTTACTCTATCAGCTAATTCTTTCAGAACTTTTTTAACTTCATAGCTTGCTCCTTCGTCGTCCAACTCAGGATTTACCGAAAAATTGATTGAAACTTTCATAGCTATTGCTCCTTAAATTAAAGTTTTTAAATGGCTAAGGTATTTAGCCCGCAATGTTTAGAAACAGATTTTAAATTTTCGACTGTTTAATATTAAACAGTGCTTTTAATCTTGTTAGCAAAATCCCATAAACTCGTTAGTTAATTGGTTACCAAAAATATGCTTAAATTGTTTCGGTTCTGTTTTGCTGAAACAATTTGGTTCAAAATAGTCATAGCCATTATCTAAATGAATTGAGAATCTAATTTTTGCGAAGTGCAATTGAATTAAGCATAAGTTATAAACGTGTGGGTCGATTTCATAACATTCTGCGTAAAGCTTTTGAATATCAATCCCATATTCAACAAATTTTTCTGCAAGCTTCAAGACGCTTATGCCAGTCCCAGCGTTTGTGTTTCCAAAGTTAAATTGACCATAGCTTTTAATACCTTCGGTTATATACTGCTTGGTGATAGTCTCAACATTTTCAATACAACGAAGATAGTATTTATCATACATAGCTAAATCGTTCATAATAAATTCGTGCTCAAATTGACCCAAAATATCAACATATTGGTTTTCCTCAATTATCGTTACCAAGATATTTTTGGATTCTTGATACCATTTGGAATTTATCACTGAGCTGTTCATTGCGTCAGGTTTAGCGCCTGTAACTTCTTTCGCAACATTAGCTATGAATAAAACCCAAGCGTCTTCAAAAGAACGGGTCTTATAGCTACTGCCTATTGCTCCACTTACAGCGTCTGCAAGAGTTGTAGTGTTAGCGGTTGGATTATGGTTTAACTTTTTAAAGCTATAACCACGGTCTGAAGTTTGTTTCTGTGACATATTAGTGCCCCTCAAATTAGAGTTAAAAATACTAAAATGATTGGTGGGGCATGAAAAAAATGACCCCACTAATCGTGTTGGGAGTCACTTTTTATTTTAATAACAGGTTAAAAGTGTAACGGTCTGACGGGTTGGAATTGAAGCGCTGAATGAATCAACGAGAACAGTATATCGAGACTTTTTTGGAAAGTCAAATAATATATGCGTAATTATGGATAATTATTATTATATGTTGCCAGAAGTCCTTCTGGCAAGAAATATTTGAATTATTTTAAAAAGTATAAAAAAGGTTCCTTTACTAAACGCACTTAATTTCGAGTGCTTTATTTAAGGACTAATTATGCATACTAATGCAAATTCAAGCGGTTTGATTGTTCAAACTCACTCCAACCCAACCAGCAACAACTCAACAACCAACCAGCAAACTGCTCAAGGTAGTAATGCAAGGTGGTTCCATTCAAAAGACGGATTCTTCTGTCTGCCACGGGCAATCAGAGAAGATAGCTCATTAGGCAACGCAGAGTTCAGGGTATTGGTCTGTCTTGCCAGTTTTGTGTTCTTGAAAGACCAAGCAACCCCTTGCCTCAAAACCCTAAAGAAATATTCAGGTATGAGTGAGGGAACAATTTCAAAGGCAACCACAAGCCTAGAAAAGAAAGGTTGGATAATAAAAGAACAACGACCCTACACCTCAGTGCTTTACCACCTGACACTGCCAATGCAATTCAAAAAGGAAACGGTAAAACAACCACAACAACTACCACTGCTCAATGAAAGGTAAAACAACCCACAACACATAAAGAACCTTGGAATAGCCCGCGAAAGCGGGCTCAATTCTTATTATTCAATTTCTTATTCTCCACAACGTTTATTTATTTTTATTAATATTTATTATTACGTTGTCGCCCACGAAACTCCTGTTTGTTCTCTATAACAAACAGGAGTTGTTGTTCAAGCAACCTGAAATAAAGACAAATAAGTTTAAAACCGATCGCTATACCTTCCAGAAACATTTCTTTGGAAATTTATTTTGGAGGTTATTTATGGCGAGCAAAGTGGATTTATACGATAAGTTGACAAGTAAGATTGTTGAAGATTTGCAGAATGGTCTTATCACTTGGGAGAAACCTTGGTTTGTATGCAAAGCAGTCAATGCGACAACTGGGAAGCCATACAGGGGGATAAATCAGCTGAACTTGGCTACGGTGTCAGCCGAACTTAATCTTGATAGTGCAGATATGAGATTCTTAACCTTTAATCAAGCAAAGGCTAAAGGTTGGAATATCAAGAAGGGCTCAAAGGCTGTTGCAGAAGTGGTTTATTTCTCGGTAGTTGAGAAAGAGGCTAATAATGAAGGAAATGAACAAGCAGAAGACGGTTTGATTAAATTCCCATTATTAAAATATTCTTCTGTATTTCACGCTTCGCAAGTGGAAGGTATTACTGCACCTGAGCCAGTTGCAAATTTCGATTTTGAGCCAAATGCACTGTCAGAAAAGATAATCCAAGCCTCAAACGTAAAGATTATCGAACATTCAAGCAAAGCATTTTTTTCAAGTAGCGATTACATTGGTATGCCTCACCGTGACAAATTTAAGTCATTAGAAGGATACTACGGTGTTCTTCTGCACGAGTTGGCGCACTGGACTGGACACCCAAGCAGATTGAACAGAGGTTTGTTCAATGCGTTTGGCAGTGAAGAGTATGCGAGGGAAGAGTTAGTGGCTGAATTGGCTTCTGTGTTTCTCTGTGCTGAAACTGGCATTAAATATGTTAGTGGCAATCACACTGCTTATATTCAAAACTGGCTCAAAGTTTTGCAAAATGACCCAATGGAAATCAAACGAGCTTCTACAAAAGCTATGCAAGCTGTAGATTATCTGCTGAATTTAGCAGGTATTGACCGCGAGTAAATTAGATAGGCAATTTTAGTCCCTGATTCAAGAGCCCTTAATTGGGCTCTTTTTATGCACCAAAATATTTATAAAGTGCACTGAAAATGGTCATTTTTTCCTACTTACTCTGAAATCCCAAGGTGCCTCAGGTAGGCTGTCAGCCCAAAGTCCCACTTTTTTATTTCTCGCATTTTCGTGGGCTTGCAGATATTCAATTCTATCTTCCTGTATCAATTCGTATTTATATTTAGAATAAAACCAAGCCATTCCTCTTTGAATTTGCATAAGGTTAATATCTGAATTGTTGAAGACTACCTTCGCAATCAAGCGCCCATATCTGTCTTTTTTTGACCAGTTTGCAACAACTTGTTTAGAGAAGACAAGGTCGGATAATGACTTCTTTGAGGCATTCCCAAATGCTTGCTTTTTTTCGGGCGCATCAATTCCTGCAAGTCGCACTTTGTATTGTGTATTGTCTTCGCCAAGCAATGTGATGGTGTCACCGTCGGACACTCCCACTACCCTTCCCGTAATACTCTCTGCTTGAATGCCTACCGAAAATAGACACAAAAATATAATTAGAAGAGATTGTTTCAATATATCCCCACTATGGTAAAGCTAGGTAAGCCGTTTGCAAGATGCACTTCCACTACAACCTGCGGTGCATCCATGCCTGTCAGCGCACGACTATACAATACAGCCAAACTCATAAGGCTTACTGTCCTTCCAATTCAGCCAAGCGAGCTTCTAATAAATCAAGTTTTTCACGCGTGTGACGTAGCACCTCCGCTTGCACCTCAAACTCCTCTCGCGTCACAAGCTCCATTTTGGTGAATGCGCTCTTTAATAGTGCATTTACGTTTTTCTCTACATCCGCCAAAGGAGATGATGCTACTACCTCTTTGATTTTATTGGATATTTCATTAATTTTATGGGTATCTAGCATGATAAACTCCTAGTTAATTAAGCCTAGTTTATCAGATTATTTACCAGCGTTACATAAACACAATAATCAGACAATTTAATATCTTGTTGATTTTAAACGTTTTTATTGTTGGCACGCCACTTGCTTTAACAAAATCGTGTATTTTTTAGATAACACTTTTTTATTTGGAGTTAATAGCATGCGTAAATCATTACTATCACTGGCAGTTCTGAGTGCTCTCGTAGCACCATCTTTCGCTTCAGCTGCAGAAGAAGCTGCAGAAGCTGCAGTAACTAAAGAGGCAGAGCCTACTTGGACATTATCATCTAACATTGGCTTAGTATCTGACTACTACGTTCGTGGTGTTTCACAATCATGGCACAAACCAGCATTACAAGGCGGTGTTGACCTAACTCACTCAAGCGGTTTTTATACTGGTATTTGGGGTTCAAGCATCTCTCCTAACACTTTCCCGGATGCATCACTAGAGATTGATGCATACGCTGGTTATAATGGTTCAATTTCAGCAATTGAAGGCTTAGGTTACACTGTTGGTGCGATTGGTTATTTTTACCCAAATGGTACTTGGAAAAAATATAGTTACCAAAATGTTCCTAACCAAACACCAAAAGGTGGTCGTTGGAACACTTATGAAGCTAACTTTGGCTTATCATACAAATGGTTAAGTGCTAAAGCATCTGTAACATTAGGCGACTGGTTCGGCGCAGAGAAAAGCACTGGTTGGGATGGTAGCACCAGCGGTACAACATATCTTGAGATGAACGCAGCATATCCATTACCATGGTGGGACCTAACTTTAGTGGGTCACGTTGGCCATTTAAACGTTGCTGGCAAACTTGATTTAACTGTTTCTAGCAGCGCAAACACTGCTAATGAAGACAATCCTGACTACACAGACTACAAGGTAGGCTTAAGCAAATCATTCAGTGTACTTAAATCTGAAGGCTGGAATGCTGGCGTATATTACGTAGGTGCTACAAACGGCGGAAACAAAGGCTACTGGGGTAAAAATGGCTTTGGTGGTGCAAGTTTCAACGGCAACTTCGAAACTAGAGATTTAACAAAAGATCGCCTAGTTGTAACCTTAGGTCGCTCATTCTAATTAAATCTAAAGAAATGACGGGCCAAAACCCGTCATTGTTAATATCAATCTAGGAGACATTCATGAAATTTGTATCCGCAATTATCAAGCCTTTTAAGCTTGACGAGGTGCGCGAGGCGCTTTCAATCATCGGAGTACAGGGTATAACTGTCACCGAAGTAAAAGGGTTTGGGCGCCAAAAGGGTCACACTGAGCTATATCGTGGCGCTGAGTACGTGGTAGACTTTTTACCTAAAGTTAAATTAGAAGTAGCGATTAAAGATGAATTACTAGACCAAGTAGTAGATGCGATTGAAAAATCAGCAGCGACTGGCAAGATTGGTGATGGTAAGATTTTTATCTTCAATCTAGAAGAAGTCTACCGTATTCGCACCGGTGAAACCGGCGTAGAAGCGCTATAAGGGGATCATGATGAAGAAATTACTCTCGATGTTTGCACTTGTTGCTGCTCTTGGTTTGGGTTACAACAGTACTACTTTTGCAGAAGAAGCTGTGGTAACAACTGATGCAGTTGCTACAGAAACAGCACCTGTTGCTACAGAAACAGCTCCAGCAGCAGAAATGATGCCTGAAGCTGTAGCAACTGAAGAAGCTGCGCCAACACTTGACGCTGGCAACACAGCTTGGATGGTGATGGCGACAATTTTAGTACTGTTAATGATTATTCCTGGTTTGGCATTATTCTATGGTGGCTTAGTTCGCACTAAAAATATGCTTTCAGTATTAATGCAAGTGTTTGTGATTACTGCAATGGTATCCGTCATTTGGGCAGTATATGGATACAGCTTTGCATTTACAGATGGTGGCAGCTTAAATGGTTATATCGGTGGTAGCAGCAAAGTGTTCTTAGCTGGCATTACTCCCGACTCGTTGAGTGGCACAATCCCTGAATATGTATTCTTAACATTCCAACTGACATTCGCTGCCATTACTCCAGCCTTGATCGTAGGTGGTTTTGCTGAGCGCATGAAATTTTCAGCTGTACTTGCATTTGTAGCACTTTGGGTAAGCTTTGTATACATTCCAGTTGCACACATGGTATGGGGTGGTGGCGTGCTTGCCGAGCTGGGTGCAAAAGACTTTGCTGGCGGTACTGTGGTACATATCAACGCAGGTATTGCTGCATTGATTGGTGCTATTTTACTTGGCAAACGCATCGGTTATGGCAAAGAGTCTATGACACCACACAGCATGGTAATGACAATGATTGGTGCATCATTACTATGGGTAGGTTGGTTCGGCTTCAACGTAGGTAGCGAACTTGCTGCTGACGGCACTGCAGGTTTAGCATTAATCAACACACAACTTGCAACAGCAGCAGCTGTGATGGCTTGGATCTTCATTGAGTGGTTAGCACGTGGCAAACCTTCAATGTTAGGTGGCGCTTCAGGCGCTGTGGCTGGCTTAGTAGCAATTACACCAGCGTGTGGTTTTATTGGCCCTATGGGAGCGATCTTATTAGGCTTTGTGTCTAGCTTAGTAAGCTTCTGGGCTGTTACTAGCCTCAAAGGCAAGCTTGGTTACGATGACTCACTAGACGTATTTGGTATCCACGGTGTCGCAGGTATCATTGGTGCAATCGGTACTGGCGTGTTTATGAGTACTGGCCTTGGCGGTGTAGGTTATGCTGAAGGTGTGACAATGTCTGACCAAGTCACTACACAAGCAATTGCGGTGGGTGTAACCATCTTATGGGCAGGTGTAGTAAGTTTCATTATTTACAAAGTAGTTGATGTGTTAATCGGTCTACGTGTTTCAGAAGAATCAGAGCGTGAAGGCTTAGATACTACAGAACACGGCGAACGTGCATATCACATGTAATTTGGTTAGCTAATTAAAAAGGGGCATATAATTATGTGCCCCTTTTTTTATACTTGCGTTATTACATATCCAACAGACTATTGGCTGAATTTCTCCATATAAGGTCTTTTACCCAAGAATTGGGTATTTAACACATGATATTGATTTACCGCCTCATCGTTCAAGGCTTCTGTTGTCGTTACTTTATTTGTATCCTTCACTTGCATTTGTGACTGCTGCACTTTTACTGTACTGCATTGATCTTTGCCCTCTTCCGCACTTGCATTAATGCTAGCAACAAGACCCAAAGCATAAATCAATAATTTGAGTAGCTTCATAAGCACTCCTAATCTTTTTTAATATTGATAATAAACCCTCGTACATTAAGAGCCAAATCAATAGCTCTTAATAACTTCACTTAGGTAGGGAAGTTGTGTAGCATGATGCAATACAATTGTAGCAACATGCATCATGCTAAGTGGTCATTGCGGCTTACTTCCAGCCACCTCCTAGTGCTCGGTATAAATTCACCATCGCACTAATCTGTTTCTGTTTAGTTTCAATCAGCTCACTTCTTGCTTCTAATGCTTCACGCTGGGTTAACAAAATCTCTAAGTATTCTGCTCGTGCAGATTTAAAGAGCTGATTCGCCACATCTATAGACTCGGTTAAAGCTTGAACCTGTGTCGTTTTAAGTTGATAATTTTTTTCTAAGTTATCAATATTAGACAACTGGTTAGCAACCTCGCCATACGCGTTAATAATGGTCTTCTCGTAATCATATGCAGCCTGTATTTGCGTTGCATTTGCATTTTTATACAAGGCTGTAATGGCATTACGATTCACCACTGGCGCCATCATATCGCCCGCCAGGGTGTACATTAAAGACTCTGGCGTGTTGAGCAGATATCTAGGGTTAAATGCCTGAAAGCCAACGCCGGCACGTATCGCGAACGAAGGGTAGAAATTAGCCTTAGCCACTTGTATGTTTAAATCTGCCGCAGCTAATTCAAGTTCAGCCTTTCTGATATCAGGGCGATTTTCAAGCAACTGTGCAGGCACACCTGCTTGAATCATCTTAGGCTTAATCTCCATAAAGCCAGCACTTGATCTTTCAATCGACTGTGGCGTTCTACCGAGTAAGAAGTTAATGCGATTCTCCAGCTCTACTTGATGCTGTTTAATCACATATTGTCTACTTTGGTTTTTCTTCACTTCCGCTTCAAAGCGCTTCACCGCCAGCGAGGTTGCTCTAGCATATTTTTTTAGCTCTTTGGTCACTTCTAGCGCATTCTCCTGGAGCTTAATATTCTGCTCTAAGTTATACAGCTGATTATCTAGCGCGATCAGCTCATAATAAGAATTGGCAATTTCTGCAACCAAGTTAGTAACTAAGAAATTTTTTCCCTCTATCGAGGCCATGTATTCCATGCCGGCAACTTTTGTGGCGCTTCTCAGTTTCTTCCAAACGTCCAATTCCCAGGAAGAATACAAACCAAATTGGTAGTTAGGCAATGGGTCTGGAAAAGCTTTACCTTCTTTAATTTCCAAACCTTCCTCTACTGCGCCATTACGCGTGAAGCGACCTACTTTCTCCACCTCCGCACCAGCACCAAAGCTTACAAATGGCAGATACTCACCGCGGCGTGCCTGAATTTCATTTTTGGCCATACTGATACGCTGCGCCATGATATTCACTTCTTTGTTATTCGCAATTGCATTGTCTATCAATGCCGGTAAGTAGGCATCGTCAAAAAAGTCTTTCCAGTTCACATTGGCCGTATTTTCGGTGCTTTGAGCTTGATTATGAGTGGATTGGTTATTAAATTGCTCCGGAAGCTTAGCATCCGCCTTTTTCGTAGTTAATAAAGGGATAGAACACGCTTGCATCGAGAGGGCTAATGCCCCTGCGACCGCTAATCGGATATACATAGGTTTATTTGTCATCATCTTTATCTTCATCTGTATTGTAGTGATACAACTCGGTTAGAGGTTCAAAGTCTTCATTTTTAATCAATGACTTACCCTCTTCCATTTTTGCAAATATGTAGTAAAGCCCAGGGATCAGAATCACACCAAACACCGTGCCAAACAGCATGCCACCTAACGCAGAGGTTCCGATGGTGCGGTTGCCAACTGCGCCTGCGCCAGTTGCAACCACCAGCGGTATCAACCCAGCAATAAATGCAAACGATGTCATTAAAATAGGGCGGAAACGTGCTTTGGCGCCTTCTATCGCCGCAGCAGCTACCGACATGCCTTGCTCGTGTTTTTGTACGGCAAATTCCACAATCAATACTGCATTCTTGCCTAACAAACCAACCAGCATGACCAGCCCAAGTTGCGCATAAATATCATTGGCTAGACCTAATGTTTTGAGTAATAGGAATGTGCCAAAAATACCAGCAGGCAATGACAGAATCACGGCGAGTGGTAACAGGAAGCTTTCGTACTGTGCCGCTAACACCATGTAAACAAAAACCAGTACCACGGCAAAAATAATCACGGCTTCATTGCCTCGTTTGGCTTCATCAAAAGACAAACCTTCCCAGCCAATGTCATATCCATGCGGCAGCGTTGCTGTTGCTACTTCCTGCACAGCTTTAATTGCATCATCAGTCGTATAGCCTTTAGCAGGGGTGGCACGAATCGTTGCTGAGTTATATAAGTTGTACCGAGTAATCTCATTCGGACCCTGCTTCTTCTTAAGCTTCATAAAAGACGAATACGGTACCATTTCACCATCATCGTTTTTAACATAGTAATTCAAAATATCACTTGGATATCGACGGAACTCAGGGCTGGCTTGTGTATACACTTTAAAGAAGTTATTGAAGCGGATGAAACCCTGCTCATAAGTACTACCAATCAAAATATTGAGATTTTCCATCGCATTACCAATAGATACCCCTTTTTGCATGGCAGCCTTATTGTCGATTTCCAGCTCATATTGTGGGTAATTGGCTGCATAAAAAGTAAACAAACCCGTTAACTCTTTTCGCTTGCCTAAAGCAGCCATGAACTCCTGATTAATTTTGTCAAACTCATGGTAATCAGTGCTATCAGTTTTATCCAACAAACGTAAAGCCAGACCAGAAGCCGCACCATACCCAGGCACAGCAGGTGGCTCAAAGAACTCAACTACAGCGCCGAAGTTCTTGGTCTTCTCTTCCAGCTCTTCAATGATTTGATGCACAGATTTATCGCGGTCAGACCAGTCTTTAAGGTTAATCAGACATGTACCTGCATTAGATCCACGACCCTCAGTCAAAATCTCGTAGCCAGCTAATGAAGAAACGGATGCAATCCCCTCAATTTTCTCTGCCTCTTTTTGTAGCTCACGTGCCACCTTATTGGTAGCCTCTAGCGTACTGCCTGGGGGCGTTTGAATAATGGCATAAATCTGACCTTGGTCTTCACCCGGGATAAAGCCAGCAGGTAAGGTTTTATTAATGTAGAAAGTGCCAAACGCAAATCCAGCCAACACCAGAATAGTCACAGCCCGCAACGTGACCACTTTGTTTAATAAGTTGGTATAGCGTCCAGTCAACCGCTCAAACCAACGATTGAACATATCGATAAAGTAACCTATCGGTGTTTTTCTTTTAGGATGCCCATGATGGTTTTTCAATAACATGGCACAAAGTACTGGTGTCAAAGAAAGCGCCACCACACCAGAAATCACAATCGAGGACGCCATGGTAATAGAAAATTGCCTATAGAAAACACCGACAGGGCCTGTCATAAAGGCAACTGGTACAAACACTGCCGTCATCACCAACGTAATGGCCACAATCGCACCACCTATTTCCCCTAGTACTTTTTGAGTAGCTTTGTAAGGCGTAATATCTGCGTCGTCCTCCATTTTGGCGTGCACCGCCTCTACTACCACAATCGCATTGTCGACCACGATGCCAATCGCCAAGACCAATGCAAATAGGGTAATGAGATTAATCGTAATGCCAAACATCTGCATACAAAAGAAAGTACCAATTAACGATACTGGCACAGCCAATATGGGAATCAGCGTAGAGCGCCAATCACCAAGAAAGATAAACACCACTAATGCCACCAACAAAAATGCTTCAACCAAGGTATGCAACACCTTTTCAATCGAGGCATCTAAGAATTTAGAAACATCGTAGTCAATTTCATATTCCATGCCTGCTGGAAACGAACCCTCCAACTCTTTCATCTTCTCCTTAACTTGGTCAATCACCTCACTCGCATTGCTGCCATAGTTCTGTTTCAGGATAATTGCAGAAGACGGGTAACCATCTTTGTTGGAATAAATATCAAAGAACTCACTGCCTAGCTCTATTTTTGCTAAGTCTTTCAGCTTCAATATTTCACCTTCAGAATCAGCACGGATGATGATGTCACCATACTCCTCAGGCTTGTTATAGCGTCCCTTGTATACCAACACATACTCTTTAGATTGTGCAGAAATACCAGAGCTCTGCCCCAACCGACCAGGGCGGCCAATAATACTTTGCTCGCCAATCGCCTTCATCACCTCATCAATCGAAACCTTGTAAGCGCGCATTCTGTCTGGGTTAAGCCAAATACGCATCGCATACTGGCGGCTACCTAAAATCTTTGCACTGGCAATACCGTTAACGCGCTGAATCTCAGGAATCACATTGACGTTGGCATAGTTAAATAGAAATTTCTCATCAGCATTCTTATCTTTACTGAACAAGTTGATATACATGAGCATGCTAGGCTGTACGCGTTCAACGACAACACCTTCCAACTGCACTAATTCAGGTAACCGACTCATGACTTGGTCTAAACGTGTTTTCACGTTAATCATGGCCTGATTCGGGTCGGTGCCCAGCGCAAAAATCACTTGTATCGTGGCTTCACCCGCGCTGGTCGCATCTGAAATAATATATTTCATGCCTGGCACACCATTAATCGCACGCTCAATGGTGATAAGAGAGGATTGCACCAGCACATCCGCACTCGCACCAGGAAATGCTAAAGAAACAATCACACGCGGTGGCGCAATATCAGGAAACTGAGAGGTAGGCAGTGCTCTAATGGATAAAAACCCCAAAAACACAATCATCAGCGATAGCACAATCGCCATCACTGGTCTTTTTATAAAAATATTAAGCATTTTTCAATCTCTTCTTTCACTATTCAGCATGAAGTTCTAATTGAGAAAGCACTTGCTCTGGTTGCTTAAAATCAATTTCAATTTTTTGACCGTTATGTACTTTGCGTAATCCCTCTAACAGCACCTTGTCATCTTCTTTTAAGCCGCTCTTCACAATAAACACATGTGGCAACTCAGCAGCAATCGTAATCAGCCTTTGCTCCAACTTATTGTCTTTGTTCACAACGTACACATAAGTCTTGTCGAGTATTTCGAAAGTAGCTTTCTGCGGAATGATCAAGGCATTTTTATAAGGGATATCGATTAAAATATTACCAGTCTCACCATGCCTTAGCAGTTGATTTGGGTTTGGGAAAACCGCTCTGAATTCAATATTGCCAGTTTTATTATCAAAATCCGCTTCTATGGTTTCAATCACACCAGCTTGATCAAATACTTCCCCATTCGCCATTTTTAACTTCACCTTGACTGGAGATTGATCATTCTTACTGGTCTTGTAGTCTAAGTATTCAGACTCAGGCACATTGAAATACACCCACATCTTGCTGATGTCAGAAAGCGTTGTTAACAAATCACCTTCATCAACCAAGCTACCGTTTCTCACATTAAAGTGGTCCATAATGCCGCTGAATGGCGCGTTGATATCGGTAAAATTTAGGTGGGTTTGCGCAAGCTTGACCTCAGCCTCAGCCTTGTCGAGTTTTGCTTTTGCCAGTGACAACTCATTGGGTGAAACAATATTTTTATCACTCAAGGCTTTAGTGTTCTGGTACTCAATACGTACCATTTCTGCCTCAGCCTTAGATTTTTGCAAATCGACTTGATACAAATTCGGCATGATTTTGAACATGCGCTGACCCTTGGTCACCATCTGCCCTTCATCCACAAAAATGTCTTGTAAGTATCCACGTTCAAAGGCTCTTAATTCAATATGCCTAAATGCATGAATCTGACTGACATGCTCTCTGGTAATCGAAGTATCTTTACGAAACGGGTGTGTCACCTCAAGTTTTAGCGCTTCTTCTTTCGATTCTTCTGAGTGATGGCAGCCGCTACCCAAAAGCGCGACTAGGCCCAAAACAACAAATAATTTATTGATCATATAATTTCTAATTTATAAAATTTAAGAATATGAAGCTCGACTATGCTGATGCAGAGCTTCAGTAGCAGGCTAAATCGCTGAAATAACATCGAGATTAAATCTGCTAATGGATGCAACGAGCAGGATGATACGAGCGATTTTGCTAGAAAAATCGGTCAGTAAAACAGATGACGCTTGGAGATTTTGCGCTTAACTCATTGAATACTATAGATGACATGGTCGAGTCACTACTGCATGGCGCAGTGCTCATCGACAATAATATCCAGAAAATAAATATGCGTTATTGCGTAGCCAACCTGCTAAAGCTACATCATGTTAAACCGACTAACGCAACGGGGGAGAGCGGGGACGTACGTGGTAAAGAAAGGTAAGGCGAGGAAATACCTTGCTGAAAATAAAAATGCAAAGCACAACTGTATTGGCAAAAATAAACGCAACACTCGTGAGTAAACCGTCATTTGGCGGCTCATCTTGCGAAGGTGGCTCCGTATCGCCCGTAAACTCTTGCATTTCTGCAATACGTAAACGAGGCGTATCGTCGTTATAAACTGAGCTATCTGAGAATTGAGTAAAAAAGACAAATCCAAGCACAGCAATCAGTGCTGTTAACGATAACAGTCTGATTCGAGATGCAACTGAATTTAAGCTATAGTTCATTAGGTTGTTTTTATAATGCTGAAATTTAAATTACCTGATTTTGCATGAAATTGATGTAAGCAAACTTTGGCTTGATCATGCTGACACATACTATATGAAAAAAATTACTTTCACAATGACTCAATCACATGTCACTAATATGTTGTAAATAATACATATTCTGTCTACTCACTAGATACAGTTAGGCAAACAAAAACTTTGTTGCGCTATACAGACTGCTGCTCGACTTGCGCCAAAGAATACAGTGACACATACTTAATATAAACTGCTTATCAACCTAATCTGTTATACATTAGTGAGTCTGTACTTCACAGACTCTGCTATTCATTTGTGCTTTCCATAAAATATCAAACAAAATTTTCTTGACTTTCATAACTAAATAACTAATTATATAGTTATGAAGCGAGTCACAGAAATTCCAAGTAGTTTTAAAAATACTGCAGATATTTTCATCGCACTAGGTGATGAACATCGGCAGCTGATTCTGCTTGCCTTTGAAAAAGGTGAAAAATTAAACATTCTGCAAATTGTTTCCACCACCACACTCAGTCGCACAGCAGTGACGCATCATCTAAAAGTATTACACCGCGCTGGCGTGTTGTCGTCAGAGAAAATAGGAAAAGAAGTCTTTTTCTGGATTAATAGCCCGCTGATTGCTAATGCTTTGCAACAAGTACTCAATTACATCCAAAACGAAACCTGATTAACTACTGGAGAAAAAATGATCGGAACACTATTACAATTGATTTGCCGGGTAATTTTCAGGGTGGATGTCACGGGGATAGCCAACCTACCCAAGCAAGGTAAGTTGTTAATTATTGCTAACCACGAATCCTTTTTAGATGGTTTGCTGCTAGGCCTATTTTTGCCGATTCGCGCCACATTTGTTGTGCATACCACCGTACTGAACCATTGGTTTTTTAGACAAATATTACGCCTGACTCCATATCTGGCGGTAGACCCTACCTCACCACTTGCCATGAAAAAGGTGATCAAGCTGCTAGAGGCTGGCAAACCTGTGGTGATTTTCCCCGAAGGGCGCATTACGCTCACTGGCTCACTGATGAAGGTATATGACGGCCCGGGTTTTGTTGCTGCTAAAACAGATGCCATGATTTTACCGGTACGCATAGACGGTGCAGCTCGCTCTTACTTTAGCCGCCTGCGCGGCAGCCACCCAAGAAGACTATTTCCCAAGGTCACCATCAGCATCTTGCCGATACGCCACATTACCATGCCACAAGCACCAACTGCCAAAGCACGCCGCCGCCTAGCAGGCGATGCCATGCGCCGTGAAATGCAGAATATGCTGTTTAGCTCCGCACCTATCAGCACCTTGTTTAGTGCATTGTTAGATGCCGTTGCCACCCATGGGCGCGGCACTATGCTGGTGGAAGACATGCGTCAGGTAGAAGAAAGTTATGGCGACTTATTGAAAAAGAGTTTGGCATTAGGCCGACTTGCCAGCAAAGTCAGCAGCAAGCATGAAAACATCGGCGTGCTCATGCCAAATGTCACCAATACCATTTGCCTGATATTCGGTCTGAGCGCCTTTACCAGGGTGCCCGCCATGCTAAATTACACATCAGGTAGTGCTGGCATACAAAATGCCTGCACCGCAGCAGCCGTGAAAACCATTATCAGCTCTCGTGAGTTTATTAAAACCGCCAAGTTGGAAGAAGTAATCGCTGGCTTAAAAAACATTAAAATCGTTTATCTAGAAGACCTCTCCAAACAATTTAACTGGCTGGATAAGCTATGGCTGATGGGGTTTGCACTATGGCTACCAAAGTTAGCTGTAGACAAATGCAAGTCGAATGACCCTGCGGTGGTGCTGTTTACCTCAGGCTCTGAAGGCAAGCCCAAAGGCGTGGTGCATACGCACACCAGCATCTTGGCGAATATCGCACAGATTAAATCCGTGATTGATTTTTCCATGCAGGACAAATTCATGATGGTGCTGCCGCTATTTCATGCCTTCGGTTTTACTTGTGGTGCCATCATGCCTTTAGTCGCTGGGAGTAAATTATTTGTGTACCCATCGCCTTTACATTACCGTGTGATTCCTGAAGTCATATACGACCGCGGTTGCACAGTGCTATTTGGCACCAGTACCTTCTTAGCCAACTACGCAAAATTCGCCAACCCTTATGACTTTTACAAACTACGCTATGTCGTGGCCGGCGCCGAAAAGCTCAACGAAGAAGTCCGTAAAACTTGGGTAGATAAATTTGGCATCCGTATCCTAGAAGGTTATGGTGCCACCGAGTGCGCCCCTGTGCTTGCCGTTAATACGCCGATGGCCAATAAACTGGGCTCAGTAGGCGCACTGATGCCTAGCCTAGAATCCAAATTAGAAAGCGTCCCCGGCATTATGCAAGGTGGTTTGCTCTCTGTGCGTGGGCCCAACGTCATGCGCGGCTATTACCTGTTTGACAACCCAGGTGTGATACAAGCACCACAAGACCAGTGGTATAACACTGGCGACATTGTTGAAATTGATGAAGACGGCTTTGTGTTTATCAAAGGCCGCGTCAAACGTTTTGCCAAAGTCGCGGGCGAAATGGTTTCTTTGGAAACAGTAGAGTCCATCGCCAACAACGCCTCACCGCAACATCAACATGCAGCCACAACTAGCCCAGACGCACAGCGCGGGGAGAATATCATCCTCTACACCACTGACAGCACACTTAATCGTGAGCAACTCAGCGCTAGCGCCAAAACCCTAGGTAGCCCTGAGCTTGCGATTGCTCGCAAAATCATATGCGTGAATGCACTGCCATTATTAGGCACCGGAAAAACTGACTATGTGACATTGAAACAGATGGCAGAAAATGAAAAATAACCATTCAAGCGCTAAAAAATTTGCTATTGGCGTATCGATAATCGCGACTATTTATAGTTTAACAAGTGTGGCAGAGCCTCAGTTTGTTCATGCATTAAACGAAAATAATTTGCTAGGTCTCTATCGTGCTGATCAATTCCAACTTAACCAGGGTGCTTGTAAGAATTGCGCTATCACGCCGCAAGCATCGTGGTATTTCGAACAGGAAACCATTGCCATACCACTTAGCAATGCCCATAGTTTTGATCCCAGCTTAAGTGCTCAAGAGGACGTCAAACAATGGATTACAAGCCAACCATCGGCAACTAACGCAATGCCACCATTGGTATGGTTAGGCTCACCACATGTTGCAGTGGGAAAACTCAGTCAAGATGGAAAATGGCTAGAAAGTGACAATAGCAAAACCCAGCTAGCCATTACACCAAAAATCGAAAGTAATCAGTCTTACTATAACGAAGCTAGTGAACAGAATTTCGCTGGTCGCAATCTAGTCATGCGAGGCACGGCAGATAAAACGCATTTTACTGCACGCAGTATTTGGCCATTAGATTACAACCTAGATTTAAATCAAATCCCCTACAAACCACTTGCTGATCAGGAAACGATTGCCAGTTTAATACGTGACCAAAATGGTGGCGCATCAGCACCTTTTTCTGCGCGTATTTTGTATAAAAATCCTAATCTAACAAGCTTGCAAAATAAGCCTGTATTGAGCTTTGTACTTAATGGGGCCCAGGGTGACGATGATGAAGCCCATGGTGGTCACTTCGCAGTGGCAACCGGCCGTTTCGGTGCACAGGGTGAGTGGCATGATTGGCTGGTCAATAACTTCTACAACCTAGGCTCCGTGAGCGAAAAAGGCATTATTGCCGCTAGTTTACCGATGGATAGCTATCAGGGTGACTTAAACAGCGGTCAGTCTTGGTACCGTCCATCCTATATGCTAGTGGCGGTACTTAAAAATGACCGTAGTGCAGCCACCTATCAAAGTGCAATCAATCGAGTCATGCAGCATTTTTACCGGCAAGATTTCTTATACCGCCACGCAGGGGTCAATTGCGCAGGTATCAATTTGGAAACCTTTAGATCGCTTGAATGGAATATCCCCAAGCTTGGTGCAACTAATTTACCCAAAGCTTTTGTAGCGCTTCCATATAAAGCACTGAGCGATATGAGTCTGGAAAGTGGCCTGAAAGCATACGATTACCTGAGTGCAGAACAAACCAACTTATATCCTTTTGTCGCATTTGAAACGATAGGTAATGATCTATTGAGTCGAATTGCTAAGAATCAGGCGAATACTGCATTTGAGAAACAGCTGGCAGAAGACCTGGAAGCGATTATTTATGTGCATATTCCGCAATTTCCTTCTTCTAGAGCAATGGGGCAAGCGCCCGTTGCATCTTTGGATGAGTATATTGCACGTACCCCAGCGGATATGTCGCAATGGAAAATTATCCCGGTAGGCGCACGTCATTTTCCGGACACTTTAAAAGACAAAAACACACCCGCTGAGCCAGTTCGCCCCGCCTACTATGGCTTAATTGCATGGTTAGTCATGTTGATATTAACGCTACTAGGCGTGCGAAAAATTTCCCGAAAATTTCATAAGAATTAACCATGGACCGCCGTCAATTTTTACTTGGGCTATCAGCCATTGGTGCCAGCGGCCTTACGATTGCTGGGGCGAGATATTGGCCGGAGTCAGGCTTTACCAACCCATGTTTCAGCCATTTACCGGAGGAATTAAAGCAGCATCCACTTATGCAGACAATATGGGGGGATATAGATGCCGCGCAGGTATGGGATACCCATGCCCATATTATCGGCGTAGGAGATAACGGCGGCGATGTGTGGTGTAACCCAGATATGGATAACTGGTCACACCTAATCTTGAAAATTCAAAAAGATTTCCACATGAATGGCGGCTGCATTACTAGCGGGCGTGAAGATGAAACCTTCATTGCCAGCATGGTAGGTTTGTCCGCTAACATGCCGGCTCAAAACCATGCTATTTGCGTTTGACTGAACGCACAATGCACAAGACCAGCCAGAAAAAACATATTCTCTATAACCAATAAAGATTCAAAATAAATCCAATAACAAAAGGCCAAGCCCATGAGCAACCAGTTTCAATTAATGCAAGAAAAGCGTTTTCGTCCATTTTTCTTTACCCAGTTCCTAGGCGCATTTAATGATAATGTCTTTAAAACCGCACTCATCACCTTGGTGGCATTTCACACCGCGAGGCTAACATCAATAGACGGCAGTACGCTTGCCACCCTACTACCGGGTCTATTTATTCTGCCATTTTTCTTGTTCTCGGCCACTGCAGGGCAGTTGGCAGATAAATACGAGAAATCCCAAATCATCCGCTTAGTAAAAGTGTTTGAAATTGGCATTATGCTGTTTGCCAGTGCTGGTTTTTTTCTACACAACATCTGGCTGTTAGCAGCAGCGCTATTCATGATGGGCATGCACTCCACACTGTTTGGGCCTGTTAAATATGCTTATTTGCCACAACACCTGAAAGAGAGTGAAATCGTCGGCGGCAATGGCATGGTGGAAATGGGAAGTTTTGTTGCGATTTTACTCGGACAAGTGCTTGGTGCGTGGCTTGCGATGCAAAGTGAGCACGCACTACTCACTAGCAGCACAGTGCTAGTGATTGCCGTGCTAGGCTACTGGACTAGTTGTGGCGTACCAAACTCCCCTGCAGTTGCACCTAAACTCAAGATTAACTGGAACCCAATCACCGAAACCTACAGAAATATCAAGTTTATCTGGCAACATCAGGCTATTTGGCTAACGATCATTGCCATCTCCTGGTTTTGGTTTTATGGCGCCACACTGCTCGCACAATTCCCTAACTTTGCAAAAAATATATTACATGGTGATGAAAGCCTATTCATTTTATTACTCTCTATTTTCTCATTGGGCATAGGCATCGGCTCGCTCTTGTGCGAGAAACTATCCAAAGGAAAAGTAGAGCTTGGCTTAGTGCTTTTCGGTGCTACTGGCTTAACACTGTTCGGTGCCGACTTATATTTTGCTAGTACCAGCATCTATGAAAGCTTAAACAATAAAGCTTTGCTCGATTACGCTACATTCATCGGTATGCACTACGATGCTGAAGGACATTTAATTTTCACTTACTGGCGCTTGCTTGCCGATATTGCCTTGATTGGTGTGTTTGGCGGTTTATATATCGTGCCATTGTATGCATTTATCCAAACACGCTCTGAAAAAAGTCATCAATCTCGCGTGATTGCCGCCAATAATATTCTCAACGCATTGTTTATGGTCATTTCAGCACTATTTTCTGTGCAAGTTTTCAATATGGGATTGAACATTCCGCAGCTATTTTTAGTCACAGCTCTGCTTAATGTCATCATCATGATTTATTTATGCATTCGGCAGCCTATTTATTTACGGTCCTTTATTGCTTGGTTAAAACCTAAGCCATAAACACACCTAAACAACAGGCATAAAAATATCTTTAACCTTATAATAGCAAAACTATTTTTCATCACTAACACGTACATGTCTTTAATCAGAAAACTGCATCTCTCTATCTGGAAGCTTTCCTCCAAACTAGGTCCGTTTGCGCCTTTCATCGCGATGTTAATACTTGGCTTGGTCATACTTTCTGCCACACGTTTAGGCTTAGTGCTATGGAAATTCGAGCGTGTTGCTAGTACAGGTAAACTTACTGAGATTTTGCTGCAAGGCGTACGTGTAGACGTCATTCAACTATGTCTGATTGCATTGTTGCCATTGTTACTCGCACCCATTTTAGCTACGCAGCGCCTATTTAAGTTTTGGCAGAAATTGACTTATGTTTGGGTGTTTGTTGCACTCATACTTTTAGTATTTCTAGAAGCAGCAACACCAGGTTTTATTGGAGAATATGACGTACGCCCTAATCGAATCTTTGTCGAATACCTCAAATACCCAAACGAAGTATTCAGTATGTTATGGCGCGGCTTCAAGGTTGAAATCTTCTCCGCATTAGCAGCGGTGGCATTGGCTGGCTGGCTGGTTCATGGGTTTATGCGCCCTTGGTTAGGCATGCAACCCAACTGGTCTAACAAAAAGTTATGGTTAGTATGGCCACTCATCTTTATATTAACTGCGTTTGGTATCCGATCCACCTTAGGCCATCGCCCTGCCAATCCTGCACTGTTTGCCATTACGGCTGACAGCATGGTGAATAGTCTAGTGCTCAATTCTGGCTACTCGGTGGTATATGCCACTTACAATCTTATCAAAGAAACCAAGTCTAGCGACATTTACGGCAAAATGCCACGTGAAGACATTTTTAAAATCACTGGTGCCAAAGAAACAGACCTTCCCACACTCACCACGCTTAATCCAAGCAATCAAGGTAAAAAACCGCTCAATCTGGTGATTATTTTGCAAGAAAGTTTAGGCGCTACCTTTGTAGAGTCTTTAGGCGGTGTTCCTGTCACACCCAACTTAGAGAAACTAAAAGAACAAGGCATCTGGTTTGAGCAGTTATACGCTACTGGCACTCGTTCTGTGCGTGGCATTGAGGCTGTGGTCACTGGCTTCCAGCCAACACCTGCCGACAGTACCGTTAAGCTATCAAAATCACAAAAGAACTTTTTCAGCATCGCTGCATTATTAGAAAAACAAGGCTACCACACTGAGTTTATCTATGGCGGAGAGTCTCATTTTGACAATATGCGTAGCTTTTTCATGGGTAACGGGTTTAATTATATTGTTGACCAAAAAGATTATAAAAACCCTGTATTTACAAGTAGCTGGGGCGTGTCAGATGAAGACTTACTCAACAAGACCCATGAGCAACTATTAGCACACCACCAAGCGGGTAAACCATTTTTCACGCTAGCATTCTCGTCATCGAACCATTCACCGTTCGAGTTTCCTGATGGCCGCATTGAGTTGTACGAGCAACCCAAAAGCACGGATAACAATGCAGTGAAATATGCAGACTACGCCATCGGCGAGTTTTTCAAAAAAGCACAAAAAAGTGCCTATTGGCAAGATACTGTTTTCCTAATCGTTGCCGACCATGATATTCGGGTGCGTGGTGCTGATTTAGTGCCGATAGAACGCTTTCATATACCAGCGCTTATTCTAGGTGCTGGCATCAAACCGCAGCGCTATACTGGGCTTGCCAGCCAACTAGATTTACCAGTAACCATGCTTTCATTGATGGGCATTCACGGCCAGCACCCCATGACGGGGCGCGATTTATCCAGTATTGCCCCTGATAGCCCAGGCCGTGCCATGATGCAATACAATGAGAATTATGGCTGGATGGAAGAGAGTGAACTAGGCAAGCAAGTGGTGGTATTACGCTCGGGTAAATCGCCAGCACACGGCTTATATGACGCTAAAACCAAAAAACTAGCCGAAGTGCCACCGCCAGCCAATGCAAAACTGCTTGAAGAGCGCGCCTTAGCAAACGTATTGCTGCCGGATCTTTTATACAACGAACAGCGTTACCATTTACCGTAAACCTGAATGAACAACCCAATTAAACAACGTAGCATGCTCACATGGCCTATCATTAGAAAAGGGCTTGCCTACATCCTAAGTGGTAAATTTAGACTAAAAAATGCTCACCTACCAGCAGAGCGTCATACGGTTCCAGCTAACTTTATCGGTGTTTGTGTTGCATCTGCAACTGACCCATCGATGGATGATTATGTCATTGCAGAATTACGCGTATTAGGTATTTACCAAGTACGCTTGGACTTCACCTATGGTGATTTAGAAAGCTTTAACGCACGTTTCCTGCAACGCTTAATTAATGATGGGTTTCATGTCACTTTGCACCTGATACAGCCATTTAGCCATGCAAGAAATATGGAAAGTAAGACAGAACAGGAAGCTTGGCAAAGCTTCTTAATTAACGTGCTCAATCGTTTTGGACGCCATGTCGCACGTGTGGAAATTGGTAATACCATCAATAGAAAACGTTGGGCAGGTTACACCGTTGATGGCTTTCTCGCCGCTTGGAATATTGCTTACACCACCATCAAACAACATGGTATCGAACTGGCTGGCCCGAATGTAACGGACTTTGAGCCGATATATAACATCGGCATCTTAAGCCTGCTTAAAGCCAAGCAACAGTTACCAGATACCCATAGCAACAATCTATTTTCTGAGCGCGTGTCAGAACCAGAGCGCTTCGATCACCGCATATTGAAATACCGTTGGGCAACCGCGTTAAAGTTTAATCTGATTAAAAAAGCACGCTTACTGAGAAAAGTTGGTCATGACTTTGGCATCCAACGTTTTATTTCTCCAGTGGCATTTTGGGCAATCTATCGTATTCAACGCTTACTGCCTGATGGCCAACAAAAACAAGCCGACTATGCGGCGCGCTACATGCTGCTCAACGCAGCTTCTGGTGCCTTAGATCAAGCCTTTTGGGGTGCATTTATCTGTCAGCGTGAAGGCTTAATCGATGACGGGCTAACAGATGCAGAATACCCGGCATTAGAGCGTGTTACGCACTATGCCAGCGTAGATGGCAAGCAGAGCAACTTCTGGCGTCATGCCAGCTTTAATGCCATCAAAACCGTAGCAACAATGATTCAAGGCGCTGAATATATCAAGGCAATATCAAGTGCAAATGGGCTAGAAATTCATCACTTTCAGACTAATACATATGACATCCATGCACTATGGACGATTAACGGAAAAGTAGCCTTACTGCACGACATTTACGACACCTCAGATATCAATACCGCCGAAATAATCCACCGTGACGGTCATTTATTGAACGCTAAAATTCATATCGTATGCGAGTCACCCATTTATATCCGCTGGCCAAAAAATCAGACAGTGATTATTAAAGACACCGCCACACTGGCTAAAGACTTAGCCATACACGCGCATATTCAAGCACTGCAATATTACCCATTCTGCCAAGATAATTGGTTTGGCATGATATTGGCACATAATGCCGAAGAAGCTTTGATGATTGGTGAGCAGTTACACCCCAGCAAGCTGGTGAGCCCGCAAAAAGACAGTGCTTTGCGCCATGCACGCAATGCAATATGGACGTTATCAGACCCACGCAACGCGCAAGCGCAAGTCACCGTCAAGCAACCAGTTAAAATGTATCCGCATAAGGCATTTTTAGATAGATTCAAGCCTAGTAAAGCCAAACGCAGCTGGAATGGAGCAGTTGAGCTGTTAAGACGCGGTATTAACACCGCGCATCCCGTTGCTTTTTTCGAGCAACAAGGTGATAAGACACTTAAACAGAATTTCTATATTTGCGACTACGTCAAAGCAGACTGCTCCGTAGGCGAAATGTTTGTGCATTTTGCAAAAGGGAATAAAGAGTTTCATTTTTCTGGAAAAAACAGCACCATCCGCGCCGCTGACGTATACCAACAGCTTGCGCAATACTTACATCGCATGCATCAGACTGGCGCTTTTTTCAGAGACCTATCAGGCGGCAATGTCTTAGTGCAATTACAAGATAACAATCAATTATCATTCTCTCTGATTGATACGGCTCGGGCACGTTTTTATACGCATCCAACACCGATGAATCAACGTGTGTCAGACTTAGCTAGAATGTGTAATAAACTTCACTGGACAGGCCGCGAACGCTTCATGGGCCTATACTTAGCCAACATTGGCAAAAAGCTAAGTCCAAGTATTAAATTTTCATTTTACTTATATGACTTTAAAGTGGCATTTAAAAGAAAGTTTGGTCGTAAAGGCATTAAAAAGTTAATACAGAAATTTAAAAAGTAAACCGCGGGCATCAAACAATTACAGTTCTAATGATTTTCATTAGCCTGCATTCATGAACTAAGTCATGCTACAAAACCTAAGGCGCCGTAATATTCCATTCACGTAATGCAAATGTAATTGAGCAAATGCGGTACGAATTTATATAAAAGGAGAATTACTATGTGGACAACACCAGCTGCTACTGAAATGCGTTTCGGTTTTGAAGTTACAATGTACGTAATGAACAAGTAATATCTTACGTATAAATAAAAAGGGTGCTATAGGCACCCTTTTTATTTGCCATCAAACAATGGCGATGATCCTAGATTAAGTATTTATTTTTAAGGCTTAATCACAAACTCTTTTGGTAAAAACACCCAAATCTTGCCAGTTTGCTTCATCGCACCAGCTTTTGCTCCTGCACTGGCGCCAGCCCCCCAAAAGAAGTCTGCACGAACACCACCCTTAATTGCACCGCCTGTATCCTGAGCCATCATTAAACGTTTTAAAGGTTTACTTGTATTTGGCTCTGTCGTTGATAAAAACACAGGGGCGCCTAATGGCACAAACTTAGGATCAACCGCGACACTGCGCTCGGCCAAAATTGGCACGCCTAATGCGCCTAATGGCCCAGGTAAGCCAGCAGGAAGCTCCCTAAAGAACACATAGCTTGGATTTTGGTTAAGCAACTCGCGTAGCTTATCTAAGTTATTACGTGCCCAGTTCTTAATCCCTTGCATGGAGGCTTGTGCCAGTGTCAATTCGCCACGCTCTATCAGCAAACGGCCGATTGAATTATAGGTATGTCCATTCTGATCAGCATAACCTACGTGCATTTGCTCACCAGTATCTAATTGCACCAAGCCTGAGCCTTGAATCTGTAAGAAAAAGACGTCAATAATGTCATCAATATATACAAACTCACGACCTTTCACTGGCGAAGCTTCAGTTTCAATTTCTGCTCGATTGTAATAAGGCACCAATTTATTACCCACTAAGCGACCACGCACACGCTTATATTTCAGCTCTGGGAATAAACTGTCCAACTCCACGGTAATTAAGTCATCAGGTGTAGCATAAAGTGGATTAGGATACTTAGCTGACTTGGTGCGGCTGCCTTTTAGTAAAGGTTGGTAGTAACCGGTAATCAGCCCTTGTTCAGAACCATCAACATTACTCGTTTTATACACTGAGAAGTGCTCTTGAAAGTAATTAAGTACCGCCTGTGTTTGCGGCTTGCTTGCAGTCTCATTATTTAATTTTTGTGCGGCAGTGCAGGCACTTTTCCACACTGGCTTATTAATCAATGTCGAACAACTTTGCATCCATGCTGGCCAAGCCAAGCTCAAATTATCAACTTGCAGTCCATCAATGTCGTTCCAATCTGCCATTTGCAATAAGCCGTAATCAGGCAATTTGGCCAGCTGCTTTTGTTGATCAGCCGTTGCCTCAACTGGCTTGCTACTGGCTGGCACTTGCACTGGTGCCCCTACAGCTGGACAGTCGCATTTTGCCTGCGGTGGCGCAGGAACAGCTACCGGCTTAATACTTTTATTTGCGCATGCCATCATCAACAGTGTGAGCAATACGAGCAAAGTATGATGTGCAATTTTTCTCATTGTGACAACTAGTCTTGTGTATGGGGTCTTGAATACAGGTTGATAAAGGGATAAAACGCTTAACTTAATGCAATATTCTGGGCATTGCGAGTGAAAAAGGAGCAATCACCGCATCAAACTGTGTGCCGTCTTCTGCCACCATTTGATACGTGCCATGCATCTCACCCATAGGCGTATTAATCAATGTGCCGCTCGTATACTCATAACGCTCAGTGGGCTTAAGCAAAGGTTGTGCACCAACTACACCCAACCCTCTAATCTCTTTTGTCTCGCCGTTAGCTTCAGTCACTATCCAATGACGGCTAATCAATTGGGCAGACACATTTCCTGTATTAGTGATTGTCACATGGTAAGCAAAAGCATATTGATTATGCTCGATATCGGACTGCTCCGCGATAAAAGTGACCTCAACTTTTACGGTGCATTCATAATGTTTGTCGCTACTCATGATCGTGTTCTATGCCTAACTGCTTCTATGCTTAAGTGTAAGTTCAAAAATTTAAGACTTATCATCTATCGTATATGTTGAAATCAGAACACATGACTGAGTAGCTTCATATGATACAAATCAGCTTTTAAATGCATTAAATGACATGCAATAACACCAACGTGCAAAATATAACGAATGATGAATCTTCGTTTTACTTCAACGCTTACTTCGAAATCAAGCCCGTTGTTGGTGAGCTAGGGCTCGCAGAATATAGCTTTTTAGGCATACGTCCAGCCAGATAGGCTTCACGACCTGCCTCTACTGCTTTCTTCATTGCACCTGCCATTAATACAGGGTTTTTAGCAGCAGCAATCGCCGTGTTCATCAATACGCCTTGACAGCCAAGTTCCATTGCAATGGCAGCATCAGAAGCAGTACCTACACCAGCATCTACCAATACTGGAATCTTTGCATTTTCAATGATGATTTGCAGATTCCACGGATTTAATATGCCCATGCCAGAGCCAATCAAGGAAGCTAATGGCATCACTGCACAACAGCCAATTTCCTCTAACTGTTTCGCGATAATCGGATCATCAGAGCAATACACCATGACATCAAAACCATCTTTGACCAAGGTTTTAGCCGCGGCTAACGTTTCAGTCATATTCGGGTATAAAGTGTTCGGGTCACCTAACACCTCTAACTTCACTAATTGATGACCATCTAATAATTCGCGTGCTAAGCGTAATGTGCGCACAGCCTCATCCGCAGAATAACAGCCGGCGGTATTTGGCAAATAAGTAAACTCTTCTGGCGGTAAAAAGTCGAGCAGTGAAGGTTCGCCTGCGGTTTGGCCAATATTAGTTCTGCGAATTGCCACGGTGATAATTTCTGCACCACTGGCATCAATCGCCGCGCGTGTCTCAGCAAAGTCTTTATATTTACCAGTACCCACCAACAAGCGTGATTGATAGGTCTTATTTGCTATTTTCAATAAATCTGACAACTTTTTTATCCTTCATCATTCATTAATCGTGAATATATTCGATGTGCGGGCTAACCGCCGCCGACTGCGCCAACGATCTCTAATTTGTCACCATTTGACAATGGAGTGTCTGCGAATTGGCTACGCGGTACGATTTCGCCATTAAGTTCTATCGCCAAGCGTTTTCCGACTAGTTCTAACTGCTCGACTAACTGCGCAGCGCTCATCTGCGCAAGCTCAAAACTGCGCGATTTACCATTTATTGTAAGTTGCATAGAAATTGCACCATATGACTAAATACCATGTGATTAGATCAGGAAATCATGACCATCTGACTAACTCAGCAGATACCAATTCACCTGATATTGGATAAACAATATGTGATTGTTTACACAAATAGATTCAAAACAATATTTTACGAAAATTGTACTACTCTTAGCAAACCTTAATTTAGTTATCTCTAATATTCAACTAATAAGATTTATAGTGCCAAATGCTTGATTTACATGCTTAGAAAGCACACATATCCCACAAAAAACATGTGTGTCGTTGTACAATATCTCGAGTTTTTTATTTGGAAGTCTATTCAGAGAGCTATCATGAACATTCAAAGCCACATTGCTGACATTAACACACCTACTGGTGTTATGCGCACATATATTCACCGCCCAACAGGCGATGGAAAATATCCTACTGTTTTATTCTACTCAGAGATTTTTCAGCAAACCGGCCCTATTGAACGTGCTGCTAAAATTATTGCCAGCCACGGCTATGCCGTACTCGTGCCTGAAGTGTTCCATGAGTTAAACCCAATTGGTACTGTATTAGGTTATGACGATGCCGGCCGCGATAAAGGTAATGCCGATAAATCAGCAAAAGATGTTGAAGGCTATGACACTGACAACGCCGCCATGATCGCTTTTGTGAAACAACAAGCTTGGTATAACGGCAACATCGGTGCAATGGGCTTCTGCATTGGTGGACATTTAGCTTTCCGCGCAGCATTACAACCTGAAATCAAAGGTACAGCATGCTTCTACGCAACAGACTTGCACACACAAGTGATTCCTAACAAACCAGGACAACACAGCATGGAGCGCCTTAGCGACATTACAGGCGAGCTATTGATGATCTGGGGCAAGCAAGATCCGCACATTCCTGCAGCTGGACGTGCTGATGTGTATAAAAAGCTAGGTGATACCAATATCACATTCACATGGCACGAGTTTAATGCCCAGCATGCATTTATGCGTGATGAAGGTGAACGTTATGACGCGCAAACTGCAATGATTGGTTACCAACTGGCATTGAATTTGTTTAGCCGTACGTTACATCAATAATCCATACCTATTCGCTATTCATTAGCGTATACGTACAAAAAAGCCTGATCAATGTGATCAGGCTTTTTTAATGTCGTTATCCAGCTAATTGTGGATAAAATAGCAAATTACACATGGTATTGCTGGCTATGCGCTCTAATAGCAGCGAGCATTGCTGCCGCATTTTCTGGTGGCGTCCATTGTGTGATGCCATGACCCAAATTAAAGACGTGGCCATGACCTTTGCCGTAGCTTGCTAACACACTGACCACTTCTTTCTCAATTGCTTCTGGTGTTGATAACAAAATAGCCGGGTCTAAATTGCCTTGTAACGCCACTTTATCGCCCACGCGTTGACGTGCGCTACCGATATCCACTGTCCAATCCAAGCCTAATGCATCTGCGCCTATCTCAGCCTGTGCTTCTAACCATAAACCGCCGCCTTTAGTGAATACAATACTTGGCACTTTACAACCATCATTGGTTTTAATTAAGCCATTCACAATTTTTTGCATGTAATTGAGTGAAAACTCAGTATAGGCATTGTGCGAAAGTGCTCCGCCCCATGAGTCAAATATCATTACAGCCTGCGCACCTGCCATAATCTGTGCATTCAGATATTGAATCACAGTCTGCGCGGTTGTCTCTAAAATATGATGCAATAAATCAGGGCGTGCATACGCCATTTTCTTAGTGGTTAAAAAGTCTGTACCGCCTTTGCCTTCCACCATATAAGTAGCGAGCGTCCAAGGGCTGCCTGAGAAGCCAATCAAAGGTACACGACCATCCAATGCTTTGCGGATGCTACTCACTGCATCAAACACATATTGCAGCTTGGCCATATCTGGCACGACTAGTTTCTGAATATCGGCTTCTTGCTGTAAGGTACGCTCAAACTTAGGGCCTTCGCCTTCTTCAAAGTACAACCCTAGGCCCATAGCATCTGGCACCGTGAGAATGTCTGAGAACAGAATCGCGGCATCTAACAGTGGATAGCGATCTAAAGGTTGTAGCGTCACATCTGTAGCAAATTGTGCATTTTTACAAAGCTGCAAAAAACTCCCAGCAGTCTTACGGCTCTCACGATATTCAGGTAAATAGCGGCCAGCCTGGCGCATCATCCACACTGGGGTGTAGTCCGTTGGTTGGCGCATCAGCGCTTTTAAGAATGTGTCGTTTTTTAATTGATTCATTTGATTACCTAAATAAAAAAGGACACAAAGTTGTTTTACTTTGCATCCTTTATTTTTACATTGTCATACTTTAAATTTAACTTAACGTGGCAATACAGATGAGCCCATTAAAAATTCATCTACTGCACGTGCAGCCTGACGACCTTCACGAATTGCCCAAACCACTAAAGACTGACCGCGACGCACATCACCAGCAGCAAACACTTTATCTTTGTTAGTTTTGTAGCTTGCGTCGCCTTCAGTCGCAGCTTTGGCATTACCACGATTGTCTTTTTCTACACCAAACGCTTCAAGCAACTTCTGAATTGGTGACACAAAGCCCATCGCCAAGAACACTAAGTCAGCTGGAATCGTAAATTCAGAACCAGCGATTTCAGACATCTTTCCGTCAACCCACTCAACACGTGCGCCTTTCAGTGCAACGACTTTACCGTTCTCACCAATCAACTCTTTCGTCGTAATTGACCAGTCACGGTTAGCGCCTTCTTCATGTGAACTTGAAGTACGTAGTTTCAATGGCCAATTTGGCCATACCAACTCTTTGTTCTCTTTTTCAGGCGGTTGTGGCATCAACTCAAACTGAGTAATGCTTGCAGCGCCATGACGGTTCGAAGTACCTACGCAGTCAGAACCCGTATCACCACCACCAATCACAATCACGTGCTTGCCTGTAGCTTTAATTTGGTCAGGAACGCTATCACCAGCCACTACTTTGTTTTGCGGTGTCAAAAAGTCCATCGCAAAATGTACGCCATCCAACTCACGGCCAGTCACTGGTAAATCACGAGGTTGCTCTGCACCTGCTGCTAACACCACAGCATCAAACTCAGCCACCAAATCGTCAGCATTTACGTTCTCACCAACGTGCTGATTAACGCGGAACTCAACTCCTTCCACTTCCATTTGCGCCATGCGACGGTCAATGTGCGATTTTTCCATTTTGAAGTCAGGAATACCGTAACGTAACAAACCACCGATACGGCTGTTTTTTTCCAATACGACAACACTGTGACCAGCACGCGCCAATTGTTGTGCAGCGGCTAAACCAGCAGGGCCAGAACCAACTACAGCCACTTTTTTGCCTGTTTTATTTGGATTTACTTGCGGTTGAACCCAGTCGTTTTCCCAAGCTTTATCAATGATTGCGTGCTCGATTGATTTAATACCAACTGCATCCGCATTGATATTAAGCGTACAGGCTGCCTCACATGGAGCAGGGCAGATACGACCAGTGAATTCTGGAAAGTTATTGGTTGAATGCAATACATCAATCGCACTGCGCCAGTCTTGGTGATAGACCAAATCATTCCAATCTGGAATGATGTTGTTGATTGGACAGCCCGTTGTACAAAACGGAATACCACAATCCATACAACGAGCACCTTGCTGCTTGGCTTGGTCATCTGTTAAATGCAGCACAAACTCTTTGTAATTCTTAACGCGATCCTGAACTGGCAAATTTGCCTCGGACAGACGTTCAAATTCCATAAATCCCGTTACTTTACCCATACTATAAAGCCTTTTCCCAAAAGAGTCTCTTTACTTGTTTCATATTAAAAGCGACTCTAAGCCGCTACCAACGCTTTATCTTCAGCAAGCTCGATTAAGGCGCGTTTATATTCATTTGGCATTACTTTAACAAACTTGGCGCGCGCATTATCCCAATCAGCAAGTAGCGCTTTAGCGCGCTCACTGTCAGTGTATTCAACGTGCTTGTTGATTAAAGCAAGCAATGTCACTTCATCAGGCTGATTCAAATGGTGCACAGCATCGGCTGCTACGTTGTCGACATGTTCAACTTTCTCTAAAGACACCATGCCCATGTTGCAACGTTTTGCAAATAAGCCATCTTCATCGTACACATAAGCTACGCCGCCACTCATACCAGCCGCAAAGTTTTGACCAGTCACACCTAACACCACTACGGTACCGCCTGTCATGTATTCACAACCGTGGTTACCAACGCCTTCAACCACTGCAGTGGCGCCTGAGTTACGCACACAGAAACGCTCACCTGCCACGCCGCTGAAATAACTTTCACCCGTTGTTGCACCGAACATCACCGTGTTACCCACAATAATGTTCTCGTGTGAAATACCACGGAATGCTTTAGGTGGCTTAATCACGATTCGACCGCCGCACAGACCTTTACCTACATAGTCATTACCTTCACCTGTCAGGTCAAAGGTAATCCCTTTGGCAAGGAATGCCGCAAAGCTTTGACCAGAGGTTCCAGTGAAGTTCACGCGAATCGTGTCGTGCGGCAAACCAGCATTACCATAACGCGTAGCTACCTGATTTGACAGCATAGTACCTACCGTACGGTTAGTATTCGTGATCGGAATATCCAACACTACTTTTTCACCGTTTTCTAGCGCCGGTTTTGCAAGTGCGACCAGTTGATTATCCAAGGCATTAATCAAGCCGTGGTCTTGCACGTCATTGTTTTTACGTGAAACGCTAGCTGGCATATCTGGCTGATGGAATACTTTGCTGAAATCTAGGCCACTAATTTTCCAGTGATCAATACCAGCTTGCATGTCTAATAAATCTGGGCGGCCGATCAAGTCATCAAACTTAGCAATACCCATAGAAGCCATTAATTCACGCACTTCTTCAGCCACAAAGAAGAAGTAGTTCACCACATGCTCTGGCTGACCTGTGAAGCGTTTGCGCAATTCTGGATCTTGCGTTGCAACTCCTACTGGGCAAGTGTTCAAATGACACTTACGCATCATGATACAGCCCTCAACCACGAGTGGCGCTGTCGCGAAACCAAACTCATCTGCACCTAATAAGGCACCAATCACTACGTCACGACCAGTCTTCATTTGGCCGTCAACTTGCACCACCACACGGCCACGCAATTGGTTCAATACCAAGGTTTGTTGTGTCTCAGATAGACCTAGCTCCCAAGGCGCGCCCGCATGTTTAATGGATGAAATTGGCGATGCACCAGTACCACCATCATGACCAGCAATCACGATATGGTCTGACTTAGCTTTTGCCACGCCTGCTGCCACCGTACCTACACCAGTTTCAGAAACCAATTTCACTGAAATTGAAGCTTTAGGGTTGGCATTTTTCAAATCATGAATCAGCTGCGCCAAGTCTTCAATTGAATAAATGTCATGGTGCGGAGGAGGTGAAATTAAGCCCACGCCTGGTACTGAAAAACGCAACTTAGCAATGTACTCTGACACTTTATGACCAGGTAACTGACCGCCTTCACCAGGTTTTGCACCTTGCGCCATTTTAATTTGGATTTGGTCAGCATTCGCCAAGTATTCAGCCGTCACACCAAAGCGGCCAGATGCCACTTGTTTAATGCTAGAGCGCATTGAATCGCCCGCTTTTAGATTGATGTTACTCTCGATCAACTTGCTACCAAGCACGTCTGCCATTGTTGAAGCATTGGCCACAGGAATAAAGCGTTTTGCATCTTCACCACCTTCGCCAGTATTCGATTTACCGCCAATACGGTTCATCGCGATAGCCAAGGTTGCATGCGCTTCAGTTGAGATAGAGCCCAATGACATCGCACCAGTAGCAAAGCGTTTAACGATTTCTTTAGCCGATTCTACTGTGTCTAAAGGAATCGCAGTACCTGCTGGTTTAATCTCAAACAAACCGCGCAACGTCATATGACGACGTGATTGGTCATTAATTAACTTAGCGTACTCTTTGTATGTATCATATTTGCCAGTACGTGTTGCATTTTGCAGTTTAGACACTGATTCAGGCGTCCAAGTATGCTCTTCACCACGCACACGGAAAGCGTACTCACCACCAGCGTCTAGGTTGTTTGCTAGCACTGGATCTGTACCAAAAGCTGCTGTATGCAAACGCACCGCTTCTTCAGACACTTGATCTAAACCAATACCTTCAATATTGGTCACTGTGCCAGTAAAGTACTGCTCAACAAATGCAGTATTTAAACCAATCGCTTCAAAGATCTGTGCGCCACAGTAAGATTGGTAAGTAGAGATGCCCATTTTAGACATGACTTTATACAAACCTTTACTGATTGCTTTTACAAAGTTCTTATTGGCAGTGTAGCTATCTAACGCCATGTCTTTAATGGTCTCAAAGGTGAGCCATGGACAAACAGCCTCTGCACCGTAACCTGCTAATAACGCAAAGTGATGTACTTCACGTGCAGAACCAGTATCAACCACCAAACCAGTGCTGGTTCTCAAGCCGGCTTTTACCAAGTGCTCGTGCGTTGCAGAACAGGCTAATAGGGCGGGAATTGCTACGCGATCTGCACTTACATTGCGATCAGACAAAATCAGAATGTTGAAACCATTTTGAACTGCATCTGATGCCGCTTTGGTAATGCTAGCGACTGCGGCAGCCATACCATCCTTACCCTGCACAGCAGGATAAGTAATATCTAGTACCAATGATTTATATTGGTTCTGCGTCAATGTAGCAATCGCCTTCAATTGCTCCAGTTCGTCCAACATCAATACAGGTTGGCTCGCCTCTAAACGCATTGGAGGAGTTGTTTCATCTACACCTAACAAGTTAGGTTTAGGGCCGATAAATGTAATTAGCGACATCACTAACTCTTCGCGAATCGGGTCGATTGGCGGGTTAGTCACTTGTGCAAACAACTGTTTGAAGTAGTTGTATAAAACTTTAGGTTTTGCTGACAACACTGGCAATGCAGCGTCGTTACCCATAGAGCCTGAACCTTCTTCACCATTTTGTATCATTGGCTGCAAGATAAATTTGATATCTTCTTGCGTGTAACCAAATGCTTGCTGCGTATCCAGCAAATCAGCAGCTAACTCTAGATGGCCATCCACTTTTGGCATGTCGCTCAAGAAGTAACGTGATTTTTCAATCCATTGTTTATATGGTTTTGCTGTCGCAAGCTGGCTCTTCACCTCAGCATCATCAATGATGCGGCCTTGCTCCATGTCGATTAACAACATTTTGCCTGGTTGTAAGCGCCATTTCTTAACGATTTTCTCTTGCGGGAATGTCAACACACCCATTTCAGATGCCATCATCACGATGTCATCATCAGTCACTAAGTAACGGGCTGGGCGTAAACCATTACGGTCTAATGTTGCACCCACCATACGGCCATCCGTAAAGGCAACAGCGGCTGGGCCATCCCATGGCTCCATTAATGCAGCATGGTATTCGTAGAATGCACGGCGCTCTTCATCCATTAACGGATTGCCAGACCAAGCTTCTGGAATCAACATCATCATGGCATGAGGCAAGCTATAACCACCCGCCACCAACAACTCTAGGCAGTTATCAAAACAAGCGGAGTCTGATTGACCTTCAGCGATTAATGGCCATAATTTTTCTAAATCTTCACCAATCACGGTTGAGCGCATCGCCTCATGACGTGCTGCCATCCAGTTCACGTTACCTTGTACGGTATTGATTTCACCATTATGCGCAATCATGCGGAATGGATGCGCTAAATCCCATGCTGGGAATGTGTTGGTCGAGAAACGTTGATGCACTAAAGCCAGCGCTGAAACGATGCTTTCATCATTAAGGTCTTGGTAATAAATACCCACTTCGTTAGCTAGCAACATGCCTTTGTAAACGATAGTGCGTGATGACAATGAAGGCATGTAGAACGCTGCATTATCTTGCAACTCAAGTGCACGTACCGCATGTTCAATGCGTTTACGAATCACAAATAATTTACGCTCAAATACGTTTTGGTCTGCCACTGTGCTTGAGATAAACACTTGACGCATGGTTGGCTCTACATCACGTGCGGCTTGGGCAATGTTGCTGTTATCTACTGGCACATCACGCCAGCCTAGCAACGTTTGATTTTCTTCAGCAACGATTGTTGTAAACAACGCTTCACAAGCTTCGCGATTTTTTGCGGCTTGCGGTAAAAACACATTACCTACCGCATACTGGCCAGCCGCAGGCAACTCAATACCGAGCTTCGCAGCCTCTTTGCGCATAAAGGCATCTGGCATTTGCATAAGCAGACCCGCACCATCACCCAATTTAGGGTCATAGCCAGTCGCGCCACGGTGCGTTAGGTTGGTTAATAGCTCCAAGCCTTTTTGCACGATCTCGTGACTTTTTTTGCCTTTAATGTGTGCGACAAAACCAACACCACAAGCATCGCGCTCGTTAGAAGGTCTGTATAAACCTTGTTTGGCTGGTCGTCCTGAATACAGATCAGGATTAACTGAAGCCACATCATCGTGTGCAGCCAGTGCGTTTTCAGAACCAATTTGCTTACTTAAATCTGTTGCCATATTATCTAATCACAAAACATTTAGCGGAACCTTCAAGTTTACCGCTAAATACCTATGAGTTCAATAAGATAGAGCCGAAAGATAAATATTTTTTATGAAAAAGCCATGAAAGCAACCCGATAACACAAAGCAAACTTTGCGCTTATCAATAACAATTACTACCGATTAGCAATTGCCAAAAATGCTTTTTTAGCCGCCTCTAATGTAAAGGCAATATCATCATCCGTATGCGCTGCTGACACGAAGCCCGCTTCAAAGGCGGATGGCCCCAAATAAATACCGGCATCCAACATGCTATGGAAGAATTGATTGAAATTTTCTTTATTGGTCTGCATCACCTCTGCAAAGCTACTAGGACACTGCTCACTGAAGTACAAACCAAACATGCCGCCAACACTTTGCGCACTAAATACAACACCCGTCTCTTTTGCCGCAGCAACCAAACCATCAATCAGCTTTTTAGTTTTTGCCGTGAGTTTTGCATGAAAATCTGGCGCTTGAATCAATTTTAACGTTTCCAAGCCAGCCGTCACTGCAACTGGATTACCTGACAATGTACCAGCCTGATACACCGCACCTAAAGGCGCCAAGCACTGCATAATATCTTTACGCCCGCCAAATGCACCCACTGGCAACCCTCCACCAATCACCTTACCCAAGGTCGTCATATCTGGCTTGATACCATATAAGGCCTGTGCACCACCTAAATGCACACGGAAACCAGTCATGACTTCATCAAAAATCAGTACTGCGCCATGCTGCGTGCAAAGCTCACGCAAGGTTTGCAAGAACTCCATATGCGGCACGACTAGATTCATATTACCGACAACAGGCTCAATAATGACACAAGCGATTTCATCACCCGCTTTTGCGAACAACTCTTTTAACTGCTGTGTGTTGTTATATTCAAGCGTTAAAGTGTGAGCAGCAACCTCTGCAGGCACACCAGCTGAGCTAGGCTCACCAAATGTGAGTAAACCAGAGCCTGCTTTTACCAATAAGGCATCTGAATGTCCGTGGTAACAACCCTCAAACTTCACAAGCTTATTGCGACCAGTAAAACCACGCGCCACACGAATCGCACTCATGGTTGCCTCTGTACCACTGCTCACCAAGCGCACTTGCTCCATGCTCGGCACCAGCTTATTAATCAACGCAGCCATCTCTAACTCTAAGCCCGTAGGCGCGCCAAAAGACAGGCTATTTGCAGCGACCGCTTGCACAGCTCCAATCACATCTGGATGCGCGTGACCCACAATCATCGGACCCCAAGAGTTAATGTAATCAATGTACTCTTTACCATCGACATCCCATAACTTAGAACCCAATCCCTTTTTAAAAAAGATTGGTGTACCACCTACACTACGGAAGGCGCGTACTGGCGAGTTGACACCCCCAGGAATTAGTTGCTGTGATTTTTCAAAAAGGGTTTGATTGGCTGATGTCATGATTGAAATAGCTTTGTAAATTGTTGAGAGGTTAATTTTACGTCATCTGCATTAAAAATTGCATTGATAACGGCGACTGAACTTGCACCAGCAGCAATCGCTAACAGTGCATTTTCTAAGGTAATACCACCGATGGCCACGGTAGGAACATGAAGCTCCGCTTTCGCCTGGGTGAATAAATGCAGCCCTGCTACTGGCGCATTGGGCTTAGTACTCGAAGCAAAGCACGCACCAAACGCCACATAATCTGCACCTAACTGTTGAGCAGAAAGTGCCAGATCAAAACGGTTATAACAAGATGCACCTAAAATTTTACCATTTCCTAATCTAGCCCTAGCTTCGGCCAAATTACCATCATCAGCACCTAAATGCACACCATCAGCATCCAACGTCATACAAAGCTTGATGGAATCATTAATAATAAATGGTACTTGATAGTGGCGACACAAAGGCAACAAAGCACGGGCTTGTTGCGTTTTAAGCTTATGGTCTGCTAGCTTGTTGCGATACTGCAAAATACCAATACCACCTTGCAAGGCAGCCTCCACCTTAGCAAGCAGAATATCCGTATCCTGCTCATCTGGCGTAATTGCATAAAGCCCTTTAATTGCCGACATACTTATTGGAGTCTAGTGCGTTTTAACACTGCCATCGCCACTATTGATGACTGGGTCTTCTTCATCTCGCGCCCAAAACATACGGTCAGGGATGTACTGACCCATGCCTGGCCTGAAACCATTCTTAAGAGTTTGCCATGTGTATTCTTGTGCTTCTAGCACCGCATCTTCAATGCTGAGGCCATGTGCCATACAGGCGGCAATTGCACTGGTAAGCGTACAACCTGAACCATGGTAACTGCCAGCCAAACGCTCCCATTTATAGGCCTTAATCAGCTTATCTTCTCCATAGAGTGTATTGGTCACTTCAGTGGTACGTTCATGCGTACCCGTAATCAACACATACTCACTACCCATTGCTAATAATCGTGCAGCGCTCTCATCTAAAGAGGTTAATCCGACCTCTTCAGCTTCATCAGCAAATGCAAACCTACGCGCTTCTAAACTATTAGGCGTAATTAATGTAGCTTGTGGAAACAGCAACTCGACCATTGCCTCCATCATTTCATCATTGCTTAAATCATCACCGCGGCCAGAAGTTAAAATAGGGTCAATTAACAAAGGGATATCTGGATAATCTGCCATGATTTCCGCAATCACCGCGATATTTTCGACCGAACCTAATAAGCCCAACTTAAATGCTGAAACTTGTACATCCTCTAAAATTGCGCGCGCCTGATCATTAACCCAATCAGGGTCCATGGCTAAGACACCATCAACACCGACGGTATCTTGTGCAGTAATTGCAGTCACCACTGACAGGGGATGACAGCCGATACTCGCGAAGGTAAGTATATCTGCCTGTAGCCCAGCACCACTACTTGGGTCTGTACCTGCGAATGTTAAAACTGACGGGGGTGCTTGGTTTGCCATAATATTATCGCTAATCGCTAAAGTTGGAGCGGGTGACGGGAATCGAACCCGCGTATCGAGCTTGGGAAGCTAGCGTTCTACCATTGAACTACACCCGCATTGAAGTACTATTTTACTTTATTTTGGCGAGCATCTGTTGCTATCCTACATCGCATCAAGACTAAAACTCTAAAGGGTTCACATCAACGGCCCATCTCACCTTAGTTGCCATGGGTTGACACCTTAACAGGTCAACTAGCTGCGTAAGCAGTTTTTGTAATGCTGGACGATGGGTTGAATGCATTAAAATATAAGCACGCTCCATGCCTTTTAGGCGCTCCATCTGTGGCCTGACAGGGTCATAAGTCATGACATGCGGACTAAGCTGACGCGCCTGCTCAAACGCAAACTGTAAAAACTTCTGCACCAATGCAAAATCATGCGCTTCTGCACGTAGCAACGCAGTAAACACATAGGGTGGAAACTGTACTTGTTCACGCTCTAACAACAAGTCATTGGCATAACTTGCATAATCTTGCGTGCGTAATGCATTAAACAAGGCATGATCTGGAAATGCTGTCTGAATAATTACTTGGCCTGCTTTATCAGCACGGCCTGCACGCCCCGCAACTTGCATCAGTTGTGCGAACAAGCGCTCACTTGCCCTAAAGTCAGGGCTGTGTAGGGCGCTATCAGTATCAATCACGCCCACTAACGTTAAGTTAGGAAAATCATGTCCTTTAGCCAGCATCTGCGTGCCCACTAAAATATCTATTTCCTGATTATGTACACGATCTAGAATTTCAACCAAGGCATGCTTACGACTAATGCTATCACGATCTACCCTTGCGATACGCGCGGTTGGGAACAGGGTAGCCAACGTCTGTTCTAGGCGCTGTGTACCATGACCTGTCGGGTGTAAATCCGCATCGCCACAGCTTGGGCATTGGTTTGGAATCCGTTGCTCATGTCCACAATGATGGCAACGCAATTTTCTTTGCCCTAAATGCACCACCAAACGGCTACTACAGCGCGTGCAAGGCGCAATCCAGTGGCATGCAGAACACAACAGGACTGGCGAGTAGCCACGGCGATTAATAAATAATAGTGACTGCTCTTTACGCTCCAGCCGTAAACGCAATGCAGACACGAGTTGCGGTGTTAAACCATGCTGTAAATTGACCTTAGTGGTGTCAATACAATCAATCTTAGGGAGTTGTGCTGCAGTGACCGCACGCTGTTTTAATGTAAGCAAGCCATATTTATTAGACTGACTATTATTAGATAGCGTGCTTGAAACTTGCACACTATTGCCCATCGCGTTGTACCAGCTTTCTAACGCAGGGGTTGCAGAACCCATCACAACAGGAATATTAAGCCGTTTTGCACGCACCAAAGCAACATCGCGCGCATGGTAACGCATGCTATCTTGCTGCTTATAGGAGCTATCATGCTCCTCATCAATAATAATCAGCTTCAAATGTGGCAGGGGTGTAAAAATTGAAAGCCGCGTGCCAATAATAATCTGCGCGGCACCCGCCTGCGCAAGCTGCCAATTATGTAAGCGCTCACTTTCGCTCAAACTACTATGCAAACTCACTAAGCTATACTGAGGAAGCCTCGCCCTGAACCTTGCTTCAAGCTGAGGGGTAAGGTTAATTTCAGGCACTAGTACCAGAATCTGGGCAGTGGTTGGTTCAAATTTTGTTGTAGCAGAGTCAGCCGTATTATTTTTTGCTACTTGGTTATGTTGTGTCTCTTGCTTATCTTGCGACGCTTGCAAGATATGTTGCATCAAGCGAATATACACCTCTGTTTTTCCACTTCCAGTGATGCCATGCAACAACCACGCCTTAAACGCGTTGATGTCTTGCGTGATACTTCCCACCGCCTGTGCTTGCTCATCATTCAGCGCAGGTTGCGGTGTTTCTAATATAGCAGGCACGCGCTTGATTGCCAGCACCTGCTCACTTGTAGCATAGCCTAAAGCTACCAGTTCTTTTGCGGCCTTACGCGCACTAGATGACAGCGCATCTAGCTCTGCTTCCGTTTGTGCATTATTTTCCTGCAAAGCACTCAACACTTGGCGCAACACACGCTGCCTTTTAGGCATGGACTCAAGGTCAACCTGCCTACCTAACTCAGTAATTTGGTATAAATATTGTTTACGCGAAACCGCTGGTGCTACTTGGCGCAAACGTGCAGGCAATGCTGCTAACAACGCCTGACCAAACGGATAGTGATAATAATCCGCGCTAAACTTAATCAAGCTTAACATTTCAGCATCAAGCGGTGTTTCTTCAATAAAGGCCTGCGTAATTGGCTTAAGTTTCTCTATGGCAAATTCACTGGTGTCCGCGTTGGCTATCACAATGCCTATTTGATTACGGCGCCCAAACGGTACCAGTACGCGCTGGCCAATTGCTACGTGCTGATCCCCGCTTAAATAATCAAATAAGCGTGCTAGTGGTACATCAAGTGCAATTTTTAAGATGGGTTTAGACAATGGAGGCTAGGATATTGGCGTGAAAATTTTTTAGGTTTAAAAGTACTTTAGGTTAAAAAAGGGAAGCGTAATATGCCATCTATTATGCTGCTTTTAACAACTATTGGCATAGTTAACACAATATTTATAATCGCTTTTTTCGTATATACGGCAACTATCTTAAATCATTAAGCTTGAAGTATTCACTAGCACATGATGACTAACGTGCTAATCACTAATATGGGTTAAAATACCGTTTTTAGCTTTTATGCAATTATTGTGAAAACATATCTTACCCAATTACTGACGACTGCCGCAAAAAGTATTGCGCCAGAAATGACTGACTTAACGATTATATTAGAGCGCCCGAAATCAGCCGACCATGGCGATTTTGCCACAAATCTAGCGCTCGTTTTAGCAAAACCGCTAAAACAAAACCCGCGTGCAATCGCCACCCAAATTATTGAAGCATTACCAGTCAGTGAATATATCGCTAAAACTGAAATTGCAGGTGCTGGCTTTATTAATTTCTTTTTAAGCCCACAATCTAAACAAGTCGTCATTAAAGACATCTTCAATGCTGGCGAGCAGTATGGCCGCAACAACAACGGCAATCAGCAAAAAGTGCAAGTAGAGTTTGTCTCTGCCAACCCAACAGGCCCATTGCATGTAGGTCACGGACGTGGCGCAGCGGTAGGTGACTGCTTGGCGCGCTTACTCGATGCAAACGGCTGGGATGTGACCCGTGAGTTCTATTATAACGATGCTGGTGCGCAGATTGATAACCTCACCATCTCAGTGTTGGCAAGATGCAAAGGCATCTCAACAGAGCATGAAAGCTTTCCTGAAAATGGCTACCGCGGCGAATATATCAATGATATTGCAGCGGCTTTCCTAGCCAAGCATACCGTGGTTGCAGACGACATTGAAGTGACTGCGAGTGGCGATATCAATGACTTGAACTCAATTCGTGCATTTAGCGTGGCGTATTTGCGCCATGAGCAAGATCTAGACTTAAAAGCGTTTCAAATTAAGTTTGACGTATTCTCACTAGAAAGTGCGCTTTATACGACAGGCAAGGTTGAGCAAACGGTTCAAGCCTTAATTAAAAGCGGCCACACTTATGAAGAAAACGACGCACTTTGGCTTAAAACTACAGACTTTGGTGATGACAAAGACCGTGTCATGCGTAAAACTGATGGTGGCTACACTTACTTTGTTCCCGATGTGGCTTACCACACCGATAAGTGGAACCGTGGCTTTGTACGCGTGATTAACGAGCAGGGCGCAGACCATCACAGCACCATCACCCGCGTACGCGCAGGCTTGCAGGCGTTAGATATCGGCATCCCAAAAGGCTGGCCAGATTACGTTTTGCATCAAATGGTGACAGTGATGCGCGGTGGTGAGGAAGTTAAACTTTCAAAACGTGCAGGTAGCTATGTCACCTTGCGTGATTTAATTGAAGAGGTAGGTTGCGATGCAACGCGGTACTTCTTAGCTGCACGCCGCGCCGATTCACAATTAGTATTTGATATTGATTTAGCACGCAGCCAAAGCAACGACAACCCTGTGTATTACATTCAATATGCACATGCGCGTATTTGCAGTGTACTCAGCCAGTGGGGTGGTGATATCAGCAGCTTGGCTAACGCCAATTTAAACCCACTAGTCACCGCGCATGAAACTGCACTGATGCAACGCTTAAGTGAGTACCCAGAAGTCGTCGCCAATGCAGCCACTGAGCTAGCACCGCACGTGGTGGCTAATTACTTAAAAGAATTAGCCAGCGACTTACACAGCTACTACAACGAATATAAATTCTTGATTGAAGACGAGTCATTGAAACTCGCTCGCTTAAGCCTAATTAGCGCTACCCAGCAAGTCCTTAAGAATGGGCTTGATTTACTTGGTGTTGCCGCCAAAGAGAGAATGTAAGGAAACAAGATGAGTAGAGATTACAAACCAAGACCAGAGCGCACCGCAAAACAAAGCCAAGGCAACCCTTTTATCACGGGCCTATTAGTCGGCTTCTTATTAGGCGTGGCCGCATCGTTAACTGTGGTCATGATGATTAAAGGCGAAGAAAGCCCATTTGCGGATTTAGCCTCTCCTGAAAAACCGCTCTCAGAGAAAATTGCGGAAAGCGCTAAAGAGCAAGCGGCTAAAGACAACGATAAAGCGCAAGAAGCAAAAACTGAAACTTCAGAAACCACTGAAGATAAAACACGTTTTGATTTTTACACAATTTTGCCAGGAAGCGAGCGCCAGGTAAGCACAGAGGAAGTTAAAATTAAAGAACAAAGTACGGAACCATCAGTACAAAATACTTATTTTCTTCAAGTTGGCGCATTCCAAACAGAAGAAGAAGCTGACAACATGAAAGCCACACTAGCCTTACAAGGCTTTGAGGCTCTGGTACAAACTGCAACCATCCCTAACAAGGGCGTTTGGCATCGTGTTCGTGTTGGTCCACTGAAAAATCTGGAGCTTATTAACAAAACTAAAGCAGATTTAGCTAGCAATGGTTTTAAATCAGATTTAATTACAGTTAATAATGAAACCCAGTAGGCTTTTGGCTGGTCTATGGGTTGGGTTAGTCTGATGCAAACCAAACTCAATGCCAATTGACTCAAGAATGAGCAACAAAAATAGTCACTAAAAATAATTGTCAGCCAAATTCAAGATGACACGTTTCAAGTAATATATTTAGAGACCCTGTTTCTGAATAAATGTTAAATAGAATAGCTGAATGTTTAATCACCAATTTAAAGAATCGTTAACAAGGACAACATCAATGAAAAAATTATTAACCGCTTTAATGTTACTGGCCTCATTTAGCGTGATGGCTGCCCCACAAATGGGCAAAGATTTTGATCGCACTGCACAAGCCATTAATACTGATACCCCTAATAAAATTGAGGTGGTCGAGCTATTCTGGTATGGCTGCGGACACTGCCACAGCATGGAAGTACCATTAAATGCATGGGTAAAAAAACTACCCACTGACGTCGTATTTAAACGTGTACCAGGCTTGCCACACCAAGCGTGGGCGCCGATGGCAAAAGCTTATTACGCGATGGAAACACTCGGTGTTTTAGAGAAACTACACTCACCATTGTTTGAAGCTATCCACACTAAAAAAACACTTAAACCAACAGATGAAAAAGCAGCGATTGATTGGGTGACACAACAAAGTGGCCTAGATAAGAAAAAAGTTGAAGAAGCCTTTGGTTCATTTGCGACCAACACTAGCCTAAACCGTGCGGCAAATATCTTCCGCTCATCTGGCGCAACAGGTGTACCTAGCTTAATTATCAACGGCCAATTCATTACATCAAGCACCATGGCTGGTAACAATGATTTAGCACTAAAAACGGCTGACTATATCATTGCAAATGTTCGTGCTGATAAAGCCAAGGCAGCTACCCCAGCAAAAAAGTAACAGCGTCCTCTCACTGGTTTAAGGCACTTTACCAAAAGATTTTTAACTGGTAATGCTGTCAACACATGCTGGACTTCAATTAACCCGTTTCTACCTAATGGTAAAACGGGTTTTTTATATTTAATATTGATATTGTTATTCAGCTATAAACCAATCAATGAAAGATAGTCATGAAAGTTTTTATCACAGGCGCATCAAGTGGCATAGGCGAAGCACTTGCATATGAGTATGCAAAACGCTATCAAAATGAAAATACTATTATTGGTTTAGCAGCTAGACGCAGTGAGCACTTACATGCGCTACAGCATACCTTAGAAGCTAGCTACAACATCAAGTGCGCCATTTACCCGTTGGACGTACGCGATAGTGCCGCACTCGTGGCGGCCGCAAATGACTTCACACAACAGTATGGTGCACCTAATGTCGTCATTGGCAGTGCAGGGGTTAGTAGCGGCACACTCACAGAAAATGCAGAAGACACAAACGCATTTCAGGCAGTCATGGATATTAACGTCACGGGGTTAGTGAATACGTTTCAACCATTTATCAACACCATGCGCCTAGCGCCCAAACGTGGCGAGACAGCACAACTCGTTGGCATCGCCAGTGTTGCGGGCATACGTGGCTTACCAGGCGCAGGGGCTTATAGCGCATCAAAAGCAGCAGCTATTGCCTACCTTGAAAGCTTGCGCGTTGAGATGCTGCATCACAATATCGCTGTGACCACCATTGCACCCGGGTACATTCGCACCCCAATGACCGACATCAACACCTATAAAATGCCATTTTTAATGGATGCGGATATTGCTGCACACAAATTTGTGAACGCCATTGAGCACAAGAGACGATTTGTAGTTATCCCGTGGCAAATGGGATGGGTAGCACGGCTGATGCGACTAATTCCGCCTGTGCTGTGGGATTTACTGGCAAAGAATGCGCCACATAAACCGCGAGTAGGGATAGAATGATACTGAAGGGGATATCAATCCTTTGATGCATGATAAAATTGCATGCGCTACTATGTTAAACCTTAGCCTTTAGAACGATCTTTGTATGAAAAAAACTTATAAAAATATAACGATTGTCTTTTCAATTTTACTGCTTGCTTATGTTGTCTTCAATTTTCAACAGCTTTTTATTATTCCAAAGTATAGAGCACCAATAATAGAAAATGCCATCGACCCTACAACTGTGCTGTTTAAAAACGAAAAAATTCATGGTGAGTTTCTCTGTGGTGAGTTTAATTCTAAAAACAGAATGGGCGCATACACTGGTTTTAATAGATTCATTTCAAATCCTAATAAGGCATTACTAGCAGATTTTGAACTAACAAGTAGTGCAAATAACGCATCACTTGAACTCGAGTTCGAAATGGCAGCTCGTAATCTAATCGAAAAGAATAAAGAAAGTTATGAGAAATTCAATTCTATTGAAAATGAATTTCTCGCAAAACGGTTTTCAAGCGATGAAGAGTTTAAAAAAGCACAATCCACCGTTAAACAAAGCAAATTCAAAATTTTTTGGAACAGTATTTGCGAATAAATTCTCAAATCGGTTGTTTTTTAGCTTTACTGTTACGGGATTTAAAATATTGCTGAAATTAAAAAATTAATGTTTTATTTCGGGATTTCTTTTTTTGCTATCGATATTAATTTTGGTAAAAAACTATCAATTACAACTCTAATTTCTTTAGACATTATTAATAACCATTCCGCTCTGCTTTGCTCAGAATCATTATCGAACCTACGCTCTTCGTTAACCTCGAATAAGACCTGGTTCAACCTGACATTTGCATCTTTAAGAATGATTTGAAAATCATCTGATAAAAACAACGCCCCAGTAGCGGTGTGTTTTGAGATTATCCGCAAAGAATGATCAAATTGAATGTTTACCTCTATAGTTGGCTCAAAATAATGTGATGCTTTTATATATTGAGACCAAAAACCTAGCTCCTCAAATGCCTCAATAATTTCTTTATAAATAGCTCTTTTTTGCTCCCAGAGCTTTTCTTTCTTAAATTTATTCAAAGCTATCTGTGAGCCAAAATAAGCACCAAAAAAAACAACAATCATCTGAAAAAGATATTTAAAAACCTCTTGAAGTTCCAAAATACTCTCCTGACTTAATAACTTTAATTAGTAGGGTGGGGAAAAATATTGCCCACGAGATGTTTAAAGCAGGGTAGTGGACCACACAAAATAACTAATTTTTATCGATTAGAAATTCAAATAAGCTGAGTACTAGGCGTCCCGCCGAAGACAGTACTGTAGTACGGCAAGGCGGGAGAACAACGTAATCGGCTTATCATCTTGTGATAGGTTTATAGCGGATACGTTTAGGTTTAGCACCTTCCTCACCCAAACGTTTACGCTTATCAGCCTCATATTCCTGATAGTTACCGTTAAAGAACGTCCATTGCGACTCACCTTCTGCCGCCAATATATGGGTTGCGATACGGTCTAAGAACCAGCGATCATGCGATATCACCAACACACTGCCTGCAAACTCTAGCAATGCATCTTCAAGCGCACGTAATGTTTCTACATCTAAGTCGTTTGACGGTTCATCTAGCAGCAATACGTTACCGCCAGAAATCAGTGTTTTCGCTAAATGTAAACGCCCACGCTCACCACCAGAGAGTTGGCCCACGATTTTTTGCTGATCACCACCTTTAAAGTTAAAGCGGCCAATGTAAGCGCGAGATGGTGTTTCATAACGACCCACCGTTAAGATGTCTGAACCACCAGAGATTTCATCAAACACGGTTTTATCATTGCTCAGCACATCGCGGCTTTGGTCTACATAAGCTAACTTAACGGTTTGGCCAATGTTCACTTCACCACTATCTGGTTGCTCCATGCCTGTAATCATCTTAAACAGGGTAGATTTACCTGCACCGTTCGGGCCGATAATCCCAACAATCGCACCTGCTGGAATACTAAAGCTCAGGTTATCAATCAGTAAACGGTCTTTAAATGCTTTGCTCACGCCATTAAACTCAATCACTTGGTCGCCCAAACGCTCACCAGCAGGGATAAAGATTTCCTGTGTTTCATTGCGTTTTTGGTATTCGGCACTCGCTAACTCTTCATAACGTGCAATACGCGCCTTGCTCTTCGCCTGACGTGCTTTCGGGTTCTGACGCACCCATTCCAGCTCAGTATTCAGCGCTTTACGGCGTGATGACTCTTGTGACTCCTCTAACGCCAATCGTGCTTGCTTCTGATCTAACCAGCTTGAGTAATTGCCTTTCCATGGAATACCGTGCCCACGGTCTAACTCCAAAATCCACTCCGCCGCATTATCGAGAAAATAACGGTCATGGGTAACTGCCACCACCGTACCTGGGAAGCGCACTAAGAACTGCTCTAACCACTCTACAGACTCTGCATCCAAATGGTTGGTTGGCTCGTCTAGTAGCAGCATATCTGGCTTAGATAAAAGCAACTTGCACAATGCTACACGGCGCTTCTCACCACCAGACAATGGGCCAATCTTGGCATCCCAAGCTGGTAGGCGTAGGGCATCTGCCGCGATTTCTAATTGATGCTCAACATCAGAACCGCTCGCAGCAATGATATTTTCATAGCGCGCTTGGTCTTCAGCCAGCTTATCAAAATCTGCATCAGGCTCTGCATAGGCTGCGTAAACTTCCTCTAACTTTTGCTTAGCTTCCATCACTTCGCCCATGCCGCTTTCTACTTCTTCACGCACGGTTTTATTCGCATCTAACTGCGGCTCTTGCGGCAAATAGCCAATCGAAATATTAGGCTGCCACTGCACCTCACCCTCAAACTCTTTATCAGCGCCCGCCATAATGCGCAGCACCGTTGATTTACCCGAGCCGTTTAAACCCAGCAAACCAATCTTCGCCCCTGGGAAGAAAGACAAAGAGATATCTTTAATAATTTGTTTTTTAGGGGGAACAATCTTGCTCACGCGGAGCATCGACATTACATATTGAGCCATGATGTTATCTTGCAAATTTAAAAATGAAAGCTTAACAGAAAGCCCGCCTGCTTGCTCGCTATCACCAACTCTAATCAATGATTGCCAATGAATAAGGTAAGGGGAATGTAGGTATAATGTGCCAACAATAAAAGGCACCGCTTAAATGGCAATCAAATCCACAATTTATAAAATCGATCTGCAAGTTTCTGATATGGATCGTCATTATTACCAGCAACACAGTTTGACGATTGCAAAACACCCGTCAGAAACTGACGAGCGCGTCATGGTAAGGCTGATTGGGTTTGCGATGTATGCTAATGAGTCGCTTATATTCGGCAAAGGCTTGAGTGATGATGAAGAACCAGATTTGTGGCAAAAGGATCTGACTGGCGCCATCGAGTTATGGATGGATGTTGGTCTACCAACAGAAAAAGATATTCGCAAAGCAGCAGGTCGCGCCAAGCAAGTCGTTGTTATGCTTTATGGCGGACGAATAGCAGATATGTGGTGGACGGCCAACAGTAAAGCCTTACTTAAAATCAACAACCTCACTGTGATTAACTTACCTGACACGAAAGAACTAGCGAATATTGCAGAGCGTGGCTTTAATATTAGCTGCACCATTCAAGATGGACAAATCATGGTAGGGCATGACGGCGGCACTTTAGACATTACACCTGTGATTTTGAAAGAACCAAGCACTTACTAACTTGTTAGTTTCTTAGTTAAAGATATTTACTTAGAAAAAATGACTTTGTAGGCAGAGTTTGTACCAGCTGGTGCATGCTCTAACTTTTGATAAGTCGCCCCTACAAACTCCGCGCAAGCTTGCTGAAATGCACCCGTCACCAGCGTTTCACCTTGCTTAGCTAGATCTTCACCCAGCTTACAGGCAGCGTTCACCTCTGCACCAAACACTTCGGTATTACCTACGCGTAAAATCTTACCGAAGCCCAAACCTATGCACAAGTGAACTCTTTCTTGCTCAAGTTTAGCTTCGTTATAGGGAATTAAAACTTGCTGCATCACTAGTGCACATTGCAACGCTTTTTGTGGCTTACGAAAAATCACCAACAAAGAGTCACCATCAGTTTTAAGCAAAAAACCTTCATGTTGCTCAATTACTGGCAATAGCAAACGCTCTGATTCATAAATCGTCTGCAGAAAATGAATGATGCCATACTCCGCAACTTGGCGAGAAAAGCCTGCCAAATCAGTCATCATCACGCACCACTCTTCTCCAAACAAATCCCAAATACGCTGATCTATTTCGATTTTATTTGCATCAGGCAATAACCGCTGAGCAATCAAGTCATATAAACGACCTTCAGAATTTTGCATGATGGTTTTAGTGTGGTAACTCATCACATTCCAATTTTTGTTATCAATTAATAAAGTTGGAACTTAATTTCATTTTAAGTAGTTGATTTGCTTATCCTAGAGATAAATTCACAAAATTTAATGTTGGAACGTGAAGTCTGTTTATTTAACAATAATATTATTATATAAAAATAATAAGTTGGAACGTATCCATGGTTGTTAATAATAACTGATTGCACGTTGTATTATTTTTTCTCTATGCCTTTGTAGATTGCGCTCTATCGTTTCTTCTAAAGTCATGGGTATGATATTCATAGGGATTACGACATCGCAATCAATTGGATCGCATCCCTCAATTCTTATTTCTGCAATTCTATTGCTCAGTATTCTATTTAAATATGTGCAGTATGCTATTACATCATTTTCAGTTACTTCATTACCTAAATATCTAAGGCCACTATTTTCGAGTAATGTATGCGCTCTGCCATTTGGAAAATCTAAAACAAATTCTAAATAGATTGATCGACTTTTATTAGTTAAACTAAACCTCACTATACCTTCGGCAATTCCTATTAATTGAAATTGCATTTCTTTAAGTTCTGTTAATGCGTCATCTGGCCAAATACAGATGGAAATTGCAATACCGTTCAATATTTCGAATTGATCTGTAGTATTACCAGCATTTAATTCGTTCAACACTTTTGGCTTAATCAAACTCTCTAAAGGGTCTAATCGATTTCTACTTTTATATAGGCTAGATTCATTAGGGACTTTCAATTCGTGAGATATGTATCTCATTGCTAAAGCTTGCATCAAATCTAAATCTGCACTTATACGACGTCTATCTTCTGGAATATCCGGATCAATAATTTCCCCATTCAAAGATGCATGTGCTACTGCACATCGCCCACTTGCATAGATGTGGGAACCTACATCAATTCCTTCTGCCCGCAAGGCAGCAACTCTATTTGCGCCCCATTCAGACAAATGGTCAATATTTGTTTCAATCCAATTTATTCTATGCCGGCTGTTATTAAACTGTGACTCTATGACTTTAAAGAAACTCAAGAATGCATAACTGTCATGCACTTTTATGAGCCGACAACCTTCTCTCCAAAAGGCAAGCGCTATTCTTACACTTTCATTTTCAATTATGGGTAAATGGTTACAATTAAAATTAAGGTCGGTACCTAGTCCCAAATTTGAAAAAACGTTACGTGCATCACCATACAAAATTGGGTGAGTTGAAGTGACATATCCTGATACATCTAAATAACCGCTTTTAAACCAACTTAAAACAGATGTTAATTTATATATTTTGCTTAAAGATTCATTAACTGCGTTATTTTGACAAGGTACAGTAATACCTGGCGGTGATGGATTCCCGTTTCTTTCTGTGCCTCTTATGATGAAATCATCACCGTTATAGACAATCCAGATGTCAGATTTAGGCCAAGGGATTGAAGATGCAACCCCTGCAGTCAACCAGCCTAACTGACTTCGAAGTTTTTCTTCAACTTTAGCTCCGAAGTAATGAGGCACATAGGGGCTTTTGAAAGCATCCATATCCGAATTAACCAGTTTGCAAAAGGTAAGAAGTGCTTGAGAACAATTACTACTTCGATATGTAAGTGACCATTGGACTTAATTCCCGTATCCTTTTAGCAAGGCTAGGTCGTCCGACTTGATCACAACCATCAGCGAAAGCATCAAGAAGGTTCGTTTTTGTCGCTATATGGTGGACGCTTTCTCGATTAAGCGGTTTGGCATAGTTGGATATAGTATTACCTAATAGGCGTTCATAGTGCTCACCGAACATACCATTTCGACCCAAGTAATAAACCGTTTCTAAATCACAGAACTCTTCTAGAGTCAGCAATTTCAATATAGTATCATCTAGTACTTTGGTTTTGTTTGCCCACTCAATTTGTTTATCCCAATCACGATCAAAATAGTTAGTCCCCAGATCAACAAACTTTTCCTGTGTCATACGCGGGTTATCTTTAACCCAGAGCGTTAATAATTCTATTGCTTTTTCGTCCGAGAGATACTTAAGACTAGCTTCTTTACCAATCAGTGCAGCAAGTGGACCAGAGCGCCTAATCGCATTTATAGCATCCGAAAACTTACGACTTTTTATGCCAAATCGTTCCATGACAATTTTTTTATTATCTATGAAACTTTGATTTACCCAAGTGGAACTGTCGCCCATGATTTTAGCTATCTCTTCTAAATCTTTGCGTGAACAGTTAGGTGTAAAAGTAGCGGTATATCGCTCTTCTACAATTTCGTGAATTCTTTGTTTGATACGGTGCAATAGTACGGAAAGCTTCTCGATACTTTTGCGCACATGAGGCAAGTTAACGATCGAAATACTTTTGAGACTGGTTTCACCTTCTCTATTTTGCGCATAACGAAGTTCCTGCCCGTCGTCGTCTATTGCAGCCAAGCTTTTTACATATGGCTCAAGGTCTAAAATCAATTGTCTTAACGTACTGTCTCCAAGAGCGGAGACACCACCAACTGCCTTATCTTGCAAATGCTGCCAATGACTTTCTATATCATGATCAGTTTGGTGTGTATGCAAAATCATCCCCGTCTCGTGAAGGCGATTAATAGCATATTTAAGCGATAACTCTAGACCGTGACGACAGTTATATAAGATGGGCATGGCCAATGTATCGCGGCTACCAACTAGATTCTTATCTATCACAGCACCAGCGAGTTCTAGTGCAGCTTCGAGGTAACCGTCAACGTAGTTCACAGCATCACCTTGAATGCCAACGCAGGCATTCCAATCCCCGTCATATATACGCTCGAAAAATGGATCAATTGGGCTAGTCATGCTGTTATATTCTTTCTTATTATTCATAACTTAACTTTTAAGATGGGCCAATTGTATGCTAATTAAAGTACAAATGTCATGCTCTGAGCCACCTAGAGTCTTTGGCTGAACTAGTTAGAAACTTGATGCATTATTTTATTTAACAGCTTAATTGCATATTTATCTATCTGTTCGTTACTTGGGTTTGTATTCCTAGGCGTAAACATTTTAGGAAGGCGTTCTAATTCACAATGTTTAATTGCGCTCACCTGTAATGATTTGTTCCAGTGACCGGACAATTCTACCAAACCATCCAAAATAGTTTTAATGTGCGATTCGATACAATCAAATGTCACTTGTTGCTTGAAGCGTAGCATTTGAACTGATAGTGCCGGAACCCCGGTACGTTCAATATCGATTAAGACAATTGGGGGATTGGCATCAGTTTCTACCACGACAACTAAAGCGACTCTAGGTGACCTATTTGCCATTGAGAATGCCCGACCAGATTTAAGATGGCACAGAGACATCGCAATACTTGCACTGGGGCAAAAAGTGGAAAAACGTTCCATCGTTTTAACCGTACCCTCTAAATCTCCAACCAGATCCCAAGAAGCAGGAGTCAAAACCTTAAACTCGATAGGTGGCACCTCTGCGTTCAATCCTTGCTCAGCCGCACTTACCCAAACTGTTTTCTGTTCTTTTTTGGCAAGGGGATTTTCTGATGATTTAGGATTTGCAACAATAGCTTCGGTATTAACAAACTGTTTTTCAACAACGATTGCTTTATCAAAGTCTGAAAGTTTTGTTACTTCCTCCAAAGCCTGTTGTTTAGCAAGTGACTGCGCTCCGTTAGAACCATTTTCCAACTTATATTCATACTCGTATTTTTTCGATTGGCCTTTAGTATCATTTTTTGTTTTAGCTTCTGGGTCACCGGCAGGTTCTTCTTGTTTGATAATGCACCTTTTCTGAAGTTGAGGATGGCTATAGATTAACTTCTCGCATGGCTGACGCCTGCCCGTCATCGAAAGTATCTCTAACACCAACCATTGATTGCCAGCTTTTAATCCTCTAAATCTTAACTGGCTATTCAGTAAGGGTGGCGGCGATAAAGTGAGGTATTCCTCACCTTTGCTTTTCAAGTAAACACTGTCCCAGGACTTCCGAGCTTCTATATCATATGCCAGCCATGCAAACTCCTGGGCGAACTTGTTGGATAGCGATCTAATCGGCATTTCTTTAGTGAATTCCAAATGCAGTTCTTTCCTAAATCCGGGCAGTTCTGGCCGATACAGCAACGACAAAGCTGACGGGCGCATTAATGCATTTGCCAATGTCCGGTTATGCAAAAATAGGTATCGAATCAGTTCAATCGTAGGAATGTAAATCTCGGCGACTTGAGTTGTATATCGCAATAAGCGTTGTGTCCCAGCTTGTCGACCGTGAAAGGTATACAGATCCTGTGGGATATCGGACGATGTAATTTCTTCATATATTGAAAGGTCAGCAATGAGCTCGTTTGCAATCAAACCTTTTGAAGAGAGCGCCATTAACTTACCCGCTGAATATACCTGCCCATGAGTCAGGATAGGAAGCAACCCTATTGGCAGTATCGATAAATGAAACTGATTGTCATCGACATTTTTTAGAGCAGCGCGTACGGAATACGCTCCGTCCTCATGCTGATGAAGCCCCGCTAACCAGTGCGTTTCAATAGGATTTTCTCCGACATTAAATTGAGAGATATAAAGATGACTCATCGATAATTACTCCATGATATCTAGCTGCTGAAGGTATTGAGTGATCAGCGCGTAGGATTTAGGTTTTATCCCGGCAAGTCTGGCGATTCTCCACCCATCAACAGACAAGCCTGACTGCTCCAGTTGATTTTTTGCCCAAACGATTCTTCGCATCTGAAAGCTCTCAGTAGTTTCAACTGCCAGCTTCAGCATGCGTTTTGATTTTGGCAATTTGCTTAATCGCTTACCCAGCCAGCCTCTTTTACAAGTCCATCGTTCGATTTCAGCAAGCGTAACGCGGATAGGCGGTGTGGATTGCCTGATCAAAACCAGTGATTCAGAGATTTTAGTTTTGTAATCCGAGTCAACTGTGGCCCAGTTGGTCTTGGCGCCTCTGGGTGGTTTATTTTGGATAGCTTCTGATTTTGAAACTGGTTCAGTTTCTTTAACAATAGGTGCATTTTTGGTCACTAATACACATGGATGCCAAGTGGTAGCTATTCCTAGTTCAACACATAGCTTGATTACAGTTTTAGGGTCGAGTTTCAATGCTCTACCAATCGCTCTAAGCGATTTTTTAAGCACCACCATCGCACGTAATATCGGTAATACGCTGGGTCCGTATTTTAGGAATCTGATTGGGCCGAATTGTTTACTCGCCGGGTCATACCATCTGGTATACACATAGCCACACTGACAATTGAAGCATGCCACGACTCTGCCGTGATTTCGATGGAAATTGATTTTCGTAATTGGGTACTGCTTAGGATGTGCTACCAAGGGATTAGGACACGGCCATGGGCCGGTGCCAAATAATGGCTCAACTTCCTCTCTTTGGTTTAAAAAGTTTTGTAACAACAAGTGGTAAAGAGGATGGTTGGCTTTTCGATGTTTCCGTACTAGGGTTTGAAGCCATTGATTTGGATAACTATCACCATTAATCACATGGGGAAAACAAGATAATGTTTCCGCATAGAATTGTTTAAACTCCTCGCAGAATGACTGTTGATTCATCGTGCATGCGGATTTAGCCAGTCCAGCAGAGAGCATCTTGGCACGATAATAAATGGTCCATTCGTCAAATGACTTGGGTGTAGTGCCTTTTAAAAGCTCAATACTTAAATGCGCTATTTGCATCAAATGGCTTAACACTGACTCAGAATTGGAGTTGAATAGATACGGACTTGTCAGCGCGGGGCAATTATTGAGACTTGCAGCAATAAATGCATGGCGACTTTCCTTATCTAGGTGGACTGTGCTTTGCTGTAATGGCATTTCATGCTCAGTGCATACCAGAACACTCGCAAGCTGATGCGACCGCCGCCAATATAATTCCCCATACCGAAGCAACATCTCTTCGTTACATGCGGCACAAAAGCGCAAATGCGTTAGCCTGGCGATACGAAAGGTCGCAAGTCCCAATCTTAAATGACTGCTTAAAACCTTACCTTTTATTAAGTCCTGTTCAACCTTTGTTCTAACCTCGCCCGGTTCAAAAGTGACACAATAGGGATACAAGGTCATATTCAATAAAACTTCTGCGCTCAAGCCTCTTTCGGCAGGAATACGCTCGGCGAGGATATTCAAGCTTCCTATGAGATCGTAGGAGGCAATCACGCTACGCCGTCCGAATAATGTCTCGTGTGATTTGGCTATGGGTGGTAAACCCACATGCAAATAATATCTAGCCAATACGCTATACAGCAGTTCGTCAGGATAGATGGCTGGAAAGTAGGCGAGCATATCAGGCAGCGATATCCGACATGGGGTGTTTGATGATTTCTGCACCCAGTAAAGCATTGTATGCACCAATATTGCTATTCTTAGCCATTGCTAAAATCTTCCGAAGATCTTTCTCCGGCAGTTGAAGTACATTGTCTTCGGTCACTTTGAGCCTAGGTGATTTTGCAGGCTTGGACTTTGGTACTGATGTGAGTTTTTCGGAAATGAACGACATCATTAATAGAGGGTCTGCTGAAGGGATTTTGATCAAAGCTTCTTGTACTAGGACCTCGGCGATATCACTGGATATATTCAATGTAGACAATGCGGTTCTGAGCGAGGACAGCGAATCTGTTGGCACTACATCATCACTTTCATTTGGATGTGAAGTGAAAGATTCAACAGCTTGAGTTACGACTCCAGGTTGATATGTAGCTGAGTTGAAAACCTCATCGACATAATCCTGAAGCGGCTTCAAATCATCATATTTTTCCAAAGCTTTTTTATCACCTGCACGTAAAGCATTGAGCATGGGCTGCACAATGCGTAAATCTTCCCTAGCAACTCGGTGAATCAGTGCCGGTGTAATCACCTCAGAGCCTTCTTTCACTTCACGAATTGAAATGATACGAAGCTGTGTCAGCATGAATAGCTTTACCGCAATATCAATGATGCCCTGGCTTTCCTCATACAACACCAGCTCTATTTCAGCAGTCATGGGGGTGAAATCCCGAGTCCATTGATAGACCCACATTTTGTTGATGAAATAACCCCAGGATTTGTTATTGGGCATGGCGTCCCATGTAAGCGAGCCCAAGCCACTCGCACGTCTAGCTTGTCTGAAATTTGTTTGGAGGATTGGAATCGCACTTAACGTGCCTATTAATATGACTGGGATTCCAATCGAATTGACCAGTGTCACCAGGAAATTCAAGATACCTTCCGAACCAATCTTGCTAGTTCTTAAATGCTGAATCTCGTCGATGACTAATACACCGATAGCATGCAGGTTAGCGACGTGGGCCATGTGGGCCATCATGACGTCCACACCGTTTTTGGCTTTACCGTACTGGGCTAAATAGTTAGTCCCGATCAAACGGTCTATTGTTGAAAAGAAATTGATACAGAGCTGTCTTGTGGAACCTTGCGATGGACATTCCAGTTTCAGCCAGACGATTTGTATCAAGCTGACAGGGCTGGAGTGTTGTATACACTGTGGTTGCTGAATCAGGATTTGTTCAGTAGCGGTAGATTTACCGTTTCCAGAGCAACCAACTAAGGCAAAACTATTCGCAGTATTTGCAATGGGTTGCCGCGCTTCGATATAGACGGATTTGGCATTAATAGTATCAACACCATTTTGCAAACGATGGATATAACTGGGGGTATTTGGATTTCGTCCTATATAGCCTTGCCTGAGCAAAATGCCAAAGCGTTCAGCCAATTGCAGCTGCCGTTCCAAGGGTTCAAAATAACGGCCCAGACGTAGCAGGCAATGCTTACGCAAGTGCGCTGGATACAATCGCTCTTTAGCGTCGTACATGGGCTTGACCGCTAAAGCTTCCAGCTGCTCAAGCTTAGAAAGCAACGGCGGCAGGGCTGTAATAAATGGATTATTGGCATATTCCGGAAGCGTAATAGGTATTGAATCAAGATTTTTCATCGTCATTTCCCTTATGGTTATCGGCAACAATGTCAGTAATATCTGGTTCGGAATAATCATCTACAGGCAACTTCGGAAAGTTGATGACCTTGGCTTTAGGTTCAGCCTGGTTTACCGATTTAGTTGAGGTCTTGCCCAGATTGAAAGCTTCCGATTTACGGTTCTCAGCTTTTTCCAATGCACGGTTTTCCCTGATATTGTTGGTCTGACTTGCATTGCTTAGATGACTGGTATCGGGCTTTTGCTGAATGGCAGACGCTACGATTGTTTCGACACGGCCAGCGAGATTAGACCTGGCTAATTGTTGTGACGGGGCATGATTCGCCGAGGTTTGCTTTTGTTTGAATTGCTGCTGTTCTATTTCCCAGCTAGAGACATTTTGATAAGCCCTGCTACGTTCAGTCATATGACAGACATCAAATTGACGAGGTGATTTTTCATTGTGCAGATAGATTTCATCTGCGTCGCGCGGATCGTATGAAACCTTGACCTTCCAGGTATTATTTTGCCGGGCGCGGTCAAACCATAATTCTTCCATTGCACGCTGGCAGGTATAGTAGGCCCCGCCAAACTTGATACCGAACATGGTGACAGTGACCAATTGGGTCGGCATCAAGCTGAACTTGACCAACTCTTCTGGATAGATGCGCAGCTGACCACTGCGATTTGCAATACCCCATTCCCATAACTCAACAGGGACTGCAGGAATATTATCCGACGCTAGATCCCGGTCACGGTCATAATGTTTAAATTCATGGTCATTGTTGTAATAGAGTGCACACTCGATGATGATTTGGGTAAATTGATCTAAGTCCAATACCGCATCTAAGCGATAGTCTTTACTGCCACGCTCCCTGAAATCTGGTTCGATATAACCTGGCACATAAGGTTTGAACATTGCAGGCAGTAGCTTGAATCGCTGTTCGACGATGCCTTTCCAGTCAGCTCGATAGGCAGAAGCGTTTTCAACAATCACATTGAAGTTGTTCATCAAGGTATTAATGATATTGGCTTCAATTTCTCCTTTATCGCCCAGTATCGTAGAAGGCAGATGGTGACACGGCCATTCATGTGGTTCAATTTTGATATTGAATCTTTTGCAAAATGCCTGTTTATCTGTGACGGTATTGGCTAACGCCATCATCGCGCCTACCCATGATGGCCCCTCAATGCCTACATACAGTCCTACTATCATCCGGCTGAATACATCGATCACGATGTAAATCACTGGTCGTCCTATAATTTTGGTACGGTCGACCCGTGAGACTAAGTAAACATCAGCGATCGTGGCATCGATTTGATACCGTGAGCCCGGACCCCAAACCTCTGCATTTGAAGTTCCCAGCAAACCTCTCAGGTCTTTATCATATGCCTTGTTGCCGACGCGTTTACGTTTAATGTCCGGACGGTTATGATCCTGGTTGAGCCAATAAGTAAATTGCCCGATGGTGGGGAAACCTGAAGTTGCAACTTCATCTTTTGGTAGATGTATGATGCGTCCAGATTCATAATCAATTTCTCGATTACAAAAGAACTTGCGGATCATTTCATCGAAAGCCCCTTGCAGGGTGAATTTAGAGTCTGATGCAAAAAACCTAGATACCGCTACCTTGAAGATTTTCCTCATGTCTTCAGAGACATTCAGACCAACCTCATCGCTGTATTTACGTGGTCGCCCGCGTTTGACGTCAGGGTTTGATGTTCTAGTCTCTCCTTTAGCACCGCAGTTATTGTAGTCAGGCAACAATGCATTTTTGGTCTGACCTCGCTGCCAATATCGTCTGAGGTATAGGTATATAGTTTTATGGGTAGTCTTATTATTCTTTTCTTTGATTTTCTGGATGCATGCAACAATGAGATCCCAGCGCTTATCTTCAAAGTAAATGGCCGGTTGATTGGCTACAAGCTCCTCAATGAACTCAAAGGCTTTATCCCGAATGTCTTTATGTTTTGTGGGCAATGCTTCGTCATTGATGATGCGAAAAAACGGATCGGATTTTAATAGTTTGGCTTTACCTTCCGATAAGTCCGATTCAATACTTTTGATATTGATGCTTTGGGGTAAGGCATGTAGATCGCCGATTTCAATCGTGAAGGCGTAAGGTTGTTCGGGGTGTATCCACAAGATACGGATTGTTTTGCCACCTTCACCTTCATACTGAATCAAGTCATTTTTAAGGAACATTATGCTATGTTCCTCATAGGTGTAACACTTGATACTTGCTTCGTACTACTTATAAATACATTGGTACTGAACGGAATATCAAGGTCAAAAGTGATTACCTTATTAGCGCCTAAGTGACGAATCGCTGCAATGATATCTTCTGCTTTTAAGCCCTGAGTAAACTCTAATTCTTTAATCAATTTTTTAACTTGCACACGATGCACTGTGTTCAATGCAGCCATCAGTCTGGTACATATGTCCTGCCAGTAGTCCGGGTAAGGAACGACTAGGCCATCAAATGATTTCATCTCATACAACAAGCGCAGGTTCTCGACCCGTTTTTTCGGTATATCGGTATCAATGAACATTCGCCAATCAATATTCTTGAGCTCCCAATAACGACGCTCTATTTCTTGTTTTTCTATCGTGCGGGGGTTATCAATGTCCGTTTTGGATTTGACTGATCGTGCAATTTCGATAGTCTTGTTACCAACGCGTATGTCTATCAAAAAATCTGTCGTCATTACTATGTCAGTGCGTGTTTTAGGATCCATAGGATGGACTACGCCCATTTCATTTGCGATTTTGCGTGTAATGTCACGGTCTAAAGGAAACTGCTCACGTACATCAACCACGTTATCCGACCAATCCAATAACAGAAAAATACCCCGTTCATTGTCTGAAAGCAGATGATGTTCACGAGGTATTTTGCTGCTAGGAATCCGACTGGAGCGGCCATTAGAAGGCACATCCTGTATCGTTAGCCAAGGCTTATAATCAATACCATGACCTTCGCCACGGCCTTCTTTTTTGAATCGAGCTAATTTCTGCTCGTCAAATTCGTATTTTCGCTTCGCCAAAAGTCGTCTTTAACTTATTTAGTATTGTAAAAAACGCTTACGGTCTTTTAAGTAAACCCTGATGGCCACGCCGAAAAATGTGAACAAGGCTCCCCATGCCGCATATTCATAACGCATTTCTATATATGGCCTGATAGCATCAGCCAACGGTGCGAGATAGCCTTCAAAATGCAGTGTTTCTGAGAAGTGATGGCCTAAAACTAAAAAGCCTATAAAAAACACCACACCAAAAATGATGGCTAACTGTGTCCTTACGGAATACGCTAAAACTAATAAAAATTCTTCTAAAAATGACATCTGAATATCCTCGGTTATAGATAACGTTCAAGGTTTGCTGCATCAGCTGAACCACGAACATTTTTGCAAAAGTGGCAATCATCGTCATGTATCTCATTCTTTACAGCGACGATGCCCATATTTCCCCGGTATTCAAGTTTCTTCTTGGCCTTCCGAATGCCTGTGGCCTGCAGCATGTATTCCATCACGGCAAGTGATGCAACAATTCCGTTCAAGGAAACGACAGAGGGTCCAACTTCTTCCAGCTCGGATTTATCTACGCCATACAAATCTTCCCGGTCGCGCCTGCCATTTTCGCCACTTAAGAAATTTGTGACGGCATTCATATCAAGTACATCCATGCATACCAGACAGCCTGGCTCATCATTTCCAACATAGACCATACGACCACCATAGATGAGCAAGCCTTCGTTATCAGTATCTGATGCCAAGTCGATTAATTCTTTGTCGTAAGCCAACGCAAACTCATTTAGAATAAATCGTGGGCCGTCATCATCCAGGCAACCGAAAATCACATCAGCTTGTTTCAACGCTGCAATAGCTTCTGCACTTCGTAAACTTGCGTGAACTGTTACCACTTCGATAGATGGATCTATCAAATGGACACTGCGTTTGATTAAATCTACTTTGCGAAAGCCGGAGACAGGATCATCGTCGTAAGCCAACACATATCTATTCTTGTTTGTCAGACTAAGCTCTTCGTCATCGATAGCTACGATTTTCTTGACCCCAAGGTAGGCTAGCTGCTGTATCACATGATGTCCAAGTCCGCCACAGCCAACCACAGCTACAATCGATTCACGCAATATGCGTTGACCATCGACCCCAAAGAACATGATATTTCTGTCAAATCTTTTCATAAAAACCTCTACTAAGCGCGTTCATTGAATTACCGGTTGTTGCATAAAAGGCCTTTCCTACACTGATGCCTTTCACGTTAACCAGAAGTTTTTGTTCACCGACCCATGCGAAACCATCGACACACTCATGTCCGAATACCAAAGCCGCATAGGGGCGATTGGCCAACCGCCATCGAATGTGCGGTACAAACTCATGAAACCCCATCCAGTCAGCCAAGGAGAACGCAACTTTGAACTGACCAGGGTGGCAGTGAATCTCGATCAGCGATGCCTGCATGTCATGGGCTTTTTTGATTAATGATGCTCGCGTCGAATCAGACAGCTCAAGATAGTCTTTTTCCTGGAATGCGTAATCCGACCCAGTTAATGGCAGCCATTCAATCACTACGAATTCCTGCTTGTCCTCGTCGAACCGGCTAAACAGGAAACCACCTTGTTCACGCCAGTCACCTTTAGGGAACAGATGCCTTTGAATATCCGCAAAAGTATCGCCTTGCATGCTGATCGATACAGACATCTAGGCACCTTCCTTCAGACGTACTGTGAAACTCAGTGCGAAGTTGAGTAGGTTGAATCCTGCTGCGATGCTGTCACTTGATTTCCATTCTTGAGGAGCCCAAGAGAACATAGCCCACTGACCTTCAAAAGGTGGCACATCAGCGATGCCTTCTTGATAGTTGTCAGGAAATGCACCTTCGAATCTAAGTCCGTTCGGTACAAAAAACCCGTAAGGTGGTGTGGCTGGATATCCAGGTAAAACCCGAAAAGCGATATTTGCGGTCCTGAGACTCCAGCCTGCCGGTAATGGATAGTCCGGTAGCAAAAACCAGTTCTTATGTTGTTTTGCGTTTTTAAAATGACCTTGCAGATGTTGCAGTTCGTTATTAAGGCGAAGATTGAATACACCATCACCACGTTGCCAGCGAATTTTTTTGGCGAAACCCATACCTGGTTTCAAGTGGATCACTTCACTGGATGACAATGTACATTCGACGTTATTTTCATCGATCTCAATCACACCTTCATTTGCCCAGCCGCCTAAGTGCGCTATTTCTTCGGTGGTAATGGTTTCACGAGGCCATTCGTACTTGTTACCTTCTATATTGACGAAGAATTTTGGACCGTTAGGTTCTTTAGCTGCATTTACATCTAGTTTAGTTAAGTTTAAAGTTTCCATCATATTTCCCTCCTGATTTAAAGTTATCTCTCCTTAACCAATAATGCTGAGCAGAATTTAATTTGTGACATTAAAAAAAATATTTATAAAAATGTGTCAAATCCCCTAAATCCTGAGCATTAGATTAATGAGGAGGCTGCTTAATGACTAAATTGACTAACACAGAAGTATTAAAAGAATGTTTCGCTACAGACGCGGAAATCAGGTCTGCAATTGGTGTTGAAGCTACTAACCCCTCTCCCAAGATTGCTACATTTGCTCATTGGTTACTTAACAAAAATCCTGCAGTCAAACTACACATGACGACCCAGGATTTAATTAACCAGGCATATTTATCAATTTTGGCTGATAGAAACTGGAACAAGGATCAAATTGACTTCCCTACTTTAGTGATGGGGGTAATGCGAAGCTTGGCCTCGAATGAGTCCAGAAAAGCTTCACACACTAGACCTGACGTCATTTTCGGTGAAGCAGAACGCGAAAATATTGAGTCAACAATTACAGCGACTGCGTCGCGAATCATGTCACCAGAAGAGAATGTTATTGAGACAGAAACCGAAGCACTTCAGGCCACTAGGCTTGCAATACTTCGTGCAAAACTTGTCTCACCAGAGTTAGATATATTAAATATGTTGCTTGATGATGGTTTAACTAAGTGTGAAATACGCGACCGACTTGGCATGACTGAGAAGCAGTTTAGGGCTGCAGACCGTAAGTTGATTCGTGCAATAGATAAATTAGGAGATACCAAATCATGATTATGAAAACAAAACCCAGTCTTGAAAATATTTTATTCGAGCATGGCCTCGACCACATAATGAATAGTTCTGATGAAGAGTTTAGTCAATTTGCATCAGATTTTAATTTGGATACTGAAAAGTTTAAACTTTTGAATTCTAAAGCAGCAAGAAAAGCTTTAGAGACAATTGATGCTTCCGCTACAAACTCAAGTTCACGAGCCAAAGGTCCTTTTCAACTTCCAGAACAAAAAGTCCCTTTAAATCATGAGGAAAAATTAACGTTATTAAAGCGTTTAATGGCTTGCGTTGAGAGGCTTGGCTTATCTTGCAGATTTCAACTAAAAGACCTAGACATGTATGATGATTTGACTCTTGATTATCAAATCTCTCAATTTCAATCTATGTTAGATAGTCATGATTCAGATAATTAATTTTCCTATTTTATATCTGTAGGAACACTTTTTAATAAATACTAATGGTGTTCCTAATTTTTAATTGAACCTATTGAATTTAATAGTAAAATAATGTTGGCAATATTTATAGTCTAGCGCTAAACTATAAATATATGGCAACAACACAAAATAAAAAGGTAGTTGAAGAATGGTACTCGGTGAAACGAGCAGCTTATCTATCAGACATGACAACTGCCATGGTTAATTACCTTTGCAGATATGACTTGGTCACACCTAGCATAGGATCCAAACGGGGCAGAGGTACAAGCCGCAAATATTCCTATTGCGATTTAGTATTGCTACGCGTTATATCAAAACTACTAGCCAACGGGATTTCTGTTCTTAAGCTCAAAAAAAGCTTAAAAGCACTACGAGGCCGTAGTGCTAATGCTCGCTCGCTCTTAAAGGAAAGATATGTAGTCACCAATGGCTTTGATATCTACTTTCAAAATGAAAGTGTCATCGAAATGTTAGAGTCTGGCCAAATGGTATTTGCTTTTGTATTAGAATTACAGAAGATTCGAGAAGAAGTCGATATTAGTATTCGTGAAGAATTATCAGCTTAATGTTAACTCTAATTTTCAGCATGAACGTGAAGTTTTATATTTTTTAGGAGAAAATCATGAGCATAATTGCATCTTATGACTTTAATGATAGTACCGCTCAATATAAGCGCTTTGCTTCTTTGGCTGTAAATTACGTCGACAATCCTGCTATGGCTAAAGCACCCATAGCCCAAATTCCTCTTGAGAATTTTTATCGCCTATTGGAAATGTTCAGATATGACGCATTTTCTGATGAACCACATTGTGGAGTTCTTGAAGTTAATGCTCACAATGATGATGAGGAAGCAAGTTCTAGATCAGGATGGCAAAATCAAATAGTACGAGCTTTAAATGCAGCTGTAGATAGTACTTTCGCCTCTAAAAATGAAGCTATCAATGAAATGGAAGATGTTTTGAGACAACTAGTTAGAAGTGCAAGTTTAGAGGCTCCCAAACAAGCTCCGGCTAAACAGTTCTTAAGTCGTTTCATCACTGCCTTAGATTAAATAAAAATTTAACCGATGCTTCCTAAGCAATTCTTATTAGATGAGTGTAAGAATCTTAAGTCTGTATTACAAGAAACTCTTCGTTTCGATTATGGTTTAGAAGGTAGTAAAGATTTTTATGAGGAATGCGAACTTCGTCTTACATTTATCACAGACGAAATCGAGCAAGCTCCAGAAGATGATGTTTTAAACTTAAGACGCTGCTCAGCACAACTGGATCAGTTATCTAAATTAATATCTAGAATCGAACGGTCATCCATTAGCGAGTATTCATGGCCTTTCGTATGTGCTTTCAAAGATATTACCCAAAATATCTGCAAAGAAAACAAAGCAATTAGCGACAGTGAAGATCCTAAAATTCATGTCCTATCTGAAGGGGGGCTCTCTTCCTATAAAATTTATGCGGAACAAATCGATAGAATCCCAGGTAAGAGGCGGATTTTAACGATTGTTTTTCCTAGAACTCTAAAACATTTTGTACTTCTTCATCCAATTCTAGGACATGAAATAGGTCACGCCATTTTCAAAATGACCAATCACCAAAGTGTGCTTGCATCTATATTGAATAATGAATTATTCACTCCGTCGGCAAATTTCAGTACTCAAGATACAATTTCTGCTTGGGTATTCTCCAACACAGCTCCCGAAGCAGTGCAAAAGCAGGTGGCTTTCTTAAATACTAACGGTATTGTAGAAAAAGAATTCTTCACAAAATATGCTAGTTTGCCGGCATGGTTAGAGGAAATTTTATGTGATCTGCTGGGACTATTAATTTTTGGCCCTAGTTATATTGGCGCTCAATGTAATCTATTACTTGGTATGGAGCCGTCTGGCTTATATTTGAGTAAAACACATCCTCCAACGGCCTTACGTATTAACCTAGTTTTAAATGCAGCAAAGGCTCTTGGCTACGATTCCATTGTTTTTGACAAAGATGTTGCGCCCCATTCGAAAGCATTCTGGGATGGCGTGAACTCTCTAATTCAACCTTCAGATTGGTTTAATGTTTTCACTGAAGATGGTATTAAAAACACACTAACTGCGTTACAGACATATTTATCTAGTTTTGAAAAAACTTTATATCCCATACATGATAAAGAAACAATCCAACAACTAAGCCGCCAATTATTCAAGCTCATACCACCAGTTGGAAATTGCTACAATGCTGAAGGGGAACCTGACTGTAAAGAAGTAGATTTTCGACACATATTGTATGCCGGTTGGATAGCTTCAGAATTTGACCCACAAAATCTGAATTTCGCAATGGTCAACAGATTATGTGAGCATGGCATCATGCAGCAGAATGCTATTTCTCTTTTTGCCAATAGGGAGAAATAATGTCAGCATTATCATCTCATGCTATTTTAAATAGACTGAATAAAGGTGACTTGGTGATTTCACCCATTTTGAATTCCGATCAAATTGGAGAATCATCTGTTGATCTTAGAATGGGTACAGTAGTGATGGTCGCCCGTGCTGGCCTGCAATCTCATGTTGAACCATCAGCTTACCTAAAGGCAACCAATCTAGATCATCATGACTCTGTTAAAGACCGCAAACAGAAACACGATAGATTTGATATACCTTTTCATAAACCCTTTTTACTCCATCCAGGCTCATTGGCACTAGTCCCTACACTTGAGTGGGTAACACTCCCAGAAAATTTACAGGGTGTAGTAACTGCCAGGTCTTCATGGGCTCGCGAAGGTTTAAACATTGCGACCGCAACGATAGTTAATCCAAACTATCGAGGAATTATCACTCTTGAGTTAGCAAATCTCGGTGAGATTCCGATTATGTTATATCCTGGACTGAGATTAGCTCAAATAGCCTTTTATGAATTAACAGAACTACCAAAGGGTAGTACAAAAAAACAAAAAAATAAGCCACAATTTGATATGAATTTTGAGCCAGAGGCTGGAGATATTGCGAAACATGATCAGTGTTTCATTCCACGTAAGAATGATGATAACAAAGCAGAATCAGATATTGAAATTGTCCAGCAAGCGCCTCAGCTTATAACTACACCACCACGTAATTTTTTTTGTAGAATCCTCACAAAACTTACTTCCGGTTAAGCATTTATTCTGGATTAATTGCAGAACTACTTTTATTGGAAATCAAGTTTTTAAGAACCCCAGCATTGGGTTCAAGCGAGTATTAGGTGTAGAACCCAGTAAATACTTTAAATAAAAGCCATTAGGATTGTGTAATTTATATAGATTATTCCAGTCTTGCCGAACCATTCACAGACGCATATCTGCCATTTGGCCATCGAGCATAGTGAATCGACCAGTCCTTGATAGACACTTTCTTGCCTACATATAGAAACGCAACATTAACCATGGATGCTATACCCAAAAATCAGTAGCCAATAGCAATAAAGGTCAAAGCAACCAATACGCTACTGTGGCCATTAATTCACTACATATCCACAAAACAGCCTAATCGAAATTTCCCTACAATAAGCTTACCACGCATTTCGTGGAAGATTCGCAACAGTAATGCAACAACTTTTACACAAGATTCATGACACCCGACTAGGGCGAACATTGAAACAGTTTATTGTCTGGTGTATTAGTGATTCGATATCTGAACTACGCCATGCGGTTGATCTGAGCCAAATCTTCACTGATTTTTTGAATTTCCCAGACTTAACTCCAGCCCATCAAGTTGACTGAGATACTAGAAACCTTTGCAAAACATCCTAAAAACTAAGCTAATAACGTGAATTATGTGTCTGGGTATTGCATGTGGAGAGCATGTAACCAAGAGCCGTGACTTTGGGTTTATTCTCAGATAGTATTTTATATCTTGGCAAACTTATCGAAAGGTAAGGACGCAAAGTCACCGGCCTAAGGGGGATCTATGGTAGCGGGACCGCAGTATAGGGTTTCTCCCTGTGTCTGTTTGCCCTTTCCAATGATGAAAATATGAATCTCCAGCATAGCTGCCTGGAAGGTGTAGTTGTCTAACGAGAACTTCATTTGATTTGAAGTCAATAAACGTCTACTAAAGCGGGCGAAGTCCAATAAATACAAATTCATACTCTACTCTGACGTTGTTTGTGCTCAACATCTGACATCCGGTCAGAGTATATCCTTAACTGACACCACCTCCCAGAGCCTGATATAAAGCAACACTATCGACTAGGCGTTGTGCCTGGGCCGCAACCATATTGATCCGGATTGACTGTACCTGTTGCTGAGCGATGAGCAGTTGCAAGTAGCTGGCCGCGCCCAGCCGGTATTGCCGCTCGACCGACTGCAAGGAGGCCTGTGCAGCCATATCAGCGGCAGCAAGGGCAGTCAAAGTTTGTGCATCGCTTTCCACTGCGCGCAGGGTGTCGGCGACGTTACGCAAAGACTCCAATACGACGCTCTGGTAATTGGCTGCGGCGGCATCAAAACCGGCGAGCGCCGCTCTTTTTTCAGCGGGTAGCCCTGGATTAAAAAGAGGCTGGGTGAGCTGCGCAACTAGGCCCCACACTGCCGAGCCACCACCGAACAGGGCACCGGCGGTCAGCGCTTGAGAGCCAAGGTTGGCACTCAGGTTGATCTGTGGGTAGAGCTTGGCGACAGCCACACCATAGTCTGCATTAGCCGCATGCAACAGCGCTTCTGACGCCTGGATATCCGGTCGGCGGCGCACCAGTTCCGAGGGCACGACGAGCGGCAGCTCGACGGGCAGAGTGAAATCGGCCAGAGTGAAGGCCGGGATGTCTCCCTTGCTAGGGGCACGACCAGTTAGCACCGCCAGTAGATGTTCGGTTTGTTGCAGTTGTTTGCGCAGCGCAGGCAGTTCTGCCCGCGTTTGCTCCGCCTGAGCTTGTAGGCTCAACGCTTCATCAGGTGAGGCCTGACCGATACGCACCCGTTCATGGGCTATGCGTAGTTGCTCATCCTGCATGCGAAAGATGGCAGTAGTGGCTTCCAGTTGCGCGGCGATGCGTGCTCGGGTGATGGCTGCGGTTGCCAAGTTGCCCGCAAGGGTCAGACGCGCAGCATTTAGTTCGAAGCGACGGTAGTCGGCGCGAGCAGCCAAGGCTTCGAGTGCGCGCCGGTTGCCGCCAGCCAGATCGAGGTTGTAATGCACGCCAACGCTGGCGTTGTAGAGGCTGAATAGACGTGCGTCTCCGCTCAACCCTTGGCTACTGGGACTCATTTGCTGGCGCTGAGATCCCAGTGCGACATCTGCCTGTGGATATTTCGTCGAGCCCGCTTGTGCGGCAAGAAGCTCCTGCGCCTGTCGCAAATTGGCGCTGATGCTCGCCAACGTTGGGCTGACATGGAAAGCTTCGTCGATCAGTCCGTCGAGTGCGGATGAACCCAAGCTTTGCCACCATTGCGTTTCGATTGGAGGCCCTTCGACTAGACGTTGTGCTTCGCCGAACTGCGTGGGAGCGGACGCGGTTCTATCAGCCACCGGTGTTGCAGTGTAGCGAGTCACATCGGGTGCGGTGGGGCGCTGGAAATCAGGGCCTGCGGCGCAGCCAGCCAGACCGGCGATGACCAGACCAGCTGCCAAATAAGTTGCCGCAAGCCGTCTTTCGAGGCTGATGGGGCGCGGGCATGTTTTAGCGTATTCCATAAAAATGCTCCACGAAAGGTTTACGGAAAGCTTGGTGGCAGCCCAAGCAGCTTTTTTGCACGTGGGCGAATGATTGAATCACCGCCTTGCCGTCGTTGCGCGCAGCAGCCAGCTTCATAGCTAGCGCCGCATCGTGAGTCTGCGCGTCAAAGTTTCTGAACTTGGTCGCATCAGCGCCGAGGTAAGCAAGGATGCGCATTTTTTCAGTAAGCGTTGGCTCGGGGTGTGCAGCAATTTTGGGGGCTAGCTGAACAACCTGAACCCATTCCTCCTGCGAAATCGCACCGGTAATAGACTGCATGTTGCGCCCGAGTTCCTCCATGATCTTGCGTAGCGCCAGTGGCTCTACCTGGGTATCGTCACCACCCCAAGCTGGCAACTGAAAACCCCATAAAAGCAGGCAGGCCGCAACGGTCAGGGTGATAGTTCCAAATGCGTGGTTGTGTTTGCGATGGGTCATGAAATTCTCCTGTAATTAAATCGTTTTCTCATTCGAACTCCCGCCCTTCGCCAGCTTCCTCATGGGTCACGCCGTCGCGGATGTGGTAGATACGTTTGAAGGTCGGTATAATTTTTTCGTCATGGGTGACGACGATGATGGCGGTCTCGAATTTTCGAGCCATGTCATTGAGGATGCGGATCACAGCCATGGCGCGCTCGGAATCCAGCGGCGCAGTGGGTTCATCGGCCAGGATCACCGGCGGACGATTGACCAATCCGCGCGCGATGGCAACCCGTTGCTGCTCGCCACCGGAGAGTTGCGAGGGCATTGCGCGAGCTCGGTGTTGCACATCAAGCGCCGTGAGCAATTCCAGTGCCTTCGCGCGCGACTCTCCATTCGCGACGCCTGCAAGCATCGGCAACAGCGCCACGTTGTCGGTAACGTCGAGAAACGGAATCAGGTATGGTGCTTGGAAAACGAAACCGATCTTGTCGCGCCGCAAGGCGCGCAAGTCGCGGACTTTCCAGCCATTGTCGTAGATCACGTCATCGCCCAGCGTCATGCGACCGGCGGTCGGTTCGATCACCGCACCCAGACATTTGAGCAACGTGCTCTTGCCGGACCCGGAAGGGCCGATCAGTCCTACCACTTCACCTGGCGCAACATGCATATTCACGTCTCTCAAGGCAAAGACAGCGGTGTCACCATCGCCATACCGCTTGCTTAAACTTTCGATGTGGATGCCTTTGCCACTCATCTCAACCTCCAATGGCTTCGGCCGGATCGACCTTGAGTGCCATGCGAATGGCGACGATGCTGGCTAGAACGCAGATCACGAGTACGGCGAAAAAACCGACGATTGAGTCAAGCGGCATCAGCAGCACATACTTGGGAAATAGGGGCGCTGAGAAAGTGGCTGTGATCTTGCCGACCACGAAACCAATCACGCCCAAGGCGAGTGCCTGCTGCATGATCATCGCGGCGATGGTTCGATTACGTGTACCGATGAGCTTCAACACTGCAATCTCGCGGATTTTGTCCATCGTCAGCGAATAGATGATGAAGGCAACGATGGCCGCGCTAACGATGGCCAGAATCACTAGGAACATGCCGATCTGCTTGGCCGACGTGGCAATCAACTTGCCGACGAGGATGTCTTCCATCTGTGCCCGGGTGTAGACCGTCAAACGCTTCCAGCGCCGGATGGATTCGGCAACCTCGTCCGGCGCATGGCCAGGTTTCAGTGTGACCAGTACGGCATTGACGAACGCGTTGGTGCTCTGTGAAGCAATCACGGCATCCAGCAAACCTGGAACACCGGGTCGATTGAAGGCCGGGTTGGCTTCGGTGCGACGCCGGCTTTGCCAAATGGCGTCGTTGTCCTTGAGGAACTGAGCCTCTTGGGCATCCTTGAGCGGAATGAATACCATCGGATCACCGCTGGACGACACCATGCGCCGTGTCAGTCCCACGACGGTGTAATGATTTCTGCGAATGTCAAGACGATCTCCCAGTTTGAAGCCGGTGGCGATGTCGGCCACCGCCTCGTAGTGACCGCGCGTGATCTGGCGCCCAGCGACGAGATAAGGAGGACATCCGGGTGTGGCTCCCAACGCACCGGGCGCGATGCCAACCACCATGGTGCGCACATCACTCTCGCCCTTGCGTACCTGCATGGTCAGGTAGGTCACGTTAGCCGCCTGTGAGACTCCCGGCATGGCGAGAATGGCGCGATACACGTCATCGTTGAGGCTGGACGACTCCGCATAAGGACCCAGAGTGTCCTTTTGCACCACCCAAAGGTCAGCGCCACTGTTGTCAAGCAACGCCTTACCGTCGTCCACCATGCCTCGGTACACCCCAGCCATGACCAGGGTGACGCCGATCAGCAGACCCAGACCGATGCCGGTGAAGACGAATTTCCCCCAGGCATGGAGAATGTCGCGGCCGGCCAGGCTGATCATCGTGACACTCCTGGGATATGGTCGACCACATGTATGCGGCTGCGCGCCGTCAGTGCCTTTTCGCTATAGGTCACAACCTGGTCCCCATTCTTGAGCCCTTCGCGCACCTGCACGTAACCATTGAGGTCGGAAGTGCCGAGCTTGACCGGGGAGAAATGCGGATCACCATCCACGATTTGCCAGACACCAACTTTGTCGCCCTCACGCTGGACGGCAGCGTTGGGGATCAGTGGAGCGGCCGGGAGCGCCGGCAAGTCAACCGTGACTTCGACCAGTTCACCCACCGGTGGCAAAGGTTCTGGTTTGTTATCGAATGTCACCTTGGCAAGCGTTTCCTCGGTTACTGCGTCGGCCTTGGGTTCCACCCGCAGCACGCGACCTTTCAAGGTCTGGCCACCACGCGAACGCAGGACAATAAGAGTCGGCAACCCCCCAGCCAGCCCCGATGCGCTGATCTGGTCGAAGCGCGCATTGATCCACAAACTCTTGGGGTCGATCACTTCCACCACGGCTTGACCCGCGAGGATGGTCGTGCCTGGATCGGCATCGCGCAAGGCGACTACACCGTTGACCGGTGCAATCAGGCGCAGATTTCTCCGCTGCGCGACGAGTCCTTCGCGGTCGAAGCGTGCCCGGATAATATCTTCCCGAGCGGCAGATAAGGCGGCATTGGCGATATGCAGTTCCTGCTGCTTGGTGGTGACGATTTCCTCACTGGTCGAGCGCACCGCAAACAATTGCTCATAGCGGCTCGCCTGAGTTTGCGCGTAGGCTTGCCGAGCTTCTGCCTCGCGCAAAGCCGCTTGCGCACGCTTGAATGCCGACTCCTGTGAGCTCACCCGATCATCGAGGTCGATCGGCTCCATCTCACCGAGCACCTGTCCGGCCTTAACCTGGTCGCCAACATGCACCTCCAGGCGTTTGACGCGCCCAGCAAACGTCGGCCCGATTTTGTAGGTGTAGCGCGCCTCCACCGTGCCGATGCCGAACAGCGCCGGGGTGATAGCCCGTGATTCCACACTTGCCACCGTCACAGCGACCGGGGCGAGCGGTCCTGAGCGCAGACCGACATAAATAAAAAGCACCAGTAAAGGAATGATGACAGCAAGCAGTGTCAGGGTGCGGCCTTGCAAGGGAAATTTTTTCATTTCACACTCCTTATGCCACGCCGATAAATTGCAAAGACGCGCGGCGCGTCGCGGTGCATACGTCCAACATCATCCGCTAACAGCGATTGCATGACCAAGCCCTGGATCGTGCCTATGAACAGCGTTGCCGCCGCTTCGTTGTCAAGGGAGGGAGACAACTCGCCGCTGGTCTTGCCTTTCTCGATGAGACGATTCAAACGTTCGCTGTAGCGCTGAATTAAAGTTTGCACCATACGCTTGGCTGGCGTCGATTCGGCACGCTGAAGCTCCCCAAACATCATTCTTGGCACACCTGGGTGCTCAGCAACGAATTCGATATGACTCATGAACATCGCCTCCATGGCTGCTAAGGGCGACTCGATTCCTTGTGCGGATCGATCGATTCTGGCTAATAGGCGCTCTGCTACCCACTCCATGACTGCCTGCCAAATGGCTTCCTTGTTCGGGAAGTGCCGAAACAGAGCACCCTGGGTCAAGTTCATGTGTTTTGCGATAGCAGCAGTTGTGATCTCGCTTGGGTTTTGTGAACCGGCAAGCGACACGACGGACTCGATAGTTACGGCACGACGCTCATCGGCCGGCAGATTCTTTGGATGGGTGTTCACGAACACTCCTTGTAAGATAGTAATTGATTACTATCTTATCACAAGGAACAACTTAAACAAGAAAAACCTGACGTACTCGTCAATATCTAGCGTCTGCAATGCGCTTAACGTGCTTTATTTTTCCGTTTTCTGAGACGTCCTCATAATATTACCTACGTTCCAAAGAATTGCAAAGTTATAGGCAACCCTTGACAGATACAAGGGCGAACGCCATGGCAAGCACTGTTGATGTGCCTACGAGACCTACCATAACTAGGCGCGAACCGCGCATTTTAGTCCAAAGCAGCATACCCGTAATGGATAAAAAAACCATTGCTCCCGCTAATGAGTCCCCCAGCAAAATCCATCCGACATTCAGCCCTATCTTCAAGTGCAACACCATTCTGACGCGCAACAGATTCAGTGATACGCGCATCCAAGTGCGCATAACCTGCAGAAATTTGCCAATTTGGTGCCACTTCACCTGCCACAGTCAACTCGACACCTTGGGTACGCTGAGTTCCAACGGCAACTAGTGTGTTTGTGACTGGATTAACACCCTTAATATTTTCACGTTCCAGATGGAAGATCGAGGCCGTTGTGGTAAGCATGCCACCAAAGAAATCCATTTTAGTACCAATTTCAATGTTAGCTGTTTCTTCTGGTGCCATTTCACTTTGAGCTTTTGTAAAGTTTAATGTCTCGCCAGATGGTTGAAACGAGCGGCTGTAGGAAACATAATAGGATTGCCAGTCATTAGGTTGAAAAACCAACCCTGCGCGCGGGCTCCATACACTATCGGTACGCTTCGGATCGATACCTGATAAGCGATCTTCCACCTTTTGCTCGAACGTATCATGACGAGTGCCAACTAACGCTTTCCAATGTTTTGACAGCGTTACCATGTCTTGTATATAGCTTCTATAGTTGACCGTCAGCTTTGCGGATTTTTCTGTCATATAGCAATAAGTTTGCGAGGTTTAATAATTACGTAAGCTCAAGTAATATTTAGAGGCGAGAATCTTCCATAGAATCTCGCCTTGTGCATTTAAATCAAGTGATTCAGGCTTTCTGGCCCAAACACCTCTCTGTGAATATTGCCTGGATTAACACCCAGCTCAAGTAGTGCATCACGCTGATCATCCATAAACGATTGTGGACCGCATATGTAATAGATGCCATCTTTGAACTCAGGTGTAATGTGAGCTGAAAGATCCATGCGACCTTCTCTTTCATCAATATGTTGTTTTTTTGAATCATTCAAAAAGAAAATAGTGTCCAAATTCGCTAATTCACTTTTTGCGTTCTGTATGTCATCAACATGCGCAATGCTCGCTCTGTTGCGAGCTGCATGTGCAAACAAAACTTTTCGGTTTGGATTTTTGGCTGCAATATCTTTCACTATGGAAATCATCGGTGTAATACCGACGCCTGCAGAAACCAAGCCGATAGGACGCAGGTCTTGAATATCCGGTGTAAAGTTGCCACTTGGAAAGCTTACGTTAATGCTGCTGCCGACCCTAGTATGCTGATGCAGCCAGTTTGATACATTGCCCTGTGGTTTGTATTCATCACCACTTTCACGTTTTACGGTGATTCTTAACGTGTCTTTCTGCGGTGCATCAGACAAACTATATTGCCTGATCTGCCTTAAGTTCAAATCTTCAATATGCACAGCTACACTGATATATTGACCTGGTTTAAAAGCTGGCAGCTGCGTGTGATCATCTGCACGCAAGGTGAACGATACGACATTGTCTGACTGATGTAATTTCTCAGTGACTTTAAGCTTGATCCATTCATCGGGTTGCTGATTGTTCTGCTTGTACAGTTCAGCTTCAGTCGTGATGAGTGCATCCGCTAAAAGTCCGTACGCCTCTTCCCATGCGGCTATTAGCTCAGGAGTGGCCGCATCACCAAGCACAGCTTTAATCGCGCCAATTAAATGACTGCCAACAATAGGGTAATGCGCAGGCTTGATTCCGACAGATACATGCTTATGTACGATTCTTTCAATAACCGGTTTTAGTGCGTCTGTGTTGTCAATATTTGCAGCGTAGGCAAATACGGCTGCGGCCAGAGATTGCTGCTGCGAACCATTGGCCTGATTCCCCATGTTAAACAGGTTCATGAGTTCAGGATGCGCGTCGAACATGTTTTTGTAAAACAAGGTTGTAATTGCCAGCCCATGCTGTCTGAGTACGGGCACACTTGCATCTATGTATGGTTTCGCTGATCTTGATAACATAAAATCTCCTAAAGTTGCATATTATATGCAACATATAACTTCAAAAAAAACACTCGGGGGAGTGTCTGCTAAACTGACTGCTGAATAAAATAAATATTAACTAGCCTATGGCATACCGCTGATGTAATTCAATGACTGCTAGCTGCGTTTTCTTATCGACAATACTCTGTAAAGTGTATTTATTCATTTCCTCATAAAACTTGTTAAGCCCATGATCCAGAATTTCTTTTAAATTGCAGCGGCCATTTAACGCACAAGGCGGATCATTACAATTAATGAGGGAGGTTTTGTTTTCCAATTCTTTCAGGATATTGCCTAATTTTAGCTGACTTGCATTGGCACCCAGTTTCAAGCCACCGGTTCTGCCACGGGTCGTCGAAATCCAGTTTAATTTATTAAGTCTGGTTACCACTTTAATCAGATGATTTCTTGGTACATTAAATTGCTGTGCAATTTCTTGAATAGTGACAACTTGGCCGTTCACTTCTTGTGACAGATACATTAAAACTCTTAAGCCAAGGTCAGTAAATTTTGTGATTTGCATACAAAGTATTTTATATATGTTGTATATTATATGCAACATATTAAACGCGTATTTTTAAACTCAGTGTATTTAATAGTCTGTTGAGATTAGAAATATTTGTTTATTGAATAGGATAAATTAAATGGCTCTCAAAAATAACGGGTTTGCTACCAACTGTATTCACGCCGGCGAGATTGCTGACCAATTCGGGGCGCCGCATACGCCGACCTATGACACAACAACCTTCAAGTTCAGTTCGACCGCAGACTTGTTAGATGTGATTGAAGGCCGCAGGCCGGGTTGCATCTATATCGAAACAGAAGGTGCATGTATTCCGGATGAACTTCGCCAGTCTCACAGAAGAAGTATTTTATGACGCTGATACTCAGCGACTCAGGCAATCTGCGGAATTAGGAGCATACAGAGAAATGGACGTAATCATTCATGTGTTTCGACGTGGGTGCCAGTGAAGAAGGGTGTTGACAGTCCGCTTTGCGGTGTTTCAGCCATCTATATTTAGCTGCTAATTTTCACTTTAGTAACTATCGAGTACTTGGAACATCCTCCCATCTAGTCATATAGCTCGGGCTCTTGTTTTCCTGCCGCATCTTCCATGGGCGTCTGAATCCCTCACTAGCAAGTTTGATAGATTCTTTTCCCATCTTGCGATTGATCTTATCCATAGTGGCCATAAGTTCGTCGAATTTGAGTGTGGATTGCATTTGACTGAATAAGTCAGTTTGTACGCCTTTAGCGGGCACGAGTTCGCTCAACATGACGCCTGCCTTTGCATAGTTATAATTGGGTTTATAGATTTCTCTGAGACCCCATAACACCACTTGTACTAATCGCCTTGAATCATCCGTAGGCGATGAAAGCGGGATAGTCAGCCCATTGCTATAAAACGGATCATTCGGCTTGAATGGTGATGTTCTGATATACCCGCCATCGCCACTGGCAGTCGGCATCTGGGAAGCGGTGGAGTTTTTTCCTGAGATAAAAGTGCTGAAATAGCTTGGCCACATCCTGCTGATCTAATTATTAGTTTATTTAACTTATCTTCCATGATTCACTGTATTAACTTTGTCGGATGATATCAATTTACTGATACCATAAATGCCAGCTTGGCGGATTTAGCAGTTATGTGTCAATTAAGCGACGCAAGTTTTGTATCGAAACTGATCAGATAAAAAAGACCTAAATTTTATAAATTACTAACTTCTGCTTTATGTAATTATCGGCGGTCTTTTTCAGACTTTTCGTCCCGGAACCGTTCCGTAGAGTCGGAAAAATGTCGTGAAGAGTTTGTGGTTTCTTCGCTTTACTAAGACTGCTATCGGCCTTGAATGCAAGGCCATATGTAATCACTCATATTTGATTATTTCAAAAAATATAATTAATTGAAATAATACAGAAAGTAAGTGAGAGCCTACAGTTGTGGAAAAGTAATAAAGACTCATACTAAGCTACTCTGGAAGCCTCATATCTACGTTAAAAATACACCCGCTTTTTAATAAAGTATCATACTAGAATCTGCGCCACTAACCCTTACCCCTAAAGTATAAGTAATAAAGTATCACTCTCAGATACTGTTATGAATATCGCATCACAAGCAAATGAACAATGCCTATACGTGATTGGGGCTTAGCTCTAAAACAATTGGCTGTGATGTTTGGCAGTGACAGGGTCGCACTTTAATGGCAGCTACACAGAATCAGGTCTGAGCTAAAAACCCAGGCTATCAAGCAGATCGTCCACCTCTGACTGGCTACTTGTCTCGCCTAGAGACACCCCATCAGCAACGCCTTGTTTCGGTGTAGGCGCAAGCTTCTCGCCTGCATTCTCTTTACTAACATCCCCTTCATTCCCATGTATAACGATGGGAGCATAATCGATCAAGACCTGAACCAATTGTCTTTCAATATCACTTGCTAATGCTGTAATTCTTTTGATGACTTGCCCGGTTAAGTCCTGAAAATCCTGCGCCATCATAATTTCCAGCAAGATATCCTTACTCTTGGAAGTATTAAGCTGCGTCATCGTCAAATAATCGATTGTTTGACTAGCCATCTGGTTATACTCACTCTTTAAGGATGCCTTATTTAGCAGATCATGCCACTGGCTTTCTAACAGTTTTGTCTTTTCTGCCAAATCATCTTGCAATGGCATTGCAATATCCGTCGCATTTAACACACGTATTGCAGCTTGCTCAGTCATACGCGCCACATAATCAAGTCGGTCACGCGCATCAGGCATATCATTCGCAACTTTATCAATTATTTTATCAAGCCCTAAAGTGCGCAAATTGTCATGCAACTCTCTTGTCAATCGACCAACGCGCGTAAGCAATTGTGTCGTATCTGACTCGTAAGTATCCACATTGCTTGCCATAACTGGTTGTGCTGATATATCACTCATGCTTAGCCTCCTCTTGCTGAATCCTCTCAAATACTTTATTTAACTTTTCATTTAAGGTTATTGCAGTAAAGGGTTTAACTACATACCCATTTGCTCCAGATTGTGCGGCAATTAAAATATTTTCCTTTTTTGCCTCAGCAGTCACCAATAATACTGGCAGCTTAGTAAAAGCAGCATCTGCGCGTACATGCTGCAACAATGCCAATCCGTCCATGTTTGGCATATTCCAGTCAGTCAAAATAAAATCAAAAGAACCATCTTGCAATTTACGTAATGCGGCCACTCCATCTTCAGCCTCATCTACATTGTTATAACCAATTTCTTTCAAAATATTACGAATAATCCTGCGCATGGTAGAAAAGTCGTCCACAACGAGAAACTTTGTATTAGGATTAATTACCATGAGCGATTCCATTTATTTAAGTATGCGCATGTTTATGCGTTACTCTGACTTTGCAATTGGTTACTTTGATGTGAGAACGACATCGCGCCGGTGAGGTAGTTTGTAGTCTGACCCATTTGAATCAGCGCAGCCACATCCAGAATCAACGCCACTGAACCATCCCCCATGATAGTGGCGCCTGAAACGCCGGGCACTTTTCGATAATTGGTTTCAAGGCTCTTGATCACCACTTGCTGCTGACCCACTAATCGGTCTACAAACAAGGCTGATTTTTTACCATCTGATTCAAGTAGCACTAACACACCTTGCGTTGGGTCTGTGATGTCCGTGTGATGGTTAAACAAGCTGTGCAAGGCAATAATCGGCAGGTATTCGCCTCGCACGTGTACCATACGGCCTTCACCAGTCACCGTTTTGATATCTTCCGCACGTGGCTGCAAAGTTTCTACAATCAGGTTGAGCGGAATCACGTAAATGCTCTTGCCTAGTGAAACTGACATGCCATCCAGAATCGCCAGTGTTAATGGCAATGAAATAGAGATGGTGGTACCAAAACCTAAAGCTGAGCGAATTTCGACCACGCCGCCCATAGCAGTGATGTTACGTTTTACAACATCCATCCCCACACCGCGACCTGACACATCAGTGACTACCTCAGCAGTAGAAAAACCGGGGGCAAAAATCAGATTAAACACTTCTGCATCGCTCATGTTCTCGCTCACAGCTAATCCGTTCTTTGCCGCTTTTTCTAGCAACTTGGTACGATTTAACCCCGCACCGTCATCCGTAACCTCAATCACAATGCTGCCACCTTTATGAGCAGCAGAAAGCGTTAATGTGCCAGCCTCGCTCTTGCCGGCTTTTTTACGGTTTGCAGGAATTTCAATCCCATGATCCACACTATTACGTACCAAGTGTGTAAGCGGGTCAACAATGCGCTCAATCAGGCCTTTGTCTAGTTCAGTGGCGGCACCCACCGTTACAAAGTCTACTTTTTTATTCAACTTGCCAGCCAAGTCACGTACCATGCGCGGAAACCGTGAGAACACAAAATCCATTGGCATCATACGAATCGACATCACAGATTCTTGCAGATCGCGCGTATTACGTGTGAGCTGCCCTACACTGTTAATCAAGCCTTCATGGTGTACCGGGTCAAGATTACTGATGCGCTGCTCAATCATGGCCTGCGTAATGACCAGTTCACCTACCAAGTTGATCAACTGGTCCACTTTCTCGACACCTACGCGTATCGATGAAGTCTCTGTACTGGCTGCCGCTTTGTCTGATTCACGTCGACCCGGACTTCTTCTTTCAACGCCGCCAGGTGCGCCCGCTGCAGCCTCGGCTACAACTTCGGTCTCTTTGGTTGCTGCAGCAATAGTAGCCTGCCCGCTATTGGCCTCTGTTAGAACAGTATCATCACCAATCAGGGTAGCCGCAACGGCATCAGGATGCGGTTTGAATGGTGCAAAAAAGCCATATCCTTCTTCTTCTTTTTCTTTTCCATTTTCAGCGAATAAGCCATAGCCGACTTCTTCCTGAATAATCACTTTTGAGTCATCATCAGCTTTAGTTTCTTCTTTTTCAACTTCACCTTCATCGTCAGTGAAAAAACCAAAACCCGGGTCCTCTTCAACTGCAGGTTTGTTTGCAGTTGGTTGAGTTTCAACCGCATGACTGGTAGCTTGTTCTACAATTTTGGCAGTTGCATTTGACGCAACCAGCGTAATCACCAAGTCATCAGGATCAAGAATAAAGGAGCAGATAGAAACAATATCGGCTTGTGATGAATCTGTAGTCAAGGTAAAGACACAACGACCATCCGCTTGCTTGGTAACCGCAACGATGCCCAGCAAACCTAACTCTTCCTGCAGGTTTTCAGCGTCTCTTTCTGTCATCTCAGGCATCACGATATTGAAGCAGAGCCGGTGGTCTGAAGGAGCTGGCATCACAGCTGCCGCAACGGGTGTTATCATAAAATCACGCTCTCAGAGAATAATCCGACGTTATCTTGGAATCCAGCTCAGATTCATGCTTAGTTTGTTTTCTAAACCGGTGATTATCTATTTCCGTTTCTATCAGGTCCTTTACTGCCAATAGCGCATTGACATGTTCAACAGTAATCACTATTTCATTTTTACAAATTTTGTCTAAAAAGTTTTCTGACACGTGAGAAATTTCAGTCATATCGATATCAGCGATATCAATTGAATAAAACATCACTGCGAGCTCTTTTAACAACCGGAGAGCAGAAGCAATTGAATTTAACTCTCCCATATCTGGATTTTCTATATCCACACCCAGAATCAATCGCTCAGTTTCAACTAACAATCCTTCCGTTTCCATGCAAAAATCCCCATAGGTCTCATCAAAAAAGACCTCGTCAAACTGATTAATTTCAATAGTCATCACCGCACCCCTTGATTCAGGGCTTCATTCAACAGCCCCCTGACTTCTACCACCTGACTCTGATCAACAGGTGTACCCAGACGATAAGAATCCAACTGGCTATTGAGCATGCCATGAAATTTCAGGAACATCTCTACATACTCTGAAGTAAGCATTAATTTCTTTTCAATGACTTTATCCAGTATATATTCGGCTAAAAACGCAATGTCCGTTATATCCTTAAAATGGCAAACAACACTGCCAACTTTAATCTTCCGGATGGCTCGAAGAATCTCGCTCAAGGCGGACTCACTTGGGTTTTCTATATTCACTCCCAGCAGCAGCTGTTCAACATAAGCCAGCTCGCCATAGGCTTCACAAAAATACTGTTTCTTAACGCCGTCTATATCAATCGTCATCATGGCACCCCATATTTAAAAATATGCTCCTGAAAATCATGCACAACTTATGTAGCAAGCACCGTCTTGACCACAGTGACTAAGCGTTCAGGATCAAATGGTTTAACCAGCCACCCATTAGCACCAGCAGCCCTCCCCTGCTCCTTCATTTCAACGCTTGACTCCGTTGTGAGCATTAGAATTGGCACACGCTGATAAGAACCCAACTCGCGCAAGTGTTTAATAAGTGTCAAACCATCCATAACAGGCATGTTGTGATCGGTTAGCACGAGATCAAAAGTTTTTTCTTTGGCTTTATTTAACCCATCCTGTCCATCCACGGCTTCCACCACGTCATATCCAGCCTTCTTCAGACTAAATACCACCATCATACGAAGAGAGCTGGAATCATCCACTGCCAAAATCATCTTTGTCATTTGCTAATCCTTATTTTTGATGTAATTAATATTGTGTGATTCTTGCACTTCTTTTGTTGAGTACTGATCTCAGGCAATCATTTTCATTGATGGTGTGCTACCGCGAAGTTGTGCTGAAGGCAGCATATCTCTAAGATGCCGTCCCTTCTGAGCAGAGTCACCCAGTTTAAACACACTAATCACATACGATAAAGCATGCGTCTGCTCTACCAATGACGTCGCCGCCGCCGCAGCCTGCTCCACAAGCGCAGCATTCTGCTGAGTTGCCTCATCCATATTGCTCACAGCAGAATTCACCTGAGCAATACCCTGGCTCTGCTCAACAGAAGCTGCAGCAATTTCACCAATAATATCGGCAACCCGTTTTACTGAAGCGACTACTTCGCCCATGGTATTACCTGCATTCTCAACCTGTTTTGCTCCTTCAGAAGTCTTGGCGACCGAATCAGTAATCAAGTCTTTAATTTCCTTGGCGGCGCTGGCTGAACGTTGCGCCAAACTACGCACCTCACCTGCAACAACGGCAAAACCACGGCCTTGTTCACCGGCTCGCGCAGCTTCTACCGCTGCATTCAGCGCAAGGATATTGGTTTGGAAGGCAATACCATCAATCACTGAAATAATGTCTTCAATTTTTTTGGCGCTCGCATTGATTGCACTCATCGTGGCGACAACCTCTGCGACGACATCACCGCCTTTAACCGCAATGCCGGATGCCGAAAGTGCCAGCTGATTGGCTTGCTTGGCATTTTCCGCATTTTGTTTTACTGTCGAGGCAAGCTCTTCCATGCTGGCAGCGGTTTGCTCCAGCACTGAGGCCTGATGCTCGGTACGGGCAGACAGGTCATTATTGCCCGAAGATATTTCGCTGGAAGCCGTATTAATGGTTTCCACTGCTTCTTTAAGCGTAGCAATTGGTGTGACAATGGTTTCCAGGGTTGCATTAAAACCCTCAACGATATTGCGAAAATCTCCCTGGTGTTGTGTAGCATCAGCGCGCTCAGAGATGCGCCCATCGCTTGCCGCTTCTGCCAGCATTTGCACATCGCTATTCAATGCTTTCAAGTTGCGCCGCACTTGTTCAATCGCTTCATTGACAAATGCTTTCTTGCCAGGAAACTGCTCAAGCGGCGCATCAAAGTCGCCTTCACCAAATGCCTTAACACACGCCAGAGCTTTCTCAGTCAATTCCATCTGGCCGGCAACAATCGTATTCACTGCTACAGCAAGCTCATTAAAGCCGCCTTTGAACATATGTGCATGCAAAGTCATGTCGAGATTACCCTGAACATGTTCATTGGTCACCCATTTAACAGAATCTATAATTCCTTTTAACTTACCTTTTAAGCGCTCAAGTTTATTATTTAACTCAGCCCTTTTACCTGAGTATTGTTTGATATCAATATCGAAATCACCATCGCCAAGTGACTCCATCAATTGAACGGTTTCTTCTTTTTCTGCAAAATGTGCTGCAACCATACTGTTGATACCATGCACAATTTCAGCATAAGTACCATGATATTTATCAACATCAATTACAGCATCTTCATCACCGGCATCATGCAGCGCTAACATATGTTTCATGTCTGCATTAATCGTCTGGGTGTTAAGGCGTAATTGCTCTAGGGCCTCATTGATAAATGCTTGCTGACCATGAGAATGCTCCAACTGCACATCAAAATTTCCTTTTGCAAAGCTGGCGATACAATTTGTTAACTTTTGCAGAAACAGATTCTGACCAGAAACTACGTCATGCGATTTTTCAATTATGGCTTTATAGCCGCCACGCAAACCATTTTCATTCGCCACCGCATTTTCATCTGCAATGGCGGTGACCTCAATCACTGCATTCAGCGACGACTGTATTTGATATAAGGAAGCCATCAAACTTGTTGTGTCACCACGCACCAAGCGAATCGAACAGTTAAAACTGCCACGTGCCAGACTGTCAGCGATTGCAACAACATCATCGTACTCTCCGCCTAACTGATGTGTTACGCGTGAATACAGCCAAAAACAGCCTGCCAAGGCAACCCCCCATGTGATTACAGCAATAACCAAACCCTGACCCAATGCCTTACTGCCGACCATGCCAGCCATAATAAAGCCAACACTCATACATAGAGTCAGCAACAACAGCTGTGTTTTAAGTTTTAATTTAAACGACCTTGAGTCACTGTCATTTGGTTTGTTGAGTTGCATCTGCATATCCTTTTATTACTGAACTTAGTCGCATACAAAGACCTCCTTGCTTACTTAATAGCGTTAGAACTCTTCCCAATCACTATCGCTAACAGCTTTTTGTAACTTCAATTGATTAGCCAAGCTTTTTGATGCACTTGCTCGATCACGTGCCTTTGGCTTTGGTCCTTTAAGTTGAGCAGGTGACGCAATTGTTCTTAAATCACGAACGGATGTTGAAGCATACGCAGAGCCTCTACTCAACTTGAATGCACTCACGGTATCCATTAAGCCTACTGCTTGGTCTACCAGTGATTCAGCTGCCGCAGCAGCCTGCTCCACCAGAGCCGCGTTCTGTTGGGTGACTTCGTCCATGCTGGTAATGGCGGTGTTGACCTGGTCAATGCCTGAGCTTTGCTCTACAGAGGCTGCGGCAATTTCACCCATAATGTCAGTCACACGCTGCACCGAGGTCACGATCTCTTGCATGGTCTGGCCTGCGTTCTCAACCTGTTTGGTGCCTTCTGCCGTTTTATTTACGGAGTCTGTAATCAACTCTTTAATCTCTTTAGCGGCACTGGCTGAACGCTGTGCCAGATTACGTACTTCACCTGCCACCACGGCGAAGCCGCGGCCCTGTTCACCTGCACGTGCAGCTTCAACCGCTGCGTTTAGCGCAAGAATATTGGTCTGAAAGGCAATGCCGTCGATGACGCTAATGATGTCTTCAATCTTCTTGGCACTGCTGTTGATGGCACTCATGGTGTTCACTACCTGGCCGACCACTTCACCACCCCTTATCGCCACGCCTGATGCCGCTGTAGCAAGCTGGTTGGCTTGTTTGGCGTTCTCGGCATTCTGTTTTACTGTTGAGGCAAGCTCCTCCATGCTGGAAGCGGTTTCTTCCAGTGCGGATGCCTGCTGCTCTGTACGGCTGGAAAGGTCTGTGTTGCCAGATGAGATTTCACCTGCGGCGGTATTGATGGTTTCACCAGCTTCTTTAACCTGGATGATGACTTCGGTCATTTTGTCCATGAGGGCGTTCACGCCGTCACACAGGCTGGCAATAGCGCCGGTTTTACCTTCCAGCGGTACGCGGCTGCTTAAATCACCTGTTTTCGCATTTTCAATAATGTGCTGGGTTTCTTCAACAGCAGCCGCCAGGGTTGCTGCATTGTTATATTGCTCGGTAATGTCTGTCGCATATTTCACCACTTTGAACGGCTTGCCATTCATGTCAAAAATCGGATTGTAGCTGGCTTGCAGCCAGATTTCCTTGCCACCCTTGCCGATACGTTTATATTGACCAATCTGGGCATCACCATTCGCGAGCGTATCCCAGAAAGCTTTATATTCGTGGCTGTTACGGTAAGCTGGTTCTACAAACATACCGTGATGATTACCGGTGATTTCTTTTTCGCTGTAACCAGTCAGGCTGGCAAAGTTTTCATTCACAGACAGAATCTTGCCGGTGAGATCAAATTCAACCACGCCCTGAATCTTGTTGATGGCAGAAATCTGCCCGGCATTATCTGCGGCTTGCAGTTTTTGCTCGGTAATATCAATGGTGTAATTCACGATCTTGTAAGGTTTGCCATTCAAGTCATAGATCGGGTTATATGAAGCCTGGATCCAGACCTCTTTACCATTTTTAGCGATCCGCTTGTACTGCCCCGCATCGCTACCGCCTGCTGCAAGGCTGCTCCACAATTTTGAATACGCCTCGCTCTTGGCAAAAGTTGGGTCAAGCACGATGCTGACATGTTTTCCAACCAGTTCATTAGCGGTGTAACCCAGCATCTTGAGGTAGGTTTCGTTGGCCCTCAATACAGTGCCGCTCAGATCCAGCTCGATCACGCCCTGAGATTTACCAATCGCGTCAATCTGACCTTCAAAGTCTGCGTTTCTGAGTTTTTGCTCGGTCACATCGGTTGCGTACAGCACCACTTTGTAGGGTTTACCTAGCACGCAAAGAATCGGGTTATATGAACCTTGCAACCATAACTCCTTGCCGTTTTTACCGATGCGTTTGAACTCACCTGTCACCGCTTCACCACGGTTGAGTTTTTCCCACATCTGCTTGTAATCATCGCTTGCACGATGGGCAGTCTCTACATATTCGCCATGATCCTGTCCTAGCACCTCATTACGGCTGAAGCCCAAAACCTTGAGGTAGATATCGTTCGCAGCAATCACTTTGCCAGCCATGTCAAACTCAATCACGCCGGTTGACTGGCTGATTGCAGCCAACTGACCTTCATATTGCGCGGATTGCTCTGCGACCTTTTCTGCAAGTTCTTTTGCTTCGTTCGTATTAACACTAAGCATGGTCTGTGTCGCTTTTAATGCACGCAACACACGGCCTAATTCATTATTGCCGCTAGTTTCAAATTGGGTATCCAGCTTGTACGATTTGATATCGTCAAACACCCTGAGCACTACAGATAACGGCTTGGATATCGAGCGCATGATTAAAAAACCAAACCATGCAAGCAGTCCGATTGCAGAGATCAGACCGGCAATGGTCAGTGCGCTTGTGGTTTTATATTGCGCCACAGAAGTCGCGTATTCTGCTTCGGCAACATCACTTTGATACTTGATTAATGCAGTAACACTGGGGCCAGCTGCATCGTATAACTCTTTAGCCTTTAGTGAATGTATTCTGGTTTGTTCATAATCGTTTGCACGTAATGAAACCACGGCTGGTTTTAATGCTTCTTTTACAAACGCAGCACGCGTTTCTGCAAATTTTTCCGCCAGTTTTCTTTCTTCCGGCGTAATTTCTGTGGCCAAATATTTTTTCCACAGCTCAGTGATCGTACCGATATTCTTTTCAATCGTCTCTGCTGCCTTGGTCGCAGCCTGAGGATCCATCACTAACACAGCGCTATCTTTTGTACTTTGAATTGAGGTTTCACTCAGAGCGATTCGAATATTGGTTCTATTTTCCAGCATCAAGCTGGATATGCGGCTCAGATCCTCAACCGGTACCATACGATCTATATAAATAGAATGTATACGCTGATTTGCCCTATCCAGCTCATAAATCCCGATTCCTGCCTGCACCATCATGACGATTGCAGCAAGTCCAATTAACGCTGTCATGCGTTGTGACACTTTAAAGTTCAGCAACTTGTATTTAACTCTACTCCACAGAGAGCTACTCACCACGCGGCCTTCACGAATCATCAGATGCTGAGCTTTACCTTCCTTGAATAAACGATAAGCCACTGCCGCTTCATCAATCTGCTGACGCGTGGGTTTTCTGCGCGCTGACAGATATCCAGTCACCTGACCGCTTTCCAAGATTGGCGTTGCATTGGCAATCACCCAATAATAATCACCATTCTTACAGCGGTTTTTCACCATGCCGGACCAAGGTCTGCCAACTTTCAGGTTGAGCCACATATCCTCAAATGCCTTAGCTGGCATATCCGGATGACGCACAATATTATGGCTGGAACCAACAAGTTCAGACTCACTGAAACCGCTCACCTTGATAAAATCATGGTTAGCATAGGTAATGACACCCTTGAGGTCTGTTTTAGTCAGCATGAACTGGCTATCATCAAAGACCATTTCATTGTTTGTTACCGGCATATTGATTTTCATTTGCTTTTTCTCTTGGTCTTTTGGTCAGCGTATGGCTAAACCGCTACACTTTTTTTACAAACTACCTTTTTAAAGAATCGTTTTATTAAGCTGCCACTGCGTCCATTAACGCCATTTCCTGGCTACTCATCAACTGTTCGATATCCACCAGAATCAGCATGCGCTCTTCAACAGTTGCGAGACCGACGATGTACTTCGTATCAATACTGCTTACTAACGAGGGCACATCACGAATTTGCTCTTCTTTCAAAGCCACTACATCAGAAACACCATCAACCACAATACCCACCACACGGCCATTCAGGTTCAGGATAATCACCACGGTAAATTCGTTGTATTCCACCTTGCCCAGGTGAAACTTGATACGCAGGTCCACAATCGGCACGATCTTGCCGCGCAAATTAACCACGCCCTTGATAAAATCCGGCGTATTGGCGATTTGGGTAACAGCGTCATAACCGCGAATCTCCTGAACTTTAAGAATCTCCAGTCCGTATTCCTCTGCACCTAATACAAAGGTTAAGTATTCGCCTTCTGCATCCCGCACTTTTGTAACTGATACATCTGTGGCAGCAAGTGCTAATTCATTCAAAACGTCACCCCCATGTAGCTGATTCGAGCATTTAATTACATGCGACATAGGCACCAATGCCTCTTCTATAACAAACGTTACATGATACTATAATAGTAAATATGATATTGCAATGATATTTTTTGATTTAAAAATATTCAATTTATATTTCCTATACGTACATTTTCGCTTAGGATTAACCGGTAAAGAGAATTTAAACCTTGTGCAAATATAAAAATTAATAGTAGAAAAATTGTGTTTTACCTTAATATACAAGGTAGCAGAACATATAAGGCAGTAGATTCATGCTAAACTACGCACTTGCGCTGGGCGCAATGCGTTCAATCTTCCCACACGAAACGACGGCGACGCGAGTTCGCTCGATTATTCCAAATATTTGCAATTAAGTATTACTTTTTTAACATAACCAGATTAAATCTAGCCAACAAAAAATGGAATTAAATAAGCCAGCACTGAAAGCACTTGACCTGATGACAACCAGTGATGTCGCCAAAGAACTTGGCGTCACCGTTAGATCTGTACAGCTTTGGGTTGAACAAGGCGCACTGGAAGGCTGGAAAACGCCAGGCGGGCATCGCAGAATTACACGAGCGTCATTTGAACGTTTCAGATCTGGAACAAGACCTGGGCAACCGTCAAGACCAGAAATCTTATTAAAGGTCGTCATTGTTGAAGATAACAAAGAGATGCAAGCACTATATGAGCTTACAATAAGCAATTGGAACATGCCGATTGAGCTCAAATTTATCGCTAACGGTCTTGACGGCATGCTTTATATTTCACAACATATACCAGATTTACTGATTACTGACTTAATCATGCCAGAAATGGATGGATACGCAATGCTACAATCACTACGTAAAACAGATGCGTTTTCACGTATGGCCATTATTGTGGTAACAGGAGTTCCTGTTCAGGAATTTGCTACCAAAGGCGGTCTACCTAAAGGTATTAGATTATATGGAAAGACCCCCGTTCCCTTCTGGGAAATGCGTGAACTGATGCAAGGTCTGATAGATAGAAAACTGATGGAGCAACCATCTGCAAATTGAGCGTTTATGACTAAATTAACCAACTCAAAGCAACTGCAAATTATTGATTCGGTCCGATTGAAGTATCAACTTCCGTTCGGCCTGAGCCTGTCGAAGGCATTACATCCATTCACATTTCGACAGACTCAATGCGAACGGACTTCAAATATCATCGGGCCGAATCAATAAACTATATGTGATGAGCAACCAAATCACTTAATGCCTGAGGGCTAAATGGCTTTACTAAATAGACATCGGCACCCGCATCAGCACCTCGATGCATATCCTGCTCCTGACCACAGGCTGTAAGAATGATAATAAAGGTATGCTTAATATCTGGATTTTGCTTAACTTCGCGACACACATCTAAACCATTTCTCTCGCCCGGCATCATGATATCCAACAATACAATATCAGGGCGCCATTCGGTAATAGCACTCAATGCATCAGCTCCATTACTCGCTTCGCGCATTTCATAATCACCAAATGAGAAAGTAAGGCGTAATAAATTTCTCACTTCCGAATTATCGTCTACCAATAATATTTTTCGTGTCATAACAACGACTCCTAAGAGTTATCCAAGGGCAAAGTCAGTGTAACTGTAGTACCCGCACCTAGCTTACTGTCAACTTTCACACTACCGCCATGCGCCTCAACAATCTCTTTGATGATCGACATACCTAAACCTGTACCTGATATGGTGCCTGATGTATCCGCACGGTAAAAATTCTCAAACATACGTGACATTTGAGCCGGTGTCATCCCTATCCCGTGATCTCGGAAAATAATAGCAACCCCAGATCCTTTATCCAACCCAATCAATTCAACCTTGACATAAACATCACTGCCTTTAGGAGAGAACTTGAAGGCATTGCTCAAACAGTTTTTTAGCACTTGAGACAATTTTTCACTGTCTAATAACATATCAGGCAAAATCGGCATAGGCTCAAGCTTAAATTTCCGCATATCGCCAGCCATCATGAACGTATCAGCCAACTCCTCCAAAATGGGTGCCAACTGCTGCCGCTCAAAGTTAAAGCTCTTTTCCCCTCCCGCCTCTATCCTTGCCAAATCAAGCAGTTCATTAAGTAAAACGACAATACTCTGAGCCTGGACATAAATAGAGTCAACCATTCGCAATTCAGTATTTACATCAAATGTCTTCTGCTTAAGTAATTCTGTATAACCAAGAATTATCGACATTGGGGTACGAAGTTCATGTGCTGCTGTGGATAGAAATTGTGATCGCATACGGTCTACAAGAGTCTCCGCAGTAATATCGCTGAAGTACAACACTCTGCTTAATCGACGCTGCTTCAGTTCAATCATTGACCTCAGTAGCACACTGTGCGTAGGTGATAGAAACTCCACCAGCTCTCCACGATCTGCAGCGCGACGTCTGGGTAATGCTTTCCCCGTAAATGGAAAGCTTATATCAGCGAGATTTTCCAAATGTGCAGTGGATGGATAATAAGAGTTTTTGCCGCACAACTCCTGCATCAATTGATCGAAATCCTCTTCCTTTATACTAATAAGCTGATCAACGCTTAAACCCGTGATTCTGCAAAAAGCATGATTTACATGCAAAATGGTACGTGCTTCATCAAACACCACGATACCATCTGGACTTTGAGAAAAGATAGTATACAAGTCCTCTTCATTCTGCTTGAGAGCACATTCCAGCTGCTTATGACGAGTGATATCTGTATGCGTACCTACCATACACTCATGCTTACCTTCACCTGCCTTGTCAAAAGTCATACCACGATCAAGAATCCATTTCCAGCTTCCATCTTTACAGCGCATCCGGTGCTCATTGACATATTTTGGACTCTCGCCGTTTAAGTAAGCTTGTATATCGGCCATCACAGCCTCTTTGTCTTCAGGATGGACACGACTTTCCCATTCATTTAGACTATTCTTGATTTCATCATCTGCGAAGCCCAGCATGGATTTCCAGTTATGTGAGAACACAACTTCATTAGTCAGCAGATTCCAATCCCAAACACCGTCTCCGGCACCCTCTAACGCGTATTTCCAACGCCTTTCACTCTCAGCCAACTTCCGTTCTGATTGACGGCTTTTTTCAATGACGCTTGCCAGTACAATGCCTAATAATGACAGGGTGATTAAGTAGAACCACGAGTTAATCAGACTCTCCGAGAAGTTCTTACTCCCAAAGATGTCTAGACCGTGGTTTGTGCACATCACCAGTTGAATGGCAAACATGGTGATAACCAGCAAGGTTCCATGCAGACCAAAGCGCAATGCACCCCAGCATACAAATACAAACATCCAGTAACTACCGGTAATGCTGCTAAAAAAGCTATTCATCCAGCCCATGAACATGATTTGGCCAGATACGAAGGCTAACACCAGGTAAGAAATCATTTCAACTCTGCACTTGTTGCTGCCCGACAGGTATTCAATAATTTTTCGCCACGTTAGTATAAGCGGCGTAACCAGCAACATACCAAGTACATTACCCATCCACCAGTGCAATGTATCAATCAGTAAATTGCTGGGTTCATAAACTTTGAATATATTGAGCGTAACGCAGCCGATAATTGCCGCAAAAAAGCTGCTGATTACTGCTGCTGCAGTTAGTATGATTAGGTCTGATGGTTCTTCAAGATTTTTGTTAAAGCGCCTACCTCGATACTGCATTCTTGTGAGCAGCCATAACGCTACTATCGCCTCCAGCGTATTGCTTAACAGTGCTACCGATACAGAAGATAACAGGGATCTATCTAACACAAGTATATAGCCAGACAGTATGCCTATGAAGATTGTCGGCCAGTAGCGCTTTCCATACAAAAGCAGCACACCTAAGCCAACTCCGCTGGGTAACCAGATCACTGAGACACCATCTTGTGTATAGAGGTTGCTAAAGATGACTTTAATGAGCAGGATGTAGAGAAGAATCAGCCCCAGCATCCGTAATATATCGGCTCTTCTATAGCACGTAAGACCCCAGGCTTTCATCATACTGCCGTATCCAGTTTTTTAGCTTTTGGCAGCCAGATGATGACCACAGTTCCTTTGCCTAGCTGACTTGTAATCTCGATACTCCCACCTAGCAGACGTACAATTTCTTGCGCTAGTGACATGCCAAGCCCAGTGCCTGGGACGTTGCCTGACCCATCAGCACGCCAGAAGCGACCAAATACATGTTTGAGTTGCTCTTCTGTCATGCCAATGCCATGGTCTTCAACCCTGAAACCAACTTTTTGTAATCCGACATCATTCGTTTCAACGATCTTAAGGGTAATGTCTGTATCTTTGGAGAACTTATAAGCATTATCTAGTATGTTTAATAAAACAGATCTGAATTTATCAGCGTCTACATTGACGTATAAGTCTGCCAATGTGTCGCAGAAGAGCGGGTTGCGTCCGGCAGGAATCTCGAATTTATTAAGTGTTTCTATCGCCAACAAGTCGGCAGGGTATTGCTTGATATTGAAGTTAGCGACACCTTTGCCCTCTATCGTGGCAATGTCCAGCAATTCGGTGACAATCTGCACCAGCCATCTTGATTGCTTAACAATGCTATTAAGTGTAGCAGTGTGCATTTCCTGTGGCACCATCTTGTTTAACAACAACTCCGAGTAGCCCATTACGCTAGTAAGTGGTGTACGTAGCTCATGTGCGGCAGTAGATAAAAACTGGTTCTTCATCCTATCCAGTTCGTATTCACGAGTCATATCATGCAGATAGATGATCCTTCCTGCCAGCGAGGAATCTTCTCTCGTTACTGTGCGGACTGCACATTGCATGACACGGTGTGTCGGTTGTACGAGCTGCAGCCTGAAACTCTGCTGCAGTTCAATTGCAATGGATGGTAATTGTGCCAAGCTCGCCAACTTAGTCCACAGTGCATTCTCCTGCAAGCCTAGCCATTCTTCAGCCTCTATGCCGGTTATGCGGCAGAACGCCGGGTTGACCAGAACTACTGTCTGTGTGTCATCCAGCGACACAAAACCATCCGGGCTCAGGTCGAAGATTGATTTTAACTGGCGTGTTAATTGAACCAATGCCTGTTCAGCAAGCTTACGTGCCCTACTTGCGTCATCAAGTTGCGAGCCCATCTGCACAATGCCATCCGCAGTACGGCTCAATTCATTGACGGAAAGCTCTGGTGATTGTTGCAGATACTGACCTGATGCAATGCTTTTTACCATACTATCGATGCGTTCTAGTGGCTGTGAGATGAACTCGCTCATCTGTTTTGCGCGATGGTACAGTATGGTGAAGAATACCAAGTAAAATATGATCATGCCGCCCAGCATGAGCCAGGCAAGGCTGTTTAGCCGGCTTGCAAGAGATTGCGATGTTGCGTAAACCTTGTTCTCTGGCACCGTAATCAGCAATTTCCAACCAGTTTCTGGAATTGTAGCCCATGATACGATACGTTTTCCATTCAGATCTACGTGCATCATGCCATTATCTTTTTCACGCAGTGCTTTTGATAAAGCAGCATTTTTTCTACGTTCAAACAAATTGAAATCTGCAGGTTTGAACGTGTCTTTTTGAATCGCCTCTGAATAAGAGTGACCGGTAAATTCCTGCAGCCCCCAATCTGACTCACCAGCCTTGGGCAGTGCAATAATGGTTCCTGTGCGGCTGATAAGCAAACCATAGCCATCCCATGGTATTTTAATGTCCAATACATCACGAATGATGGTGCTAACAGTCACATCCACACCTACAACACCTTCTAGAAACTTGTCAGAATAGACCGGTGCAATACATGATGTCATCCAGCCTTGACCAGCCGGGTCAACATACACATCAGTCCAAACCACCTTATGCGCCGGATTATGTTTATTGTCAGCTTCATAATAAAAATTAAACGAAGGAATATCCATTTTGGGCGCATATTGCGTCAGCACATCAAAGTACGGATAAATACGGTTAAGTGAGTCATAAGTGTTGTAATACACTTGAACGATGAGAGGAAATGAATCTTTGATACCCATGTAAGGGCGGTCTAAGCCAGCGCTCCGATAAGCTTTCTCCCGCTCCTTTTCGCCAATTGGCATGACCCCACTGTAAAAAACAGCCGAACCACCTTTGTTCCGAGTGGTGTAAAAGACACCATCTTTGGAATAGGCAAAACGACTAGGATCGTCACGCTCGAAGATGCCCTGACCATGCATTATCTGTTTAGTTTGTTGGCGTAAAAACTCAGTCGCTCGAGCAACACCCTCTAGTTGACGGTTAATGCCCACAGCCTCTCGTTTAGCTACTTGAGAAACATCTTGCTCAGCCAGCATACGAACTGCCTGTATATTCTCGCGGTTTGAGATGGCATTACTGATGAAATATAGAGAGATTAATGCAACCTCAACAATCAGCAAAGGGATAAGCGATGTACGGAAGTATGAACGCCAAACCCAACTCACCAATGGTACACGCTCAACGATATACGCATTCGAAGTCATTGTAATTTACCCCTGCTCAATAATCCGCATAATTATTTAACCCCCCCATGTTTAACCGCCCATTACATTAACTTTCGTGCACATAATAATTTTAATATCATATTTATCAAATATTTGATAAATATGATATTATTTTAACACTTTTATTTACTAATAATCAAACCAAATCTGATTTAGATATCCTTCATACACAACACTCTTTTCCTTGCATCAAGAACCACCAATCACACAATGCACGTAACTTGGCTGGCACAGTAATCGCAAGAATTAAGATTAGGGGGCTGAAGTAGATTAGTCACAATCTTTTGGATGTCAAGCACGCATGGTGCTGAAGTATGCAAAATAGCCAACACAACCTCATCGCTAACTTGATTACACGGAGCATCAAAATGAAACCAACCCAAACAAAATCACGATTAGTATTTGCAGCTTTGACTTTAGCATTTTCATTTACAGCAAGCGCTGATGAAGCCACGCCCCCATACACGCTAACCGGCACTGCCAGTCTGGTTTCAGAGTACATAAGTCGCGGCATGCATATGAACTGGGGTAATCCAGCTTTGCAGGGTAGTATCGATTTTTTTCATAGCAGCGGCTGGTATGCCACCCTATGGGCTTCTCAGGTTGATGATAAATACTATGCCAACGGCAGTACCGAGGTTGATGTGCTGGCAGGTTTCCGTGGCGCTTTTGATAAACATTGGGGTTACGATATTGGCTTAGGCGCCTATTTTTATCCTGGCGCGAATTGGGGCAGATTAAAGCCTTCACCTTGGCCAGATGGTCGTTATGATACGGTTGAAGCGACATTCGCAATCAGTTATGACTGGTTAAGCCTGAAATACTCACACACGTTGACAGACTACTATGGTTACGATGACAGGACTGTACCGCTAATGGTGTACAACAGTGGCGTATTAGGCGGCGTTAAGTCAGGACATGATACAAAAGGCTCGGGCTATCTTGAGGCCAATGCCAATTATGATCTTGGCAATGGTTACCTACTTGGCTTGCATGCCGCATACCAGCACGTAACGCATAGAAATCGTCTGGACTATAGTGATTATCGAGCAGGTATCACCAAAAGTCTGCCTAAAGGCTGGTCAGCTGCGCTGAACTATACCACCACACACAATGCGGACATTTACGATAACTTTCTTTCTGCCACAAATAACGGACAAATAACGGACAAACAATGGACATAGGTGGATCAACTTGGGTATTTGGCGTGACTAAAGCTTTTTAACAAACAAGCCTACAACCGAATGCAAAAGCAAAACTTGAGACCGTTCAAACAACCAGGAATAGATTATGACTCTTTCAATTACACCGTCACATCCGCAGATAAATAAAACGCTATTAATAGTTGATGATGTATCAGAAAACATCACTATTTTAGGTGCGATACTATCGCCACATTACAAAATCAGAGTTGCCAATTCAGGAGCAAGAGCTCTCGCTGTAGCAAAAACAAACCCCAGACCAGATATTATTCTACTTGACGTAATGATGCCAGAAATGGATGGCTATCAAGTGATAAGCCAGCTTAAATCCGATCCTGAGTTCAACAATATTCCCGTAATCTTTGTAACCGCGCTAGAAGCTGAGCCAGAAGAAATCCGCGGCCTCCAGCTTGGAGCTGTAGATTACATAACAAAACCGGTTAGACCAGCAATAGTGCTAGCACGTGTGAGAACTCAGCTCGAGTTGCAAGAAAGCCGAATACGGCTACAGAGTCAAAATGACTGGCTAGAGAAGGAAGTCAATCTCCGCACACGTCAAAATGCAAAAATTCAAGATGTGAGTTTACGCGCATTAGCGAGCCTTGCTGAAGCACGCGACAACGAGACTGGCAATCATATTCTACGCACGCAAGCTTATATGTCAGTGCTTGCACGAGAGCTAAGCAAACTTCCTAAATACAGTGACATATTAACTCAAGATGTAATTGATAACTATACAAAAGCCGCCCCACTCCATGATATCGGGAAAGTTGGCATCCCTGATCACATCCTTCACAAAGCTGGTAAGCATACTGCTGAGGAATGGTACATTATGCAGACGCACGCCAAAATTGGCGCTGACGCCATCTGGCGCGCGATACGAAATGAAGAGGACCTACTAGGGCTAGAGTTTCTAAACACTGCCATGGAAATTGCTCATCACCACCATGAAAAATGGGACGGCAGCGGTTACCCCAATGGGTTAGCTGAAAACAAGATACCCCTGCCTGCCCGCTTAATGGCTTTAGCAGATGTATTTGATGCGCTCATTTCAAAACGCGTCTACAAACCGGCATTCACAATAGAAACGGCCACATCAATAATTCTTGAGGGAAGAAATAAACATTTTGACCCCGACATAGTGGATGCCTACTTAGCCAGGTTACAAGATTTCACCTACATTGCAGCTCAATATTCAGACAACTAAATCAGGCATCTGCGATTAAACTTTTTCACCCAACTAAAGACACTTTGACCCGAGCCACCTCTTAACACACATACAAATCACCAATGCAATTACATAACATTCTAATCAAAATCAATGAATCTGTAGTTCGTACAGAAACCGAATCGGATTTACTCAATGATTTATGCCACATTATGGTTGAATGCGAACTAATATCAATGGCATGGATAGGTATTCATGACCCCGTTGCTCAAATCATCTTTCCAAGATTCATGTTTGGCTCAAATCTCTGTTATTTGGATGAGATGCTTACTCAATCGAGCAAGAATAAAATAAATACTCCCAATCTTACTACTGACGCGCAAGGTAGGCATATACCAATCATTATTAATGATATTGCTAACGACGATACAAACCAGCCTGCCTGGTGCAATCAAATGATTTCCTGCGGTTGGAAGTCCTGTGCATATTTCCCAATTTTCCGGAACAATGTGATTTATGCAACCCTTGCTTTACATTGTGAGAACATAAACACATTTAGTGAAGATCTTACCAGAGTGATTGCCAGCATCACTCAAAATATAAGCTTCAAACTTGACACTATAACTAATAAAAATACCTTAGCTAAATCTCGGGAACACAATCAACTGTGGGCCGAAAATACCACCAATGTTATTTGCATGTTCGATTTAGAAAATAAACAATTTAGTTACATTAGTCCTTCAGCTGAAGAATTGTGTGGATACTCCATTGAAGAATTAACCAGCCTGAATGTGCGTCATTTATTTACAAGGCAATCCTTTACATCTATCGCAAAAAGCCTCTCTCACCGACTTGCAAGCTTAAAAAATGGTGATGACTGTTCAAAAACTCAGTCACACCTTGCTGTACTAAAATCTAAAGACGGCAATCATTTAACTATTGAAATTGAAACCACACTGGTTACAGATGAGGTTGGCAATCTGCTTAAAATTAAATGTCTAGTCTGCGAAAGGAATAAATGTGAGCTTAAAACCCTCCAGCTCGCAGCAGATCATTGTGACACAAGTATTGTCATCACCAATTCGAACGCTGAAATTGTTTATGTCAATCAACAATATATTGAAATGACGGGTTATACCAGAGATGAGTTATTAGGCAAAAATCCAAACATTAACAGTGCTCAACATTATGATAAAAATATTTTCAAAGAAATGTGGACTGCTCTGCGTAAAGGTAAGATGTGGGAAGGCGTTTTTAACAATCAGACTAAAAAAGGTCGCGAATACGCTACCAGTCTGCGCATTGTACCGGTCAAACAACTAGATGGCTCAGTTTCTCATTATGTAGGCTCCCAGAAGAATATTACCAAAACAATCCTTGAAAATGCTGAGCTGATTGCTCACCGACACAATATTGAAGAGCTGGTCAGAATACGTGGAATTGATCTTCATCATGCCCGTCAAGCCGCTGAATCTGCAAACCGCTCCAAAACAACTTTTCTTGCTAACATGAGCCATGAAATACGGACCCCATTGAATGCAATTATTGGTATGACTTACCTTCTAAAAGAAAAGCTAACTTCGCCAGAGCATGTTAACAAACTCAATAAAATTAATAATGCAGCAGAGCATTTACTAACCATCATCAATGACATTCTTGACCTATCTAAAATTGAAGCTGGAAAACTGACTATATCAAATACTAATTTTCAGCTTCAGGATGTACTTGATAAGGTGAATGATTTAGTCTTTGATAAAGCTCGCGAGAAAGGCCTCTTGGTAACAATAAATGTTTTCGAAAACGTCCCCCAGCACCTCAATGGTGATCCATTGAGGTTGGGACAAATACTAATTAACTATGCTAGCAATGCCTATAAATACACAAAAGAAGGTGCAATATCTCTAACCATCAAAGTCCTTGATGAAACAGACGATGATCTAATATTGCAGTTTAGTTTAATCGATACAGGAATTGGACTTTCAATAGAACAACAAACTGCCTTATTCCAGCCTTTTCATCAAGCAGAATCTGGAACCAGTCGCAAATATGGCGGCACAGGTTTGGGACTTGCCATTACGAAACAACTTGCAGAACTAATGGGCGGGCATATAGGACTAGAAAGCCAGCTTGGAAAAGGTAGTACTTTCTGGTTCACTGCTAGATTTAAACGAGTTACCTCCCTCCAACCCCATCATCATGATTTAGAGAGTTCAAAATTAACTATTAAGCCTAATACTCACATACTTTTAGTAGAGGATGATCCCATCGACCACGACATTACTATTGAAGTACTTAGAACGTTTGGCATGAAAGTTGACATGGCCTCCAATGGGAAGGAAGCTCTGACTAAAATTAATGATTGTGCTTACGATTTAATATTAATGGATACTCATATGTTAACAATGGATGACATTGAGTCAACACGTCTAATTCGAGAAGTAGATAAAAAATCCATTCCAATAATTGGTATGTCTACAGATGCATTCGTCGATGATCTTCATTTTTTTGAAAATACCGGCATGAATGCACACTTAATTAAACCAATCACGCCAGACAAATTATATTCAACCCTTGCACATTGGCTCCCTGATACTGATGCCAAAACACCAAACTTAGTTTCCATAAATTCCTTAATTAACGCCTCGTCAACTGATATCACTCACCATATCAATTTTGAAATTGGATTACATCATTTTGATGAAAGGCTATCTAGCCATTTAGACTCATTGTCTAAATTTTCTATGGCGCACCGAGATGACGCTGGTAAACTGCGTTTGGCACTTAACAATCAAGATTCTGTACTTGCACGGCGTATAACCCATACACTTAAAGGCATTTCATCAGCCATGGGTATGCAACGCATAAATCATTTGACATACGAAATCGAAAATAAAATATTTAATGGAACAATCATTGATGCAGAACTCGACAAATTCATTCTCGAACTGGAAGAATCACTAAATTCCATTTGCCTGGAAATACCCAGCATTACTCACGAAGATTCAAAAAATCTGAGCAATCAATTGGATTCTAATCACATTAAAATTTTGTTAGATAATTTGCTAGACCAACTGTCTAATGATGATATCGGCGCCACAGACACATGGGATGCATTGAGTTCAATTCTTCCCGTTGTAATTGGTGATGACAAGTTCAGACGACTTAACCAACAGATTCAGAGCTTCGATTTTGATATCGCATATAACACGCTACGTCAATCAATTATCAATGAACAGGTGCCCATATTCCGTGATTGAAATAGGCTTAAGTTACTTTTTCAATCAGTATGGATAGTCACGTTTCATATTTGCGCTCCAGTATGTTCGAACTAATCGTGCAACAAGCCGCATCGCCAAGTACGTCAGTGGTACTCTGTTTATAACTTGGTTTGCCATACGGCATACACTTAATACAGTTACTCACCTCTTGCGTACCCCAGAAAGCACAGTAATGAACTCCACTGTGTCAAAGGGCATGGTCATATAGTAATCTGCACCAACTTCTAAATCCTTTGTTTTATCAGATGCCTTAGCCGCCTCGGTTAAGATCATGACAAAACTATTTGCCAAGGCTGGTGAGGCCTTAATTTTCTGGCACAATCCAAAGCTGTCTACATTGGTCATCATTGCATTTAATATGATAACTTTAGGTTTATCTCGTTCAGCCAACATCAGCGCCTGCTTACCATTAACATCATGAACTATTCTGTAGCCTCCGTAGCCAAGTGAAAATGATAGAATGTCTTGCAGATTATTATTGTCATTAACAATTAATATTTTTTCCATTGCAAATTCCATATATTTAGATACATTTATTATTTGCGAATAATAGACGAGTGCTATCTCTCGCTAATGTCATTGTGAATTAAGTGTCTGCTTCGAGCTACTATTCGGCCAAATAGTGGGTCAATTGAATCATCAAATACCAACCCCAATCTGCGTAATGCTTCGTTTGATATATTACCGACTCGATTAACGTCGCGACATGCCAGATCTAATGCATTAGCCAACACATCAGCATGATCTGTACCAAAACGTTCATACTCAGCATGTTCAATATTTACATTACATTGTATGGAATATTGACACACCTCTCTAAATTCATTGCTTCTAAACTGGGTCATCCATAACTGGCCAATGTCATGCAACAGCCCGGCAACCTGAGCCTTCCCTGATGATATACCTGTATAATCAGCCAACTCCGTTGCTACCACACCCACGCTTACACTATGCCACCAAAATGGATCTGATGTTAAATTCGGCAATAGTTTATTTACAAATTGCCCCACACTGCACTGTATGGCTAATTGCCGCACCTTCTCTTCCCCTACCATAGCTATTGCGTTGTGCACATTGTTGCACTTGTTATTATTCGCAGCCATATTTGCGAGTGAAATTATACGCGCCACCATCACTTGATCTTGTTTAATGTATCCAACTAACATATCTGTGTTGTGATTTTCATCATCAAGCGATGTTAGAATTTTATGGACGAATGGTGGAAATGAAGTTAGATATTTACAACGCTCAATCACTTCATCTTTTGTAATTGAATAGTTATTCATACATCCCCCTATAAATGAGAACTCGATCATAAAGAGCCACAGCCGCTGGATTTGTAAAATCTGTGTGGGAAAAAATTTCATTTAATCGCTGGACATGCCGAGCCATATCAGCCGACACCTCTTCCGGAGTTCTATTATCAGGTTCTGATACGGCTAGGAACTCAATGCCTAACACACGGAGTCTATGCAAACTATCCGCATCAAGTATGCATGCGGGTAAAACCCCGCGTACGATGCCCTGCTTAATCGCATAAAGTGACGCACTGAGCTTCATACCCTCTACAGCCTCATGAAGAGCTATATACTTGTGCTTTTCTGCCATTACCAATCCTTATAACTGAGTACAATGGCACCGACATTGCATAATGTACTCTACAACATTCAAGAAAAAACTCTAGCGCCGATCACATCTAATGAAATTAATACTATCACAATAGTATCATTTTTATCAAAAAATACTTAGCGGTTTCCAGATAGTGTCGTCACGAGATAATAAAAACTGATAAAATAATGACTTCACAACAACACAATCCAAATTGATGGCTAAATCAGCATTGAGAAGGCACGACATCAACGAAAAACCGGGGGCGTTTTAACTGCGTGTCAAGGTTTGAGCATTTGGTAAAATAAGCCTTTTAATTCTGCAATTTCAATTAAACGATCCCAAGTTGCATTGGCCAGCACCAGCCACCGATCATGCTTGTGCATAACAATCACAGCACCTCAACTTTTCTTGCGCCGCGGCTTACGCCCACTGGAGCGAGGCGCTTTGCCATGATCGGCAGTGATGTGGCTGTTGTTATCAGATGGAGACGTTTCCTCATCTGTTGACGGCGACATGGGCTCTGCTGTTGGCAATCCAAGTGAGCGTACTCCTTCTTCCGTCTCGACTGGTTGTATTTGAGTGCTTTCAGAATCCGGCATCGTTTCCAGCATATGCGTAAATACTTCCAAACTCAAAGGACGGCGCAAGTGGTAAATTTGAAGCCCCCTGTTTTTATCAGGCAATACGCAATCAAACAAGCCAGATGCTGCATCCGGTACCCGTGGCAAGCGCACTAAACTGCTGTCGTCCACAAGCCTCAGCCGTTCTACTTTGTCCATCTCCAGCATCACCGGCGGTTCACCTGCTTCCACACTATAAACCACGCCTGCATGCGCTAAAGGTAAGGTATCATCTTTCATGCCAAGCAGCGTGCGTATATTAATCGTCGTCAATACTTGCCCACGCCAGTCACGATGACCGGCAGTATCCGCATGATCATGGGACAAATCCAGTATCTCGTGTATCCCCTCTGCATCCAGCAGCAGCGGATACGGGCCCGCACTCACATGCAAATATTGCCTCATACCAACTCCAGGGCAGGGGTTGCTGCTTGATGCGCAGTATTGCCAGCAGTAAATCCGTCAGGGCGTACATTCTCGGCAAGATGCAGTAGCGCCTCCCCGTCAAGAATCAGCACCACCTTGCCGTCACCCAGGATAGAGGCGCCTCCGACACCAGGCAATGCCGCCAGGCGTGGGTGGATATCCTTCACGAACAATTCGCGGCGTCCAATCATGTGGTCCACTTCGATTCCCACCATCTGCTGACCATTGGAAACCACCACCGCGGTACGGTAACGGGTTGTATGCTGAAGTTCCACTGACTCTTGCTTTCTATCAAACCCCAGCAAATCGCCCATATATACCAATGGCAAGAACGCGCCGCGTAACAACACTGCCTGCCGCCCTTTGACAGACTGTATCTCAGTGCTGTCAATCTCCACCACTTCATCAACGTAACGTCCGGGCAATGCCAACGTCTGACCTGCTACATTAATCAGCATCACTTCCTGCACTGCGGCTGACAGTGGCATCTCAAGCGTAAAGGTGGAGCCTTTGCCAAACTCTGACTGGATGTGAATGGACCCACCCAGACGCATCACATTGGTGCGCACCACATCCATGCCAACGCCTCGCCCGGAAGTTTCCGTCACCGTTTCCGCCGTCGAAAACCCCGGCATAAACAGAAAGTTATAAATCGCCTCATGACTCAGGTGCAGACTATCCTCTTCCTTCACCAATCCACGCTCTACAGCTTTCCTGCGTACTTTTTCTGTATCAATACCGCGTCCGTCATCTGTCACCTGAACAATAACACGCCCGCCCTGTTGTTGTGCGTGGATCAGGATATGCGCCTCTTCCGGTTTGCCTGCCGCCTTGCGCTGAGCAGGCGATTCAACGCCATGGTCCGCACTGTTACGCACCATGTGCATCAACGGGTCAGACAGCGCCTCGACCATCGCCTTATCAATTTTTACTTCCTGGCCAGACAAGTTCAAACGAATCAGCTTTTCTTGTGATTGTGCCAGATCGCGTACTATGCGTGGGAATCGCTTGAACACGGTCTCCATCGGCACCACCCTGAGCGCCATCGCCTCTTCCTGCAATCGCAGCAGGGCACTCTGAATTAATACATCGACTTCTGCCAGTTTTCGTTCGTGGGCTTCCAATATTCCGCTAATTTCTAATAGCTGATTATTTAATTCACGCTGACCGTTGATCCCTTTCTTACCGGCCATGTTTTTTAACCTCGCCAACGCATCCAGCGCCGACTTATCGTTAATCACATAATTAAGCTGTGCGCGTATCAACACCATTTCACCAATCTGGTTCATGAAGCTGTCTAACGTTTCTCCGGCCACGCGAATCACGTTGGAGGTATTGACCGCGCCACTTGACGCTACATTGGGCGCAGCATTAAAGGTTCTGGCAGGTGGCGACTCCGGAAGATCGGCAACCGCTGATGACGCCTTCAACTCTACCAGCTGCTCTTGCGGATCAATCGCACGCAAGGCGGCCTGAACCTCTTGATGACTCGATTTCGACACCAGCAGCAGTTCGTACCAACTTTGCCCGTCAATAAATACGGAGCGATTGGTAATGACCTTGCCGCATTGTTTAACCCAGGTCAGAAACTTCTCAGCCACTGATTCGGATGACTCAAGATGCGCCATGATCTCATACAGGTGCAAACCATCATTGACAGCGCTCATCAGATCACGTACGTTTTCAGGAGATAATATTTCCACCAGATCCGGGTTGATTTTAAGTTCCTTGATGAAATCCCGAAAGACATCCAGCGGATTGCTTCCTTTCTGACCGGATTCATTCCCCCAGACATAATTATGGATGCTTGCCGCAAGTGAAGCACGCTGTGCCATCCGGTCAGGCAACTCATGTGCCTGACCCTGCATCGTGGCGAAATAAGTCTGCTGCACCATGAGCAACACTTCACGCGTCAACTCAACAATTTCTGAAAAAATATGCATTTCTCCACGCGCGGCACGCCCATAAACATCCTCTAGCAACAGCAAAAGATCGCAGCCCGAATCGGGCACCAGGAATCTGAAATAGGAATTTGCTGCCGAAAGATTTCTTAACAAGGAATCCGCCACCTCATCATCTGCTACCACGACCGCAGTGCTGCCTTCTTTAATATGTGCATCAGACAGAGCGCTCAGTGAGTCCAGGTCACGCACCAGCACTTCAAATACATGATCAAAATTGACACGCATCGTCTCGGCAAGATATGAAGCCAGCGCCACGCTACCGGCATCTTTGCCGGACGCATTTTCAATATGGTTGATCAACTGCTGGAATTGCATCAGCTGCGAGATAATCTGCTCATGCTGCTGCGGACTGATACGATCGCTGCTCATGGATATGTTGCTGACAATCGCATCCAGCACTTCCTGGATGCGAACAAACCCCATCACTTCTGCAGCACGAGAAATGGCTTCGGCAGCCTCTACCGTCTGTTTAAGCATGGTAAGCTCATTGCAATCGGAAGTCGGCGTACACTCAGGTTGCAGCAGCAGCAGTGGTACCATATTGTCCCGTACAAGGTCCATAAAAAACACAAGCATTTCAGGGTCTTCATGCAGAGAAAACGGCGCTGCATTGATGCCCTGCGGCAATGAGTCGTGCTGTAATGCACCAGATACCTGAGAACCGTCTGCCTGTGAACCTGCCACCTCACCCGACTGGCCTCCGGCAGCAACAAATGCTGCCGTCAGCCGGTCAAGCAATGCCTGTGGTACTTCGCCATCCGCGCGTTCTGATACCGCCTTTTCGTGAAGGCGTTTCAATACATCGACCGCTTCCAGCAGCAGTGCCGCAGTTAAATGATCCAGAGCGGCACTGCCATCACGCACCAAGCCGAGCAGATCCTCCGCACAATGTGCCAGCTTCTCCATGACCAGCAAATCCAGTGCCTTGCACAAACCCTTGACCGAATGAAAAGACCGGAACAATCGCGCAATCTCATCCTCACCCACCCTGGAGCGTTCTGCGGCAATCAGGATTTCCTCCATCACTTGCAGGTGCTCTTCCGATTCGACCGCATACTGCGTCCAGATACTCTCCATAAAATCATCACTCATGCTACGCTCACTTTCATCTTGTCATCAACCACATTGCCCAACCAGAAGCTCACCCTGGGAGCCTGTCGGGCTTGAAGGAAATCGACTGCAAATCCGCCTGGCCAGTCCATATTTTCGCTTCGATTCTTCAAGTCCGACAGGCTCCTAGACCGTAAACTTATCCACTTCACGACGTGTGTTATCGGCAATTTTTGCCAATTCCACCACCGTTGCCGTAATCTCTTCGGAGGCTGCGGCATTGCTCTGTCCGATCTGGTTCAGGCTGGTCACG